>Ga0224557_1000162_pt1 | contig 77312 bp, 68 predicted proteins | sample 714S31014metaG_FD_180677 | JGI IMG/M metagenome (GOLD analysis project Ga0224557, IMG submission 180677) | Peat soil microbial communities from Stordalen Mire, Sweden - 717 S3 10-14 | ecosystem: Environmental > Terrestrial > Soil > Wetlands > Peat | place: Sweden: Norrbotten County, Stordalen...
AGAGAAGGTCGACGCGACAGTGCTGTCGAACGACTCGTTCCAGGAGTTCCACGGCGAGCATCCCTGGTTGTTCGAGCGTGGCCGCCTTCTGGGGGGAACCCCGGTGCCCGGAGTCGGATGGATCTTCAGCCCTCGCCAACCAGTTCGAGGTCCTCGGAGCCGCGAAGCGACGCGGGAGACGGTGCAGGCGAAAAAGCGAGTGACCAAGGCCATCGCCGTGGCGATCAAGGAGGTCGTCGAACCCGCCGGTCCAGCACCCGCCGGCGGAACCTCCTCAGGCCGCTCGAGGAGCCGAAAGAGCGGCGGGGCTCCTGAGTCCGAGAGGCCGGCGGACGGCGCCCGGAACCCAGCAAAGACCACCCCGCTCGCTGTGAACGACCCTCTGGCGTTCATCTCCTTCATCGCCGAGCATCCTCTGGGCGAACAGGTTGAGGGCGAGGTCGAGGGCTACACCTCTCACGGCGCCGTCGTCCGAGTCGGTGAGATGCGCTGCTATGTCCCGCTTGCCAACCTCGGTGACCCGCCGCCGCGCAGCGCGCGAACAGTCCTGAAGCGACAGGAACGCCTGAGCTTCGTCCTGACTGCGCTGGACCCGCAACGGCGGGGAGCGGAGCTCGCACTGCCTGGAATCGCGCACGTTTCCGGTCATCCCCGCGAAGAGACCGTGGCAGCGGAGGTCCGCCTCGCGCAGCCGCCTCGCAAACGTGTGGACGCATTGGGTTCCCAGGCTGTGGAGCCGGCGAAGAAAGTGTCGACAGCCCAGAGGTCGACGAAGAAGTCGGCGGACCTGAAGCTGGCCTTGTCGGCCGCGTCGGCAGCGGAGAAAGTGTCAAGGCCGGCGAGGAGAACGGCGCCGGCGAAGGCGCCGGCGGCTAAGCCCGCGGCTGGGTCGGTGGTGGTCAAGAAGGCAACGGCGCAGAGGCTGACCGCGCCGAAGGCCGTGGTGTCGCGGCTATCAGGCAAGAAGTCGGCGTCGGAGAAGGCGGCAGTGGCACCGAAAGCCCCTGTGGCAAAGAAGGAGCCGGCGGCGAAGAAAGCGCCAACGGCGAAGAAGGTGCCGGCACCCAAGAAGGTGGCAACGCCGAAGGCGCCGGCGCCCAAGCCTGTGTCGCCGCCGCCGGCGACACAGAGCGCACGGCGAGCCCGGAGCTCGGCGGGGGCGCGTCAATCCGTGCCTCCGACCGTGGCCGTAGCGCCGAGCCCGTTGCTGCCCGTGCCCGCCAGCGACGGGCCGCGAGCGCGAAGGTCCCCGCGAACGACCGCGAACGCGAGCCGCAGCCGAACATCGGCGGGTGGCGGCGGTCGACGAGGGACAGGCTGATCATGGGCTTGACCCGGCTCGGTCCGGTTCCGGCTCGGGCGAGCCCGGTAGCGTTGCGGTGTGGAGAAGATCTCGATCGAGGAGCTCATCCCCCACAGAGCTCCGTTCCTTCTCGTCTCCGAGATCATCGAGCTGGTTCCGGCGACCTCGGCGCGTGGATGTTGGCACCTCACCGGGGACGAGGAATTCTTCGCGGGCCACTTCCCGGATAATCCTGTCCTGCCGGGAGTCTTGATGGTGGAGTCCCTCGCGCAGCTTGCCGCTGCGGCCGTCCTTGCCGACGTGCGCTACAAAGACAGGCTGCCGTTGTTCGGGGGAATCGACCAGGCGCGCTTTCGCCACCGGGTCCTGCCGGGCGACACTTTGGACCTCGAAGTCTCGATAAGGCATCTGTCGGCGCGCTCGGGGCGAGGGCGTGGGGTAGCTCGCGTCGGCGGCCAAATCGCCTGCGAGGCTGGCCTGTTGTTCGTGTTGGCGCCGCGCTCGGTCGGCCCACAGCACCTAGAGTGAGTGTGTGGTCGCTTGGCGCGCGATTTGACACAAAAAAGTGGTAAAGTCTGTCTCTGAGTGCGCACCTGGTCGGTGCCGCTCGAGGTGCCGCGGAACCAGAGGTCGCCTGGGTCAAGAAGGGGTAGCGGTCATGCTGCGAGGGACAGACCGAGCAGTACCGAAGAGGTGGCGAACGCGAGGAGGGGGGGTACCCTCCGCGCGGGGCGACGAGGGTGTCACCCTCATCGAGCTCCTAGTGGCGGTCGCAGTGATCATCGTCGTTCTGATACCGACGGCGATCTTCATCATTCAAAGTCAGCAGTCCGTCGCGGCAGAGCACCTTCGGGCCGAAGCCATCAACGTCGCGACGAGGCAGCTCGAAACCCTTCAGCTCGAGGCTGCACAAGGATCGTTGTCGACTGGCACCTCAACTGTCACCTATCACGTGACAGAGGCGGGTTCCCGCATCACCAAGTTCAAGGTCAAGACCAGCTGGACCGTGATCACCCAAGGCTTGAACCAGTCGATCTGCGCTTCGAACGCAGATGTGGCCCAGCAGATCTGGTTCGTTACCGCAGTTGTGACCTGGCCCAAGATGGACGGGGCCCAGCCTGTTGTCCAGACGACCGAGATTGCCCCCGCCCAGGCCGGCGCTGTCCAGCAGTTCGCAGGTGAGGTTGCCGTTCGCCTCACCTACGACGGGACGGACGCCTTCCTGGCCGACCCCGTGACGGCGACGATCACCGCCGCGTGGCAAGGCTCGGGCAGCGGACCAGCTACTCCACCATCCGGCACGTTCACGAGCGAGACCGCGAGCACGGCCGCTACCTCGACCACGGTGAGTGACGGGTGCATCGTCTTTCAGAACATCGACGCGTACAGCGACGTAAATGGCTCGTACGACTACACGATCTCGTTCGCCGGCAACACCGGGCCGCCACCGCTCGCCGCCGCCGGCGAGCAGGCGGACTCGAACCCGGGCGGTGCCCTCACGGTAACCATCCCGAAGGGGCGTTTGGTCCCCGGCGTGCCGTACGCGGTCAACGTGGTGATCGACAGCGGCACTCCGCTCACCATCGCCTACTACACCGGGGCGGGCAACTGCACGACAGCCTCGGGGTTGCCGTCGCCGCCCCTCCCGAGCAACGGTGTCCCGGTCTCGGTATCCAATACCCTGCTGGCCGGGTATGTCACGAGCGGGTACACATGGAGCGGGATCGGCACGGCTCCGATAACTTCTCTTCTGCTGTTCCCATGGTCGGGTGTGACGTCGGTTTGGACCGGCGACCAGACCTACAGTGCCTCAGCGGGCTCCTGTCCCGTCAACGCGACCGGCGGCAGCCCGACGGTCTATCTGCCGGTCTACCCCCTCCGCCTCACAGTCTCAGGATCACCTACCGCCCTGACTGCCACGGAGGTCTCTAGCGGCAGTCATGCGCTAGCGCTCAACCTCGGGTCGGGCACCAGCGCCACGAGCGTGCCGCTCGGGGAGTACAGCTTGTCGGACAACGGCAGTTCCGCGCCCAATGTCACACCCCCGTACGTGTGGGTGACCACGGTCGGTATCTGCAAGGACCCGACCAATGGCGTCGAGTCAGCCCCACCGGGAGGATGCAACGGGGCAAGCCTGGCGGTGACGGCGCCATGAACGGATTGCAGCGAGCCCTTGAGCGGAGGTGGCCTTCCATGAGGCGCAGTACCCCGACGGCTTCGGAGAGCGGCTTCACCGCACTCGAGCTCATCACCGTCCTCGCCATTTTGGCCGTGGTCTTCACGATCGTCACGTCACTGTTCATCTCGTTCAACCAGCAGACGACCAATACCCAGGACTCCGTTGTCGGAATCCAGGAGGAGACCCAGGCCCAGCAGACGCTGGTCCAGTACCTGCGCGGCGCAAGCCAGTTGCTCGCCGTCTACGACAGCGCCGGGACACAGGTCGGTCCGTCCTCGACCGAGGTCGACGCAGTAACGTCCGAAGGTTTCAACACGACCACCTACAACTCGAACTGCACGAACCTCGACGCTCTCTGGTTCAGGCCGGCCGGAGCCGTTCATGCCGACGCACAGGTCGACATCACCTTCGATGTGCCGGCGTTGGGCCCGGCGAACGGCCAGGCGACCTCGCCGAGCCCGTGGTCGTCGATAACTCCGGCGGTTGACATTCCGACCGCGTTCACACCGGCGTCGTCGTGCACACCGGCAGGGTCGTCACCCCGAACGGTTGCGACCTATTTCGCGCTCAGCGCCCAGACCGCCCCGGTCTTCACCTACTACTACTGGAACAACGCGACCTTGACGGCGCTCCCGGACCAGAGTCCCTATGTGCCGGCCTGCGCCCTCAACGAGGTAGCGGCCGTCGGCGTCCACATCACGTTCCTCGCGGGACCCCAGGTCCCGACCGAAGGCTATGCCGCGGACGAGCCAACGACCTTGGAAACGATTGTCTACCTGCGGGGCTCGGCGATGGCGACTAGCGCGACGACTTCGTCGACAACGACCACGACCACGACCGCGCCTTGCCCGAACTGAGGAGATGACGCCGATGCCAGCGCCATTGCGCAAGCTTCGCCACTCGATGGCAACGGGGCTGATCCGTCGCCTCGGACTCACCCGAGACGAGTCCGGCCAGGCTCTCGTCATCGCACTTCTTCTTGTGCTAATGCTTTCGATCCTTGTTCCTGTCCTCGCGACACAGGTCAGAAACGAGATGACCGCGACGAACATGTCCAGCTCGAGTGAGGCGGCTCTGGCGGCAGCAGAGGCGGGAATACAGGAATACCGCAACTACCTCGACAATGTTCCCGCCTACTACGCGCGCGATTACGGAACCCCCGGCGGCGACGCTGCGCTGTCAGGGTGGAAGCAGATCGGCAGCACCGACGAGTCGTTCCACTACGTTCCGGACCCGAGCCGCCTGAAGCTGCAGTCGGGGGGCAGCGCAGGCCAGATGCTTCTCGAGGTGACGGGCCGGGCCGGAGTCCCGGGTGCTTATGCCTATCGGTCCCTGCTCGTGAGCTACAAGCTGTCGGGCATCCTCACCGACTCGTACTACTCCGAGTACGAGCTGTCCGACCCGAACGAACCGGGAGTGCTCCCGAACGTCACCGTCGGCTCGACAAGCGTGCCCATGAACCAAGTGCAGGTGGAGTACAACTACACGAATCTGGGCGGCACGACAACAACCTACGGGCCGATGGAACTGAGTGATGCGCTCTGCAAGTACCACACCTACGACGAGAACACCTTCGTCGACTCGCTTGCCACCTCGCCCAACCCGGTCACGAACCCATGGGCCAATGGCGGAAGCTCGGTAGCGAGCGCTGCGAACCCCTACTACGGGCCCTATTACGACAAGGCGGGCATCACCTTCACCGTGCCGAACAACCCGGGCTGGCCGAACGCCGGGGTGACGATCGTGATCCCGGGTGGCGTTCGCCCCTGCTCGGCGTACGGGGTCGGCATATACGACGGCTCGGTGAACTTCAACGGCGAGGCCTACACCAACGACCAGTTCTGGCTGTGCGGCAACCCGACGTTCAACGGCAGCCCGCCCCTCTACTCGGGTGCTCCAAGCACAATGACGTACGGGGACAACTGGCAGGGCGCCGCACTCAAGGGCGGAAAGTACGTTCCCCAGGGCTTCGTCGACGACTTCTATGACGGTTGCGGCGGAGCACCCAACTGGGGCACAAATGCGTCACCTCCGGCCGTGACGCTTGGGGGCACGCAGCACCTTCCCTCGACGACGGCAGGCCTCATCTCCTATGTCGACGGGACCAAGATGAACGGCTGCCTCTACACCGGCCCGACCATGATCGAGTTCGTCGCCGGCGGCACGATGAATGTCTGGAGCCCTCTCTCGGAGAACACCGAGCCGAACCCGACGGCAGGCTCACCGGCCAACTGTGGCACCTTCTCGCCCGCCAACCCCTGGCAGAAGGGTATCCCGGTGCCTGCGAGCAATCCGTCCCTCGACCAGAGCGGTGTCATCTATGTGCAATCGGAGCAGCCCTCAGGCACGGGATGCCAGAACTGCAGCTACCAGACGCCACCGGCCGTGCACACCGTCGACCCGTCGAACCTTGCGCTGCCGACCGGCGCAACCTGCATCAACCCCTACTACTACAACCTCCCCGCCAACTCGTCCCAGTGCATCGAGGGTGACGCCATCATCGAGGGAGAGCTGCAGGGCCAGGTGACGCTTGCCACCTCCGCCGACATCATCGTTTCGCGCGACCTGACCTACCAGTGCGCCGACGGGTCAGGAGGCGCGACGACCGTCGACCCGTCGTCTGTGACCGCGTGCAACAGCGCCTCGTCCTCCAACGATGTCCTCGGACTGCTTGCGAACGAGGACTTCCTGGTCGCCCACCCGGCGGGCCTCGACGGCAACTACGACACGCCTTGCACCGACGACGGCACCGAGACGAACCCAGGGATCTCCAACGTCGTGCCCTGGTCGTGCCAGATCGACAACGTCATCGTCGACGGCGCGGTCGTGACCTTGAACGGGTCGACCTACGTGCCGAACTTCACCCAGGGCCCCAACCTCGGGGGCCTTTACGAGAATGGCACGAACATCAACTACTACCCCGGGTTCAACGGCGTCTCAGGAGGCGCCGGGTACGCGCAGGAGCTGTCATATGACCTCCGGCTCTCGTATCTGAACCCTCCGCACCTGCTCCAGGCGACCGACACCGTGTGGGACGTCGTCGGTTTTGTCGTGTGCGGCACGGTCAACACCGACAACTTCCCGGTCAACTCTGGCGCCCAGTCCATCAGCTGCCCGTCCATCCCCTGACAGCAGCGCCGCTGAACTGCGGCGCGCGGCGCAGTTTTCAGACCAGGAGCCCGGGCGGCGTTGCATCATGGGCTGCGAGCAGCGACGCTGTCAGGATGCGAATCGCGACCTGGAATGTCAACTCGCTGAAGGCACGCCTCGGCAAGCTCGAGGAGTGGCTCTCCTGCGCGGAGCCGGACGTCGTCTGCCTGCAGGAGACCAAGATGTCCGACGCCGCCTTCCCCACCATGGCCTTCACGGCGCTCGGCTACGAGTCCGCCCATCACGGCAACGGCCGCTGGAACGGCGTCGCCATCTTGTCGCGGGTGGGGCTCGAAGAAGCTCGGGTCGGCTTTTGGGGTGAGCCTGCCGAGTCGATCGAGGAGTGCCGCATGGTCACGGCGATCTGTGGGGGGGTTCGCGTCACGAGCGTCTATGTGCCGAACGGTCGCGCCGTCGCCAGCGAGCAGTACGACCTCAAGCTTGAGTGGCTCGGCCGCCTGCGCGACGACCTCGTGGCGACCACTGCGGCGGACGAGGCCGTGGTCGTGTGCGGCGATTTCAACGTGGCGCCGGAGGACCGCGACGTGTGGGACATCTCGCAGTTTCTCGGTGCGACACATGTGAGCAAGCCTGAACGCGCCGCGCTGCGAGAGTTGGAGGCCTGCGGGCTCGTCGACGCCTTCCGGGTCGTCTACCCCGAGGTTGATGGTCTCTACTCGTGGTGGGACTACCGCGCAGGCGACTTCCACAAGGGCCGCGGGATGCGCATCGACCTCGTGCTCGTCTCCCGGGCGCTCGCGGGCCGGGTCCGCTATGCGCTCGTCGATCGAGAGGCAAGAAAAGGGATGGGGAGCGACAGGCCGCCTTCGGATCACGCGCCCGTATTCGTGGACATCGACACCTGAGCTCAACCAGCCCCGTTGAGCCGCCGGGCAGCGCCACTGACCGGGGCCACACTGGGGCTGTCAGTGCACGGGCAGTCCCCAGAGGGGAAACCAGCGTTCGAGTTCGGGCTCCATCGAGAGGTCCTGAGCCAGCGTTACCTTCAGCAGCCGCTCGCGCTCCGAGTCGCGCTGCTCCGCGACCGGCAGCGGTACGAAGGGGTAGAAGGTGCCCCGCTTGTACAGGTACACCAGGTAGGTGCCCGCCACCTTCGGCGCGCCTGTCGCGGCGGCGGGATCGCTTGCACCGCCGGGGATCGGAGCAAAACCGAAGACCGAGCAGAGCAGCTGTGGTCCCCAGCCATGGTCCTGCAACGTCGTGTTGACGATGTGAACTTCGTTGATGAGATCGCCGAAGTCGTCGTCTGTGATCACGGCCCACCGGTAACCATACGAGTCGGACTCGTCGTGGATCTTCGTGTTCTCGCCCAGGTCGAGCAGCTGCTCGACCTCCGAAGCGGTATCAGCGAACTGCTGTCCGGTGGCCGGCTTGAAGCAGACCCCCGCCTGTCCCGTGGGGCGCAGGCCCATCGATGCCTCCAGGGTGATCTGAGCACCAGGGAGCCCGAACAGGTGGTCGAGGTTGGGTTGAGCGGGCTTGGTCCGGCCCAGCAGCACGTCGAACAGCTTCACGCGGCGCGCCCCATCTGGGCTTCGAGCTCGGTCAGCTGCTGCAGACGGCGCTCGAGTGTCGGGTGGGTGGAGAACAAGGTCGAGAGACTGACGCCCTTTGCGAACGCGGGGGCGAAGAAAAAGGCATTGAAGTGTTCCGCGGCCCTGAGATCGCGCGTCGGGATGCGCGACATCTCTCCTGTCACCTTGACCAGTGCTTGAGCGAGTAGCCTCGGCTGGCCGATCAGGATCGCCCCGGACCGGTCCGCCGCCAGCTCGCGGTAGCGCGAGAGCGTCCGGATCAGGAGGAAGCTGATCGCGTAGACCAGTGCTGAGAAGACGAGCATGCCGAGCTCGATGAGCGCCAGCTGGCCTCCGCCACCTCCTCCACCGCCCCGGCCCCTGTTGCCTCCGCCGCCGAAGCCGCCGAACAGCCCCGCGTAGGCGAGCACGCGGGTGAGCAGGCCTGCCAGGATCCCGAGGAAGCTGGCGATGGTCATGACCGCGACGTCGCGGTGAGCGACGTGCGACAGCTCGTGAGCCAATACCGCCTCGAGCTCGGGTTCGTTGAGGCGGCGCAGGATGCCTGTTGTGACGCAGACAACGGCGTGCTTCTGGTTCCGGCCGGTGGCAAACGCGTTCGGCATGTCGACATCAGCGATGGCCACCTGGGGTTTGGGCATGTCGGCCAGCGCGCACAACCGGTCGACGACGGCGTGAAGCTGAGGTGCCTGCTCCCGGGTGACGATCTTGCCGCTCATCGAGTACAACGCGATCCGGTCCGAGTAGAAGTACTGCACGAAGAGCAGGACGATCGCGATGACGAGGATGAAGACGAGCTTGACCCCGACAAGGAACAGCACCGTGACGAAAACGGCGTAAAGGAGGCCTAGTAGGAAAACTGTCGACATCATGCGGGCTGTAAGCCCGCGGTCTGCGGGAAACTTGGTGCGAGGCGACAAGTTGCTCAGGACTCCCTGACGTCCTCGGATGACAGGAGCTCGCGCAGCTCTGAGAGAGACGCGCTCTCATTTGGCACCGTCAGCTTGGACGGCACGAAACGATCCGCGGGAACCGGCTTCCCCTCCGATCGGACGCGCTTTACCAGCCTCGTCAGCACGTCGCGGAAAGTCGCTTCGTCATTTGCGTCGAGGGCCGCCACCAGTTCCTGGTCGAGCTTCTCCAGAGAGGCGACCTCGATGTCATCGAGCTCGAACTGGCCTTCTCCAAGAATGCGCACGATCATGACGCACCTGCCGAGTCGTCGAGGGTGAACGGGTCCGCCGGGGCCGTATGGGCTCCCGCGTCGTGCACGAGCTCACCGTCGGCGGGCTCGTCAGAGGCTCCCGCGGCGTTGCCGGCACCGAGCTCGCCGCTCGGCGCGGCCGCGGCCGGGTTGAGCTCCGCCTTCATCTGAGCGAGCTGCAGCTCCACGTCTCCGGAAGCTGCCGCCTTGTCGAGCTCGGCCTGGATCGGGTCCGACGACCCGGACAGATCCGTGAGGGTCCCCGACGCGAGCAGCTCGTCGACCGCGCCGGCTCGCGCCTGCATCTGGGCGATCTTGTCCTGGGCCCGCTGCATGGCCATGCCGGTGTCGCTCATCGACTCGGAGATCCCCGACACGGCCTCGCCGATGCGGGTCTGCGCCTGAGCCGCCGTGTAGGAGGCCTTCAGGGTCTCCTTCTGGGTGCGGAAGGCCTCGACGCGCGCCTGGAGCTGCTGAGTGGTCGCCTCGAGGCGCTCCTGTTGCTGAGCGAGCTGATCGTGCTGGGTCTTCAGGCCCTCGAGCTGCGTCGCGATCCCGGACCGCCTGGTGAGCGCCTGAGTGGCCAAGTCCTCACGGTTCTGCGCGAGAGCCTGGCGGGCCTGGTTCTGCAGCTTGGCGGCCGCCTGCTGCAACTGCTGGGCCTGCAGCTCGATGCGTTTCTTGGCTGTCGCGACGTCGGCCAGTCCCCGCTTCACCTGTTGCAGTTGCTCGATCTGTTTCTCATAGGAGAGATCGAGTGTTTCGCGGGGATCCTCGGCCTTGTCGAGGACCTTGTTTGCTTTGGCCTGGACGATGCCCGTCAGGCGCTTCATTACACCCATTTGCACTCCCTTTACAGTCTCGACCCAAGCATAGGCGGATGAGAGGGTCCAGCTCACCGCGCCACTAGCGTTGCCAGCCATGGACGACCAGCTCTGCATCCTCACTGTGCACGCGCATCCCGACGACGAGGCCTCCAAGGGTGCGGGGACCATCGCGAAGTACCACGCCGCCGGAGTGCACACGGTTCTCGTGACTTGCACCGGTGGCGAGGAGGGCGACATCCTCAACCCGACGATGGACACCCCCGAGGTGCGTGCCGACATCGCCGGGGTGCGTCGCCGCGAGCTCGATCAAGCTGCCGAGATCATCGGCTACACCGAGGTAGTCCTGCTCGGTTACCGCGATTCGGGCATGCCCGGCTCGAAGGCGAACTCCGACCCCCGCTCTTTCGCCGCCCATCTCCTCGACGAGACTGTCGAGCGCCTCGTGGCCGAGATCCGCCGGGTACGCCCGCAGGTGATCATCACCTACAGCGACGATCACGAGCGCTACCCCCACCCCGACCACATACGTGTGCACGACATATCGGTGGCGGCCTTCGACGCGTCGGGAGATGCGGGGGCCTTCTTGTCGGCGGGGGAGCCCTACCAGCCTTTGAAGATGTACTACTCGGTCTGGTCTCGGGCGCGAGTCCTAGCTACGCACGCGAAGTTCCTCGAGCTCGGACTGGAGTCGCCCTTCGACGAGAACTGGCTGGAACGTCCGGGCGACGACGACAAGATCACGACATCGATCGACCTGACGGGCTTCGAGGACGTTCGTCGCTTGGCCCTGCTCGCGCATGCCACCCAGGTCGACCCGAACTCGAAGTACTGGTTCGGACTGCCCCCGGAGATAATGAGGACCATCCATCCCCAGGACGACTACATCCTGGCGCGAAGCCTCGTCGACTCAGAGCTTCCCGAGGACGATCTGTTCGCTGGGGTGCGACTGTCGGCGACCCGGTAGCATCCGCCCTCGGCAGGGATGTAGGCACGTGGTGCCGGCGGAGGTCCCGCCGGCGCGCTGAGGAGGATGACATGGCCAAGTGGCTGACTCAGGAGTGGCTCGACGAGGGGCGCAAGCTTGCCGAGGGACAGCCGGAACGCCCCGGAGCTTCCGTACGACTGCAGTACGTCATCACCGACGGGCCCGACGGCGACATCCGCTACTACTGGGTGCTCGAGGACGGGAAGCTCCTCGAGTCTGTTCTCGGTGAGCTGCCCGATGCCGAGGTGACGCTCACTGAGTCCTACGAGGACGCCATGCGCATCCAGAAGAACGAGCTCGACGCCAACGCCGCGTTCATGCAGGGAAAGGTGAAGGTCACCGGCAACATGGCAAAGCTCATGGCGATGCTGCCGATCACGAATTCGGCGGAGTACAAGCAGCTCCTGGTCGAGACACTGGAGATCACCGAGTTCTGATCAACTGCACCGTGCCGGGCGCCAGCCGTCCGGGACGGCCTTGTCAACCGTTGCGCATGAGCTCTCGAAGGGCGCGATAGCCGAGGAGCTTGACCCCGGCTGCGCCGACGGACTTGGCGAGATCCGCTTCGCCAACGAGCAGTCTGCGGTCGGCCGTGCGCTCGCGCCAGTCGGGTGCCGCCGCGCGAAGCTCCGGTGTGTCCAGTGCCGGTCGTAGGCAGACCTCGGTCACACCTGGCTCGAGTCCGGCCACAAGCTCGGCCACTCGCGCCTCGATGTTCGAGTCGGTCTCTGGCCCCTCGGAGCCCGAGACCGTGGCGCCGGCCAGTGCTCGCGTCGCCGTCGGCCCGAACGCGCCCGTCAGAACGACGCGATCCGGCGACACGACCCCGCGTTCGGCGGCAAGGGATCGAAGTGGGAAGCCGGCCAGGTGTTGTGCGTTCGTGTCCGGCAAGCGCAAGGGCAGGCGAAACTCCTCTGCCAGCTCCAAGAAGACGTCGAAGAACTCAGGCTTGAGTGCGACCGCGTCGAGGTGAGCGTCGAGATGGCTCACATCGAAGCCCCAGTAGATGGCTCGCTCGAGCTGCGCACGGCACTCGCGGTACACCTCGTCGAGATCGGCGTGGTCCCACAGGTCGGCTGCGGTCCGCGGAAAGCCACCGTCGCCGTCGAGAAGGGACGGCGCGTGCGTGATCGGTCCCCAGCGGTACAGATCGTGCTCGGCGTTGAGCGTGAGTCCCACGCCCACGTCCTCTCCGCGGTACTGCGAGGCAGCGCCTCGCGCCCAGGGAGCCGGGACCATCAGGGTCGCCGTAGTGGCTGTGCCATCTCGAAGTGCTTCGTAGATGGCGACGTTCCCCGCGTGGAATACCCCCAGCTCAGCGCAGCTCAGCACCAGCACGCGGTCGCCGGGGTCGTAACCGAGTCGCTCGAGAAGTTCAGTCACAAGATGGACGGTAGCCGCCGTGCGCGGCGGAGCCAACCATCTTGCAGCCGGTGTGCCGAGTCAACGCGCACGAGACGGCCCGCCTGCTCGCGCGAAGGAGGAAAGTGGCACACTGACGCGATGGTGTTATCGGGCATTCTGGCTTCGGGTGACCTTGTCGGCGGGATCGTCGCCGGCGTGATCGTCCTAGCGATAGTCGTGTCGTTCGCCCTTCGTTCGCTCATGACAGTTGTGACCGAGTACCAGCGGGCGGTGTTCTTCCGCTTCGGGCGCATCCGTGCTCAGGCCAAGGGCCCCGGCCTGATCTTCCGCATTCCCGGAGTCGACCGAGTCGTGAAGGTGAACCTGCGGGTCGAGGTGGTCGACATACCCCCCCAGTCCGCGATCACCGCCGACAACGTCACCCTGCAAGTCGACGCCGTCGTGTACTTCCGCGTCATCGACCCCGTCAAGGCCATCGTCGGGGTGGACAACTTCCGCCTCGCGAGCCAGCGCATTGCGATGACGAGCCTTAGGTCGATCATCGGTCGCCACGAGCTCGACAATCTCCTGGCCCACCGCGACGACATCAACAATGAGCTGAAGGCGCAGATCGCATTGTCCACTCAAGGCTTCGGTGTCGAAGTGCACGAGGTGCAGATCCGCGACATCACCTTGCCGGCAGAGCTCATGCGAGCGATGGCGCGCCAGGCTGAAGCCGAACGCGAGCGCCGAGCCAAGGTGATCGCCGCGACCGGCGAGCTCGAGGCGTCGCGGGAACTGTCGGAGGCTGCGACGATGCTCGCCTCGGCTCCTGGCTCCATGCAGCTGCGGTCCTTGCAGACCCTCGCCGAAGTCGCAACGGAGCACAACTCGACATTGATCTTCCCGATCCCGATTGAGCTGCTCGAATTCCTTCGGCGCCCCGGGGCAGTAGACGACGCCAGCCCGTTCGCGGTGCCGCCTCGGCCGATCTCGCCTGCACCGCCCCCGTCGGTGCCCGCGGCTGTCGCGGCCGTGCCGGGCGCCGCCGCCGAGCTCGCCAGCGCGTCGCCGGCCGAAGACGGGTCTTGAGCCAGAGGCTGCTCGGCTTAGGCACCGACTTGACGCGATCGTGCCCGCCGTGTTGCGCGCGTGCAGTGGGCCGAAGGGTTTCTAAGGTGTCCTACCGCCGGCCAGGGGGCATGTTGAGAGGGACGATCCGTCTGCCCACCCGACCGAGCATCAGACCGATGGTGATGCCTCCGACGACGTCGGATGCGTGATGGATCTTGGTGTGGACCCGGCTGAGTGCCACGACCGTCGCGAGCGCGTAGAAGACGGGCACGCGTTCTTCTCCCTCGGCGAGCAGTGTCGCGGCACAGAAGGCAGCAGTGGCGTGGCCACTCGGAAAGCTCGATGTGATCGGCTGTCGGAATGGCAGCGGATGAGCCTCCATCGGCCTGGGACGCCGCCTTTTGAACAGGGACTTCACCCCGACGTTGACGAGGACGGACTCGATCCCAGTGGCGATGATGGCGCGCAGTCCCGCGCGGGTGTCACCGGGACGGCCGCGAAGGATCCGCAAGAGACCGAGCACGAGCCAGAGCAGCCCGAAGTCGCCGAGCGCGGTCGCGGTGTAGAAGATGCGGTCCGCGATCGGGTTGCCGCGCAAGGGAGCGAAGACCTTCTCGACTCGAGTATCGAGCGCCTTGACGAGCGAACGGATCAAGCCGACAGGCACCTCGGTCCGACAGCTGTGGGCTCGGGCGCCGAAGCGTCGGGTTCCGATGACCGGGCTGTCGACACGGCGGAGTCGCCCAGCGCCGCGGCGGCCAGCGAGGGGACACCCCCGAAAGAGGGGCAGAATTCCTGGAAGGCGCAGAAGCGGCACAGGTTTGACGGGTTGGGCCGGAAATCGCCCTCTTTGCACGCCCGCTCGATCGCCGACCAGACGCCGAGAGCTCGTTGGCGCGTGCCACGCATCGCCTGGTCAGTCGGCGCTGCGGAGATGACGATCCTGTCGCGGAGGTAGAGAAGGCGAACGACCGACGGTCGTCTCCCCAGCTCGGCTTCGCACATGAGGGCGTACAGATGGACCCCGCTGAGCCGTGACCTGGACTGCTCGGCGCGTGGCGCGCGCCCGGTCTTGTAGTCGACGACCGCCAGGCTGCCGTCGTCCAGTTCGTCCAGGCGATCGATGATGCCGCGGACTGTGACGCCGTTGAGTTCGGTGCTCAGGTTCAGCTCGAGCCCGATAGCGCGGACAGTGTCCGGGTCCTCCAGCTCCAGGTATCGGTCCACGAGCACACGCGAATCGACGAGAAAAGCGATCCTCTCAGCGTCGTCGAGCCCGAGCCCATCGAGCTCTTCGACACCCTGCAGTTCCTGCCAGGCGCCATCCAGGGCCTTCTGAGCCGCATCTCTGCTCCGCGAGCCCGGCGGGTACTCGGTGAAGAGCAGCTCGAGTGCCCGGTGGACGAGCGTGCCTTTCAAGGCGGCCGCCGACGGTGGTTCCGGCAGGTGCTCCACAACCGAGAAACGGAACGCCAGCGGGCAGCTCGTGAAGGCCGTGATCTTCGAAGGAGACAGGGTGCTCGGAACGGCTAGGTCGGTGACCGGGGAAGTCATTGAGGCCAGGCTACGCCGAGGGTGGCTCAAGGGCCCGGATCACCGAGTCGGCGACGACAGCCGGCTGCTCGAGCGGCCCAAAATGCCCGAGTTCCGGGAGGACTTCGAGGCTTGCTTTCGCGAGGTTCCCCACCAGATGCTCCATGGAGGCCGGGTTGAAGCCGTCGCTCAGAGAGCCGCAGGCAACAACCACCGGGCAGTCGACACGGGCGAGGCGCGAGAAGGCTGGATGGCGCAGGCCGCTTTCGTATATGCGTGCCTCGTTCTCACCCCTGCATAGGAGCCGAACGGTGCCGTCGGCCAGGTCCTCGAATCCGAACTCGACATAGGCGGCGAGAACCTCAGGGTCAAGAACGTTGAGCGGCGGTTTCGAGGCGTAATTGGCATGAGCCTCCTGTCGGGAGGCGAAGATCTCACGCCGGAGGCGGGCACCTCGTGCAAGCTGCTCGGAGGGGTTCGGCATCGGCAGATAGTCGGCCGGGAACACGACGGGCTCGAAACAGTAGAGGGTCGAGAAGGCGCCGGGCCGTGCCTCCTCGGCGAGCAGGAGCGCTGCGCCCCCGCAGGAGTGCCCGATGCCCACTGCGCCCTCGAGACCGAAAGCGTCGACAGCGGTCAGGACGTCAGTCCCAAAACCGACCCAGTCGAAGTCCAGGTCTGGTGCCACCTCGGACCTGCCGTGCCCGCGGAGGTCGAGCGCCAGGCAGTGGAAAGCTAGCCCAAGTCTGCGAGCAAGCGGGCTGAGGACCCGGCCGTGGAAGCCTGTCGCGTGGACGAGGAGTGCGGGTTGGCCTTCGCCCCCGAGATCGTGCAGGGCGAGAACCACGCCGTCGGGCGTCGTGGCTCGAGTCGGCGGCACTATGCGAACATTCTAGGGCTGGCCTCGAGATGCCGATGGCACCCAGGGCCGTCTTCGATGGAAAGATTACGTCGTGCAACATCTCCTCTCGTCCTGGGGCTACGTCGCTCTCCTGCTGTTGACCTTCGCCGAAGCGGCGTGTGTTCCCATCCCATCCGAGGTCACGCTCGGCTATGCCGGTTATCTGGCCTCGACCGGCAGGTTCGACATCGCGGTCGTGATCGTCCTCGCCGTCTTGGGAGAGTTCCTCGGCTCGTTCGTGGGCTGGTCGATCGGTCGCTTCGGAGGTCGACCCCTGGTCGAGAAGCTCGGTCGTTACGTTCTGCTCACCAAATCCGACCTCGACAAGACCGAGCGTTGGTTTCGCAGGCGAGGTGAACCGGCCGTGTTCTTCGGTCGGATCCTGCCAGTGGTCCGCACCTTCATCTCTATTCCCGCCGGGATCGCGGAGATGAGTCTCGTGCGTTTCGGGGCCGCAACGTTCGCCGGAAGTGCCATCTGGTGCACGGCGATCGCCCTTGTCGGCTACGAACTCGGCTCGGAGTGGAACAAGATCACCAAGGGCTTCAGCGCTGCGGGCTACGTGCTCGTTGCCGTCGCAGTCGTCGTCATCGCCGTTTTTGTCCTCCACCGCTATGCGGCCGTGCGCCGCGAGCGGGACGCTGCCAGCCAGTAGTCCCGTGCCGGCCGCGCCTTCCTCTGAACGCGCCGCGGTCATCCCCTCGGGCAGCGGGCAGTCGAGGCTTGAGCCGAATTGGCGCTGAGCTCGAGACACGACTCATCGACCGCAACGAAGTCTCTCGCCGGGATCTGTTTCATCATGTCTATGAGGGTGATCGGCCACTGCGGGAAGGCACTTCCCTGGAAGTACCAGTTGCTGCCGTTGTCGGCGAGCATCAGGCCGTAGTGCTGCATCGCTGTGATGATCACGCCCAGTTGAGCGCAGTACGGCGTCCCCGCCTTGCAGATCTCAGAAGCACTGAAGCTTGCACTCAAGCGAAACCGTGCTCCCATAGGGGGATAATCGCCACCGCAGGATCCGGCCTCGTGACGCGCCGGCCAGACAAAGGACTCGTCTGTGCACTCGGCCGTGAAGCGGATCGCGTGGCCGACCTTGCCTGAGAGCACTTCCTGGTACAAGAGGAGGCCCGGCAGGATCGGCAGGCCTGCCGCGTCGGCCGATGTCCAGGTTGCCGGCCGGAGGGCGTTCGAGTTCAGGCTCCAGATGGCGCCTGAGCCTGCAGTCGAGGCGGTCGCCGAAACGTAGTGCGCGTCGTACAGCTCGTACAGGACGCATGTCGCAGGATCGACCATGAGGGCGTGGCGGTCTCCCGAGGCGTTCAGGCCGCCTTCGATGGGAGTCTTCGGGCCGAACGGGTAGGGTCCCCGGTCGCTCTCGTCCGCGTAGTCGAAACGCAAGTGGATGAAGGCCTGAGTCTTTGGGTTGATGACCGTCCAGGGGATCCCGTACGGATAGCCGCCCTCATCTGGGCCGAAGTCCGGATGGAGGTTTGTGGTCGAGGCGCCCATGTGCGCCGTCCAGGTGGCGCTGTGCTTGTTGACGGGAAGTTTGGAGATGTCGGTGTTCCAGACGTTGTCTGCAGGGAACATCTGGCACTTCGGTGCACCCGGCACCGGGGGGCCCTTTGGTGCTGTCGTCCGCGGGATCGCCGACACGCGGGGCGCCCCAGCTGCGACAGGAGCGCCCGCGAGGAGCAGGAGGAGGCAGGCGAGGCTGGCAACGTGTCCGAGATGGAGGTGCGGGCGCGACCGACGAGTCCTGTTCATCTTCGGAGTATCGACGCCCCCAGTTGGTCCTTGAGCGCTTCTTGCGACGCCGGCCGCGGAGCCCTACCGTCGGCCGCAGGAGGCAGCGCCTTATGGACGAATTCGCGAAACTGACTGAGCTGACGACCGATCCCCTCGCCGAGCTGCTGAAGGAGGCCGTCGAGCTGGCCCGCCGGGCCGGTGAGCTCACGCTCGGCTACTTCAGATCGAACGCGCTCACCATTGAGCTCAAGAGTGACGGCTCGCCTGTGACCCAAGCGGACCGGCAAGCTGAGCGCCTCATCCGCGACGAGCTCGCGTTTCATCACCCCGGCGACGGGATCCTCGGGGAGGAAGAGGACGAGAAGCCCAGCGAGACCGGCAGGCGATGGATCGTCGACCCGATCGACGGGACACTTGCCTTCACCCACGGAGTAGGTCTGTTCTCGAACCTGCTCGCGCTGGAGGACGAGTACGGAAGCGCCGTCGGTGTGATCAACGTGCCCGCTCTCGGCGAGACGATCTATGCGGCAAGAGGGCTCGGCTGTTATTGCAACGGTGTGCCTGCAAAGGTGAGCGAGCGCGGGGAGCTGGCCGGGAGCTACCTCACCACGAGCAGCTTCGGCGAATGGGACGAGACGGCGCTGCTCGGCGTGAGACGAGCCGGCATCGAGCTGCGCACCTGGGGCGATGGCTACGGCTACGCGCTTGTCGCGACCGGGAGGATGGACGCGATGGCCGATTCCTGGGCCAAGCCCTACGACATCGCTCCGATGCCCGTGATCATCTCGGAGGCAGGCGGGTGCTTCACCGACTGGCAAGGTGCGCCGGGGTTCGACGGCGGATCGGGCCTCGCGACCAACGGGCGCATCCACTCGGCTCTGTTGAGGCTGTTGGGGCCTCAGCCGGGCGATGAGTGAAGCGCTCGTCAGGCGGCGGGACCTCGAGGCAGCGCTGTGAGGCCTCCTGTCGGATCACTGGTTGTCCGTGACATCGGGCTGCTCGTGACGAATCGCCCCGAGCTCGGTCAGGGACAGCTCGGGGTGATGCGCGACGTCGACGTTGTCATTGAGAACGGCACTGTGGCTTGGATAGGAAGCACCGGGACCTCGCAGGCCACCGACGAGGTGCTGGAGGCCGCTGGGCGGTGCGTGGTTCCCGGATTCGTGGACTCCCACACCCACCTCGTCTTCGCCGGCGACCGGGTCGAGGAGTTCACGGCGAGAATGGCAGGTAGGCGATACGACGCGGGAGGGATATTTGCCACTGTCGCCGCCACGCGGTCGGCCTCGTTGATCGAGCTCACAGACGTGGCGACCAGGCTCAAGCGCGAGGCCGAGGCCCAGGGCACGACAACACTCGAGACCAAGTCGGGTTATGGCCTGACGGTTTCTGATGAGTCGCGATGTCTAGAGGTTGCCGAGGCGATCTCTGAAGAGGTCACCTTTCTCGGCGCGCACGTGGTGGCGCCGGAATTCCGGGGCAAGGAGCAGGAATACGTCGCGCTCGTGACCGGACCGATGCTTGACGCCTGTGCGCCGAAGGCCCGGTGGTGCGACGTCTTTTGTGAGCGCGGCGCCTTCGGTCTTGATGCGGCTCGGGAGATCCTGCACGCGGGGCTCGCCCACGGCCTCGGCCTTCGAGTGCACGCGAACCAGTTGTCTCGCGGTCCCGGCGTCCAGCTCGCTGTCGAGATGGGCGCTGCCTCGGCGGACCACTGCACTCATCTCGACGCGGCGGACGTCGATGCCCTGGCCGGCTCAGACACGGTTGCGACCCTTCTCCCTGGGGCCGAGTTCTGCACGCGTTCGCCGTACCCGGACGCACGGCGCCTGCTCGAGGCCGGTGTCTCGGTCGCGCTCGCGACCGATTGCAATCCCGGGACCAGCTACACGACGAGCATGCCGTTCGTGATCGCCCTGGCCGTCAGGGAGATGAACATGACGCCGGACGAGGCGCTGTTCGCCGCCACCGCGGGCGGCGCACGCGCTCTTCGACGTGACGACATCGGCGCGCTCGCTCCAGGGTTTCGCGGCGACCTGGTCGTGCTGGACGCGCCGACTGCCGCCCATCTCGCCTATAGGCCCGGGGTCGACCTCGTCGCGGCCGTCGTCCGCGCAGGCCGACTTCTGGGTCAGCAGAACTCCAGGTAGGCGCCAGCCAGGACCAGGTCGAGGAGAGTATCGACGTCCTGCCAGAGAGGTTGTGGTCCAGGCGGCTTAAGCTGCGCAGACAGTGATCGATTCGAACGAGGCGCGCGCGCCCGCGCCACCAGCGACCACCACCGCGTCCGTGCGAAAGCCGGCCTGGCGACGTCAGGTCATCGAGTGGGCGGCGGTCGTCGTGATCGCCGTGCTCGTCGCCGGAGGGCTACGGGCATTCGTGGTTCAGTCGTTCTACGTGCCAACCGGCTCGATGTTGCCGACCCTGCAGATTGGTGACCGGATAATCGTCTTGAAGATCGGCTACACGATTCGTCGGGGCGACATCATCGTGTTTCGTCGTCCACCCGCCGACACAGACACCGCGGACGCCGACCTCGTGAAGCGGGTCATCGGGCTGCCCGGAGAGACCATCTCCTCAGTCCGGGGCACGGTGCTCATCAACGGGAAGCCCCTCAAGGAGCCATGGCTGCCGATCCTCACCGGGTCGTGCATCGAGGCCGCCGAGAACATCGCGACGACGAGGATCGCGCCCCACCACTATTTCATGATGGGTGACTGCCGGGGCAACTCGCTTGACAGCCGATCCTGGGGAACCTTGTCCTCCTCCTACATCGTCGGCAAGGTCGAAGTCATCATTTGGCGTTTCGGCCACCCCTACTTCCACTGGTTCTGAGCTGACCTCCGGGGGCGAGCCATCCCGAGATCTGGCGGTCCAAAGCCTCGGGGACGAAGCCCTTTCGTTTAGAACGCCACAGTCGTAGCGTGTTGTCGGGTCCTCGGGTGTAAGCCCTATGTTCAAGAGCCGGACACGAGGGTGAAAGCCGGCCACGCTGGCTGGTCTCAAGACCGCAGATGTCGTTCCCTCCCCGGGACGCTCCCGAGGGCCCACTTCCAAGGTGACACCCACCGAGAGGTTCACCGCGTAAGAGTTGAGGTGTGCCGGCCATCTCCGACCTGCCGTGGCCAACGGCCCGGCGGGACCGACCCGGGCTGTCCCCTCCAAAGAGCTCGCCGGCTCGGCGAAGTGATCGTCGTGCCACGGCCGCAAGACGCCGGGCTCGCAGAGCCACGGTCCGAAACAGGCGCCTCGCGCTCGCCGTAGCCGTAATCGTCTCGATCGTCGTGCCGGCAGTTCTGTTCGGTGGCAGCTCGGGGCCGAAGCTGTCGCCGCAACGCGCCCGGATCGTTGCACTCGCCGAGAGCCAGCTCGGCTACAAGACCGATCCTCCCGATACCTACTGCAACCGCTTCAGCGCCTACTGGCATGCCGGGAGCCTCGACTGTCCCAACTCGAACCGAGACGAGCAGTGGTGTGCTGACTTTGCCGCGTGGGTCTGGCACAGGGCCGGCGTCCGGTTCGTCTACAGCCTCGGCCCGGACGACCTGAACGCGGCGTCGGTGAGCTTTTACCTATGGGCAGTCGCGCACCACACCTGGCACCCGGTCGGCTCCGGCTACGTGCCACAACCTGGGGACGTCGCCGTTTACGGGCTCGATCTACAGGCAATGCTGGCTCAGCACGTGGCAGTCGTCACCGGTTACTCACCTGGGGCGAGGGGTCCAGATGTCGTGAACGGCGATGGCGAACGGACCGGGTTCAGCGTCGTCGAGGATGGCACCGACCAGTACAATTCGGATATCACCGGCAACGGCGGCCAGCTCGCCGGCTACGTCTCGCCCCCCTCGGTACCCGCCTCGCACTCGAGCGGGAAATGAGGCGCCTGGGCCAAGTGACCAAGGACGGGCCCAGACATTCTGAAATCCGTCAGAGAATCCGCCCGCCCGTCTCGGAGGTGTCCTGGCCGGCGAGAGCGCGCACCGAAGCCTGGAAACGGTCCGAGGACAGCAGATCCCATGATGGTCCCAGCAACGGGTCCTCGAGCGAGGCCGTGTTCAGCACGAGATCGAACGGTTCGCTCTTCAACGGGCCGAGGTCGAGCCCGAACGCTGGAGCGGCAGCGAGGATTCCGAGGCCGCAGTCGAAGCGCCCCGAGGCAACCGAGGCGGCGACGGCCAGGTGCGTCGGTTCCTGCCGTTCGTAGCCGAAGATCGACGTGGCTGCGACGCCTGAGCGCTCGGTCGAAAAGAGCGCGTGTGACCGATCCCGCCCGGCGGTCCACGTACCGGGCTCCGTACGCCAGGTCCGCGATGGCGTGCACGCCGAGCGGATTGCCGGGCGCGACGAGGAGGCCCTGCTCTCGGACGACGAGCCGCACGACGGCGATGTCGCGTCCGGGAAGCACCTGATCACGGTAAGAAAGGCTGAACTCGCCGGTCTCGGGGTCGACCAACTTCGTCCCGGCGATGTGAGAGCCCGTCCCGCAGCACCGCAAGACCGCCCAGCGGGCCTGCCCGTGTGAGCGGAAGTGTCGGCGCGGATTGGAACTGTGCGGGCCAGAGGTAGCCAGGTCGAGCGCGATATCGTCCGAGCCGACCACCACGGCGGTGTTCTCGAGCTCGCGGACCTTCCTCAGAACTGGACCTCCACTTGCGCATCTGCTTCGTGGTCTTCTGTTCCCGCAGGTATCAGCAGTCGCGCGGCACGAGCGAGGGCAGAGGGTCCCCGGCGTCGATCACCTCGAAAAACTTCGGAGCAGGCAGAACAGGTGAGGCATCGCCGGCACCGGTCGTGGCCGACAGAGGCGTCGAAAGGCGGCGACGACCGGAGCGCCCACACGGTTTGTGCCGTGACTCTGCCCACTGCTCGAGACAGAGGAAGAACCAATGTCGCGGCACGGTCCGGGCACGAGCTGTCCGCGCACGCGCAATACCAGAGCTCCAGCGCCTCTGCGACTGTGGTCATCAGCCTCCCGCCTCGGTTGCGAAGACCACCACGTCCCCTTCGACGAGGGGTTCCTCAGGATCCTGACGCACCGGTTCTCCGTTCAGGGCCGCAACGATGTTGGAGCCGAGCACCACGTCGAACGCCTCGGCGGCGGCTCCGAGCGTCGCTGCCCGGATCGTGACCCGCGCAGCACCGCCGGCGTCGGCCGGGGTGCCCGATTGAGCCGGGAGTCTCGAACCGGGCCCTCCGCTGAGCCACTGAACCTGAATCGCGGGAGGGAGGCGGTCCCTGGCCGCTTGGTAGTCGTACTGGTCGTTCAGGTTCGTGACCGACTCGAGCCCCGGATCGAGGCGTGCCAGGTCGGCGTCGGCGAGGAGATCTGATTCGTCGAGCTGCCTCCAGCGGCAGTCGTCGAACAGGGCCGACACCCGAAGCTGGTCGGAAGTCACCAGACGCTTCACCAGCGGTGCCAAACCGACCCGATAAGCGGCCGCGAGTGGATGGCGAAGTCCCCGCACGAATGGAACGCAAGCGTCGAGCTCGGAGCCGAGCTCACCAAGAACTCGACGGACGAAGGACGGATGCAGAAAAGGAACGTCGGTGGACGACACGTACGCGATCTCGCCGCGGCCGGCGAGCGCCTCCAGCGCTGCGCTGAGACCACCTAGCGGACCGCGACCCTCCTCGAGGTCCTCGAGGATCTCGAAGTCGGCGGGAAGCAAGGGAAGCGATTGGCCCGGTGAACGCACCAGCACGACCGGACCGCCGACACCTCGTGCCACGATCCCCGCGACGCGCCTCACGAGCGTTGAGCCGTGCCATTCCAGGGCCGGCTTGGAAGAGCCCATCCGCGACGAACGCCCTCCGACCAGGACGATCCCAACGTTGCGATTCAAGAGCGGCAGTGTCCCTCAGGTGCGGGTCGAGGCCGTGTCCCGCTGGTGAGGTTCAATCCGTGCCGTGCTGATCTCCCGGCTCCGCGAGCTCGTCCGCGAGACGCTGAGCCGTGGCGAAAGCCTCGGCTATCGGCGCACCTGAGCGCGCTGCGAGGTAGCAGGTGACCGGAGCCGCCTTACGCTCCGATGCGTGAGCGGCAACTCCGGCGAGCGCGAGGAGCATCTCTATGTCCTCGTCTGTGATCGGTGTCAGGCCCAACTCCGCTGCGTAGCGGTCGAGCCAACCACGGGTGTCGAATGCCATGACCGCCGAGCGTAGCGAGTCAGTACGCGTCGCGTCCTCGGCTCGGGTCCTTGGAGTGCCGCTCGCGATGGACGAGAGCCCGAGTGGGGACAACCCGTGAGGCGGTAATTCTGTCGGCGGCCGCCGAAGGCTTCGAGGTTTCGGACGATCCCATCACACATGCCGATCTCGTCTTCGCGAGCGAGGAGTTCCTCACGAGCTCGATCCGGGTCTTGTTTCAGTCGGCGAGCAGCGCGGGAGCCGAGCTTTCGAGACAGGCCCGAGCAGTTGTTGACTTGAGCGTTGCCTTTCGGCGTCGTGGAACAATGCTCTCTGCACCGCATCCGGCATTGCGCCCGAGTCCGCGCCCGCGCGATGGCCCAGCTTGGCAGCTCGAACCACAGCGTGTACAAAGTTGCCATGGCCATTTCATCTGTGTACCCGGCGACGGGCGAGACCCTGAAGACCTTCGAGCCCCATGACAAGACGGAGATCGAGCGGAGGCTCTCCCTGGCAGAAAGCGCGTTTTTCTCCTACCGTCGCACGAGCTACGAAGAGCGCGCCGAGCTCATGCGCGCGATGGCCGAGGTGATCGAGAAGGACCAGCTCGCCATCGCCGAGACCATGACTCTCGAGATGGGAAAGCCCGTCGTCCAGGCCCGCAACGAAGTGATCAAGTGCGTCGGTGTGCTGCGCTACTACGCAGAGCACGGCGCTGCCATGCTCGCCGACGAACCCATAGCTGGCACGTCCGCGAAGAAGGGCTCGTACATCAAGTACCAGCCGATCGGTCCGGTGCTGGCTGTGATGCCGTGGAACTTCCCGCTCTGGCAGGTCATCAGGTTCGCTGCACCGACATTCATGATCGGCAACGTCGCGCTCTTGAAGCACGCCTCGAACGTTCCCCAAACCGCCCTCAACATCGAGGACGCGGCACTACGCGCCGGATTCCCCGAAGGTGTGTTCCAGACTCTGCTCGTCGGTGGGGACCGGGTCAAGGCGGTCTTGGAGGACGACCGTGTTGTCGCCGCCACCGTGACAGGCAGCGAAGGCGCCGGGCGCTCGGTGGCTTCGATCGCAGGAAACGTCGTGAAGAAGACCGTGCTCGAGCTCGGCGGTGCGGACCCGTTCATCGTGATGCCATCCGCCGACATCGGACGTGCGGTCGAGACCGGCGTGTGGGCGCGTGTCCAGAACAACGGCCAGAGTTGCATCGCTGCGAAGCGCTTCATCATCCACGAGGCGATCGCAGACGAGTACGAGGAGCGTTACGCCGAGGCGATGGCCAAGCTCGTCGTTGGCGATCCCCTCGACGAGGCGACTCAGGTCGGTCCGCTGGCCACCGTGCAAGGGCGCGACGAGGTCAACGAGCAGGTTGCCGACGCCCTTTCCAAGGGCGCCAAGGCGATCTGCGGGGGCGGGATGATCGACGGTCCGGGTTGGTTCGTCCAGCCGACCGCGCTCACAGGGCTTACACCGGACATGCGTGTCTATCGTGAAGAAGTTTTCGGACCTGTGGCGTCGTTCTTCAGGGCCTCCGGTATCGACGAGGCGATCGAGCTCGCGAACGACACCAGCTTCGGCCTCAGCTCGAGTGTGTGGACAGAGGACTCCGCCGAGCAGAAGCGCTTCGCCGACGAGCTCGAGGCTGGCATGGTCTATGTCAACGCCATGACGATCTCCTACTTCGACCTGCCGTTCGGAGGTGTCAAGCGTTCGGGCTACGGGCGCGAGCTGTCCCCAGCCGGCCTTCGGGAGTTCACGAACATAAAGACCGTCTATAGCGACTGACTGTCTGCCTCCGGCGCTCCGGTCGTGGCGCCGAGCCTGAGGTGGAGTCACCTTGCAGTCGACAGGACCGAAACCGTTCTGGTTTGTCACGTATCTCAAGGCGCCCTGCGGTGGGACTTGTCCGCGGCGAGTGGCGGACGAGGGCGGACAAGACAAATCCCCACGCGGATCCGGCGCACTGCCGCGCCGTCCCGCGTGGGGATCGTGTCCTAGGTCAAGTCAGCTCAGGACTTCGATGCGTTCCACAGGAAGAACTGGCTGAGGGCCGTCGGGTAGACGCCCTTCACGTTCTTCTGAGTAGCGCTCAGGTAGTTGTAGAAGTATGGGTAGATGATCGGCGTCTGCTCCAGGAGCAGGGTCTCGATCTGTTTGGCGGCGCTCCGCTGGCTGGATATGTCGGTCGCAGCGACGTATTCCTGGGCGAGCTTGTCGTAGGCGGCGTTGTTGAAGCGCGCCGCGTTCCAGGCACCTGTCCCAGTTGCCTTGTCGTAGGTCATCAAAGGTGCGTTGAGGAACAAGTTCGGCGTCGACCGGGCGCCGTAGTCGACCATGCTCATCTCGCCGTCGAGCCAGTCCGAGGTTCCGTAGACGCCGGAGCCGTAGTACTTGTTTGGTTGCTCGATCGTGAGGTTGATGTCTACCCCGATCTCCTTGGCCCAGGTCTTGATGAACTGTGCGAGCTCGGGCATCTCCTGTCGTTGCTCGGTGAGCAGCGGCGTGCTGAAGCCCCTGGCGTAGCCGGCTCGCTTCAGCAGCTCCTTGGCCATCTTGATGTTCTGCACGCGCTGGGGGACAGCAGGCGCGCCCACAGATGCCGGGAAGACAGGAGCGAACGGGCTGTCGTTTCCGATATCGGCGTAGCCCCTGAAGAGGGAGTTCACAAGTTGGGGACGGTTGATCGTGAGTGCGAGCGCCTGACGGACCAGGTTGGACTTGAACGGACCGGTGTCGCAACGCAACGAGAGCTCGCGGTGCCCTGATGCCTTTAGCCTGATGATGTTGTACGCGCCGGTCACCAGCTGTGGGCTTGTTGACACGAAGAACTGGTCAAGGCAGTCGATCTCGTTCGCCACGAGCGCGTTCGACATCGGTTCCTCGGACGCGTAGAAGGTCCACTGCACCTCGCTTGGAATAGCAGGCGTCCCCCAGTAGTACGGGTTGGGGACGAACGTCGCTCCCACGTTCGGTGTGTAGCTGGACATCTTGAAATGCCCTGTCCCGACCCACTGCTTGGGGTACTTGGAGTAGTCGAAACCGTTCGGGACAATGATCATGTTGTAGTTGTCGCACGAGACCGCATCGAGGAAGGCTCCGTCGGCGGTCTCGAGGTGGAAGGCGATCGTCTCGGCGTCGACCTTCACGACGCCATCGGGCGAGAGGAGCCCGGAGAACACCGAGAGGGCACTCCCGCCGCTCTTCGGGTTGCACTGGGTCTTGAAGCTGTAGGCGACATCGTCGACAGTCATCGGCGTGCCGTCGTTGAACTTGACACCTTGGCGGATCTTGAAGGTCCACACGGTCGCCTTGGCGTTCGGGGTCCAACTCGTGGCGATCCATGGCTTGTAGCCGAGCGCCTGGTCAGCCTCCACGAGGAACTCGCCGACGTTGCCGAGGAGCTCGAGGCCACCTTCGTCTGCGATCGTGAGCGGGTTGATGGCGCCTGCGGGCACGATGATGCCCGCTCGGATCGGCGCGCCCGAACCAGCCCGCGCGTGTCGAGTTGCGGACGGCGACGGCTTCAGGGCTGGGAGGCCTTTGGCCTCGAGGATGCCACCGAGGAGTGGCAGTGAAAGGCCGAATGCTGTGCCCTTCTTCAGGAAGTCTCTCCGGGAAATGTTTCCGGCGACGAACTCATCAATAACGTGCTCTTGGATCGGGCCATGGCCACGCCGCAGCTTGTCGAGCCGTTCGTGATTGACTTCCTTGCCGTTGTCGTTGACGTCCATTCGTCAACCCCCTTTGTCGTCCCTCGCACGTGCGAGTGTTGTCTCAGATACTGGACAGACGTTCAGCTAACTGCTTCTGGTACCATACTCAGCCAGACCAATGTGCGCCACAGCGTAGCGGCGTGCGTCGGCGTGTTGGCTCTCGCTAGTTATCCGTGCGCCCTTTTTGGAGCTGCGAGCATTGGAGGCACCAGTGGAAAAGCTCGATATTCGCTCGTCGTCTACCGCGCCCGCTGTCGTGACCGCCATCCGAGCTCTCGACGCCCTGACCAACCTTCAGGGCCACGCGACGCTCGATGAGCTGACGCGGGCTCTCGACGAGCCACGAAGCTCGGTGCACCGGATTCTCAACACTCTTGTCGAGGGCGACCTCTTGCAGAAGCCCGGGCAACGGGGCGGCTACCGGATGGGGCCCAAAGTCATCACGTGGGGTTCCACCTTCCTGCGGGCAGTCAACCTCATCGACGAGTTCCGGATCGTGGCGGCACCCATCGTGGCCCGCGTCGACGAGACGATGCAGTTGGCAGTTCTTGACTGGCCCGATGTCGTATTCGTGGCATTCCTGGACTCACAGCGTCCCGTCAGGCTGGCCACCGAGGTCGGCCGCCGGCTCCCGGCCCACGCAACCGCGGCCGGCAAGGCGCTGCTCGCGTTCTCCGGTATGTCGCTCGCCGACTCGTACCGCCACTTGGAGATGCGGCGACTGACGCCGAAGACGGTGACTTCTGTCGCGGAGCTGGACCGTCAGCTCGCCAAGGTTCGGCGTCGCGGCTGGGCCGAAGTGTGCCAAGAGGCATCGGAGAATCTGACGTGCCTCGCCGCACCGGTTCGTGGCCACGACGGCCGCATCGTGGCTGCGATGACCGTCTGTGTACCCGAACCCTCCCTCAAGCCGTCGTACCGGCGCGAGCTCGCCCGTGAGCTGGTCGCGGGGTGCGAGGAGCTCTCCCGCCAGCTCGGTGCGGAGACTTCGTGCCCTGATCCGATACCTGCCCAGGCCCGGTCGTGACAGTGCCGGAGCGGCCTGGCTGATCCTGATCCGAGCCGCGCCCCGGGGCTCTCGCCGCCGGACAGGCGCCGAAACTGTCAAGTGACTGCCAGAAACAGTGCGGATTCGACCGGCCCAGCGATCGCTGGTTACACTCCGATCAAGACCGAGTGGATAGTCATCCAACCGGTGAGACTTCACGGAGGTGCGCCAGGTGAGCGCCGGTATCGACACACTCGCGGCTGTACTCGAGGCGCCGGGGAAGGACTTCGTCGTCGAGACGGTGCAGCTGGCAGCACCAGGGCCCACCGAGGTGCTCGTTCGCATAGAGGCGAGCGGTGTGTGTCACAGCGACTGGAACGCAGCGACGGGCGCCTCGGCAACGCCGACTCCGGCCGTGCTGGGCCACGAGGGTGCTGGTGTCGTGGAGGGCGTCGGTTCGGCCGTAACACGAGTATCAGCCGGTGACAAGGTCGTGCTTTCGTGGCTTCCGACTTGTGGCATCTGCCCTGCCTGTCTTAGAGGCGACCTCTCGCTGTGTGCCAACGCCACAAGCGAGATGGGCCGAGGTGCCCTGCCCAGTGGCGAGATCCGTCTGTCGAGGCACGGTTCGCCGCTCTATCACTACTCGTACCTGTCCACCTTCGCCCGCCACGCGGTGGTCGACGAGAAGTCCTGCGTGCGCCTGGCCGAGGACGCCGATCTCGAGGCCGCCTGTCTCGTCGGTTGCGCGGTGACGACCGGGGTGGGGGCCGTGTTCAACAAGGCGAAGGTCGCGCCCGGGTCATCGGTCATAATTTTCGGCGCTGGAGGCGTGGGACTGTCGGCCCTGATGGCCGCGCGATCCGCCGGTGCCGGTACCGTCATCGTCGTCGATCCGGTTGCCTCAAAGCGCGCACTGGCCGCGGAGCTCGGCGCCACGGAGACCCTCGACGGCAAGGAAGCCGACCTCGTCGAGCAACTACGCGAGAAGTGCGCCGGGGGAGCCGACTATGCCTTCGAGGCTGCCGGCCTGCCGTTTCTAGCCACGATCGCCTTCGACGCGATACGCCCTGGCGGGATGGTCGTATTGGTCGGAGTTCCGGCCGACGGCGAAAAGGTTTCTTTTGCCGGGAACGTGCTCGTCCGTTCCGAGAAGATCGTTACTGGGACGTTCTACGGCTCCGCGCGTCCCGCCCTTGACATGCCTTTGATCATGCGTCTGTATGCGGAGAACAAATTTCCGCTTGACCGCTTCATCACCGAGCGGTATCCGCTCGAGGGCGTGAACGAGGCCTTCGCAGCCATGCTCGAGGGTCGGGTCGTACGAGCCGTGCTCAAGCCATGGGAAGGAGGCAGTTGATGCTTATCGGTGAATCCTTTGTCGGAGACGGCGTGAATGCCGCTCACATCAACGTCATTCTGGGGCGCCGGGACGGGCCGGTCGGCACGGCATGGGCGTCCGCGCTCGCTGCGCCGAGCGCAGGGCACGCGCCGTTTGTCGCCGTGGCCCAACCCGGCATACCTGCGGTCCCGCCGACGCTGTTCGTCAACAAGGCGGCGATCGCCGGGGACGTTCACGGCAACATGACGTGGGGGCCTGCACAGGCCGGGGTTGCTCAAGGCGTCGGTCAGGCGCTCGAGGAGTCCGTGATCGACAACGACGACGTTGACAATCTCGTGTTGATCGCCGCGGTCTGGGTGAACCCGAATGCCGACGACGAGGACGAGGTGTACCACAACAATCAGGTGGCGACGTTGGAGGCGCTGCGCAAGGCTGTACAGGGATTACCTAAGGCGCCCGAGTTCATCAGCGCCGCAAAATCCCCGTACAACCCGTTCTTCAGGCCCGCCTGAGTCCCGCCTTGCACTGGCGACTTCCCGGGGCAGTCGTCTCGGGAGGTCATCGCCGAGCTGGTCGAAGACTCGAGGATCCGCATCGGGGACCCATGTAGGCGAGCAGCCGCCGGCCGCGCTGTCCGCGTGCTTCAAGCCGACCGGCGTGCAATTTCAACAGAACACGGAGTCAAGGAATAGGCGGTAGCTGCATGGACATTCGCGAGTTCTCGATGGACTTGTTCTCGCTGAAGGGCAAGACCGCCATCGTGACAGGGGGCAACACTGGCCTCGGTCAGGCATTTGCACTGGCCCTCGCCAAGGCGGGAGCGAACGTGTTCATCCCCACTGTCATGGACGACGACGGCGAGACTCGTCGGCTCATCGAGGCCGAGGGACGAAGAGCCGAACTCCTCACCATAGACATCACCGGGGACGGTGCCCCGGAGGCGGTCGTCGAGCGCTGTGTCGCGACCCTTGGCGCTGTGGACATCGTCGTGAACTCGGCAGGGATCTGCAACATCGCAGCAGTCGACCAGTTCGATCGTGCCCAGTGGGATCCGATGATCGCCCTCAACCTGACGGCCGCTTTCGAGCTCAGCTACGCGGCATCGAAACTCATGATCGAGCAACGTTCCGGCAAGATCATCAATATCGCTTCCCTGTTCTCCTTCCTGGGAGGCCAGTGGTCACCGGCGTACGCCGCGACCAAGCACGGACTTGCGGGCTTCACGAAGGCGTACTGCGACGAGCTCGCCCAGTACAACGTCCAGGTGAACGCGATCGCGCCGGGTTACTACGCGACGGCGATCACACAAGCCACCCGGTCAGACCCGCAGGCGAGCCAGCGCGTGCTCGACCACATCCCTGCGGGAAGGTGGGGTGAGGTAGCCGACCTTATGGGAGCCACCGTCTTTCTGGCCAGTCGCGCCTCTGACTATGTGAATGGTCACGTCCTTGTTGTCGACGGCGGCTACCTCGTCCGGTGACGGCACCGGGAACAACTCACGACAGAGGAGAATAGGTTCATGGTGCAATCTCGTTCGGACCTGAGTCGCGAGGCCATCCAACAAGGATTGGCCGAGCTGGTCGGCCAGGGACAGGTGTGTGTCGACGCGGAGAAACTGAAGTCCTCCAGCGTCGACCGGTTCAAGAAGTACACGGCCGTACACGGTATCTACGAGGGCCCCATCCCGGCCGCGGTGGTGTCGGTGAGGTCCGCGGACGAGGCGGCGAAGGTGCTCCGCTTCGCGAACGACCACCGGATCAACGTGGTGCCCAGGACCGGTGTGACCTCGACCGAGGGCGGGCTCGAGACGATCGTGGAGGACACGGTCGTGCTCGACGGCTCGCCGATGAACAAGATCGTCCAGATCGACCCTGAGAACATGATGGCAACGGCTCAGTGCGGTGTCGTACTCGAGGTCTTGGAAGACGCCGTCCGCTTACAGGGACTCACGACGGGCCACTCACCTCAGTCCAAGCCCCTGGCCCAGATGGGCGGCCTTACGGCAACGCGCTCGACTGGGCAGTTGTCGACGCTTTACGGCGGGATCGAGGAGATGATAGTCGGACTCGAGGCCGTCTTCGCCGACGGCACGGTTTGCCGGATCAAGAACGTCCCACGCAGGGCCGTTGGACCCGACATCAGGCACATCATCATCGGCAATGAGGGTGCTCTGTGCTTCATCACCGAGGTGACGGTCAAGCTCTATCGCTACAGGCCGGAGAACAATCAGCAGCGCGGGTTCCTGGTCGACAACATGGATGACGGGATCTCGGTCATTCGTGAGGTCGTGACCGCCGGCTTCCGCCCGTCGGTGTGTCGGGTCTACTCCGAAGAAGACGCGGACCAGCATTTTGCAGATTTCGACAAGGGCAAGTGTGTCCTCATCTTCATCTGCGAGGGTCCGAAGGCGATCGTTGAGGCCACAGTCGCAGAGATCGACCGCGTGGTCTCCGGTTACCCGCATGAGAAGGTTGACCCGGACCGGATCGCGGAATGGTTCAACGGCTTGAACTGGGGCATGGACAAGATCATTGCCGAGCAGCAGTGGATGTTGGACGAGCACAATCTCGGCTACACGACGGAGATCTCGGCCAACTGGTCCGACATCGGTCGGATCTACAGGGCGGCGATGCATCGGATCCGCACCGAATACCCCTACGTGGCAGATCTCACGATGCTGGGAGCGCACTCCTCACACAGCTATCAGACCGGCACCAACCTGTACTTTGTCTACGACTACAACATCAACTGCGAGCCGCAACAGGAGATCACCAAATACCACATTCCGCTGAACGCGATCATTGTGGAGGAGGCCCTGAAACACGGGGGTTCGATGGTCCATCATCACGGCATTGGCAAGTACCGGACCGACTGGACCGAACAAGAGCACGGAAGTGCGTACTACTTGTTGCGCAAGCTCAAGGACGTCTTTGACCCGAATGAGATCATGAACAGGGGCACGATTTTCAAGGCCTGAGATGGCGGCCGCGGCCTTGGAGGTAATGGTGAAGCACTACCTGATCGGCATAGACAATGGCTCGCAGAGCACCAAGGTGTCGGTGTTCGACGAGCGCGGCACCGTAGTGTGCGAGGGGCGTCAAGCCCTCCGGCCGAACGACACGCCTCGGCCGGGCGTCGTCGAGCACCCGGACGACGATCTCTGGTTCTCCATCGGCGAGGCCAGCCGTCGTGCGATGGAGGCATTCCCGGGAAGCGTCTCAGAAATTGTGGGAGTAGGTCTGTGCACCATCCGCTTTTGCCGGGCCCTGCTCAAGGGCGATGGGACGCTTGCCAACCCAGTGATGAGCTGGATGGACGAGCGCGTGTCGCGGCCTTATGAGCCAAGCGATCCGGATGTTCGCTATGTCACTACATCGTCCGGCTACATCAGCCACCGGATGACCGGTGAATTCAAGGACACCGCGGCGAATTACGCGGGTGTGTGGCCGTTCAGCTCGGACAGGTGGGAGTGGTTGCGCGACGACGAGGGCTTCTCGGGGTACCAGATCCCGCGTGAGATGCTCTTCGAGTTGGTCATGCCGGGCGATGTGCTCGGCTCTGTGACAGCGGAGGCCTCTCGTCACACCGGAATCCCGGAGGGACTGCCTGTCGTCGCGACTTCGAACGACAAGGCCGTCGAGGCTCTCGGGTGCGGGCTACGCGCCTCGGACACGCTGCTGGTCTCGTTGGGCACCTATACGGCGAGCATGACGACGGGCACGCGCAACGTGCTGGACGCCGCGAGCTTCTGGTCCAACTTCGCCTCTGTTCCGCGGCAGTACCTGTACGAGAGCCACGGGATTCGCCGTGGCATGTGGACGGTCAGCTGGTGGAGGGACCTGCTCGGCGAGGAGGCGAGGTCGGCAGCGGCGCGGCAGGGCTTGGGGGTCGAACGGTATCTCGACCTCGAGGCGGAGAAGGTGCCGCCCGGCTCAAAGGGCCTAATGGTGATCCTTGACTGGCTCGCACCGACTGAGGCCCCGTTCAAGAAGGGCACGATCCTCGGCTTCGACGTGCGCCACGATCGCTTCCACGTCTATCGGGCGATACTCGAGGGAATTGCGCTGACCATCCACCGGTGCGGCATCGCGATGGGCAAAGAGACCGGGGTGCAGTACAACCAGGTAGTCGTCTCGGGTGGGGGATCCAATTCCGAGGTGGTCATGCACATCTTCGCCGACGTCTTCGGGATCCCGGCGTTTCGCAGCAAGATGAACAATGCCGCAGGGTTGGGCTCTGCAATATGTGCCGCCGTAGGCGAGGGTCTTTACGGTTCGTGGGACCAAGCCATCGAGAACATGGTGTCGTGGGAGCCCGCCTTTGCTCCCAACGAGGCCAACCACGGTCTGTACCAGCGCATGGCTGCCGTCTACGACGAGGTTCCGAGCCTGACGGACAAGATCTTCGAGAGGTCCTACGAGATCTTCGGCTGACCGGCTTTGAGATCGGCGTCCTCGGTCGTCTGCAGTCGCCTCAGCTCGTCAACGGGGATGTGGCAGCGAAGCATGTGACCTGGCTCGACCTCGACGAGGCCAGGTTCGGTGGAGTCGCACAAGCCGTTCGCGAGGCGCCGCGGGCAGCGGGTGTGGAACACGCAGCCCGACGGTGAGTGCGCGGCGCTCGGGATCTCGCCCTTGAGCCGGATCCTCTCGCGGGGCGACCCGTCAAGGCTCGGCACCGCGGAGAGCAACGACTCGGTGTAGGGGTGGTGCGGTCCGGAGAAGACCGTCTCCGCTGGCCCGTACTCCATCACACGGCCCAGATAAAGCACCGCGATGCTGTCGGACAGGTAGCGCACGACGCCCAGATCGTGCGAGATGAAGACATAGGTGACTCTCTCGCGGCTTTGCAGGTCCGCGAGGAGATTGAGGATCGCCGCCTGCACCGAGACGTCGAGTGCCGAGGTCGGTTCGTCACACACGAGCACCCGCGGAGCCCCCGCGAAAGCACGGGCGATGGCCACCCTCTGTTTGAGCCCGCCGGAGAGCTGGTAGGGACGCAAGGGAAGGTGGCGCTCCTCCATCCGCACAGAGCGGACGATCTCGAGAAGTCGTCGTTCGCAGGCCTCGCCAGACAGGCCCGCCAGCTTCTTGAGGGCCCTGGTGATGATGTGGCGCACGCTGTGGCGTCGGTTCAACGCGGAGTCCGGGTTCTGGAAGACGATCTGCATCGCCTGCAGCTGCCTACGGTCGCGCTTGGCGCATTCGGGAGCGAGTGGCGAGCCTTCGAGCTCGATGATCGAACCTTCGTCAGGCACGCTGAGGCCGAGCAGCACCCGTGCCAGAGTCGTCTTGCCGGAGCCGGACTCGCCTACTAGGCCCAGGGTCTCGCCTGCTTTGAGGTCGAGGTCGACCCCGACGACGGCGCGCACGTGCTCGCCACGGGTGTGGAAAGTCTTCGACACACCCCGCAGGCGGATCACCGGCTCACCGCTCCGGTCCGGGCTCCGCAGCGTGACGTCCTCCGGCGTCGCTCTTGGCAGCTCAGGCGCTTGTTCGTGATAGTGGCAGCGAGAGGTCCGCCCTGCTCCCGCGTCGTACATCGGTGGCGTCTCTTCCAGGCAACGCTGGCTCGCGAGAGCGCAGCGCTTTGCGAAGATGCAACCGACTTGCACCTCGCCCGGCCCGGGAAGGAAGCCGGGGATGGTGTCGAGGCGACCATGGTCCTTGCGTTGGCCGCCACGAGGCACGCAACGCAGTAGCCCTACTGTGTAAGGGTGCCGGGGATTGTCGAAGATCTCCTGCGCCGGCCCCTGCTCGACGAGCTCGCCGGCGTACATGACCCCGACCCGGTCGCACATCTTCGCGATCACCGCCAGGTTGTGGCTGATGAAGAGCACGGAGGTCTGGAACCTCTGGCGGAGCGACGACACAAGATCGAGGACCTCGGCCTCCACCGTGGCATCGAGCGCGGTCGTCGGCTCGTCGAGTATGAGCAGCGAGGGCTGAGATGCCAGTGCCATGGCGATCATGATTCTCTGCAGCATCCCGCCCGACAGCTGGTGCGGGTAGGAGCGCAGCACGCGTCCCGGATCCGCGATTTGAACCATGCCGAGCAATTCCTCTGCTCGTGCCAGGGCCTCGTTCTTCTTGGTGCCGCCGACCTCGTACACCTCGGCCACCTGACGCCCCACTCGGATCGACGGGTTCAGGGCCCGGCCGGGCTCCTGGTACACCATCGAGATCGTGCGGGCGCGGAACCTGCGAAGGGCGCGTTTGTCCATCTTGGCGGGGTCCTGCCCGTTGACAAGGACCGAGCCGGCGCTGAGGCGGCCGTTGCGAGGGAGGTAGCGGGTGACGGCAAGGGCGGTGGTGGACTTGCCGCAACCCGACTCGCCGACGAGGCCGAACGACTCCTGACGCCCGATACTGAACGAGACGTCACGAAGGGCCAGTCGATCCTTTCCCCGCACTCGATAGGCGACATCGAGATGGCTCACCTCGAGGGTCGTGGACGGCTCGACGGGCGCAGACAGCTCGGGTGAGGCTGGGAGCGTCATTGGATGAGCACCGCCTCGATCGAATCGCCGATGAGGTTTATCGCGATGACCAGCGACGCGATCGCGAGTGCCGGGAAAAGCGTCTCCCACCAGTAGCCGGCGGCGAGGTAATTGGAGTTGATGGCGATATCGGCGCCCCAGTCAGGCGTGGGCAGCTGCACCCCGAAGCCGAGGAACGACAGGGTGGCGATCGTGAAGATCGCGTAGCCCAGCCGGACGGTGAACTCCACCAGGATCGGACCCAGCACGTTCGGAAGGATCTCGACGAACATCACATGCGGAACGCTTTCGTCCCGCAGCCTGGCCGCTGCGAGGTAGTCGAGCTCGCGCTCTTGCAGCACCGCGGTTCGCACCGTCCTCGCGATGATCAGAGAGAAGACGAAACCGATCACGACGATAAGGGTGATCGTGCTCGCGCCGACTGCGACGACGAACAGGAATGCGACGATCACGATCGGGAGAGAAAGGGCGGCGTCAACGATCCTGCCGACGAGCATGTCGAACGCACCGCGGAGGTAGCCCTGTGCCAGGCCGATCGTCGTTCCGAGAACGGTGCCCAAGAGCGTGGCGAGCGGAGCGATCTCGAGGATGTCACGGGCGCCGACGATGACCCGGGACAGCACGTCCTCGCCGACGTCGTTGGTTCCGAACCAGTGGGCGGCCGACGGCGCGAGCTGGGTGTTCAAGATGTTCGCGGTCGTCGCGTTGTACGGAGCGAAAGACGCCCCGAAGATTGCGCAGACGATCCACCACAGAAGGATCACCGAGCCGACGATGAATGCCTTCGAGCGGACCAGTTGGTGGAGCTGCTCGCGACGCACTCGTCCCACGGACACGTCGAGCGCACCCGCGGCTCCGGCGGTCAAGGTGCCGGCCGGATCGCTCGTCGCCCGCGAGGTCACGGGTGCGGCGGCCGGATCGATGTGCTCGCTCACTCGGCCTTCCCCAGTCTGATCCGCGGGTTCAACACCGTGTAGATGACGTCGGCGATGAGCGTCGCGGCGAGGTAAACCATGCCGATGAACAGGACTCCCGCCTCAAGTGTCGGGAAGTCCTTGTCGTTGGCGGCGTTGATGATCAACGTGCCGATTCCCGGATAGACGAAGAGCTTCTCAACCACGACGAGCCCACCGATTAGGTACCCGGTCTGGGTGGCGATGACCGTGATGGTAGGCAGCAGCGAATTCCGTAGCACATGCCTGCGGATCACAACCCAGCGGGGCAGGCCCTTCAGCGTGGCCGTTCGAACGTAGTCGGAGTCGAGCGCCTCGATCGTGCCCGCCCGGGCCATCCGGGCTATGTAGCCGAAGAGGATGAAAACCAGCGGGATGGCTGGAAGGATCAGGTACTTCAGCTGGGTGATGAACGAAGAGCCGGGCGGAGCGTTGGCCGAGACCGGCAACACCTTGAAGCCGAGAGCGAACACGACGATCAGGACGACGCCGGAGACGAATTCGGGCACCGTCGAGAGCGAGAGGCTCGTCGTGCTCAGGATGCGGTCGACAGCCCGTCCCCGGTTGAGCGCCGCGATGATCCCGCCGAGGATGCTAAGCGGTACGACGATCACAAACGCGAATGCCGCAAGCTTGAGCGAGCGCCCGATGTAGGGGAAGATGAACGAGCTGACAGGCGCTTGTTGCTGGTAGGACATGCCGAGGTTGCCGCGCAGGATCCCGGTTGCCCAGCTCCAGTACTGGACGATGAGAGGCCGATCGACGCCGAGCTTGTGATCGAGGGCTATGACGGCCTGCTGCGAGGCGAAGGGTCCGAGAATCGCCCTTCCGGCGTTGCCGGGGAGCACCTGACCGGCGAAGAAGATGATCAGGCTTAAGAGCACGAGCGTTACCAATGCCAGGCCGACACGCTTCAGTACGTACAGCGGCAACTGTGCCCTCCTCCCCGTGTCACGTCCCGGCTTAGGCCTGTATGGCCGAGTCGAGACTGGAGGCTAGTTGGAGCCTGAAGTTAGCAGGGCGCCCCGTCTATTCGCCTCTCGCGTAGAGCCGGCCGTTCGCCGGAAATGGCTTGCGGCGCCGGCCCCTTGAGAGTCAGCTGGACAGTGTTGCGAAGCGCGCCGGAGAGCATGGACCGAACGGCCGGCCGTCGCGCCCGAGAAAGTTGGGCACGGAGGCCATGACGGTTAACATGCCAATTGCTATGTACTTGGCCCGAATTCGACACGATGCCCGGGCTCGATTCAGCTGGGTCACAGCGCGCGTCGGCGATAAGGCCGAGATCGGCAGTCAAGAGTGAAATGGGAGAAGTAGACCTCTCGATCCTCGGGCGCGTAGCCAACGGCGTCGACGATCCATTCCGAGGTGAGATCCGAACAGCCGCCGGGCGAATTGTCGAGGTGCGGGCGGGCGAGCCGGTTGCCGGGTCCGCGACGAGGCGGATCGATCTGGGAGATGCCTACCTGCTGCCCGGCGCGATCGACTGCCACGTTCATTCGGGCAGCACCACCTCGGAGGGGATCTACGCCCTCACGGCGGCCGCCGCCGCGGGTGGGGTGACCACGGTCATCGACATGCCCTACGACGTGGCAGCACCGGTTGTGAGCCCGCAGGTCATGATGGCCAAGCGCGACCGTGTCCGAGACGAGGCGCTCGTCGATGTCGCCCTGTTGGGCACCGTGCGACCCGGATCAGGTGGCGTCGACGTCGGCCCCCTCGTCGAGGCGGGAGCGGTCGGGTTCAAGCTGTCGCTGTTCGGCACCGACGCCCATCGCTTCCCGCGCATTCCCGACGATCAGTTCCTCGAAGTGCTCTCGGCGATCGGAGAGCACGGAAGTGTCGCATGCGTGCACGCCGAGAACGAGGAGATCATCAAGCCGCTCTTGGCGCGAGCCCGCGACTCGGGCGAGACGTCCCCGCTCGCCCACTGCCGGTCGCGTCCGCCGGTAAGCGAGACGCAGGCCGTGCTGACGGCGCTCGAGTATGCGAGGGAGACCGGGGCGCCACTGCACCTGTGCCACCTGAGCCTTGCCCGGTCGGTCGATCTCGCCCGGTCCTATGCCGCAGAAGGCCTGCAGGTGAGCACGGAGACATGCCCGCACTACCTGACTTTCTCCGAGGAAGACATGGAGCGTCAACGCGGACGTCTGAAGATCAACCCGCCTCTGCGGTCGCCGGCCGAAGTGGTCCGGCTCTGGGAGCGGGTGTCCTGTGGATCGATCGACGTGGTCTCGTCGGACCATGCGCCCTGGCCACTGGTGGACAAGACGCGACCGGCGATCTTTGACAACCACTCCGGCGCCCCGGGCACCGAGACCCTCGTCACAGTGTTGGCCGGCGGGCTTCTTAGTCGGGGCATGGACCTCGCCATGCTCGCTCAGCTCGTCGCAGCGGCGCCTGCGCGGATCTTCGGGATCTCGCACACGAAAGGGTCGCTCGCCCCGGGTATGGACGCCGACATCATGGCCTTCGACCCGGGGTGTCCCTTTATTCTCGACGAGGGTGAACTGCACTCGAACGCGGGCTGGAGCCCATACAACGCAATGGCCTTCCCCGGCCGGGTCGTGCTCACCGTGTCGCGTGGTGAGGTGGTCTGGGACGGCGCGCAGTTGCTGGGCTCAGCCGGGCGAGGCCGTGTAGTCGAGCGGTGGCGGGGAGCCTCGAAGGGTGGCTGATCCAGGCAAGCCGGTCATCGTCACAGCTCAGCGCGGCGGCGAGTTGCGTTGCCGGGGCTGGCGACAAGAGGCAATCCTCAGGATGCTCGAGAATGTGCTCGAGATCGGTGAGCGTCCGGAGGATCTTGTCGTCTACGCGGCACGAGGGAAGGCTGCAAGGGACTGGGAGTCCTACGTCAGGATTGTGGAGTCGCTTCGTCATCTCGGCGAGGACGAGACGCTCGTCGTGCAGTCGGGCAAGCCCGTGGCCGTCTTCCCGAGCTCACCTGACGCGCCTCTTGTCGTGATGGCCTGTGGCAATGTCGTCGGCCACTACGCGACGGCGGAGTACTTCGACGAGTTGTGTGATCGTGGACTGATCATGTGGGGGGGCCTCACCGCCGGAGACTGGCAGTACATCGGATTCCAGGGCGTTCTCCAGGGCGTCTACGAGCTCCTGCAGGCGGTCGGCAAGGAGCACTTCGGCGGGTCGCTCGACCGCCGGTTCGTCCTCACCGCCGGGCTCGGCGGCATGGGCTCGGCGCAACCGTTGGCCATCGCGATGGCAGGTGGCTGTGGCATCGTGGTCGAGATCGACCCAGAGAAGTGCTCCCGGGCGCTGGAGCGCGGTCACCTCGCTTCGGTGACGGACGACCTCGACAAAGCGCTCGCCTTGGTTGGTCCCCGAGAGGCTGGAAGTGTCATTGGTCTCGTAGGCAACGCGGCGTCGATCTACAGCGAGATTGCCGAGAAGCGTGTCGTGCCGGACGTCGTCACCGATCTCACCGCTGCGCATGACGCGGTCTTCGGCTACTGCCCGGTCGACTATTCGCTCGAACAGTGGCGAGAGTGTCGCCACCTGGACCCGACGGGCGTCGCGGACAGGGCCCGCCGCTCGATGGCTATCCAGGTCCAGGCGATGCAGAGACTGAAGGCCGGCGGTGCGATTGTGTTCGAGGACGGCAACAACCTGCGGGTGCAGGCCGAAGCGGCTGGCGTGCACGACGCCTTCACGATCGACGGGTTCGCCGAGAGGTACCTGAGGCCACTGTTCTGCCGGGGAATCGGGCCGTTTCGCTGGGTAGCCCTGAGCGGTGAGCGCGCTGACCTGGCCGAGCTCGACCGGCTTGTCGTCGAGATGTCCTTCCGCCCCGAGGTGGGGTCGTGGATTTCGCTCGCGAGGAGTCACGTGACACCGCAAGGCCTGCCGGCGCGAAGCTGCTGGCTCGGCCACGGGGAGCGGTCCAGGTTCGCGTACGCGGTCAACGCGCTCGTCCACGAGGGGCGCCTCGCCGGGCCGGTAGCTTTCACCCGGGATCATTTCGACTCCGGCGGGATGACACACCCGCACATAGGGACCGAGGGCATGGCGGACGGGTCGGGTGCGATCTCCGACTGGCCGATCCTCGACGCCCTTCTATTGGCGGCCTCGGGCGCCGATCTTGTCGCCGTCCATGCTGGAGGTGCTGGTTACGCTGGCTATATGCAGTCGGCCGGCGTCACCATCGTCGCCGATGGAACTGAAGGGGCCGGTGTGCGCCTGCGCCGCGGACTCGACGCCGATAGCGGGCTCGGTGTGTTGCGCTACGCGGATGCTGGCTACACCGCGGCACTGTCCACGGCCAGGAGTGCCGGCCTCGGGCTCCGGCACGAACGGGAGGAGAGGCAATGGCACGAGAGCTGACCGCCGACGACGCCCTCAATGCGGTGTGGGGCGGGTCGGTGCTCGCCTGTGGCGGAGGGGGATGGGTCGACCACGGCATGTTGATGGGCGAGCTCGCCACACGGGTCGGGCGCCCCGTCCTCTGCCCGGTCGACGAGGTCGACGACCACGACTTGGTTGTCACCGTCACCGCCATCGGAGCGCCGGCATCGCCGAACCTGGAGATTCGTCCCCTCGACTATGTGCGGGCACTGCAATTAGTGGCGGCCGAGCTCGACGGCCCGGTAGTGGCGGTGATGACTGCGCAGAACGGCTCGTCTACGACGCTGAACGGCTGGATGCAGTCCGCCGTCCTCGGGGTTCGGGTGCTGGACGCGGCGGGAGATGTACGTGCGCATCCGACCGGCAAACTCGGGGCGATGGGCCTTACCACCAGAGCCGGCTACGAGACCGTGCAGGCCGTTGCCGGCGGGAATCGCGAGCTGTGCGGGGGCCTCGAGGTTGTGCTTCGTGGGCAGGTGATCGCTACCTCCGACGTCCTGCGTGACGTGTGCGTGCGCGCCGGCGGTTTCATCGCCGCCGCCCGACATCCCTTGGAGGCTTCCTACGTGAAGGAGCATGCCGCCCTCGGGGCCATCAGCTACGCCTTGTCGCTCGGGTCGGCCATGCGTGCCGGGTCCGACGCGTCCACTGTCATCGGGGCGGCGATCGAGTCGACCGGGGGCAAGGTTGTCACCCAGGGGCCGGTATCCACGATCGACCCCCTCCGCACTGCCGGCGGCTTCGACCATGGTGCCTTGTCGGTCGGCGGCCACGTTGTGCGGTACCTGAACGAGTACATGACCGTCGACGTCGACGGTCAACGCGTTGCCACCTACCCCGACGTCATCGCCACATTGTCGCTCGATGACGGCCGGCCGGTCTCCATCGCGGAGATGACCGAGGGACGTGAAGTGGGGGTCTTTGTCGTCGACCAGTCGTTGCTGCCGCTCTCCTCGAGTACGCGCGACCGGTTCGCGCTCGAAGAGGTAGAGAAGATCATGGGTGTCGCGCTCATCGGCGACGCGACCGCGGAGGCGCCGTCGTCGTGAGCCGCCTGCCAGCGCCGGACCTTGTCCGAGTCGCCGACGACCTCGAGACTCTCGCCTCGTACCGGGATCCGCAGGCGCCGGGCTGGACGCGCCGCGTCTTCTCCGATTTCGACCGCGCTGGGCGCGAGTGGGTAGCGGGGAGGATGGAGGATGCAGGCCTGGCGGTCGAGACGGACGCTGCGGCCAACCTCATCGGGAGATTGCCGGGGTCTGGTAGGCGACCCGGCGTTGTCGCGACCGGTTCCCATACCGACACTGTGCGAGGCGGCGGCCGCTATGACGGCATCGTCGGCGTGCTCGGTGCCATAGAGGCCGTTCGTTGCCTTCGTCAGGCGGGCGCGGAGCTCGCCCACGACCTCGTCGTGGTCGACTTCCTCGGAGAGGAGCCCAATGACTTCGGACTGAGCTGTGTAGGAAGCCGCGCGATCTCGGGCTCGCTCGACGAGGGTCACCTGGCGTTGTCGGGCCCGGACGGACGCAGCCTCGCCGAGGCGATCGCGGCGTCGGGCGGCCGGCCGGCCGCGCTGGCAGGCGCGCGCTGGCCAGACGGGCTGCACTGCTACATCGAGCTGCATGTCGAGCAGGGCCCGGTGCTGGAGCAGGCACTCGTGCCGATAGGTGTCGTGACCGGCATCGTCGGTATCCACCGGCTCCTTGCGAGTATTGAGGGGCAATCGGACCATGCCGGGACGACCCCGATGAGTCTCCGCCGGGACGCCCTCGCCGGAGCGGCCGAGGCGATCCTCGCCGTCGAGCGGTTCGCCGGCGGCGGCGTGGCGACGGTCGGCCGCATCGAGATCCGCCCTGGCGCGCACAACGTGGTGCCGGCCGAGGCGGATCTGTGGGCAGAGGCGCGAAGCCCAGATGCGGGCTGGCTGGACAATTTCGGGCGCAACCTCGCCGAGGAGCTCGATGCGATCGGTACTCGGCGTCACCTTGGCACCAAACTCAGCTGGATCTCCCGCGAGCATCCGGTCACTGCGACGGACTGGGTGGCTGACGCCATCGGTGAGGCTGCGAGGTCCCGGGGGGTCGAGCCGATGAGCATCCCGAGCGGGGCTGGTCACGACGCGTCCCACATGGCGCGACTCGGCCCGATGGGCATGGTGTTCGTGCCATCCAGGGCGGGGCGGAGCCATTGCCCGGAAGAATGGACCGACCTCGAGGACATCGGCCTCGGAATCGCTGTCCTTGCCGAGGCGATCGTGCTTTGCGACCAGCGAGAGGAGGAGCGCCCGGGGGCGGCGGCGCATCTGGCCAGATGAGCACGCGACTCGTCGAGCTGACCGGAGACGACCTCACCGTGGAGGACGTTGTCGCCGTCGCGCGTGATCGTGCGCGGGTCGCTCTTTCGGGCGAGGCGCTGTTGGCGATGCGAGAGGCCCGGGACGTCGTCGACGCGGTGTACGCGAGCGGCGAGGCGGTGTATGGCCTTAACACCGGGCTCGGCTCGCTTGCCCGGTATCGGATCCCGATCGAGCAGCTCAGGCGCTTCTCCCTTGACACCGTGGCGGACATGAGCTCCTCCTATGGCCGGCCGCTGCCGTTCGACGTCGTGCGGGCGATGATGGTGACACGAGCCAACGGCATGGCCAAAGCCGGTGTCGGCGTGAGGTGTGAGCTGGCTCAACTTCTCGTCGAACTGCTCAACCGGGACGTCAGCCCTGTCGTCAGGGAGGTCGGTTCGGTTGGGCAGGGTGACCTGTCGGAGATGTCCGACATCGGCAAGGTGCTGATCGGCATCGGGCACGCGGAGGTCGGGGGCCAGGTGATGAGCGGACGCGCTGCACTGGCACATGTCGGGCTAGAGCCGATCGTGCTCGCGTCGAAGGAGGCGCTTGCGCTGATCAGTGCCAACGGTGTGACCCTCGGGCGCGGCGCCCTCGTGCTCCACGACGTCGCCGGCCTGGTCGACCTGCTGCAGGTGGCCGCGGCCCTGTCGCTCGAGGGCTTCGCCGGCAACCTCTCGATCATCCATCCCGGAACCAGGCACCTGCAGCCGCAGCTCGGGCTGAGCACCGCGGCCGGGCGGCTGCGCGAGATGCTCGAGGGTTCTTACCTTTGGCAGCCGGGCGCGGCCCGCAACCTCCAGGATCCCCTCTCGTTTCGCTGCGTTGCTCGTAGCCACGGCGCCCTTTACGACGCCCTCAACTACACGCGCTTCAACCTCGAGGCCGAGCTGAACGCGGCAAACGACAATCCGCTCGTGCTCGTCGGCGAGGGGGTGATCGTCTCGAGCGGCAATTTCGACGTGGCAGGCCTGGCGATGGCCTTTGACCTCCTGCGCCTCGCGATCGCGAATGCCATCAAGGGCACCAACGAGCGGGTGCAGAAGCTGCTCTGGAACCACTTCAGCGGCCTTCCGAGCGCACTGGCCTTCGAGCAGGGACCAACCAACGGCCTCAAGCCGATGGGCCGCTGGTGTGCGGCACTGGCAGCCGAGGCCCGCTCACTTGCCAGACCGGTGACCCTCGACTACGCCGGCCAGGTGGCTGAAGGAGTTGAGGACGATGCGAGCATGGCCCCGCTGTCGGTCCGCAGGACCCACGAGCTTGTCTCTCTTGTCCATCGCACGGTCGTCTACGAGCTCATCACGGCCGCCCAGGCGATCGACATGAGGGAACGATGGCCACTCGGGCGGGGGACCGTCGCCGCTTACCGCGCGGTGCGCGACCACGTGCCGATGTTGCGAGAGGTCCGCGGGTGGGATCCCGACATCGAAGGTCTCGTCGGAGCCGTCGCTGAGGGTCAGCTCGGCGCTAGGGTGTCAGCCGCCATAGGCGTGCTCCGAGAGGAGCATTCCCGCGTCTCGGTGGGGACCCTCCGCGACAACCTGGCCGCTCCCTAGCCACGCCGAGACGGCCGGGCTCTCAGCCTCCGGACCAGCCTAAGGAGCGAAGACGGCGAACGGCGCCTGACTTGTCTCAGAGGCGTCCGACCTGGGCGTCGGGTTCTGGAGCTTTGCCGACCTTTGGGTCGTTCCGTCGTGGCGCCGACGAGCTCGGGTACACCCAGTCTTCGATATCGCACCAGGTCGTCTCGCTGGAACGTGTACTGGGCACCGAGCTGTTCACCCGGCCGGTCGGTCGCGGTGCCGTGAAGCTGACTACGAGCGGTGAGGAAGCCTACCGTCGCGCGCGCCGCGCCCTTGGGGAGGTCGAGGCGATCGGCGCCGACGTCGACTTGACGCCACCGCGGCGGGCGGGCGCGCATCCGCGTCGGCGTGTCGCGAACGGCCGCCGCCGAATTGATGGCGGCCGCGCGCGGGGCGTTTCGTGAGACGCACCCTGACATCGAGGTGATCCTGAGCGAGATCCAAGGGATCGAGGCCATCATGAGCGGCCTGGGACGTGGAGAGTTCGACTTCGCCTTCGCCCTCAACCCTGAGCCCGACGAGCGAGCGGAGGCCATTGCGCGACTGGAGAACCCGTGGGTCATCCCTACCCGCCGCGACGGCCCGATCGGCGATGTCGAGCATCCGAGCTTCGAGCTGATCGACCGGACAGACGTCGTCGTCTGGACGCGGCGGTGGATCGGTCAGCTCGACCTGGAAGAGGCGTGGCGACGGCGAGGCATCGCACCGCGGATCGTCTACCAGACCGACGACAACCTGGCTCTCCAGCGTCTTGTCGCGGCCGGTCTCGGACACGCCTGCCATCGGCCGGCTTCGCCGCCCGGCGGGCCACCGACCGTCTCTCACCTCGCTCGCTCCGCGCGAAGGCCTGAGCACGCGTCAGACCGCGTTGTGTTACCCGCACCACCGCCAGATCACCGGCGCCGTGTCCGCGTTGATATCAGCTATCCGAGTCCACTCGACGGGCTGAGCCCGCCTCTCGGCTCACCGCTCAGGTGAAGACGTACGCGTCCGGCTCTTCCAACTCGGTGTCCAGTCCGGCGAGTTCGATCGCGTCCGGCACCCTGACAGATTCGAATCGGTCCAGGATCTTGAGGATGACCCAGGTGAGGACGAACGCGTAGGCGGCCACGAGCAGGGCGGCAGCTACCTGCTTGCCGAAGAGCGCAGGATTGCCCGCTGTGAGGCCGTTGGGGCTGGCCGCGTTGACCGTCTCGTAGGCGAAGACTCCGACAAGCATCGATCCGAGGAGCCCGCCTACACCGTGTGCAGCCCAGACATCGAGTGCATCGTCCCACTTCATGTGTCGGACGAGTGCCACTGCCGAGTAGCAGATCGATCCGGCGAGCAGACCGATCGCGAAAGACGCCCAAGTTGGCACAAAGCCGGCGCACGGCGTCACACAGGCAAGGCCGGCGACGGCTCCAGTGAAGGCACCGACGATGCTGGGCTTGCCCGACCTCCACCACGAGATGGCCAGCCAGGTGCACATTGCGACCGACGCGGCGATGTCGGTGTTGACGAAGGCTTGCGCTGCGATGGCGTTCGCCGCGAGGGCAGAGCCTCCGTTGAAACCGAACCAACCGAACCACAACAGGCCGGTGCCGAGGCCGACGAAGGCAACGTTGTGCGGGACCATCTTCTCACCCGGTGCGAACTTGCGTGACCCGACGACGAACACCGAGGCGAGAGCAGCGAAGCCTGCACTGGTATGGACGACCATCCCACCGGCGAAGTCCTCGACACCCCACTTCATGAGAAAACCGCCACCCCAGATCCAGTGCACGATCGGTACGTACACGAGAAGGCTCCAGATGACGAGGAACTTGAGATAGCTCTTGAAGGCGATCCGGTCTGCGAAGGCGCCTGTGATAAGCGCCGGGGTGATGATCGCGAACATCTCTTGGAAGATGAAGTGCGCCAGAGCAGGGATATGAGGGGCATAGGGGCCCGGCGCCGCGCCCACTCCTCGGAGCCCGGCCCAGGAAAGGTTGCCAATGACACCGCCTAGGTTCCCCGAGAACGCGAGCGAGTAGCCCACGAGCACCCAGAGCACGGTGACAACGCCCATCGAGATGAAGCTCTGCAGCATGATGGTGAGAAAGTTCTTTCTTCGCACCAGGCCGCCATAGAAAAAAGCGAGGCCAGGCGTCATCACCATGACCAGCGCGGCGCTGATTAGAACAAACCCGGTGTCACCGTCGTTGATCACTCAGGCCTCCTTAGGACGCTCTTGTGCCCTTCAATGCAACCGGCAATTATCTCGCCTACTTCTCCGCGAAATGCAACTCGTCGTGTCTGTCACCGGCTGACCTGGGACCGAGCACTGTGCGCGGGACCTCGGTGGTCCGGACTGCGGTGAGAGGCATTTCGGTGTGCCGCGGCGCGATGTGCCCCATCGCGGCGAGCAGGCGGGTTGCCTGAGCTGCCCCCTGCCAGCGGCCGGCCGGTGGCAGGGTCCACGCCATTTCGCCGGCACCAGGTCCCGAAGGCCTTGTAGCGATAGGGCGGTGCGTTACGCCAAGAGACCTTGAATCCGAACCGCGCGCCCAACGCCTTGTACATGAGGTGCATGCTGATCGCTGCAAACGCTAGGCAGGCAAAGCCGAAACCGGCCACCGCGTAGGCACATACCCGCGACCAATCCTGACCGATCAGGAAGAGAATCAACCAGACAGGGGCGGACCAGATACCAATGGTCGTGGTCGGCCCCGTGAGTAGGTGAAGGCGTGCAGCCCTGTGCCCGATCCGGGGCGACCACCTCGCAAGGAAGGGTGCTCTTGAGGGCATTCGTCTACTTCCTGAGAGGACCTCGGACCGGAACCGCGGCGAGGAGTCTCTCTGATCACCGCGCGTCAGTGAAGCACAGCATCATTCTGTCCTGTAGGGCAAGACGCGTTGACGATCGTCCCGGTCGCGCCAGCATCCGGCCCAGGTCGCATCGGTGTCGGGAGCAGGTTATCGGCCCTCAGATCCGCGAGGCTAGAGTGCGTTCGACGTCGTCCCAGACGTCCTTAGGAAGCTTGTTCGTGCCTCTCAACCTCGAGCGGCCGTCGGTGCGATGTTGATTCGATCTCCTCTCGGCGTGGGCGGCCGGTTCAACATCAACGTTGATGCTTACCAAGAAGGAGATCTGACATGGCCATGCCCAGCGACCTCGAGATCGCGCGCCAGGCTCACCTCAGGCCGATTGCCGAAATAGCCAAGGACATGGGCATCGAGCCGAGCTTGCTCGAGCACTACGGCGAGAACGTCGCGAAGATCAAGCTGGACGCGATCGCCGAGTTGGCGGACCGCCCGAAGGCCAAGTACGTGGTCGTCTCCGCGATCACACCCACGCCGCTCGGCGAAGGTAAGACGACCACGGTGGTGGGCCTCGGCCAAGCCATGAAGCACATTGGCAAGAGGGCGACGATCTCAATTCGCCAGCCCTCGATGGGCCCCACCTTCGGCATCAAGGGTGGAGCGGCGGGAGGCGGTTATAGCCAAGCGGTCCCGATGGAGTCCTTCAACTTGCACCTGACCGGAGACATGCACGCGGTGACGGCCGCGCACAACATGTTGTCGGCGATGGTCGACAACCACCTGCAGAAGGGCAACGAGCTCAAGATCGACCTGCACAACATCACGTGGAGACGAGTGCTCGACGTGAACGACCGCTCGCTTCGCAACATCGTGATAGGGCTCGGGTCCAAGCTCGACGGGGTTACCCGCCAGACCGGCTTCGACATCACCGCCGCGTCGGAGGCGATGGCCATCCTCGCGCTCGCGACGTCGCTCCAGGACATGCGGGCCCGTTTGGGAAGGATCGTCGTCGGTTACACCGACGACGGCGAGCCGGTGACCTCGGAGGATCTGAAGGGCGCCGGGGCCATGACGGTGATCATGCGTGAGGCAATCAAGCCTAATCTGCTCCAGACCATCGAGAACACCCCGGTGATCGTGCACGCCGGACCATTCGGCAACATAGCTCACGGCAACTCGTCGATAGTCGGTGACCTCATCGGGATCCACACCGGCGACTTCCTCCTCACCGAGGCCGGTTTCGGTGCCGACATGGGAGGCGAGCGCTTTTTCGACATCAAGTGCCGCACCTCGGGCTTAAGGCCAGACGCCGCCGTGGTCGTCGTCACGGTGCGCGCCCTGAAGGTCCATTCCGGCAGGCACCGTGTCGCGGCCGGTCGGCCATTGCCTCCGGCCATGCTCGAGGAGAACCCCGACGAGGTCCATCTTGGCGGAGCGAACCTGCGCAAGCAGATCGAGAACATCCAGATCTTTGGCGTGTCGCCCGTCGTCGCGATCAACGCCTTTCCCGGCGATTTCCCGTCCGAGCACGAGGCAATCCGAGAGATCGCGGCCTCGATGGGAGTTCGTGCCGCGGTGTGCACCAATTTCGCCGAAGGTGGCAAGGGAGCCATCGAGCTCGCCCGAGCTGTCGTCGAGGCGGCTGAGGAGCCGAACGACTTCCATTTCCTTTACCCGAACGAGGCGTCGCTGCGCGACAAGATCGAGACGGTGGCCACCAGGGTCTATGGCGCCGCCGGGGTCGACTACCTGCCGGCGGCGAACCGCCAGATCGACGCCTACGAGAAGATCGGTTACGGGAACCTGCCGGTGATCATCGCCAAGACGCACCTGTCGCTGTCGTCGGACTCCGCGCTGAAGGGTGCACCTGTGGGGTGGCGCATGCCCGTGCGAGAAGCGCGCGCCTCTGTTGGAGCGGGTTTCGTGTACCTCATATGTGGCGACATGAGCACGATGCCCGGACTGTCGTCGCATCCGGCTGCCGAGATCATCGACATCGACGAGAACGGTGAGATTGTCGGGCTCAGCTGATGGGCCTGCGTTCTTGGAGCTAGAGCTCGAGGGCTTCCTCGAGCTCGTTTCCGCGGCCCAGCCGGCGCCTGCCGCCGGGTCGGCCGCCGCCATGACGGTCGCGTTGGCCGCGGGGCTCTGCGCGATGGCGGCGCGTCTCTCCACGAGACAGATGCCCGACGCGCCGGGCCTCGTAGTTGCCGCCGAACAGCTCCGCGATCGTGCCGCCACGCTCTGCCAGGCGGACGCCGAAGCCTTCGGACGTCTTGTCTCGGCGATTCGCGAACTCCGCGGGCCGGACCTGGATGGCCGCCGTCGTCGGATCACCGAGGCGCTCTCGCAGGCAACTGAGGTTCCGTTGGCAATCGCGGAGACCGGCGCTGGAGTTGCCAGTCTGGCTGCCCGGATCGCCGAATGCGGGAATCCCAATTTGCTCGGCGACGCGGTGGCCGCGGTGTTGCTGGCGGAGGCCGGTGCGAGGGCGGCCGCCACCCTGGTACTGGTCAATCTCAAAGGGCTGCCGGACGAGAGAGCTAGCCGCGTGAAGCGGCTCATCGCGGAGATCGCGGAGAGTGCCCGCCGGGCCGGGCGACACGTCGAGTCGTTTGAGACGGTCGCAGGCGCTGAAGGTCATCTGAACGGGGCCGTCTGAGCCCGTACTCGACGATCCCGGAGCCCGATGATGCCGCGTCGAGACCAGACGAGGCGTCCTTGGAGCCGGAGTCCGCACGTTTGGACCGCGGCCGGCGGCGCGAACCTGCGTGGGCTCTCGCCACCGTGAGGTCTCCCCCCGCCGTGCCAAGATGGGACCTCGGGGCAGCGCCATATTCTGGAGGTTTCGCGTGAGCTGGTTTGAATGCGTCCCCAACTTCTCAGAGGGCCGGGACCAGACGAAGATCGCCCGTATCGTGGCCGAGATTCAGGACAGGCCGGGCGTGGCGCTGCTCGATGTCGAGCAGAACGCCGACCACAACCGCTGTGTGGTCACCATTGTCGGTGAGGGGCCGGCGCTCGTGGAGGGCGTACTGGCGATGATGAGGGTGGCGACGGTGCTCATCGACCTCAACGCTCATCAGGGCGAGCATCCGCGGATGGGCGCCACCGACGTGGTTCCCTTCGTACCCCTGGGCGACGCCACCACGGCGCAGGCGGTCGAGCTCGCCGTCCAACTCGGCGCACGGGTGTGGGAGGAGCTGCACATCCCGGTCTATCTGTACGGCCAGGCAGCTCGCCTACCGGATCGGCAGGATTTGGCGAAGGTGCGCTCTGGACAGTTCGAAGGCATCCGGGACGCCATCGGGACCGACCCCGCGCGGCGCCCCGACCTAGGCGAGGCGCGGGTGCACCCGACAGCTGGCGCGGTGGCCATTGGAGCGCGTCCGGTCCTCATCGCATACAACGCCTACCTGACCACTGCCGACGTCGCGGTGGCCAAGCGGGTAGCGCGCGCCGTGCGTGGACGCGACGGCGGCTTGGCAGAGGTCAAGGCGCTGGGCTTCGAGATCCACGAGCGACAGCGAGCGCAGGTCTCCATGAACCTGACCGACTACCGACGCACCCCGATCCACCGCGCGCTCGAGGCTGTGCGGCGGGAGGCCGCCCGTTTCGGTGTGGACGTGGAGGAGACCGAAATCGTGGGCCTCGTGCCCGAGGACGCCCTGTTCGACGCCGCCGAGTACTACCTGCAGCTCAACAGCTTCGACCGAGGCACAGTTCTCGAGCGCAAGGTTCGGGGAGCACAGCCTCGCGCGGAAACATTGGCCGAGTTCACCGCCCGGCTCGCCGCGCGCACACCAACCCCGGGAGGTGGCAGCGCTGCGGCCGCCTCCGGAGCCATGGGCGCGGCCCTCGGCGAGATGGTCACGGCTTACTCTGCCGGCAAGGACGACGCGACGTTGGATCCGGTGAGGGGACGGCTGGCTGCAGCTCGCGGCCGTTTTCTCGAGCTGGTCGAAGAGGACGCCAACGCGTACGCCGAAACGGTCACGGCGCGCCGGGCCGCCAAGGCCGAACCGGGAACGGGGGCAGAGCAGGCCTGGACAGCGGCCATCCGGCTCGCGGCCGAAGTACCACTCGAGACAGCGCGGCTCGCGTGGCGCTGCGCTGGGGAGCTCCGCGAGCTTGGCGACCAGGTGCGGCCCATGATGACGAGCGACTGGACCACCGCGCGCGCCCTGTTGAATGCGGCGTTGCAGGGCGCTCTTGCCAACGTTGCCATCAACCTGGACGACCTTCGGCAGCGTGGGAGCGCCGTCAGCGACCTCGAGACCGCGCTCGGCGAGCTCGGCTAATTCGAGATCGGGCGGGCGACCGCCACAGGATGCCTGGACTGGGGAAACACCTTCGGCATGTGAGGGCTGCGCGCTCGGGACCACAAGGGGGTCTCTGCCATCAATTCATAGTCGTCCGCGCCGTTGCTTGTGCTCGCTGCCGCGATCTGATACAACAAATCCAGCACGCGTGAATCCTTTGGAATCACTCATATAGCGGCGAAGGTTCCTGGCCCCCAGTAGGGGTGAGGTACCGGGATACAGAGGACCTTTGACCCTTTGCCGGGTGTGGGCACGCGGGCGAATACCTACTTATCTCCCTCTTGCCTGTCCGCGTCAAGCGTCGACGACAGGAGGCGATGTAATGAGCACTGAGGAGTCCTACACCAGCAGCTTGCAGATCGAGCGGCGCTCGATTGACTACATCCCGGCCTCGGAGCGTCACGGCTCGCCGCGGCGGCTCTTCTTCATCTGGTTCGGGGCCAACATGCAGGTCACTGCGGCAGCTACTGGCGCCATCGCAGTCCTGATCGGGTTGTCGCTGCCCTGGGCATTGCTCGCCCTGCTCATAGGCAACCTGTTCGGCGTGACGTTCATGGCTGCCCACTCGGCGCAGGGGCCGAAGCTGGGCATTCCCCAGATGATTCAGAGCCGAGCCCAGTTCGGTTTTTACGGAGCGATAGTGCCGCTCGTGCTCGTCCTTTTGATGTACGTCGGTTACTTCGCAGCCAGCGCGATTCTCGGTGGCGCGGCCCTCGCCGCGTGGTGGGGCATCAATGAGAAGCTTGCAACGGTCATCGTTTCCCTGCTGTGCACGGTGCTCGCGATCTATGGCTACCGCATGATTCACCAGTACGAGAGGTGGATCAGCCTCATCAGCGGGCTCGGCTTCGTTTACCTCACCATCCGGCTACTCACCTTGCACCACATCAGCTCGGTGTGGGTCTCGGGAAGCGTTCCTTACGGTTCGTTCCTTCTGGGCATCACCTTGGCTGCCACATGGCAGATCACATATGCGCCTTACGTGGCGGACTACAGCCGTTACCTGCCCGAGGACACGAAGATGTCGGCCACCTTCTGGTGGACCGCAGTGGGCTCGGTTATCGGCTCGTACTGGCTGATGGGCTTTGGCGCAGTCGGGCTCGCCGTAGCGCCCAAGTTGTTCAACGGAGGGAGCGTGACCTTCTTCACGGGCCTGGGCAACAACCACACGGGCTGGTTGATAGCCCTGATCATCATCGGGGGCATCGTCGCGGCCAACGTCTTGAACCTCTACGGGATGTTCATGTCCTCCACTACCACCGTCACGGCCCTACGCAGGATGCAGGTGAACCGTGGCGCCCGAACGATCTTCGTGCTCGTCGCCGCGGTCGTCGGGACCGTGCTGGCGATTGCCGCGACCTCGAACTTCCTCGACAACTTCGAGAACTTCATTCTCTTCCTGGCGTACTTCCTGATCCCGTGGACGGCGATCAACCTGACCGACTTCTACTTCGTGCGCAAGGAGAGGTACGACATCGACTCGATCTTCAGACCGGACGGGATCTACGGACGGGTGGACTGGCGCACGATGATCGCCTACCTGGTCGCGATCGGAGTGGAGATCCCGTTCATGAGCACCACCTTCTACACCGGCCCGATGGTTTCGCACCTAGGGGGTGGGGACATCTCCTGGATCCTGGGCCTGATCGTGGCGACCGTCCTCTACTACGTGTTGCACATCGGCGTGGACGTACTGCCTCCGGCTGGTTCCAGGGCCGCTGACAGCCCGGTCGAGTCGGCAGGGCGGTGAGGCGATGACCAGCGGACCACGCACGGTGCGCGCACCGCACGGCAGTGCCCTCTCATGCAAAGGCTGGCCGCAGGAAGCGGCGATGCGCATGCTGATGAACAACCTCGACCCCGACATCGCAGAGCACCCTGAGCAGCTGATCGTCTACGGAGGTGGAGGCAAGGCGGCCCGCAATTGGCCTGCCTATGACGCGATCGTCGCGAGCTTGCGAGAGCTCGGGCCCGAGGAGACGCTTCTCGTCCAGTCAGGTAAGCCCGTGGGCGTCTTCCGGACCCACGAGTGGGCGCCGCGGGTCCTGATCGCGAACGCCAACCTGGTGCCGCAATGGGCCACCTGGGAGGAGTTCCGACGACTGGACGCGCTCGGGCTCACGATGTTTGGCCAGATGACCGCGGGGTCATGGATCTACATCGGAACCCAGGGCATCTTGCAGGGAACCTACGAAACCTTCGCCGCAATCGCGGCGAAGCGCCACGGTGGCAGCCTCGCCGGCACGATAACCCTCACGGCAGGGCTGGGCGGGATGGGCGGTGCCCAGCCGATGGCGGTCACGATGAACGGTGGCGTGGCGCTGTGCGTAGAGGTCGATTCGTCGCGGATCCAGCGCCGGCTCGACACCGGCTACCTCGACGTCCGAGCCGACGGGGTCGATGACGCGCTCAGGCGGGCCATGGAGGCCAAACGCAGCCGCCAGCCGCTTTCCATTGGCGTCCTGGGCAACGCGGCCGACGTCGTGCCTCACCTGCTCGCGATCGGGGCCGAGATCGACGTCGTTACCGACCAGACCTCTGCGCACGACCCGCTGATGTATGTGCCGCGGGGTGTGAGTGTGGACGAGATGGTGGACCTGCGGGTCAAGGACCCCGAAAAGCTCACCAAGATGGCCCGGGACTCGATGGCCCGCCACGTGGAGGCGATGGTCGGGTTCCTCGACGGGGGTGCCGAGGTGTTCGACTACGGCAACTCGATCCGTGCCGAGGCCAAGAGCGGTGGCTGCGAACGTGCCTTCGACTTTCCCGGCTTCGTGCCTGCGTATATCCGGCCGATGTTCTGCGAAGGCAGAGGCCCGTTCCGATGGGCTGCGCTGTCGGGTGACCCGCGGGACATCGCAGCGACCGACCAGGCTGTGCTGGAGGAGTTCCCGGACAACGAGTCGCTCGGCCGGTGGATCAGGATGGCCGGTGAACGCGTGCAATTCCAAGGGCTGCCCGCGCGGATCTGCTGGCTCGGGTACGGGGAGCGTGATCGGCTGGGACTGCGCTTCAACGACATGGTCGCCAACGGCACTTTGCAAGCTCCGATCGTCATAGGGCGCGACCACCTCGACTGCGGTTCGGTCGCCTCGCCCTATCGGGAGACCGAGGCCATGCGCGACGGCTCCGACGCGATCGCGGACTGGCCGCTTTTGAACGCGCTGCTCAATACGGCCTCCGGCGCCTCGTGGGTATCGATCCACCATGGTGGGGGCGTCGGGATCGGCCGTTCCATCCATGCCGGTCAGGTGACCGTCGCTGACGGCACGGCGCTCGCTGCCGAGAAGCTCGAGCGGGTACTGACCAACGACCCGGGCTCCGGGGTGATCCGGCACGTCGATGCCGGCTATCCCGAGGCCGTGCAGGTGGCCGCGGCCCACGGGCTGCAGGTGCCGATGCACGAGCACGGCGGTACGGAGGCGGCGACATGAAGCTCACAGATCGGGACCAGGAGATGCTCGACGGTATCGACGGCGAAGGCGTCGCCTTGGCGATGCAGGTCCTTGTGGCGATCGGGCGGGCGTTCGACGCCGAGCAGATGTGCGACATCTCGAGGGCCCACGTTGCCTTGAGCAACCAGGACGCCGACCTATGGTTCGCGGAGCGGCTGGTGGCCGGCGGTGCGGTGTGCCGGGTGTCACCGACCGTCAATCCGGGCTTCTGCCTCGAGTTCTTCCGGCAACTGCCCGGTCTGAGCTCGGCCGACATGGAGACCATGGAGCGAACCGAGGTCGCCTACCGGGCTCTCGGCGCGCAGCTGACCTACGACTGCACGCCCTACCTGCAGGGCAACGTCCCTCGCTTCGGAGAGGTAACGGCCTACTCCGAGTCGAGCGCCACCCCCTACATGAACTCGGTCTACGGGGCACGCACCAACCGCGAGTCGGCCCAGTCAGCCCTGTGCGCCGCAGTGACCGGCCGGGTGCCGGTCTACGGTCTCCTGCTAGAAGAGAACCGAATGGGCCAGGTGCACGTTCACGTCGAACCGACGCTCACCGACGAGTTCGACTACCACCTGCTCGGCTACGCGGTGCCCCGAAAGGCAGGCTTGCAGACGGCCTTCGTCCCGGTGTTCACCGGGATACCAGCAAATGTGAGCCCGGAGGCGCTCATGAACCTGGGAGCGGAACTGAACACGGGCGGCAACGTTCCGATGTACCACATTGTCGGTGTCACGCCCGAGGCGCCGACGCTCGAGGCCGCATTCCACGGCGATCCGCCCGATGAGACGATTGTCATCACGGCGAGCGATCTCGCCGAGGAGCAGCAGATGCTCTCGGCGGAAGGTGGTCCCATCGACTTCGCGCTGCTCGGCTGCCCGCACCTGTCGCTCGACCAGCTCCGCGCGATCGCCGACCGAATCGGGAGCCGGAAGTTCAAGTCCGAGTTCTGGGTCATGACTTCCTTCTACGCGAAGGAGCTCGCAGGGCGCATGGGCGTCGCCGAGGTGATCGAGAAAGCCGGGGGCAATCTTGTCCCGGACACCTGCATCGACCAGGTGGTCTGGAAGCACCTGGCCGGGAAGAAGGGCGTAACCGACTCGCTGAAGGGCGCTTACTACACCCAGCGGCGTGACATGGAGTTCGTCTTGCGCAGCGTGGGTGACTGCGTGGAGGCCGCGATCAGGGGAGCGACGTCATGAGCGCCAGGGAAGCCTCCGTGATCTTTTGCCGCGGCGCGGCACCTGGAAAGGCGTCCGGGCCGGCGGTTGTGTCGCGAGACGCCATGTGCTTCTACCTCGTGGACCCACCCACCGGAACTGTCATCGAGGCCGGCCACGCCATCGAGGGTCGGTCCATCGCCGGCGTGGTCCTCGTCTGCCCGGGCGGCAAGGGCAGCTCGGTGGTCCAGGCCGACGGTCTCTACCAGCTGGCAAAGGCCGGTACAGCTCCGGCTGCGGTTGTGGTCGCGGAGTTCGACACGGTCCTTGTGGCCAGTGCCGTGGTCGTCGGTGTGCCGCTCGTGCGATGCGACCCCGAGGACTTCGCACAGATCCGCGACGGCGACACTTTGGAGGTGGACTCCGACCAGGAAGTCGTCACGATCCGGTGACCATTTCGCCGGTCGTGCACTCGCTGCACCGCGGCGAGCTGGCCCTGCCGCGGGTACGCGTCGCACGCCAGGTCTTCGCCGTGCCGCCGCCCGTCGACGTGACTGCGCAAGTGGTCAGCCAATGGCAGCGGCTCGCTCCTCGCATCAGCCCACCTGTGGGCGCGAAAGTCGCGGTAGCCGTAGGCAGCCGCGGCGTTGACGGCCTGGTGCCAACGGTGCGGGCCGTCGTTGGCGAACTGCGCTCCGCCGGTTGCGAGCCGTTCATAGTGCCGGCCATGGGCTCACACGGGGGAGCGACCGCGGCCGGTCAGACCGAGGTTCTGGCGGGTCTTGGCATCACATCGGACGCGGTCGGTGCACCGATTCGGGCGACCATGGAGGTGGTGCCTATGGGCGCCGTGGCCGACATCCCGCTGTGTCTCGACCGGTTTGCCGCCGCCGCCTCCGGCATCGTGCTAGTCAACCGTGTCAAGCCCCATACCGACTTCCCTGGGCCGATGGGCAGCGGTCTCATGAAGATGCTGTGCATCGGCTTGGGCAATCGGGAGGGTGCCGACCGGCTGCACCGCGCGGGGGTGGCCCGCGACCTCGGCGAGATCGTGCGCGAGGCAGCGGTCGCCCTTCTGCGTCTTGTGCCTGTCCTGTTCGGGGTGGCCATCGTGGAGAACCAGCAGCACCGGGCCTGCGAGGTGCGGCTCGTGCCGGGCCCGGAGATCGAGTCCGGCGAGTTGGCCCTCCAGGAAGTCGCGCGCGGACTTCTCCCAGGTCTTCCCCTCGACGACATCGACCTTCTCATCATCGACGAGATGGGCAAGGAGATCAGTGGAGCGGGACTCGACCCGAATGTCATCGGACGCGCCCTCGGACCTTGGCAGGTGAAACGGGACCGGCCCCGCATCACGCGGATCTTCGTGCGCGACCTGACTTTGGCCTCCGAGGGCAACGCCTGCGGGCTCGGTTTCATCGACGTCACAACGCCGCGGCTGATCGAGAAAGTCGACATCGAGGTGACCGCCGTGAACGCCATCACCGCATGTTTTCCCGAGGACGTGCGCTTGCCGTTGACCGTGCCGACCGACCGCGACGCGATCGGAGCGATGCTCGACACCCTGCGGCCGTTTACGGCGGAGGATCTCCGCCTGGTGCACATAAGGAACACGCTCGCGGTCGAGCGCCTCGTCGTATCCGAAGGCTGCCTGCCGCTGCTTCGGGACAGGCCGGACGTGGTCATCGAAGACGAGCCGCTGCTCCTCGGTTTCGACGAGAACGCGCGACTGGTCTCACCCCTGTCGGATTAGCAGCACCTTCGGGAGGTTTGCCGGCCTGCGTCTCCCCATCGCTCATGATCTGTGGCGATAACGGAGAACCTCGGCCCGCGTTGGCTCAATTCAGCTCTTGAGTCGTGAGACTCCCGAATCGGTTCTTGCTGGTGCGTTTGCAGTCAGTTTGAACCGCTAGTGAAGAGAGTCGAGAACCTTCCGGAGCGAAGTGACGACTGTTGCGGGCTCAGGATCCTCCACGACGTTGCGACCGAACACCAGACCATCGACGAAGGGACCGAGCTGCCGGACCCGCTCCAGCACCTCGTCAATACCGCCTCGCCGAGCACCGCCCAACAACAGGACAGGTATCGACGCGTATTCGGTGACTTCGGCGAGTGTTCCTTCGGTGGGGGGAGGGATCTTCGCGAGGTCGGCGCCGGCTTCTGCCGCCCTCCTGACCGACTGGCGGAGGTTGGACGCCGTATGAACGGCGACCTCGTCGAATCCACCTGGGACCACCTCTGCCATGATGGGCAGGTTCCAGCGGTCGGCACTAATTGCCAGGGCTTCTAAGCAACGCATGGTGGTGACTTCGCGCTCGGAGTAGGGGTAGACCTCGTACTTCAACGCAGAAGCTCCGAAAGCCACTGCCTCCTCCACTACCCGTTGCGGGTCCTGGTGATCCTGGCTGACGCTGATCACCACGGCCCGGCCGGCGAGATCACCCTCGAAATGCCTGGCGGTCGCAAGACTAAGCAATACCGCGTCGACATCGGCGTGCTGCAGGCTGCGCAGGACTCGGCCAGGGTCGGCCAATGCGGCGACGTGTATCACGCGAGGCTGGTCCATGGCGACGATCAACGCCTTGCGCCCGGTCGGGAGCAGGCGATTCAACTTGAGTAAACGGCCCATGGCAGCCTTGTTAGCACACACGGAGAACCCGGTGCCGCACGCCGGCTCGGACGGGCCCAGCTGAGGCTCGACGGTGACTTCGCAGTCGGGAAAGTGGACCGGCCTTGATGGCGAGGATCGGACGCCCGGCTCCTTCGACGTCGCAGGTGTGCCGAAGCGTGCAGCTGCAGGGGTCATGCGATGTGGGATGAAACCTCGGTGCAGGGCTCAAAAAAATCCCACACCCGGCCGGAGCATTCTCCGGCCAGGTGTGGGAGGCAGACCTTGGAACTTATGCGGAGGTCTTGTAGTAGTACGCGGAGACCATCGGGTTGCCGGCGTTGGCGGTCGTGGCGACCACGTTCGGCAGGTACACCGAGTGCTTGATCATGGACTTGTGACCGGTGAGGAAGTCGTAGGCGTACTGGACGGCCAAAGACCCTTCCTCGGCCGGGTTCTGAATGACCAGAATGTTGATGACGCCCTGCTTGAGAAGGGTGACTTCGGCGGGCTCGGCGTCGTAGCCGGCCACGAAGACCTTGCCCTTTGCCCCAGCGGCGTCGACACCCTTAGCGGCGCCCTCAGCCGAGTACAGGTTGGTGCCGAAGATACCCACGAGTCCCGGGTGCGAAAGGATGAGGCCCCTCGCCAGGGTCTCTGCAGTAGTCGGGCTGTCCTGGTCGTAGTCCGCGGCGACCACCTTCATGTTGGTGTACTTCTTCATCTCCCAGAGGAACCCGGACTGGCGCAGGTCGGTGGTGGAGACGCCCTTTTCGACGTTGATGATCGCCACTTGCCCCTTGTCGTGGGAAAGCTTCGCGATCGCGTCAGCAGCAGCCTCGCCGCCCTGGTAGTTGTCCGAGCTGATAGCCGAGGCCAGTATCGACGTGTTCTTGAGGGTCGTGTCCACCGCGATCACCGGGATCCCGGCCTTCACGAACTGGTCGATCGGGTTGAACAGGGCCACGTCATCAGTCGGAGCGATGAGAAGGGCGTTGGGCTTGCTTGCCAGTACCGACTTGACCACTGGGACCTGGAGTTCCAGGCTCCAGGTGGTGGCGCCGGCCCAGTTGAGGTTCACTCCAAGTTTCTTCGCCTCTTGAATCGCGCCGTAGTGCATCGTGATGTAGAAGGGGTCCGTGGTCAGGCCAGGGATCAAGGTGATCGTGTACTTGGTCGCGGCACCAGCTGTCGCTGCCCCCGTGCCTGCCGTGGCGAGCGTCATGCCGGCCACAAGGCCGAACACCGCCACCCCAATGGCAGCACGCGACCGTAGGCCATTGAACCAACGTCTGTGGGTCATGCTTCCTCCTTTTCTGTTTGCTGTGTGCGGAATCCGGACATCTTCGTGGCTCAGCGCTCCGCCAACCGCAGGCGCACCTGGTCGCCCGCGACGGCGGCGACCACGATGACACCGGTGGCCACTTCTTGCCAGCTGCCGCTGACGCCCACAAGCACAAGACCGGTTACCAAAAGGGCGATGATGAAGGTCCCTACCACTGTGCCGAGCATGTGGCCCCGCCCTCCGAAGAGGCTGGCGCCGCCGATGACGACAGCGGCGATGGCGTTGAGCTCATCGTTCTGACCGGCCAGCGGCGAGGCGTCGGTGAAGTTGGCCATGACCATCATCCCCGCCAGGCCGGCCAACAGTCCGGAAATCGTGTAGACCCGCACCAGGTGGTTGTCAACGCCTATGCCCGCGCGTCGTGCCCCCATGCCGTTGCTGCCTATGGCATAGGTACGCAACCCAAAACGGGTGCGGTGTAGGACGAGTCCCATGAAAATACAGCTCAGTCCCGCCACCAGCACCGGGACGTAGATCCAGCCTCCGATCAGGGTCTGGCCGATCGTGCCGATCTGGGACGGAAGGTTGATGACCTCGTTGCCACCGTTGATCAACGGCGTCGCCCCCGCTCCGATGGCGGTGAGGGTGCCCAGCGTGACGATGAACGGAGGCAGCTTGAGCCGGGTGATGAGGTATCCGTTGACGAAGCCGATGACAGCGCCCAGCAGCAGGGCGGTCGCGAAACCGGCCACGGTCGTGAGCGTGACGTTCGTATGCGCATTGAGAAGGCTCTGCATGACTACGCCTGAGACCATGCCCGTGAAGCCGAGCACGGCCCCGTCGGACAGGTCGATTCCGCCGGTGATGATCACGAAGGTCTGACCGATGGCAAGTAGCAGGAACTCCACGGCGTACTGGGAGATGTTCAGCCAGCTGGCTCGGGTGAACAGGTCGTGGGACGGTGAGAGGAACCCGAAAACCAGGACCATGATGACGAACACGCCCAGCATCCAGTAGTCCCCGAAGCGGTCCACGGCTTCGAGCACCGCTGAGCGCTTGGTTTCCTCTCCGTCCGGGCCGGAACCATCGGTCACAGTCCCTTCGGGGGTCAAGGCGGACGGCAACCTAATGGACATGAGTCTCTACCTGTCTCCGGCCTCTCAGCTCTTTAACCAGCATGGCGTTGGGTTCCCAGGGCCGCACCGGTGATCCAGCTCACCATGTCGTCCACGGTCACCTCCGAGCATCGGAGGTCGGCCACCACGTGTCCGTGGAACAGCACAGCGACCCTGTCGGCAAGTCTGTGCACCTGGGGCAGGTTGTGGGTGATCAGCAGGACGGGCACTCCGTGCTCTGACACCGAACGGACCAGCTCGCCCACCGTCTCCTGCTGCTCGACTCCGAGGGCGGCGGTGGGCTCGTCCATGAGGAGAACCCGCGATCCCCAGGAGACCGCCCGCCCTACAGCGATGGCCTGGCGCTGGCCGCCGGAGAGCCGTCCGGCCAGAGAGGTCACCGAGCCGATGCGGATGTGGGTGCGCTCGAGATCTATCTCGGCCTCCCGGGTCATCGCACGGCGGTCGAGCCAGCCCATGTATCGGAGAGGTCCCTTCACGGTCTTCTCGCGGCCGAGGAAGATGTTCTGCCACACATTCAGGTCTGGCGCGAGTGACAGGTCCTGGTAGACGGTCTCTATGCCTGCGCGACGGGCTTCCAGGGAGGAGGCGAACGTCACCGGCTTGCCGTCCAGGAGGATCGTGCCGGCGTTCGGCTGTAGGGCCCCGGAGAGGATGTTCACGAGGGTCGACTTGCCGGCTCCGTTGTCACCGATCAGGCCTACGACTTCCCCCTTGCGAACGTCGAGGTCCACGCTTCGAAGCGCTTGTATGCTGCCGAAGTGCTTGGCGATGCCCTTCACCGCGATGACCGGTGGCGCCTCAGCCTCGGAAGCATCGCTATCTGGGATCACACCATCAGTGAAGCTCATGCACTCTTCTCCCGTGCGTAAACATTTCGCAACTTTGCAGGTTTCGCCAACGATGTCAAGGACGTTTCCTGAGTTTCTCGTCGGGATTGACCTGGGAACGACAATGACCAAGGCGGCCGTTCTGGGCCTTGACGGCACGGAGCTCTCAAGGGGCAAAGCCCCCACCCCCTGGCGGCCAGTTCCCACCGGCGCCGAGGTCGATCCAGCAGACCTGTTTGATGCAGCGATGAGTGCCTTGGACGCGGCGCTCGAGGCAGCGCCGGAGGGAAGAGTCGTCGCTGTGGGCGTCACCAGCATGGCTGAGACCGTGGTCCTTCTCGGCACCGACGGAAAGCCGGCCACGGCCTCGATTGCTTGGCACGACACCCGCGGCGCCGAAGAGGCTGAGGAGCTTGCGGGCGAGCTCGGCCGGGACGCCTTTACCGAACGCACCGGCCTGCCTGTGTCCTCGATGTGTACCCTCAGCAAGCTGGCGTGGCTTCACCGCCACGGTGCACCCCGGTTTGTCCGGGCGCTCAACGTCGCGGACTGGGTGCTTCACCGGCTCGGCGCCGAGCAGGTCGCCGAAGCCTCCCTGGCCTCGAGAACCGGCGTCCTCTCCCTCGCCGAACGGAGCTGGTGGACCGACGCCCTGCAACTCGTGGGAGCCCCGTCAGGGCTGTTCCCGCCGGTCGTAGCCGCGGGGCAGCGGGTGGGCACGGCAAGTGGGGTCGTTCCCGCTCGGTTGAGAGGAGCTGCTCTAGCCTCCGCCGGCCACGACCACCTCTGTGTTGCCGCCGGCTCTGGGGCGACCAGGCCGGGGCAGTTGCTCGACTCTTGTGGTACCGCCGAGGGGATGGTCAGAGCGGTAGAACCGCTCACGGGGCCGGTGCTCAGGCAGGTGATCGAGCTAGGTCTGAGCGCCGGCTGGCATACGCTGCCGGGACAATACGCCGTCCTTGGGGGCCAGATGCTCGGTTACGTGCTGGACCGGGTTCTCGCTTTGCTCGGTGTGGACAGCGGAGAGCCCCTCGCCGCTTTGGACCGCCAGGCCTGGGGAGTTCCAGCTGGCCCGCTGCGCCTAGTACAGGAGCACCCGTACTCGGATCCGTCCATCGTGGGCATCGGGACGGGAGCATCCCCGGCCGCTTTGTGGAGCGCTGCCCTGGACGCGATGAATGACGGCGCTGCCCGCCTTGTGCAGAGCATGGAATCGATCGGCGGGCCTATTGAGGAAGTAGTCCTCACCGGTGGTTGGGCCCACTGCGCGGGTTTGCGAGAGCGCAAGAGGCAGATGTTCGGTCAGGTGAGGTGGCCTGCACTGGCCGAAGCTGGAGCGCGCGGTGCCGCGCTGTTCGGCGGAGTCGCCGCTGGGATCTTTGACGGACCAGAGGCTTTTCCTCAGCCGGTGGAGCCTCAGGAGGACTAGACCGGTGCCCATGCAGAAGATCATCAACGACCCGAGCGCCTTCGTGGACGAGATGCTCGACGGCGTGCTCCTAGCCCACCCGGAGGACCTGCGCCGAACGAGGGATCCCCGTGTCATTGTCCGTGCCGATGCACCCCGGCCGCACAAGGTGGGGATCGTGACCGGCGGAGGTTCCGGACACCTCCCCGTTTTCCTGGGATATGTGGGTTTCGGGTTGGCGGACGGCGTCGCCGTCGGCAACGTCTTTGCTTCGCCAAGCGCAGAGCAGATCCTGGATGCGACCAGGGAGGTCCACGGCGACGCGGGCGTGCTGTATCTGTATGGCAACTACTCAGGTGACGTGATGAATTTCGACTTCGCCGCCGAGCTGGCCGGGGCGGAGGGGATCGAGATCGCCACTGTGCTCGGAGCCGATGACGTTGCCTCCGCCCCGAGGGGATCAGAGTCGCGCCGGCGGGGAATCGCCGGCATCGCCTTGTTGTACAAGGTGGCGGGCGCTCGGGCAGAAGAGGGTGCTTCGCTCGCCGAGGTGGTGGCCAGTACCAACGCCGCCTGTGCCGGGCTGCGTTCCATGGGCGTGGCTCTCTCGTCGTGTGTGTTGCCTGCAGCTGGTCATCCCACATTCGAACTGCCGGAAGGGGAGATGGAGATCGGCATGGGGATCCACGGCGAGCCCGGCGTGCGAAGAGGAGAGCTCGAACCCGCTGAGAAGATCGCCGAACAGCTCCTCGCCCACATAATCGAAGACCTTCCCTACCGGCGTGGCGACGAGGTTGCGGTACTGGTCAACGGTCTCGGGGCAACCCCCAAAGAGGAGCTCTACATACTCTTCAAATCGGTCCGGGAGATACTCGACGCCTCTGGGATCGCCGTGCGGAGGACCTGGGTGGGCGAGTATGCGACCTCGCTGGAGATGGCGGGCGCGTCCGTGTCGCTGTTGCGGCTGGACGACGAGTTGACCAGGCTTCTGGACGCTCCGTGCGAGTCTCCCTTCGTCATCAGGAGGGGCAGCCAGCATTCGCGGGAGGCGGGCAGCAGGTGAGTCCTCCGCGCGGTGGGCTCGCCGCGTTGTTGGAGTCGGCAGCAGACGCTGTGGCATCGGCCACGGCCGAGCTGAACCGTCTGGACGGATTTGCAGGCGACGGCGATCTCGGGATCACCATGTCCGAGGCCGCTCGAGCACTCAAGGAGGTCCTCGCCGACAATCAGGAGGCTAAGCCAGAGAAGCTGCTCGCCGCGTGCGGTGCGGCGATAGCGCGCCGCGCGCCTTCGACGAGCGGGACCTTGGTTGCGACAGGCTTCCTGCGCGCCGCCAAGGTGGTGGGGCAACCCGCGGGAGATGTCGTCAAGATCCTGGCCGGCGCCTTCGAGGCTGCCCAAGAAGGCGTCCAGGCTCGGGGCAAGGCGGCTGTCGGCGACCGGACCATAGTGGACGGCCTACAAGCCGTCTGCACAAGCCTGGCTGATTCCGCCGCCGCGGGCCTGAACCTGGCGGAAGCTCTTCGGGTTGCCGCAGACGCGGCCGGCGCGGCCACCGATGCCACGGCCGCGATGGAGCCGAGGATCGGGAGGGCGAGCTGGGTGCCCGATCGCGCAAAGGGGCATCCGGACGCAGGTTGCGCCATGCTCACCATCGCCTTGGTAGCCGTGTCGGAGGCCGCCGGCGCCTAGTCACAGACCTGTGGGCTACCAGTTCGAGGCCGTCTTCGAACCTCCGAGCGAGGGTTTGCCCGGGAGTGAGACAGTGAGGCTCGCTGGCCGGATTCGATGTCGGTCAGGCATTGAGCGGCGGCCGCCCCGTCGATCCATTGGCTCAGCGGAAGGGCCGCACTCTACGGTTCACGTGCCAGTCGGAGGCGTTGCAGCTGCGAACGACCCGGGCTCGTGCTCGCACGCATAGCGGATCATGGCCCGGAGATTCTCCGGCGGACTCAGCGGGGAAACCTCGCATCCGGCACCCACGATGTGATATGCACCGCAGGTCTCGTGGCATCTTCTGGCGGCTGCCTCGACGCTTTCGGGCGTCCCGCTCAGCATGTCGGTGACCGTCGAGACATTTCCCAGGATGACACGATCGGGGCCGAGAGCGGCTCTCGCCGCCGCCAGGTTCGTAGGGAAGTCCAGTTCGTAGATGTCGACCGGCAAGGTCGCCATTTGAGGGATGAGACGGGCAACGTTTCCGCACATGTGCTGGCGAAGAAGGACTGTGGGGTGAGCCGAGCGGATCGATTGCAGGACGCGTCGTTGCCACGGCAGGACAAGGTCGGCGTAATGTCTTGGCCCCACCATGCTGGCCGCCGCGTCGCTCATGCCGATCGTGTCGGCGCCAGCGTCGATTTGCGCCGACGCGTAGACGATCGCCACCTCCGAGGCGAAGTCCATGAGGTCGCGGACGAAGGTCGGGTCGTCCACGATGTCGGTCATGATCCTGTTGAGACCTCGCAGTTCCTGGGAGAGGGCCAAAGGCCCTTCGACCCAACCGACGATCGAAGTGTCACCGCCCAGCTCTCGCCAGCAGATCTCGATCGACCGCACCCGGTCGCACATGCGTCCGTCGCGGTGCGGGTCCGGCACCTTGAACTCGCTCAAGCGAGACTTGTCGAGCAGGGCCGCCCGCTCCTCGAGGATCACCGGGCCCTGGTCCTCGAGCCACCTGACGCTGTCGTCGCCGGCGATGTCGATCACCTCACGCGCCGGGTCCGAGCACATCAAGACGCAGTCGACACCGAAGTCCCTGACGACTTTGAGCTGGCTTTCGGCAAGTTTCATGCCGTCTCGCGTGTAGTCGACATAAGCGATCCCGGCGTGCCGGGCGGCGAACATCATCAGCATCGGCTGGGCGGGCAGGTGATCGACCTGCTCGCCCGCAACGACGCCTCGGACTCGATCAAGAGGACGCATGTTCAATCTCCGTTCCGGCTGCGTGGCACATCAGAGCATGTCCTGTTTCGCAATAGGAGTCGAGCCGCTCCGGCGTGGCAAGCTTCAGGTTGTCTGGCGCGACCTGCTCTGACCTTCCGCTCTGATCGTGATGTTCGTGACGGATCGGATGCCCATTCTCGTTGATGAACCGATTGGGGTGTTGGCTGATGATCGAGGCGTCTGCTCCTATCCGCATCTGTGACAACGGTGGGTGGACAGACACGTGGTTCGGTGGCCCCGGACGGGTCCTGAACATCGCGGTTACTCCGGGCGTGGAGGTCTCGATCCGCGCGACGACAAGCCCGGACCCGATCGTGCTGGCGGTGGAGAGCTATGGCGACCGGTACCCGGTTGTTCCCAGAGCAGCCCGGGCACCTCGTCACCGCCTGTTGGAGGCTGCCATCGATTCGTTCCCACCCCCGGAGGGCCTCGCCGTCGAGATCTGCGTCCGTTCCGAGGTGCCGGCCGGTTGCAGTACCGGCACATCTGCGGCGGTAGCGGTTGCTTTGTTGGGCGCCCTGGCTGCGGCGCGCTCGGAGGAACTGTCCCCGCGCGACGCCGCTTACGCCGCGCATCAGATCGAAGTCGACATACTGGGCGCCGAAAGTGGGATCCAGGACCAGTTGAGCTCGGCGTTCGGGGGGATCAACTTCCTCGAGATCGAGCCCTACCCGGAGGCTGCAGTACACCCTCTGCCGGCCTGGGACGAACTCGGCCACCGGCTCACGCTGGTCTTTCTTGGCCATGCCCATGACTCCTCTGCCGTACACCAACAAGTCATCGAGGGCGTGAGGACCAGCGGGTCGCAGGCGTTCTCCTTGCTGCGTGATGCCGCGATCGCCGCCCGCGAGGCTGTTCTCACCCAGGATCTCGATGCGTTCGGCGCGGCGATGATCGCCAACACCGAGGCACAGAGGTCCCTGCACACTGAGCTGGTAGGCGTCGACGCGTGCAGGGTGATCGAGATCGCGGCGGCGCAAGGAGCAGTTGGGTGGAAGATAAATGGGGCCGGGGGGGATGGAGGATCAATCACGATCTTGAGTGCTACCCGAGAGGCTAAGGAGGCGCTCGAGCATCGCATCGCCGTCTTGGACGCGCACTACCGGGTGCTTCCCATCCAGGTAAGTCCCTGCGGGCTCCAGGTTCGAGGTGCCCTTTAGCCCGCATTCTCAGGGATCCAGGGGCGCAAGCGATCGCGAAGAGACCACGTCAAGCAACAGCTATGTCGAGGTGTGCCAAGAGGAGTGCCCTCCTTTGGCATCGACCGCGGCGTCTCTGAGACCAAACGGTTTCTCTCAGATACCGGTCGATCAGTTTCGGGCTGTCCGGAGGATGGCAACGACCCGTCGCGCATGCAGAGATCCTCACCCGCGCCACACGGGCCGGCACGCCCTGTCACCATGACCATGTGAGAAGAAGATCGAGCCTTGCAGCGACGATCGCCTTGGTTGTAGGGGTCGGCGCCGGCGTAAGTCTGGGTCCCGTGGGAGCCTCCGCGGTCGCCTCGGCGGCGAAAAAGGCCCCGCCAATGAAACCGCCTGTAATCACCGAGTCGTTCACGCTTCTGCCCTGCAATAAAGGCTCAACGATCGGAACGGAGGGATGCGAAGAACACCAGCTCGTCACAGCGGACAAGCGCATCGATCGAGAGGTCAGCGTCCTATTCGCCCTCCTGCACGACGACGCCGCACGGAGCCGCCTCGTCCGGGCCGAGACCGCCTGGTTCGCGTACCGACAGGCGGACTCCGCGAGCCAGGCGGACATCTATGAGGGCGGGTCAGAGTCGGCGGTGGTAGCCGTTCTGTGCGCGACGAACGACGACAAGGCCCGTAGTACAGACCTGTACGGGTTCTTCCAGGGCCTTGAACTGGGCCGGAGTCATGTTCGGGCCTTCCCGTAGGTCAGCGCTCGGTGGCAGACCCGCTGACGCGACACCGCGCGGGACTACCACGTCCCGATCGATCGCGGAGCTGTCATAAGCTTGAACCGTTCGGCGAAGTCCAGGCCGAAGTCCACAACTCCCCGTGAGCAAGCCCGACCAGCAGAATCTACTCTTGGCCGCTCTCCGGCCCATAGGCAAGAAACAGGTGAGACATGAGCGAAGCCCGCGTGCGGGTTACCGGGGATGGCCGGGTGGGCCGGGGGAGTCCACTGTTCCGCGGTGTCGGCGTGGCGTTGGTGACCTTGTTCGACGAACACGGGGAACTCGATGCACCTGCGACCGCGGCGCATGCCGCCAGACTCGTCGACCTCGGCGTGAGGGCCGTGCTTGTGGCGGGGACGACCGGGGAGCCGTCGTCACTTGATCGTGCCGAGCGCGCGGTGCTGCTCGGCGCCGTGCGTGATGCCCTGCCACCAGGTAGCGGCGTCCCGGTCATCGCTGGGACCGGTGCTCCGTCGATCCGTGACGCCGTCGCCTTGACGGCGGCCGCTCGCGACGGCGGCGTCGACGCGGTCCTGGCGTTCTCCCCTCCGCAAGTCTCAGATCCCCGGCCGTACTACGAGGCGGTAGCCGAGGCAGCTGCCGGGGTGCCGGTGCTCGCCTACCACTTCCCGGACTTCTCGCCGCCGGGAATCTCCGTCGAGCACCTACGCGAGCTGCCCGTGAGCGGCTGCAAGGATTCGAGCGGCAACGCCACCAGATTCCATCAGGAACTCGCCGAGTTCGACGGGGCGCTGTACGTCGGCTCGCCTGTCCTCACTCTCCTCGCTGGGACGATGGGTGCGGCGGGGGCCCTCCTGGCTCTCGCCAACTTCAACCCGGAGCTTTGCATCGCCGCGTTCGAAGGCGACGTCGAGGCTCAACGGTCGCTGATCAAGCCGCATCTCGAGACCATGGTCAGGTTCCCGTGCGTTCTCAAGGAGTTCGTCGCGGCCCGCTTTGCCACGTCTACGACGACTCGTGTCGGTCGGAACGGGTCTTAGTGATGCCAGAACGCCAAGCTCAGACCGGGGGCGATCACGACACTGTGCTCGCCCTGCGGCTCGGGCCGGACGACGATGTGGCCGTGCTCACCGCCGACGCCACTTCCGGCGCACTGGTGCGTGTGGACCGGGACGTGATCAGAGCGATCCAAGACATTGCGCGGGGCCACAAGATCGCGTTGCGCCCAATCGCCGCCGGAGATCCCGTGCGCAAGTACGGCCAGATCATCGGGTTCGCGACTGCGATGGTCAGTACCGGCGAACACGTCCACTCGCACAACTTGGAGTTCCGGACCTTCGCGCGCGCCCACGCGCCCGGAACCGGCGCAAAGACGACCGGGTTTGTCGCGGAGAGCGACCGGCTCAGCTTTGACGGCATCGTGCGTGCCGATGGCCGGGTGGCGACCCGCAACTACTTGGGCATTCTGCCCTCGGTGAACTGCTCGGCCACCGTGGCGAGGTTGATCGCCCGGCACTTCAGCCGCCCGGGCGTTCTCGACGAGTTCCCGGGTGTCGACGGGATCGTGGCGCTCACCCACACAGGCGGTTGCGGTATGGACGGCCACGGTGACGGCCTCGAGGTGCTCCGGCGCACCTTGACAGGCTTCGCGCGTCATCCCAACTTCGCCGGCGTGGTCCTAGTCGGACTTGGATGCGAGGACAATCAGCTAGACGCCCTCACACAGGCGTGGTCACAGCCTGCGAGCACGCCGATTCGTGTCATGACGATCCAGGACGAGGGTGGGACGACGGCCACGGTGGACAAGGGCATTGCCTGTCTTAGCGAGATGCTTCCTGAGGCCAACGCCGCGACCCGACGGCCGGTGCCGGTGAGCGAGCTCGTCCTCGGGCTCCAGTGCGGGGGCTCGGACTCGTTTTCCGGCATTACCGCCAACCCCGCACTCGGTGTCGCAGCCGATCTGCTCGTCGCCCAGGGCGGGACCGCGGTGCTGGGGGAAACGCCAGAGATCTACGGAGCCGAGCATCTGCTCACCTACCGTGCGTCAAGCCCCGAGGTGGCGGACAAGCTGCTCGAGCGCATCGCCTGGTGGGAGTCCTATACATCTGCCAATCACGGCTCCATGGACAACAACCCCGCTCCGGGCAACAAGGCGGGTGGGCTGACGACGATATTGGAGAAGTCGCTCGGCGCGGTCGCAAAGGGCGGCTCCACAGATCTGGTCGGCGTGTACGGCTATGCCGAGCCGGTCACGGGGAGGGGGCTCGTGTTCATGGACACTCCCGGCTACGACCCCGTCTCGGTGACCGGGATGGTGGCAGGCGGTGCGAATATCGTCTGTTTCACCACCGGACGTGGCTCGGCTTTCGGGTGCAAGCCCGTGCCGAGCCTCAAGCTTTCGACCAACACTCCCCTGTTTCTCCGGATGGGCGACGACATGGACCTCAACTGCGGCACGATTGTCGACGGAGAGGTCAGTGTTGAGGAGATGGGCCGTCGCATCTTCCACGCCCTGGTTGCTACCGCGTCGGGTTCGAAGACCAGAAGTGAGCTGCTCGGCTTGGGCGACGAGGAATTCGCTCCCTGGCAGATCGGAGCAGTGATGTGAGCCTTGAACCGGGGGAGCAGAGGTCAATGCACCGATGCAGGTCGGATGCGTCCAGGCGAACGTCAGCAATGAGTCACGGAGAGCGCGGATGAGATTCGCACGCGTCCGTTACGACCAACGCCGAAGGTTGACGGACGCCGGCGGCGATATCGGCCTCTGCGATCGCGTCGGCTCCGGCGAGGGCAGCGTCGCGGCGAGTCTTGTACGCCAAGACGTCGACTGCTCACAGTCGTCGATGGGTCCCAACCAGCCTCGACTATCCACGCGATAGAGGCGTAAGGCTGTCAATATCCGCGAAAAGGGCCTCCTCAACTGGGAGAATGGTTGTGTTCCATGACAGTCAAGCAATCGACCAGCGGTTTGGCCCCGGGCGCTGCGTACCCGCCCGCCGGGGACGCGCCTGAGCGATCCGACCGATTCGAGACGCCGAGACGCTTGGCCACAGTGGACCGGCCGATCCCGAGCACGTCTCGAGATCGGCGCCGGTCACCTCCAGGTGGCTGCGAGCGAGTTGAAGATCGATTCGGTTGAGATCGGCATCGGTTGAGATCGGCAGAGGTCGTGCCATGGTGGCTCCTTCCGGGTCGGTTCGAGATCCTGCTCAAAGGACCCACCTCGATCTCGGCATATACCTCAATGCCCGAGACGGAACGCACATGAACTGCTCAGAGGGGACACAAACGAAGATGAGCGTCGCGGTGGTGGGGGGTCGCGCTTCACGAGACGTGAATTACGCTTCCTTAGGTGGACCCCCACCACTCGTCGGGCACACCCCGGCCATTCGACGCGCTCGGCGGATGGCCAGGCGTCCTGAGCCGCCTATTGGAGGGCGGTTCCCTCGATGTCACAGAGGCCGAGTGCGTTATGGAGCAGGTTTTCGAAGGTGAGGCCACTCCGGCCCAGACCGCAGCCTTGTTGGTCGCCCTGCGGGCTAAAGGGGAGTCGGTGGCCGAGGTGACCGGATTCGTCCGGGCCATGCTGGCGCACACTGAGACGGTGGCGACCGAGGGCGACGTTGTCGACTTGGTGGGTACGGGCGGCGACCGTTTGCGAAGTTTCAATGTGACGACCTTGGCCGCCATTATCACCGCAGGCGCCGGGGTGGCGGTGTGCAAGCACGGCAATCGGGCCGCTTCGTCCTCGGTGGGGACCGCTGACGTGTTGGAGGCTCTTGGGGTAGTGGTGGATCTCGGGCCGGTCGGCGTGGCTCGCTGTGTGGCCGAGGTAGGCATGGGCTTCTGTTTCGCTCCCCGCTTCAACCGGGCCATGCGATTCGCCGCGCCTGTACGGGGTCAACTCGGGATTCCTACCGTCTTCAACGTGTTGGGCCCCCTGGCCAACCCGGCACGGGCGACGCGCCAGCTGGTGGGGCTGAGCGACCCGGCTATGGCATCCACGATGGCCGAGGTGCTCGGCACCAACGGCAGCCGCCACTCGATGGTTGTCTACGCCGACGATGGGCTGGACGAACTGAGTGTCACTTCGCCCTCCACCGTGATGGAGGTCATTGGCGATGGGCAGGGCGCCTACGACGTCCGGACCTGGCGGCTGGACGCGGTTCAGCTCGGGTTTGCCCAAGCGACCATGGACGACCTGAGGGGTGGTGACGCCACGTTCAATGCTGGCGTCATCCGCGGCGTGCTCAACGGCGATCGCGGTCCCCGGCGGGACATCGGCGTACTTAACGCCGCGGCCGCGTTGGTGATCGCGGGCAACGCCGTCGACCTTTCAGAGGGGGTGGCCCAGGCCTCGGATTCTCTCGACTCGGGCAGGGCCGCCGAAGTGCTCGACGAGTTGGTCAGGGTGTCCGCCATTTCCGCGCTCATCGCTGACTCCGTTGCCGGCGGGTAGCGTTCCGATCTGGGCGGCTTGTTGCCATCTTCGCCAGCGGCTTCGGCGAGCGTCGGATATTTGTCAGGTCCCCAAGTGGCAAAAGGCGTTCGTGTCCAGCCTGTGGGCTCCCTGTGAGGGGCGTCACCGATGGACCTGACCACCGGAGTCTGCTCAATCGCGGAGATGATCGCCTCCTATTTGCTGTTGACAGAGATGTTTGTGGAGATGTACTGCACTTCCATGCACTCCACTCTGACCAAGAAACTGACCGAATTAATGGCTAGCTTTGGGTTGCTAACGACAACAGACCATCCCGTGTCCTCGTTGTTTGGATAGCTCGCGGTAGCCGATGCGATCGACGCGCCGACGAGTCCACCCATGTCATAACCTCCACCAATGGGATAATAGGCGAGGATGTAGCCGCCGACTTTCTTGTTAGGTGGGCAGAGAACCTCCCCTTTAGCCGTGTCTCCAGGATCGACGACGATCGAACTCTTGCTGTCGACATTTGCAACCGAGACCTTGTTCACTACGGCCACATTGTTTTCGACGCCAGAGGCAGTGATGGCAGGCGTCAGCACAGCAAGGGCGGACGGGGCCGAGAAACCTCGTGAACTGATGGTAGGCAAATTGCCAACACCAGGCGCTCCAGCTGCAAATGAAATGCCGGTGAACACCAGTCCGGACAGGCCCAATGTAGCCACGAACATTGCCGCCAAGTGTGCACGTGAACGGAATCTCTGCATGTACGTCTCCTCCAGTTTGGATGCGGACTTTCCGCCTTGCTTGGCAGTGGCACGGGACGCAAAGCCGCCTTTGTCACCGCAACCGTACGGCGGGAAGTTCGGAGCAGCAAGGGTTGGGTGGAGGAGATCCTGAGCGCCGAACTGGGCAAGTGATTGTCGTCGACAGCGGCGCGTTTATCGCAGCCGCCGAAGTCGATGATCGCCACCACGGTGCCTTCTCCCGACTTATAGGAGAACGCGGCGAGGAGTTGATCGTTCCGGTGGCGTCGTCGTCGAAGTGTGCTGGATGCTCGGCCGTCCTGTGTCAGTCGACCGCCAAGCTGCTTTCCTGGAATCGATCGCGAGCGGAGAGCTCAGGGTGGAGTCCCTCCTTCTTGCCGACTACCGACGAAGCGCAGAACTAGTCGCGATCTACCGCGATCTCCCTCTTGGAGCAGTGGACGCCATGGTGGTCGCCACCGCCGAGCGGCTCAGCGCCACGACCGTCGCCACGATCGATCGCCGACACTTCTCCATCGTTCGGCCAAGTCACGTACCGCACTTCGAGCTGCTTCCTGACGTCCATAGGAACGCGTGAACGCGGGGTCCGGACATCGAGCGAAGTGCCGGCCAGGGCTCCCGGTAGCCCGGGCGCGCAGGAGCGGGACGGCACTACCTGATAGGGCGCTTCCACGACCCAGCCACGACCAGCTCCTGAGCGTCGCCGGCAGGGTTCACCGCACGGGCACAGCTATCGAGCCCGGTTCGTTAGGTCACGTTCGGGTCACGCCGCCAGTCGCGCGGCGCCGGCACCCAGATGGTCGTCATTGGACCTCCAGTAGACCGAGTTCGCGGAGGCTGTCGACGGTCTCGGTGATCGTGGAGTGCGCCGCGCGTGGCTGCCAGCCAAGTTCCTGCTTGGCACGCTCGTTGTGGATCGTCAGCGGCGCCGGGTCCTCGCCGGCAGCCTCCTGGAGGGTGACGTTTGCGCCGGCGGCGCCGAGGTGATCCCGGATCGTCTCGGCCAGGTCCAGCCAGGTCAACGTCGGCCCGTCGGCCAGAAGCAGGTAGCGCTTATTGGCGACGTCGGGCATGGTCATCGCTTTGAGATGGGCGTCAGCCACATCGCGTACGTCGGCTACGCCGAAGCGCTGGCGCGGCAGCGCCGACATGGTGCCCTCTGCGATCGCCTTGATCGCGACCAGGGAGGAGCGCAGCGAGGCGACCAGCGTCGGGCCGATGATGAACGTCGGGTTGAGCACCACCAGCTCGGTGTTGCCTGCGTGTTCTCCGATGTAGTCCCAGGCGGCGCGCTCGGCGATCGCTTTGGAGCGCGGGTAGGGCGGCAGGCCCGGGGTGTCAGGATCGGTCCAGTCCTCTTCGGTGTAGTCGCGGACCGGTTTGGGTGAGTAGCCGACCGCGGCGAAGCTCGAGGTCAGCACCACGCGGCGCGCGCCGGCCTCGCGGGCGGCCCTGAGCACTCGCAGCGTGCCCTCACGCGCAGGGACGATCAGGGTTTCGGGATCCCGGGGCTGGGCGGGTGGGATCGGGCTGGCGATGTGATGGACCTCCTCGACGCCGGCTGTAGCCGTGGCCCAGCCGTCGTTGCTGGTGAGATCGGCTATGACCACCTCCAGTCCGTTGTCGTCGGCGCCGCCGTGGCGCAGCGCCTCGCGGATCTCGGGCTCCGAGTTGAGTGTGCGCACCGTCGCTCGCACTTCCCGCCCCTGGTGAAGCAGCGCAGCGATCACCTGGGTCCCCAGATAGCCGTTTCCGCCTGTCACTAACACCTTGCTCATCGCAGTACTGCCTCCTCCAGGCGCGGGATGATCTCCTGTACCTGCTCGTTTGCCTCTGATTCGGCGTCCTTGTCCCCGCGGCCATGGGCGACCCACCAGGCCGCCTTGGCGCGCACGTAGGCCAGGTGTACCTGGAGCGTCTCGATCTCGGCCTCAATCCGCTCGGCGTGGCGCAGCAGCAGGTCGCGCTGCTCCCTCGCCTTGGCGTGACCAAGCGAGCGGTTGGCCTGGTAGGTGCGCATGTCCTCGATCCCGACGCCCATCGCCCGCAGGCAGGCCAGCGCCTGCAGGGTGTCGATGTCTTGGGCGCGGGACCGGCGGTGGCCGCTCCTCGGATCACGGGCAATCGGCCCGATCAGCCCGACCTCCTCGTAGTAGCGCAGCGTCGGCCCACTGAGACCACTGCGCAGCGCCGCGTCCCGAATGCTCAGATCTGTCATTGAGACAGCCAAACAAACCCCAAGCGCTTGAAGTCAAGGGCTGATTGCGACAATTTGGTCCAGCCACGTTTTGACGGTACCCGAAGTGGAGTCGCGCGGTCTCGCGCTCTGAAGGAAGTGGCTCTCTAGTGGCCCTCAACTCGCCAATCGGAAGCGAAATACGGCGCTGAACTGGAGCGGGCGACCGGGATCGAACCGGCATGACTAGCTTGGAAGGCTGACCGGAACGTATGGCGACGGACTATGTCGTACACAAATAGCAGGTCAGAGTGGGTACGCGGTCGGTAGCGAATACGCACGAACGGCAGCGCCCGCGGGATATCCGCGGGATGAGATCTACCCAGTGCCCTTCGCCGTATAAACCGGGGCTGTGCCATCCGGAGCGGGCAAG
>Ga0224557_1000165_pt1 | contig 76722 bp, 69 predicted proteins | sample 714S31014metaG_FD_180677 | JGI IMG/M metagenome (GOLD analysis project Ga0224557, IMG submission 180677) | Peat soil microbial communities from Stordalen Mire, Sweden - 717 S3 10-14 | ecosystem: Environmental > Terrestrial > Soil > Wetlands > Peat | place: Sweden: Norrbotten County, Stordalen...
CTTACGACCAAACTTCTCGAAACTCGCCTGTGACGCCAGTGTTTGTTGCCGCATCGCGCTCACCCTCTACTTATCATTCTATCCAAGCAGAGTGCAGGGTTGGGACTTGTGCAGAGTCTCCCTAAACCACAGCGGCACATAGTAATTTATAAGCGTCGGCCCTGGGCCAATGACGGGAGAAGTTCCCTTTAGCATTGGGAGAGGGTAGATTGGAAGTCAAGAGCTGAAAGGGCAAAGCGCCAATTTGCCATTTGTGGTGATCGCCGCTGCCTGGAGATAGAATGGCAGTAGTCTGTTGCGCATCCTTTGGGCGCCGCCGGAGCGTTGTTTCTGGCAAAGCTATCCGGAAGCGAGGGATTCGAGCTTGGCAGGCTCTCCTTGAGGTGAAATGAATTCACAAAAGAGGCGTGATTTTCTCAAGCTGTGCATTGCATCTGTACCTGCTCTGGTCTTTGCGCATGGCGTCGATGCTGACGATACAACGGGCCCGGCGGCTGCCCTACCGGTATATCGCAAGCCTGGCTCGCTGGAGCGATATATCGATCCACTGCCTGTTCCGAAGCGATTGATGCCGCAAAGCACGGGCGAGGACGGGGCTCAATATCGCGTTCGCATGTTGGAATTCACACAACGGATGCATTCGCAGCTTCCGCCCACCAGGCTGTGGGGATATGAGGGGCAGTATCCCGGTCCAACCATCGAGGCTCTGCGGGGCACGCCAATCGTAGTCCAGTGGGAGAACCATTTGCCTTTACGGCATATTTTCGACATCGACCCCCGCATACACGGCGCAATGCCTCCGGCCCCCGCAGTCAGGACCGTACCTCATCTTCACGGCTCACGCAGTCCATCCGAAAGCGATGGGCTGCCTGAGAAGTGGTTTACGCCCGGACAATCGGCGCGCTATCACTATCCGAATAGCCAGGCGGCCGCGACGCTTTGGTATCACGATCATGCGGTAGGCATTACGCGCTTGAACGTATATGCGGGCTTGTCAGGATTCTTTCTCCTGCGTGACGACGAGGAGCACGCCATGAACGTGCCGTCAGGCGATTATGAAGTTCCACTTGTACTGCAGGATCGGACATTGGATGACGAGGGTCAGCTCGTCTACTCTCCGACGTTCGACGATGGTCAGAAGCCGCCTCAGCACTGGTGGGCGCCTGAGTTATTTGGCGACCTTCCAGTCGTCAACGGCGCTATCTACCCTTATCTGCAAGTCGAGCCGCGCCGCTATCGTCTGCGCGTGTTAAACGCAGCGAACTCCCGGTTCTTCAATCTTTTTTTCAATCTTGCCAAGAGCCCCACGGACATACCTTCCCTTGTATCATTTCACCAGATCGGAACCGACGGCGGTTTTCTCTCCAACCCGGTTGCATTGAACAAGGTATTGCTGGCACCGGCTGAGCGTGCGGACTTGATTGTTGATTTTTCCGGACTCGAAGGCAAGACCGTGACCTTGTCCAACAACGCTCCAGCTCCATTTCCGGGATGGGACACGATCACACCACACCATCTGGCATTGCTTGAGTTGATGCAGTTTCGGGTAACCCTTCCCCTCTCCAGCAATGGGAAGTCCTTCAGCATGCCGCCGCCTCGCCCGCTCCCTAAGCTGGATGAGACTAAATCCATCGCTACCAGGGATTTCGTGCTGGCCGAGGGAATGGACCGTCAAGGACGGTCCCTGGGACTTGAAATCAATGGCAAGGGATACGACGACCCGGTCACGGAAGTTGTGAAATTGGGCTCCATTGAGAAATGGCGATTCATCAACAATACCGAAGATGCGCATCCGATGCATTTGCATCTGGTGCAATTTCAGATCCTGCAACGCCAGGGATTCAACCCCGTGTCTCTTCGCAAAGGCAACCTGGAACTTGTGGGAATACCGCGCCTGCCGGCGGCAAACGAGGCCGGATGGAAGGATACGGCGGTCGTCAACCCGCAAGAAGTGCTCACGATCATCGCTCGATTCGAAGGCTATACCGGCCGCTATGTCTTTCACTGCCACATGCTGGAGCATGAAGATCACGACATGATGCGGCCGTTTGAGGTAGTGTCCGATGAATTGAAATCGCCACAGCGATAATGCAAGCGTGACGGAGACGGTGGAATCGGCAACACTGCCGGTTAGTTGATGAAGCTGTAGCTCAGGCGATTGAGGATGTCTCGGGAGAGTCTTCGAGCTTGACGGCCGCGTTTGCGGCCGTCAAACCGAACCCAGGAATCTCGAACGCATCGTCCGTGAATCCCTCAATACCAGCTGAGAACCTGCGGGCCACGGGCTCAGGGCCCCAAACTCGTAGGGGTGCATGCACTGTCATTGCCGACTGGCACCGGCGTGGGCGGCGGCGATGATGTCTGCGTGGGCGGGGTGGCCCACGGGACGTTGGTGAAGTCGAAAAACTCCAGCAGATTGGGCTGAGCCGCGTCGCGGTTAGTCAGGTAGATGTGGTTGCCGATAAACCGGTCTTCGACGAACCTGAGCACCGCCGTATGGTCCATCGGCGTGTGGGAAACATAATGCCTCCGCGTGAAAGGCGAGATGATCGTGTTCGGCAGGCGGAAACCAAGTTGGGCGGCAAACCCCTGGGCATACGCTGCGTCACCAGAATTAGCACCAGGATCATCCGAGGCCAGATCGCAATGCAGCGTCGGCGTCCCGGGAGTGGTTGGCACACAGGGGAAGTACAGACGCGGCTGCTGAGGAGTTGTATCGGGATTCACTGCAATCGTCGAGATATCCGGGATAGTTCCCAACGAGGCGTCCGTGTAGTCGTTGGAGTGGCCGGGGACCGGTGGAACATGGTCGTATGGTCCCCCACCCTCGTCGTAGCTGAAGAAGAAAACTGAATCCTTCCAGGAAGAACTGTTCATGAATGCATTGACCACACTCGCCACTTGTGCCTGCCCCGCCAGAATCGGCTGACCCGACCCCGGATGCTCGTCATTGTTGCCGTAGCCGGCCTCAATGAAAGCGAAACTGGGAAGCGTACCATTCGTGAGATCGTTGAAGTAGTTCGGTACCAGCGGGGCAATGTGGTTCGGATCGATGCAGAAGGTATCCCCCGCATCACCAACAACGATGGACCCCACGGTGGATCCCGTACAGGGAGCGACGGATGGGCCCTTCGGATTGTCGTACAGATACTGATACGAATAGGTCAGGTTAGAGAAGTCTGTCGCGGGATACGCTGTGTTTGGGCTGGCCTGGCAGTCATCCTCGTCGAGGCAAAAGCCCTGGCTGACCGTGTAGTAGACTTTCCACGATACACCTGCCTTGTCAAGTGCTTCGAAGATATTCGATATTTCGAGCTGAGGAAGATTGTCGTCGCCTCCCGGGTCCTTTACCAGACCCTGGGTCGTGCCTCCCGTGAAGGTGGCGATGCGATTGTCAATGCTCTTGCTCGCCACCGGCGAGAACCAGCGATCGGACACCGCGAACTGAGATGCCATGTAGTAGTAGTAATTGAGAAAGCCCTGGTCGTAATACCCCATGGCGAGCCGGCCAGTTATCGGACTTGTGAAGTTGCCCGAACAGCTTTTTGAGAGGGCGCAGCTCTTATCGTAGCCTTCGGCCGTGTGGACGAAGCCATCCATAAGGATCGGGCGTGTAGTGAGAAAATTGTAGCGATTGACGCTGCCGTAGCTCGCCAGCCAATCCGAACTGTCATCGTCAATGCAGGTGCTGGTGAGCTTGAAGAGTGGGAAGGATGTGCCTTCGTCGTCCTCGTTACTGATCGTGGTCAGCTTGTCGTCGATGCCATCCACGTTATATGTAACGCCGTCGTCACCGATGTTCCAGCACTGAGGAACGCCGGACGCATTGTTGGGACAGATCCCGTTTCCGTTCGGGTTCTCCCGATAAGGATTCAGCATTCCGAAATAATTGTCGAATGTGTGGTTCTCCTGCAGCATGAAGATGACGTGGTCGATGGATTGAACGCCGCTTGTCGTTGACACCGTCACCATCGCGGTGTTGGAAGCGTTTCCTCCGGCCCCGGTTGCGGTTGCGGTGTAAGTCGTCGTCACGGTTGGGGTCACTACCTGCGTTCCACCGCTCGCCTGCAGCGGATACGTGGTGTTATCGGTTCCGGTTACTATCACCTGAGTGGCATTGGTCGCAACCACGGTCAACGTGGATGAGTTCCCCGAGACAATTGAAGTAGGGTTCGCGACGATGGTGACGGTCGGCACTGGATTCGTAGTCACCGTCACCGTCGCACTCGCCGGGGGGGCGGTGCCTCCAGCGCCGGTCGCGGCTGCTGTGTAAGTAGTGGTCACGGTTGGGGTCACTGACTGCGTTCCGCCGCTTGCCTGCAAGGTATATGAGGTGCCATCGCTTCCGGCCACCGTCACCTGAGTGGCATTTGTCGCAACCACGGTCAACGTGGATGAGGTCCCCGAGACAATTGAAGTGGGGTTCGCGACGATGGTGACGGTCGGCGCTGGATTCGTTATCGCTGTCACCGTCACGGTCGCAGGCGCTGAGACATTTCCACCCGCCCCGGTTGCGGTCGCTGTGTAAATGGTCGTCGCAGTTGGCTTGACTGCCTGCGTTCCGCCGCTCGCCTGCAAGGTATATGAGGTGCCATCGCTTCCGGCCACCGTCACCTGAGTGGCATTCGCCGCGGTCACGGTCAAAGTGGACGAACTGCCCGCAACAATCGAAGCTGGGCTGGCGGTAATGCCCACTGTTGGCGCGGCAGAAGTACCAGTGGAGATACCCCCACATCCGGTGAACAGCAGGGGAAGCAAAAAGCCAGCAATCATCCAGGAAAGATTCCGAGGAAGAGATCTGCGAACGCGCGCCTTTGTCACGGTGTTTTCCTTTCTATCCCCTTAAGGGGAGCACGCTAGTCTGAAAAGCTCGGCAGACAAATGGACCACAACTAAACAGGTACATATAGTCACCGGGCTCCATAGTCTCTTGCGCCAGTTGAGACTAATGCAGGATCGAAGCGGCTTTCTTGGACCGGACCTTTAGCATCTTCCGGCAACCGGCCCGAGTGGGCAAAACCCATCCGCTTCGACACGTCCTTGTTTAGATGAATCGAAACCTCGGCAGGTTGCCCGGCACGGCCCGCAGTAGAGCTGCGTCAGAACATGGACGAATGATGACCACTTATGCAGTTTCTGCCGTAAATCTCTGCCATGGCCTTAGCTATCGGAGCTACCGTAGACCTTCCGGCTGTGGCAATTCGAGGCCTCAATTCACAGGTTGATGTTGCGCATTGGATTCGGCTGATCCCCGTCGCCATTCGAAAGATGCCTTGGGGCTTTCGACTGGCTCCAGGCAAAGGGATCCGCCACACTGTCGACATGAGCATAGTTTTCCGCCGGATCGCTGCAGAGGCGGTCATTCATGCCATTTCTCCGCTGAGCGAACAAAGCAGTTTGCAAACTCCAGTGAGGTGAAGCCTCGCTGGCCCATAGAGCGCGAAGCCAGAGACGCAGCGGCCCTGGAAAGACTTCTGCATTGCGTATCGCTTTCTTGCATTTGTTGAGTTCGAACCAGCGAAGATAGTTCCTGACAACGCTGGCCATAGTCATCCGGACTCCCGCCGCAAAGTTGCACTCCGCCATGCGAAGTTGTAGCTCTGGAGACTTCAGAATGACAATGAGCTGCTCAGCGAGATCGGCCGCATTGCCTATTTTGTAGAAGTTGGCAGCCATATCTTCATTCGCCGCCATTTCGCGAAGGTCGGCGATGTCCGCGCACACAATTGGAAGTGCGTACTCACACGCTTGATGGGCGGGGCCGCTCGATCCCGTGGCAGAGTCGTAGGGCAAAACAAGGACCGAGGTCGTTCGAAAAAGCTCCGGAATGGCTTCTTCCGAAACGTATCCGCGGAACTCGATTGGCAAGCCTGTGGGCTGTGCCGCGCGTATCGATTCCCAATATCCCGCTTTCGTATGATGATTGGCGCCGGCCACGATCAGCCTGGCATTCCGAACTTCTTTCAAGACAGCCGGAAAAGCCTCCATCAGCGTCTCCAACCGTTTATAGGTTCCCCAGTGTCCGATCGCCAGAACGCGCAAATCCGGATTGCCGCGTTTCGTAAAATCCGGAGGGTTGGGAATGGATGCAAATGTTCCATGTGTACTCAACAGCACGTTTTGAGCGGAATACTTTGTAATCAGGGTGCGGCGGTAGTTGGGAAGCAGAACAGAAACTGAATGCGCCTTAAGTAAAGTTTTCGTAGCCAGGTCACTACCCATTCGAATTAGCTTTTCTCGCCGCACTCCGGCGGCGGCAAAATCGACATGCTCGACGATGTGGTGCAAGGTGATATGCGTGAAAAAGCCTGCGGCTCTCGTCAGAGCAGGCGCCGAGAGCCCGGCGAATGCGGCAAACGGATTCCCGGGTGTTGCAAAGCTCGAGAAGACGAGGTTGTACCAAACGACATCGGGCTTCAAATGCCGAATGGTATTTAACAGGCGCACCGGAGTTGCAAGGCTGTTGAACTTCCAGCAGCGGATAACATTGAAGCCCGGCAACTCTGACTGTTGATGAGCTTTGAGCGTATTGCCGTTCTCGTCGGTCGCGAACTCGTAGTCAGTCAATTCGTCGGCGAGAATAATCAATTCGACGTCAGGATTGCGCTGTAGCTCCCGCGCTATATAAAAGGCATACTCATTCAACTGGCGGCCGCTGGGAGGGAACGTCGCAACTAAGCAAATTCTCATCGGATTCCCCCTTCAAAACAGACTGATTTGCACATAAGGTCTGAACTGTTGATTTTGACCGCCCGTAAAGTTGAAAAACGTCTCCTGTTGTATGCCTGCTGAAAATCGAATCGGATACTGCAGGACAACTGCTCCGGAATCGTCATTGAATTTGCGGCGGAACGGCCTCGCATACGAAATAGAAAAGCCATTTTGGATCGCGTCGTAAGCGTGGAAGCTTCTGGTGCTGGAGTAGGCTGTCGAAACCTGCAGGTCCCATTTATGGTTTGGAGTGAAATCAACGGTTCCAGCCGGGCGCAGATTCTGCGCAATTCCCGAGTTCGTCCCCACTACCCGCCATGCCCGCAGGTCCTCTGCCACAGCTCTGAGATTCAATCGCTCACCAAACCGGCGCTCGATGCCCAGATAGGAGGAGGTCAGGTAATCTTCGTAGTTTACCGGCGAGAACTGCTGATCGTTGGCTCCCCATCCAGTCACCAGAGCAGTCTTACCCCATGGTGCCCCGACGCGGAAGTCAATGGCACCGGTAAGGACCCGCGAATGCACATTGCTTTCAGTAAAAGGACCTGCTTCCCGGATGACATACCCACTAACCGAAACCGTATTGAAAAACGAACTCGTCGACATATACGTAAACACACGAAAGAGGTTCTGGTTCATTGCAACCGGAGACTTGGAATCACGCCGGACCGTTGCCTGAACACCGCTATTGAACGTCAACACATTGCTGCCTATATTGACCGTCGGATTCAACCCGACGTTAAACGAGTAATCCGTCGTATCGCGGCTCACAATTGAGTTCGTGCTGGGCACCGATATTTGCCCGCGCGCGTTGCGCACCTGGAAGAAACCGCTGGTGGTGGGAAGATGGTTAAGATGCAGATGGTATGCGTTGGTCCATTGTGTCTCAACGGAGGAACGCGGGGGTGGTAGAAGAGCGGTATCGGAACTCGGCACTGGAAACACCGCATCCAGCTTCGAGTCCAGAACATAAACCGTCGTATCTTCAAAGATAGGTTCAACCGAAAAGTTGGAGAGCAAGCTCAGAATGGGTGTGACTCTCAATCCTTCGTCCGCTCCCGCCTGGAGCAGAGCCTGTTCGGCCGTTTGATCTTCGCCTTCAGCGTTGGAAGCCTGCGCAAAGGCAGTGAGCGCCTGGGCGTTGTGGTGTTGCTGGCGAAAGACATTGGCCTCGGCCAGCAGATACTGGTAATCAGGCGCACTATCTGCAACAGCGCTGACCGCCGAGAGCTCGGCCTGAGCCCTGGCTGTGTCTCCCAGTGCGAGATAGTTGTTGGCCAATCCAATCCGCACCTCTGCATCTGGCGCCCCTGCCGCCTTGGCGCGTTGAAGGTACGCCTGCGATAGTCCGTAATCATGCATAGACCGAAATACGTCCGCCGCCGCGATGAACTCGTTACCGCTTGGTGGCGCCGTCTCCCCTGTCTCACCTTCCATCTGGGCCAACGCAATCTGCCTTTCCGCATCCTCTGAATGGCCCTGCTGTGCCATGAGCTGAGCAATCGCCAAACGTACGCTTACGCGATCGCTGTCCGTTGCTGCGAGCGCTTTCCGAAAGCGCTCCATTGCGGCTCCGTGGTCTCCGAGAGTGCTCAGAGCCTCTCCCGTGGAGACGTAGATTTCGCTTCGCCCTGATTCCAAATTGTTTGCATCGGTTGGCGCTTGTTGGGCATGTTGCTCCGCCACTTGCACATATCGCAGTGTTTGATCTCGATCTTGCAGGTTCGCATAGGAGCGGGCAAGCAATGCATAGACATTTGCGTTGTCGGGGGAATCTTTCACCGCGATTTGCAACTCGTCGATCGCATCGTGGTACTGCCGCTCTGCAAAGAACGTATTCGCAAGCCCGAGATGTAACGCGCCATCGTTGGGAGTGAACTTCAAGGCAGCCCTATACTCACTGGCGGCTTCGGTCAGATTGTTTTGTCGCCCATAAGCGGTGGCGCGAATCATGTGAATATCCCTTGAATCGCCCAGCGTCCGTTCTGCCAGTTCCGCTTGCCGCAGGGCTACCTGCGGTTTATGCAGGTCAAGGTTCGCATAGGCGAGTCCCAGGTGCGCCTCTCCGTCGTTTGGCGCTCTCTTGAGGGCTGATTCGAAGTCCGCTGCGGCCGGCTGGGCCTGGTGAAGGTCGTTCAGCATGTAGCCTCGGTTCACGTATGCCGTGACCACCTCCGGATCCCGATCCAGTGTTTCAGTGAAGTCTTGCCGCGCCTGCTCGCTGAGTCCTTGATGCTTGTGCACATAGCCTTCCAGCAATGGAATGTCAGGCTCTTTCGGGAAAATGTTGAGATACTCCGATGTCAAATTAAGCAAATCATCGTACTTCGCGAGATGGAGCAGATCGTAACCAAGATAGACAACCACATCCCTGTCCCGGGGCAGCACCTTTATTGCTTCCCGGCCGACCTCAGCAGATTCCTGATATTCGCCCTTGAAGCTCAGGTATCTCTCCTTTTCCCGAAGGACTTGAGGCTCCTGCCCCATTTCGTTCGTGACCCGACTCAGCCACGTTCCGGCCAGACTCAGGTTATGCGCCTCGATTGCAGCATTCATCCCCCCCGCCAGAATCAGGGCTTTCCGCGGAGCCAGTGCATACCCCTTGCTGTAAGAGTCTTCAGCTCTTGTGAACTCGCGACGAGCGGTGTAGAGATCCCCAAGTGCAAGATACGGTACGTACGACGAAGGATCCGCTTGTGCCAGGCGCAAAAAATACTTTTCCGCATCCTGGTCGCGCCCGGCTGCGCGTGCGGCATACCCGAGGGAGGTAAGCGCAAACCGGTTGACCGAATCAGTCGCGAGAATTTGCTTATAAACCGCAATCGCGTCCTCGGTGCGGCCGAGTTTCATCAGGATATCTCCATTGAGCTGCAAATCATCGCGATCATGGGCGTTGATTGACAGCGCTTCCTTGATGTCGCCCAGCGCAGCGTCGAGGTCACCGGCGTCCATCTTGATCAGAGCTCTCAGGCGCAGGAACTGTGCTTTACCGGACACCTGATTGCCCAGCCCGTTGATTTCGGCTTGCGCTGTCTCGAGCTGATGATGGGCAGCACTTTCGTCCGCCAGGTCCTTGTAAACCTCCATCAAATCCATGTGCAACTGAATGCCATAGAGCGGTCCCTCGACCGGTTCTGCGGGCAGGTTAACTACGGCGGCACTGTATTCCCGCACGGCATCCTGGTCGCGCTCCTGGAGCTTCGCAATCTCTCCGCGCATCGCGTGCAACCGATAGTAGTTGGCATCGATTCCTGCGGCGCGCTGGAGAAATGGGTTCGCCTTCTCCATGGAACCCACCGCAACCTCGGCCTGCGCCGCGGAGAGTTGCAAGCCCAAGTCCTTCGGCACAGCATTGGCGGTTTGCGCGTATAGCCTGGCGGAATCATCCAGCTTGCCATCGAGCTGGTAGGTGTACGCGAGTTCGGCCGCTACGTCCGGTTTCGGGCTGCGGATTGACTTGAGTGCGGCAATGGCTTGTGAATAGTTCCCGACCGCGCGGTAAAATCCCGCCATCGATCGCTGAACGTCCGGGTTGTCCGGGGCGCGTCGTTTGGCCAACTCGAGATAGCGGTTTGCCAGATCCATTTGCTTCAGGTGCTGGTACGAGATCGCCATCAGCAACTCCGACCGCGCGTCAGGCTGGATCCGTTCCGCTCTGCCCAGCCAATCGAGTGCGTCGGTGTAGTCTGCCGATCTCATGTAAAGATCTCCGAGCAATAGCGCGTCATCTCTGTGCTTCGGGTCAGACGCAATCACCTGTTTGAGAAGGCGCTCGGCGTCTTCGGTTCGCCCCATCAGACTGTAGGTCTGCGCAAGACCAGAGAGTCCTTCGAGCGCTGAAGGGCTAAGGCGAAGACCTCGACTGTAGGCATCTACCGATTCCTGAAGCTTCGCATTCAGCCGCGCCGCATAGCCAAGCAGGAACCATAACTGCGGATCACTTGGGGCTGCTTGTGCAGCACGTCGCGCATAGTCAAACGCGAGCGCATGGTCCCCGTGCTGCAAGGCCAATTGCGCAGCGCGCGCAAGACGCGCATTTTGAATATTCGATCCCCAACCCAGTGGTTGGTCCGGAGACTGCGTTTGACTGGTTTGGGCCTGGGGGCTCTTTGAAGCGTCAGGCCCCACATCGTAAGTCTGTGCGTCGACGCCGCAGGCCAGTGCGAGCAGTACTAACACCGATGCAATCTTCAGGAATTCAAGTCTAGCAATCAAAAAGCCGCCAGCGCGAAGCCGCGGTGGGTTTTTTGATTCGGAAAACGCCGTCGATGCTGGCTGCAAGTACACTATTGGCTCCCGGCGCAGTTCCAGTAGATGCAAAACGACACTACGCGTCCGACGAACAAATGCGCATCACGCAGGCAATCTCATCTTGACCACCAATGCAGGGCTCACAATGGCGGGTTCAGATCGTACATCGGAATCGATGTCTGTGTGTTCATCAGCGCAGTCTCTAATTGGACGCGTGTGAGAAGGTTGAGACACCTGCTTCATCCAACCTTACGCTCCTGGCTTTTCCAAGCCTGTGCGATATTGACCACAAGCAAGCCACTCAGTTTGCATATGCTCGGCACAACAAAAGGGCGCGATTCAAGGCTTTTTTAAGGGGGGCTAGCGCCTTCATAAGGGGAGCGAGCGCAAAGCTCGCCGTGCAACCTCGCACAGGTGTATATTTTCGGGCGTACCTGTCCCATATTGGCCAGATTTAGGATTCGGTTAATACGACACTGACCCTGTTGGTGAGCACTAAAGCACGTCGTGGGGTGATGTATGGCTGGCACAAAGGCAGGAGTTCTTGTCGTCGACGATGAGCCTATGATTCGAGCCTCGATGTCGCTTGTACTCGCTCAGATTGGTTATCTTGTGCGATCTGCCGGGGACGGATTCTCCGCATTGGTGGAGTTGCAGAAGGAATTGCCAAACATTCTTGTCTCCGACCTTAACATGCCGGGAATGAATGGCTTCGAGCTGCTGTCGGTGGTTCGCCGCCGCTTTCCCTCAGTGCAGACGATCGCCATGAGTGGCGCGTTCTCTGGAGATGGGGTGCCTTCCGGCGTCGCCGCCGATGCCTTCTATCCGAAGGGCAGCGGTATGGGATTCTTCTTGAGGGTTATGGAGAGCCTGCCCCCGCTGGACCGAATGTCCCCCAACCATTTAGGAGCGTCAGCGCCCATCCTAGATCAACGTAGCGGATAGGACTTTGCTTGAGAGGCTTACGTCACGATCGTCTGCACGGAGTGCCCGGGGGTCTTTCCGTAGACTCTCGGTGGCTCTTGCCGCCAGATGCCCGAAACAGTTTGCATCTACTCGAGCAGTTCGATTCCCGCATAATTGTTCAGTCCCACGGCAGTTTCAAGAGCGAAAAGAAGGAGCTGTCTTCATGAGTTTTCTCCCGGCCGATTCAACAATCGTCCAGACGCGCCAAAAGCATTCCAAATCCATCCACTTTTACAGGGATCGCGTCCTTGCACGTCCTGGAGACGCCCGTCTGGGCGTTCACATCCTTTATATAGGGGTAACGCGAGTTCATTGGGGAGCGAATACGCTGTGTTTCCTGGGCCAACGGCCGGTTCTCTACTCGGTTTACCATCCTACATGCGCAGCGAGCCCAACACGCCTGCAGACCATGCAAGGACCATGAAACAATGTTACACGTAAGGCGATCTTGCCCAAGGAGCAACAGTACGGCTGACTGCAGAATCAAATGATGTACGCAAGGGTATGAAGGTATGAAACATCCCTATCCGGTTGCCCAAAGCCCTTCCAAATTGTGGTTTTGTGAGAGTTTTGTCGCTTTCCATCCCTGGCAGTAGCAGCAGGGGTGGGCGTTAACCGAATACGCAAGGTATGAGAGAAAGAGTTGCGAAGAGTGCGTTGCTTGAATCCTACGACTTTTCCGAGAGGCAATTGTGCAGAACTCTGAGTCGATCGCACCGTCACCACGGCCCATACCAATAGGCCTCGTTCTGATGGTGGTTGTCGTGGTTCACCTGCCGCTTCTGCTCATGAAGCTGCCTCTGAAATCGTACGACACGAACTTCCATATTTTCTTTGCTTCCCATTATGTCAGCCATTGGTTCGATCCATGGAATCCGAAGTGGTATGCGGGCTTTTCCCAGACCACATACCCTCCCCTGCCGCAGCAGTGGGTGGCGTTGGTGTCTCGGATCCTCGGTTTGGACATGGCGTATATGGCGGTACAGCTTGCTGCCATCATGCTCCTCGTCGTGGGCGTTTATCGGTTTTCCTTGCTTTGGGTCAGCCCGCGCGCCGCATCGATTGCCGCTCTGGCGAGTGTTTTTCTTGGTTCGGAAAGCTTCCTGGTTTATTCCGCAGGCCAGTTGGGCACCACGTCTGCGGCGCCAATTTATTTGAACGCTCTTCCGTTTCTGTTCGAGTGGGTCCGGCATGGCAAGTGGCAATCTTTTCTCAAAGCGAGCGTGCTTTTCACGGCCGCTGCTGCCGCTCACCACGCAACGCTGCTCTTTGGGTCAATCTTCTTTGCAGTGCCCGTGCTGGCGCTGGCGCTCCTTGATCGTCAGGATGGCGAGCGGATTTCGACGCCGGCCTTTGTGGGTCGCACCGTCACTATCGCCGTAGTGGTGGGCGTTGCGATTGCAGTGGTGCTTCTTCCGTTTTGGATCGCATTGATTCATTATCCCGTCACGCAAACTCCCATCCCACACCCCAGCCGGGCTAATTACATACTGAGTCCTCAGTGGGGCCTCAACTACTTCATCGTTCCTTATGGAGCATTGATTCTGGCGCTGCCCTTCATCTTTCTACGCGGTTCCATGGCCGTTCGGCTCCGTCCCTTGCTGCTTGGCTTCTGGGTGGCATTTCTGGTGGGACTCGGAGGGACGACCCCTGTGGGCCATCTTCTGCTGGGACGTGCCTTCGATGTGCTGACCATGGAGCGTTTCAGCTATTGGGCAACTTTGCTCGCCCTCCCGTTTGTAGGGCTTTTGGCCGCGGAACTCGTCGATCGATATCGAATGTGGGCGGTTGTGGGTTTGACCACGGTAGCAGCTCTCAGCTGTGCACTGGCAGTGGGATGGGCGACCTATCGACCGACGGATGCCGAGGATTTCAAGGTCGATTCGGTCGCCACGTGGCTCAATCGTGACGGTCACGATCAGTATCGCTACCTCACCCTGGGATTCGGCAATAAGATTTCGCGGCTGGCAATGATGACGGACGCGAGCAGCGTTGATGGCGAATGGAATTCCGGGCGGATGCTGCCGGAACTGACTCGTTACGGCGCGGGTGCGCTCACCAGTTCGAAATATTTCGGCGAGCCGGGTCTCGACGCGCTCCGCGCAATGCTGAAACATGCAGACCATTATGGACTGAAATGGGTCTTTGTCCGGGATCACTATTATGACGCGCTGCTGTCTTTTGCCGGCTGGCGCCAAGTGGACAGTCTTGAAGACAAGACCATCACCGTGTGGGGCAAAGACGGGGTACCACCGGCTATGCCGGTAAACGCGCCGCAAATCCCTCCCCACTGGCAAGGCCTCATGTGGGGCATCCTCCCATTCGGCAGCAGCATCCTGGCAATACTGGTGATTCTTATTCCAGAGAAGAGACGGCACGAACGCCGAGCGGACCAACACTTCGCCACCGATGAGAATCTCAAGCAGGGGAGGTTAGTCTCGTGAGCAAGGGACGTCTATTCGCCGCGCTTCTCGCTGCAGCCACCGTGGCACTCGTAGTGATAGGAACAGTGTGGCCGGTGCCATCTGCAGTCGCCTATGCCGGGGGAGCGAGCCTGCTGCGCTCGTCCTCAACGCCCGAGGAAGCTGTTGCGAACCTGGGTGACGAAATCCGCATGCAAGCCTGGGGAAAGGCGTATGCCAGTCTTGCCAACAAGGCTCAGTTTACCCAGCCTGAGTTTGTACATGACTTGACCGGATACTACTCCAGCCTTCGCACCTACGCGACGGTGGAGAACTTCGAAGTGCGGCCGCTCCATGCCTCCGCCGATGAAGCTGAGATTGAGCTCAAGTTGCATTGGTCTACCGTGGTTGGCGCCTCCGTGAGCACACGCGACTTGCACGTAATAAGAAACGGAGATCGGTGGGAACCAGAGTGGCCTATCGCCAAGGAGCCTATAGTGCCGCCGCAGGTCATCCCCGTAAATTATCTGCGGTGGGATGTGATCTACCGCGGCCCGGGAGATGACTGGGGAGCTCAGGATGTGGAAGCGCCTCATGTGCGTATTGTGGACATGCACCCTGTGGAACGGGCTGACGGGGTGGTGATCCTCGGCGAACTTCTAAACGAAGATGTCGTGCCCGCCTACGTGTCGGTTTCCGCCACCCTGCTGTCAAAAAGCCAATCGCCGATTGCGACCGAAGGCAGCTTTGACAAAATCTCCCACCTTTTGCTGCCGAAGCAAGTCACTCCGTTTCTCATCAAGTTTCCCAATGTGGCGTTGTCTGAAGTCGGCAGCATCCGTATGACGCCACTGTCAGCCCTTATTGCAGCCTCGGCGGACCCCGTGATCGAGATCGAAAACGAGCAGTTGCATCCTGCTCCGGGAGCCTCGTTGACTGGGCAGCTCATTAATCAAAGCGGCCAGATTGTGAACGTCGCGCATGTTCTTGGAACTTTTTACGACAAGACTGGCCAAGTGGTCTGGGTCGCAGACGAGTATATCGACCGCGCGCTCTTGCCACAGAACCCGGTACCGTTTGAAATCCATATTCCTGAGGATCTCGCGAGGAACGTCAGCAGTCAGCGAACGGTCATTGCGACATACAGTTCCGGAGGGGCCCAGTGAGAACCAGATCGGCATTCCTGCTCAGCGGCATGGCCGTGGCCATGATGCAGTTGGCTTTTGCGCAGGACAGGAGCATGAGCTTGCCCAAAACCGTCGAAGCTGGCAACGCGTTCACAATCCAGAGCACAGGAAGCGGGAAGGCGACGCTGTACATTATTGGACTCGGGCAGGTATTGAAGCGCGATGTGCAACTGGGAGAGGCGACGTTCTTTCCTGCTGGGTCGCTATACAATGCCGGCCACTACCTGGCCGTCCTTGCAGGAGACTCGTCCACAGAGAGCGACTCATTCGATGTTGTGCCTGCAAGTAAACCTGCTGACCTGAGCTTTCTCGCAAGACCTTCTCGTCTTCCAGTCGGTCTGCATGACGGCATCACCGGCGCCGTGTATGTCTTCGATGCCTATCACAATTTGATTGCCGCCCCGACACCAGTGTCCTTTGAACTGTCGAATCCGTCCGGCACTGTGCAGAAGCGCATAGTGCTCACCCGTGAGGGGGCTGCCTGGACCGGAATGGACTCCACGGCCCGGCAAGGCATGGATAGATTTGTGGCTCGAATTGGTGAAATCTCCAGCGCACGCGTCGTAGGGCAGGTTCCGGGTGATCCGTGTGGGTTGAAGATGAACGCCCGGCAGTCGGGCCAGCAGGTTCAGTTGGTAACCGATCCGGTGCGCGATTGTAACGGCAATGCGGTACCAGACGGAACGATCGTAACCTTCACTGAAGCTTACAACGGCGCCCAGTCGACGGTAGACGTACCTCTCAAGCATGGAATTGCGGAGGTGCAAATGGCCGGCCATAACGGAGCAACGATCTCCGTCGCGAGCGGAGTTGTCCTGGGGAATCAGATTCGTTGGGAGAAATAACTATGTTAAAGTCTCTCCTGATCCTTTGCGCATTCTTCACCGCTACGTCGGGAATCGGGTCCGCTCAAGCCGCAGTGCTCGTGGAACCACCGAATCTGCAAGGTCCGCGGCACCTGCCAGAGCAGACCGCGGCAGCAGCGATTCGTGATTATCTGCAGTCCTGGCAAAGTTTGAGAGCCGCGTTTGAGCAGAATCGAGCGGATCTGCTCGACCCGGATTTCGTGGGAACTGCCAGAGACAAGCTCACGGACACAATCCAGCAGCAAGCCAATCTGGGGATCCGTACGCATTACCAGGATCGTGCGCACGATCTTCAGATAGTTTTCTACTCACCGGAGGGACTGTCAATAGAGCTCACAGACAAGGTTGAATACGACGTGCAGGTCCTTGATCATGAAAGGGTCAAAACGATACAGCATCTGAGCGCCCGATACGTCATAGTCTTAACACCTGCCGAAGTGCGATGGAGAGTACGAGTTTTCCAGGCAGCGCTCGAATGATGCAATATCTCGAATTCGGAGGTGATGGTACCCACTGTTTCGGGTAACAACGAACGAAAAAGAGAAAGAGCTTTTTGATGAAGGCACAACTCGGAATTCCAGGAGTCTAATATGATCTCTGTCGTCGTACCTATTTATAACGAAGAGGAACTGATTGTGAGGTTCCATGAGGCTGTGGCAATGGCCCTGGAAAGCGCTCACACAGGATGGGAAGTAGTGTATGTAAACGATGGTTCCACAGATTTCTCTCTCGAGTTGCTGAGAGGACTGCAGGCCATGGACTCACATATTGTGGTGGTAGAACTCTCCCGCAATTGGGGCCACATGGGCGCGATCTCGGCCGGCATTCAGACGGCGCGGGGTAACGCGGTGATCCTGATGGATGGGGATTTCCAGGATCCGCCGGAGGTTCTGCCGAAATTGATCGATGCCTGGCGGGACGGCGCTGAGGTTGTAGTTGCGGTAAGAAAGAGCCGGCAGGAACGGCGCAAGATCCTGGCCAAGCTCTTTCCTCTCTTCTATCGTGTTTTGGGCGCTCTGTCCGACTACCCGATACCTCTTAACGCTGGAGTCTTTAGTCTCATGGATCGAAAAGCTGTTGATTCGGTCAATGCCATGGGAGAGAAGAACCGGTACTTGCCAGGGCTGCGAGCCTGGGTCGGTTATCGGAACACAGTGGTGTTCTACGATCGGCAGGACCGGGCGGCCGGCGACGGCAAACTCTCGTTCTTGAGCCGGATCAAGTACGCGATGGATGCGATTACGAGCTTCAGCTATAAACCTTTGCGGCTCAGTTTCGCGCTATTCTTCCTCGCAAGCTTTATGGCTGCGGTTCTGGCGTTCTGTATGCTTTTTTCGAAGAGCGCAGTGGCAACGGCGGGGTTCGGTGTAACGGCTGCGGTATTCTTCGTTGGAGGTCTGCTGCTTCTATGCTTGGGTGTGCTGGGCGAATATCTTGGACGCGTGTACGACGAGGTGCGTAGCCGGCCCCTTTCGATCATCGACACGGTCCACCGTTCTCCAGCCAAGATCGCGCCTCAATTCGGCGTGATCCCAATGCAAGCCAGCAGCGATCAGAACCAGGAAGGAATTGAGGCGGCGTAGAGATCGGGACTTTCAATCACCGGGTAGAACAAGTTCAAGAAGGCAAACGTTCGGGATGAGGTCAACGCGGTCCGGGCATCGATGCGTCTCCTGAACCAACCCATGCAGACCCTCAGGTCGAACAGGCGGAGCCCTCCTGACTCTTCCCTTCTCTATTGTCTTTCCTGCAACGCCGGGGACTTCCCCGCGGGAGAAGTCGGTGGGCGTTCCTGCGCTCCGGAACCGCAGGTTGGAATTCCGTCCTCAATCGCCGTGCCCTCTTCGTGGTCATTCCATGTCTCGATCATCACGAAGGGTGGAAAATCATCAGCAGGGAAGTATTTATGCCAGAAGTTAAAGGTGTCGGTGAAGGTCTGGCCGCACCGCGCAGATATATGCCGGTTAAGCCCCCAGGAGGCCTTGCCGTCATCGAAGCTGGCCCACGCGCCCCCTACAACAATCTTGTCGGCATACTTTGACTGCATCGTTTGATAGAAATCACTCAGATATTGCTCTCCCCAGTTGCTTCCATCTGCCGCCCATCCCTTTTCTCCAGGGTTTACCCACGCGTAAAAGCCATCGAAGGCGTCCGCATACTGGCCGGGCAGGTTCTCATAGACCAGTAACGGCGGAACGCTCCATTTGTTTACCAGGGTACGGACCCTGTTCCAGTCGGTGTGCTTCCCTGTAGGAAAGATGAAGATCACAGGGCGGCCTTCGTAGGTGAGATATGCCTGATGCCCCGGTGCCTTCGAGGAAAGGTACGTGTCATGGAACATCGTGAAATCCGCGAGAGCTTCGTCGGTCGCTCCATCTTCCTCGCGGGTTTCGTCATACATCATCGCAACCTGGAACTTCTCATTGGCAGCCTCAGTCTGCATCAAGGCGTAGCTGCGATCGATGAAGGGCTCCCGGTCCCCGTACCAGTCCACCACAAACGCGGAAATTCCCAAGGCTTTCGCGTGGCGAATCTGACTGCTTATCGCAGCGGGATCCTGCGAGGAATAGCCGACGGAGATGTGCTTGGGATGTCCGAACCAGGCTTCGTACAAGGCAATTGTTTCCGGTGAGTTCCCCGTGGCCCTATGTTTCAATCGCAGCGCATTGCCCGGCCCGGGACCAAAGCATCCGTGGGGCAGCAGGAGAAGGAAAAGGAATGCGGCTCTTGCACTATTCAACATTGTCCTCTCTATTAGAGGCTCTGGGAATCTGCCGGGTTGTCACAAATGTAGAAGAAAACTTCATCACTCACGGATTCTGAGCAGCCAGATCGCGCATTTTTGCATCGTACTAACTGTCGCCGCGAATAAAGCTACATCTCCAGCTTGATGCAGATTTGTTCTTGCATCGTGAACCGGAGCTTCGAGGGTGTGGTGAATGGTTTGACCCAAAAGACGAAGACGCTGCAGGCCCGCATTGTCTCGGGAAGCGTTGTATTGCTCGCGGGCTCGGGCCTGACGACCGCAATAAACCTCGTCTACAACATTATGGTTGCGCGATTCCTTGGCCCCAAGGGCTTCGGCCAGGCCACGGTTGTCTACACGATCCTCACCCTGATATCTGCGGTGACGCTCTCCTTTCAAATCATTTCCGCAAAGATGGTGGCACAACAGAGCTCTCCGGAAGGGAAGGCTGCGGTTTATCGAGGTTTCCATCGAGCCGCTTGGGCATCCGGGATCCTCGTTGCAATCATATTGCTGTCGTTTCAGAGAGCAATTGCGGATTATCTGAACCTGCCTGGCTCTGTTCTCGTCGCCCTCCTCGCAATAGGCGCGGCCTTCTACGTTCCGTTGGGAAGCCGGCGGGGCTACATTCAGGGCACTTACGGTTTTCGTCGTCTTGCCATCAATCTTGTCGTCGAGGGCGTGTTTCGACTCGGCGGATCGGTCCTTTTGATCCTGTTAGGCCTGGGCGTCGAGGGAGTGATCGCGGCCAATGCGGCAGCAGTCATGGTTGCCTATCTTACTGCCGCGCCCAAACTGGCGGCCCGGGTTCCGAACCCTCTTCGCTTTTCGTACGCCCTTCGCGAAGCATCCCAGGCAATGGTCTTCTTCTCCGGCCAGGTGCTGATCAACAACTGTGACATTGTGCTGGTGAAGCACTTTTTCCTTGCCAGAGAAGCTGGACTTTATGCGGCCGTGGCGATGGTTGGGCGAGTGATCTTTGCCTTTTCTTCAGCCGTCGTGAACAGCATGTTTCCGCTTGTGGCGGGCACGCGCGATGAAGAGAGAAAGGATCTCAGGGTCATCGCAACCGCGCTGTCGCTGGTGTTGGGTACCGGTTCCGTCTTGGCCCTCGGTCTGGGAATCGCACCTGCCGGGACCTGGACAAGGTTTTTCGGATCTGGATTCGAGATAATTGGGAAGTACAACCTTTCGTATCTTCTGGCGCTGTACGCCATTACGACAATCATCTTCTCGCTCAGCGTTGTGATTATCACTTTCGAGATGTCCTACAAGATTGCGAATACAAGTTGGGTACAGTTGGCGTTCAGCGGTCTGGTGATCGTAGCCATCTGCCGCTTCCATTCCTCTTTGCGCGAAGTCATCCTTGTACAACTGGTCTTAATGACCGTTCTGCTCATTTGTGTGGCGCTACCGTTCCTTATCGGTGCGCTAACCAATCCAAGAGAGCTGCTATTGTCTGAAAACCGTCGGCCCGCCAGGTTGATTCGGCGCGTGTCGGAAGATGAGGTCATTGCGGAGTTTCTGAAGAGTGACTTTCACTCTCCGGAATTTCGCGAGTACCATGAAAGTCTGCGCGAAGTGGTAAGCGCTCCAAATCTCGACAATGCCGGCGAAAATGCAAAACGGCGAGCTCTGCTCTTCATTCGCCACCTTGCCTTGTGGAAGGAGATTCCTACCGGGACGGAATGGTATGAAGTGGAAATCGACGAAGCGGACCTCGGCCAGATCAGGGCATTTCCACGGGCCCAATGGCGAAAGCTCGCCCGTGGTAATTTCTCGATTACAGGAATTGCCGAAGCTATGCGTACGCGTCAACACAGGGTCGACGCCCCATTCCTGGCGAAGGTGGCGGCGATTGGCGATCAGCTTGTCCACGAGGAACCAGGATTTGGTGCTGTGATCCTCATCGGTGTTAGCGAATGCGACCCTCTAACGGTCCTGGATGGCAATCATCGGTTGGTAGCAGCAATGCTCGCATCGCCAGGCAGTCTGAAGAAACTTCGTTTTCTGTGCGGTCTATCGCCTCGTATGACAGAGTGCTGCTGGTACAACACCAACCCGCTGACTCTTTTTCGATATGGAAGAAACATGTTGGCACGCGTTGTGCGTAATCCCGAGGCGGAGCTCGCGCGCCTATTGCAGAATCCCGGATAACCAGGACGCGCTGGTAGATGCCCTGGAAGGGGCAATTGCTCGTCTTTAGCGGAAATCGATGATGTTTGCTTTTAAACACGGAGCAATGCACGGAACCTGAGGGAGGGTGCAGATATGACACTTCAAGCAAGCGCTGTTGCGGTAGAGCAGTTGCCGGAAACATTGAATGTGAAACAAAGGCGGCTCTTTTTTAGCGAACTGAAGAGTTGCATGGATAATGAGCGCCCTTGTATCGTGCTCGACTGTTCCAAGGTACGCCAGATGGACAGGTCCGGTGTCCACTTGCTGCTATGTTGCCTGGAGGAAGCCATGAAGCGCAATGGCGACGTCAAGCTTGCGGAAGTCGCTGCGGGAGCAAGAGCGGCTTTGGAACTCACTGGAGCAGACCGTATCTTCGAAATGTTTGACACGAATGCTGATGCGATAAACAGCTTCCGTCGACTTCCGGTAGATGCGTCTTTGCACCTATGTGCGCCTGGCAGCTCATATCTGGCTTCTGAGAATGCAGCGTAACCGCTTTGGGATGGTCATTCTGAGACGCGAAGTATGACCAGGTTTTGGGGGAATAGATGAGAATCTCGAGTTCTTGGTTAAGAAGACAGATCGCTGGCGTCCTGGTGATGTTTCTGGCGGTGCCGTTAACGGAAGCGGCCGCAGCACCGCCGCAACAAGTACTCCACGTCCAGCAGTCGCAAAACGTGTCCTCCGCCCAGGATCAGTCGCAAGATTCAGATAGTCGAGCCGAGAAGCCGGGCGCAGACACAAGCCAGGCTGAGGCAACGTACCCGGACAGTCCGGGCCCCGTGCGCTCGCAAACGGCCGATCAGAGTGGACAGTCCGGCACCGCGCAGTCCGGCTCGGAACAACAGCAAAACGGCGCCCAGAAACCGGTCGGAACAGCTGCAGCTCCCTATGGAAAGTCCACCGGTGTTGCGGCCTCCAGACCTGCCGGAGCAGTGATTGCGCCGGCAAAACAGCGGCGAGCGCGTTCCATCCTGATCCGGGTCGGTGTGATCGTGGGCGCCGCTGTTGCCATCGGAACTGTCGTGGCACTGTCCCATGGGAGCCCCAGCCGGCCAAACTGACATATAGCGGAACCGTGGAGCATAGCGATGCGTGCACTCCGAAAGAAAAGTCGGTCTAACTTTGTAAGTTTCTCCGGTATCGATGGCGCCGGAAAAGGCACTCAGATCGAAGCTCTTTGCGTGCGCCTGAAAGAGGATGGTCAGCGGGTTCAGTTGATCACGTTCTGGGATGACGTTGCGAGGTTGACCCGACTCCGGGAAGCGACCGGGCACAGCATATTTAAGGGCGACAAAGGAGTTGGAACTCCTTCCGCGCCGATCAACCGACGAGACAAGAACGTGAGGTCATGGCTCATGACCGGGGTGCGGTTGTTCCTTTACTTCTTAGATGCCATCTCGGTCCGGCTGGCGGTGGAGAAAGCACTACGCTCTGAGGCCGATCTTGTTATTTTTGACCGATATATCTATGACGAACTTGCGAACCTGACATTGCGGAATCCAGCTATTCAAGCGTATATCCGGCTGATCATGAAGATTGTTCCCAAGCCTCGAATCAGCTATTTGCTGGATGCTGATCCGGTGAAGGCTCGCGCGCGAAAGCCTGAGTACCCTCTCGAGTTTCTCCATTCCAATCGTCAGTCCTATCTGGCTCTGAGCGATTTGGTCGGTGGGATGACGGTGATACCTCCAATGCCGATCGAGGAGGTAAAAAGGGAAGTCCTGTATCGCGCTCTGAGGGAGTTGCCCTTCGGGGCAAATCAAAGGGACAACCGCGAGGGCATGGCTTGCGAAGAATGCAGCCGGTGATCCGGCGAAGCTGGACAGGCCGTAGACCCGTCCAGCCGCCTCTTGATGTAACGCGGTTCCAGCCACTACTGACGAAATTACAAGGGACGTCTTATTCCTTCACCAGCGATAGATGGTCAGATCGTCCAGGTACGCGGTGGCGGTCCCGCTCGTGGCCGCAGAGCCATCCAGTTGAAAGTTGGTCAGCAGCGTCGGGGCCCATCCGAGCGCGAAGGCAGACGGCACAGTCACGTTCAGACTCGATTCGGCGCCGTCAAGCCACACAGACTGGTAGGTGACGTTGCCAGAGTCATCGCGGGAATAACTGACCTGAATGTGATGCCAGGTGTTTGTACTCCACTGACGCGGGTTGCACCCTGCTTTGGAGTGCAGCCATGTGTCTACAGGCTTTGCAGGAGTTCCCTTATTGGCGGTGTAATCCCATGTGCCTGACCAGCCATCGCACTGGAATCCGAAGATCACAGTCTGGCCATTGGGCATTACCTGATTCATATCCATTTCCAGATTGGCGATGGAAGTGGAGGGGTATGGCAGGTAGACCCAGGCGTCATAGAAGAAGTTAGTGGAGGTAGTATCGTCTCCGAAGGACACGTTAAAACGTTGGTCGCCATAGTCCCTGTAATTGCTCACAAACTTGCGTGCGTTCCCACTGCGTGAAGGCGAGTTGACGAGGCTCATCGACCCACTCGAACTGCCTGAAGTCGAGGTGTCATGTTGTGCGACCCAGTCGCTCAAGATCTGTATACTGCCGACACTGCTTCCATCCGGGGGAATCAAGGAAGCAGGAGCGGTGGGTTCGACTGTGATGGCGACATCGGTAACGCATGCGGAACCCGCGTCACCCCATGCCTTGACATGCAGGGTGTGCGCTCCACTTCCAGACACGACTTGGGCCTGCACAGATGTACCCGTCACAACGGTTGTATCAGCGCTGTTGTCGAGCGAATAGCCCATAGCAGAAGTATTTTGAGACGAGCAATTCGCGGCGTTAGCGGAAAGGGCGAATGGTGATCCAACTTGGGCACCATTTGCAGGACTGCTGACAGTGACGTTTGCGAACGCAGGCACCGCGAATGCCGCGAGAATCAATGCGGCGTAGTAGAATTTTTTCATCTGTTTGCCCTCAAGTACTTACTTCGATCCCGGATTTCGGCCGTGGACAAAGATGATCGTGAGACTTTTCCGCGGGTCGTTCCTCGTAGGCTAATTTCAGTTGTGGTTTCAGGCAGCATCCTGCCGCTGCGCCCTGTCAGTTTGGAAGTTGTGTGCGTTGGCCTATCTGAGTGGGCACCAATACAGGCGCAGGGCAAATTCGTACTTGTCTCCAATCACTTCGGTCTGAGCGAACGAACATGTCCCGATCCGAGTGATAAGATAGAAAGAGCGCAGCAAGAACTCGACAACATCTCTTGCCTGCTTCGGCGGCATATGCCTCAACCACATCCGAGGCGAAACCCGCCTCAGGTGCGCGGGGAGAAGCTGACGGGCCTTATTGCGTTCTCACACAGGCTGCGTGCTTCCGGTCGACGTCTCCACTTAGGTCTCGAACTTGAGACCTTCATGCAGACAATTCAATGAATGTCTGTATAAAATAGTACACTTATTAGGGGCGGAAAACAAGACTTGTCAATAAGAATTCGAGACGAATGTAAACTGTGCTCGTATCTTGTTTAGAAAGGTCTAACCTCTTGTAGAAATTACACTTAGGTCCATTGTCAAAGGGCGCGAATTGGGAAAGGAACAAACTCCCAAAGGCGAATAGCCCACTAAAGTTGTAGACAGAAGAATGGCGGCGTCGAGTTCGGCTAATCGGAAGTCTGTACCTCAGCTTGTAGCTCGACTTTCGCAGTTCGCCAGGTCATTTCGCTATTCATTGGGATTTTTTGTTTGTAAGTGATTGAAATGACATAGGAGAATCGCAGAAACATCTGTAGTCAATACCTACCCTCTTATTATTCGGGATTTGAACTGGCATGCTGCCACCTGGATTATGCACAGCGTGAGCACACACCTGAGAGTGCGTCAAGAAGTCGGGGATAAGTTCGTAAGTCTATGCTTCCACAGCCCGTGGCTGATTAAGTTCGGGCACATATGCAGCGAGGAACGCGAGAAAACAGGGAGTAACCCGAGCCCTTCGATTTTCTCGACTTCAAGCAGCTTTGCGCCCACAGCCGGAAGGAAAGGTTCACACAGGTAAGGAATCTCCTCAAGCTCCGGGATTCAGCGCGGTCTCCAGCCATGCGCGCAGTTGAGCGTTTTCAGGCCAACCGGATATGGTGGGCCTGGCCGTCATTAACACTTGCAGGTTGGCGGTATGCAGATGGCTGCAACTGGCCAGATCCACTTTTGCGCCCGGCTTCCGCTGCAACCATTCGAGCAGCCCCTCGGCTTCTTCCACGCTGATAACATCGCGAAACACAGCACTGCTTCTCTTGAATTCGATGGGCATCAGACGATCTCCCGAATGTTCAGAATCATGAGCACAGAACCGTCGCCCATCAAGGCCGAACCCGAATAGGCGGACAAGCCAGATAGAAAGCCGCCGAGCGGTTTTTGAATGAGGCCGATGGTCTCCTTGAATCCGTCGACCAGAAGACCCAGAACTTCGCCGCCCGCCTGAACCAGCAGTACAGCCAGCTCATCGTCAGAATTTGCTCGAGGGCCAGCGGAGATTCCCAACAGAGTGTTGAGAGCCTTCAATGGCACGATGCGCCCGCGCAGGACGGCCGTGAGGCTCTGCTTGATGGCGCGGAGGTCGCTCCTGGGGACGCGAACGGTCTCGACTACGTTATCCATCGGGACCCCAAACAGTTGGCCGTCGGACTCGACGATCATCACCTGCGTCACGGCCATCGAAAGAGGCAGCGATATTCGAATCGTGGTGCCCTTGCCCAGCACGCTTTCGATGACGACCGTGCCGTTGATTTTTTGGACCGCCGTGCGCACCACATCCATGCCCACTCCGCGGCCCGACAGGTCGGAGACAACTTCGGAGGTGGACAAACCGGCGGCGAAGATCAGGTTGACGGCCTCGCGGTTGTCGATTCGCTCGAGGGCAGCTTCGTCGATCAACCCCTTCTCATAGGCCTTGCGCTTGATGATGGCCGGATCGATTCCCTTGCCATCGTCGGTGATTTCGATGACCACGCGGTCGGCTTCCTGCGCGGCGCGGATGGTAATCGTGCCTATCTCCGGCTTGCCGCAGGCCCGCCGGACCTCAGGAGTCTCCAGCCCGTGATCGAGGCTGTTGCGGACGATGTGGATCAATGGGTCCGCCAGCGATTCGATGATGTTCTTGTCAGCCTCAGTCTGCTCGCCTTCGAGCACCAGTTGTACTTCCTTGCCGAGTTTGCGGGAGATGTCGCGCACCAGCCGCGGAAAACGCTGGAAGACAAAGGAGACGGCCATCATGCGCACCTGCATGATCGCGTCCTGCATCTCGTCGGCGATGCGATTGATGACCGAATACTCCCCTTTGATTTCGCGGGAAAGCTCGCGCACGCCATAGTGGGCTTCTGCCCGCTGGGCAAGATAAGGCAGAGCATTCTTTGAGACCACCAGTTCGCCGATCAGGTTCATCAGCCGGTCGATCTTTGCCTGATCGACCTTGAGACTGCGCGGACCGGTCGCATTATCTTCTGCCCGGCGGCCGAACTTGATTGCTTCGTCGGTTGCAGGCTTGGCGGGACCTGCATCCGTTTCGGAAGCGCTCTCTTTGGGCTCCTTCGACGGGCTTGCGGCCGCGTTCGATGGGTTAGGCGCGGGAGGTCCGGGCGGGGCGGCGTGACTGGCGATAAGATGATCCCTGCTTGCTTCCAGCCACAAGACCAGTAAGGAACTTTGGCCAGTGACCAGGCATTCCGCCAATACGGCTTCGATCTCGCTTGCGGCCTCTTGATCGCCAGCAGCCTTGGCGAGATTGAGCAGCACCGACCCAACTGCCTTGAGTCTTCCCACTCCCCAGTCAGGGCGGTCGTCGAGCATGAGGATCTGCTGCTGTGCGGAAAGAATCGATTCGAGCGCGGCAGCTTTGTCATCGGCGGTTGAGTTTGACGGCTCCGCGGTCTTTTGAAGTGGAGCGGCAGGCAAGAGATTGGCCACGCCGTCAGCGCCCTGCGGGATCGCTGGCACAGGTTGCGTGCTTTCCGCTGAGCTGTCTTCAGAGAGGCTCAGCCAGCGCGGATCGACTCGAACAATGCGCACCTGATCCGGGACATAACGGTAGTGTTCGTCGAGTTCTTCGCGAGAAGCCCCGGTGAGCAGATGGAACTTGAGCAGGCAGCGGTAGGTGTCGAGCTCGGCCAGCGGCGGCAGAGGCTCAGTCGGCTTTGCGCTGCCCCACAGCAGGCCCGGCGTCTGGCGCGCGGAAAAGAATGGATCGTCGCCTTGAAAGAAACAGTCCGGCGCCGGCGTATAGCAAATCCAATGCAGGGTTTCTCCTTGATGGCATTGGCGAAGAGCCTCGTTGCGCATGGCTTCAGGTACTTCGACAAGCGGCGGCAACTCGGCGGGGTGTGCGTCTTGGGTGGCCTTGGGCGACTTGCCGGAGTTCGTGGCCGAATCGGACTGTACGGTTTGAGCCTCCGGCATCAGCGCCCGCAGAGACTCGGCCATGCGACCCGAGTCCTGCGCACGCGAGGCGTCAATCCGTTCCGTGGTTTCTATGTCCCCGCACAGAACCATGACGAAATCCATGGCGTCGAGCAGACGGTCGGCCAACTCGCGCGAGTAAGCTATCTGGCCGTTGCGCACCAGTCCCAGCAGGTCTTCGCCGGCATGAAGAACGCGCGTCATCTCAGGGAATGTGAAGAGGCCGCTGTTGCCCTTGAGGGTATGCACAAGGCGGAACAACTCATTGATGAGCCCCTGGTCGCTCGGCGCATCTTCCATTTGCATCAGCTTTTCGCCGATACCCTGGGAAAACTCGCGCGACTCGGATAGAAACTGTTCGAGCAGGGGGGTCATTTGTTTTCCTCCCCAAGCATCAGCCGGGCATGGGCCAATAACTGGGCGGGCCGCACAGGCTTGAGCAGATAGCAACTGGCTCCGGCGCGATAGGCAGACTTCTCGTCGCCCGCTGCGGCCTCAGTCGAAACCATGATGGCCGGCGGCTGCGGAATAGGCTGGCGGCGCAGTTCCTTGAGGAAGCCAAAACCGTCGAGCCTGGGCATGTTGATATCCACCAGCAGCAGGTCGAAGGGTGTTTCAAGAGCTTTTTCGAGCGCCTCAATCCCGTTCAGCGCCTCCTCCACCATGTAACCGGCGAACTCCAGAATGCCGCGGTGATACATGCGCACGGTGGCGGCATCGTCGACAACGAGGACGTGTTTCATCTCGCCTCCATGGTTTTCTGATAAACGATCGCTTCCGGAAACTTGCGCACCTTGAACAAGGACGAGATGCGGCTCATGGATTCGGAATGACCCAGGCAGATATAGCCGCCCGGATTCAGCGCTTCGTAAAATGTGTCCGTCGCGTTCTTGCGCGACAGGTCGTCGAAATAAATGAGCAGGTTGCGGCAGAATATGACGTCGAAGTTGCGATAGGCGATGGTGTCGGCGGGCTCAGAGAGATTGACGCGCGTAAACTCGACCGCCTGGCGCAGATCTTCCGAGAGTTGGTACTCGTCGCCGATGCTCTTGAAATACTTTGCCAGCCAGCGCGGGGGTACATACTGCACCGAGCGAATCGAATAGCGGCCCTGCCGGGCGCGGCGCAGGATGCTGGTGTCAATGTCGGAGGAGATAATCTCCACATCCCATTCGTTGATCTGGGGCCACTTCTCCAGCAGGTACATCGCGATCGAATAGGGTTCTTCTCCCGAGGAAGATGGAATGCACCAGATGCGGATGGGGTCTGAGCCGGCTTTGCGCTTGGCGATCTCCGGGAGGATTGAATCGACCAGGCATTGGAACTGATACTCCTCGCGCAGAAAATAGGTTTCGTTCACGGTCATGGAGTTGGTGAGCAGTTGCAGTTCCTCGCCCGATGCCTGAAAGCGCAACAGTGTGAAGTAGCCGCGAAAGGTTCCCGTGCCGGTGGACTCGATGCGCTCGGCCAGACGCTTGTCAACGAAATAGCGCTTGGAGGACTCGAAGCTGATGCCAGTGCGGCGATAGAAGAACTCCCGAAATTTGAGGAAATCCTCGCTGCTGATGCCGTGGCTGGGATCGGGTTGTGGGGCGCATGCGCTCATTGAGATCAGATTTCACGAACTCGTTTGAGCGCAAGTTCAGCGGCAAACTGGATGTAAGGTTCCGAGACAAAGCGGGCCTGGAGCCGGACGAGGGGATCGATGGCCGCCTCCGTGCCCACCTCGCACAACAGATCCACCGCTGTGGCGCAAACGTTGATGTGCGAGTCGGTCTCGATCACCTCGATGAGCCAGCGCTCCACATCCGGATGCACCATCGACTCCATGACATTGACGGCAAAGATGCGCACATCTGGATCGGGGTCGGCCAGCAGAGAGGCGAGCACGGGCGGCACAGCGCCGGCGCTGTCTCCGCTTGCGGCCAGCTCCCTGAGGGCCTCGATGGCTTCATTGCGAAGGGCCACGTCCTCGCTGCGCAGGCAGCCGGCCAACCCCGCAGTTGCTGCCGGATCGTCGAGCCGGATCAACGCGGTCAGAATCGCAGCGCGCACCGCGACCTCTTGCTCGCACTTCAGGCGGCTTACCAGCGCAGCGCCGGCATCCGGACAGAGTACAATCCCCCTGGCAGCGTGGCGGCGAACTGCCGCATCGGCGCTTTCCAGCCCAGCCGCCAACTCCGCGCAGCTAGCCGGTTTGGGCTTGCTCTTGCCCGCAGGCTGCGCAGCCTTCCCTGCAGCATCCCCCGCGGCTTTCCCTCTGACCAGCGCCATCGTTCGTTCCTCGTTCCCGCTTGCGGATACCAGCCTCGTGCTTTTCTTATCTGCCGGCCCAGGCCGAAAGCTGCACGGCGATCTTTTCAACTGCCAGCACCAGGCTGGCGCCACCCTTGCCGACCAACTCGGCCGGCATTCCGTAGACCACGGCCGAATCTTCCGATTCGGCAATGGTGCGGCCGCCGCGCTTCTTGATCTCAGAAAACGCATCTGACCCGTCGTAACCCATGCCGGTGAGTAGCACCGCCGTCACCCGCTTTGCATCGTAGTGTTCAAGCACCGACCGGCCCAGCAACTCCACCGACGGATGCCACAGGAAGTTCGAATTCTCCGGCGTGGGCAGAACGGTCAGTCTGCCGGCGCGATTGGCCAGCACCATGTCCGCACCACCCCTGCCGATATAGATCTTTCCGGCCTCGACCGCAAGAGCGCTGCCCGCCTCGACGACCTGCAAGGCGCACAACTGATCAAGCCGGTCGGCGAAGGCCTTGGTGAACGCTCCCGGCATGTGCTGCGCCACCAGCACTGGCCAGGGGAAGTTCGCCGGCAATCCCGTTAAAACAATCTCCAGGGCGCGCGGACCGCCTGTGGATGCGCCCACCACCAGCAATCCTTCGACGCTGCTCCTGGGCGCGGGCGAAAGCGAAGAGGCGGCCGCGACCTTCTTGCGCTCCTCATGCATACGCCGGGCTACCGTGGCCGTGACCGATACCTTGCCCCTCGGCCGGGACCGCGCCGCGCTGCGCACCTTCGATACCAGTTCCGCGGTGATCCTGTCGATGGAAAGCGAGATCGTTCCGCCCGGCTTGGCTACATAGTCCACCGCGCCCAGATTCAGAGCTTCAAACGTAGCCAGAGCCCCCTCGTTGGTGAGCGAAGAGACCATGACCACGGCGACGGGCCTCTCGGCCATGATGAGGGAAAGCGCGGTCAATCCGTCCATCTCCGGCATGTTGATGTCCAAGGTCACAACATGCGGCTGGAATTCCCGGTTTTCCCTCACCGCTTCATCGCCGTTTCTGGCCTGGCGGATCTCGAAGTCCCCCTGAGCCTGAAACAGGGTCATCAACTGGCGGCGCATCAGCGCCGAGTCGTCGACAATCAGCAGCTTGATCATTGGCTTACCCCGTAACTGCGGCGAGTGCTACCAGCTCCTTCTGCTCCATCAGGTGGGGCGGATCGAGCAGTTGCACCATTCGCTTCTGCTTCTCCAGATTGGCCATGCGGCTCAGCAGGAGGCTCTGTTCGGTGGACAGTTGCGGCGCCGGTTCAATGGATGATTTCGGAATCATCAGCACCTCGGCTACCTGATCGACGATGAAGCCGGTGCGCACCCCGGAGATCAGAAACACCATGATCCGCTGCCGGTCCGAGCGCGCCACCTGGTTGAGGCCCAGCCGCAGGCGAAGGTCGATCACCGGCAGCACGGTTCCGCGCAGGTTGATAACGCCCTCGACGAACGACGGCGCCTGGGGAACCCGAATCAGCTCCTCCGGCACGCGCACAATCTCCTGCACACTGGCGATCGGCGCGCCGAACTCCTCCTTGTCCAGCCGGAATATGACCACCTGTTCGTCGTCGTCCAGGTTGTCGTCCACCTCGGCGGCCGCCTGGCCGGCTTCCTGCTCGCTGTCGTTCACGGTGCTCAATGCCTCCTTGATCGCGGAATGGCCGAACAGATTGCGCGCGGTGACGATCGACACCAGGCGCTTTCCATGGTCAAGCCGGCAGATTGAGGTGATCTCGGCGAGGTTCCCTTCACGGGCCAGCAGAGCCGGCAGCGCGTCTACTCCGGACTTCGAGACCCGGAGCACCTCGCTTACCGAATCCACCACCACGCCCACCGAAACCCCGTTCAGGGTCAGCACCACGATGCGGCTCTTCTCATCCAGTTCGCGGTAGGGCAGGGCAAACATGGTGCGCAGGTTGACCAGCGGCAGCAGGCGGCTGCGCAGGGTCATTACGCCCAGTACGTGCGACTCCGAGCGCGGCACATGAATCACCGCCTCGGGAACCTGCACGATCTCCTGCACATCTTCGATGGCGATGGCGTATTCCTGGCTGTCCACATCGAAGCTGACCAGTTGCAGTTCATCGCTCGAGTCCTCTTCCTCGCTCTGCTGGCTGGCTTGCGAGGCGCCCGGCCCGCCGGCCGATTTCGAGATGGCCGCAATCTGCGAGAACTCGCGCTCGATGAGTTTGGCAAAGTCCAGCACCATGACCATGGCGTGGCCGCCCACATCCTTGATGAGGCCGGAAAGCAGTTCGGTATTCATCGTGGTTTTGAGCTTTCCCACGTCTTCGATATGCCCGGCCTCGACGCCGACCACGCTCGAAACCCGGTCGACCACGAAGCCCAGCGGCTGGCCCACGTCCACCACCAGGGCGCGGGTGGAGTCGTCATGAGCCAACTCCTCAAAGCCGAACAGACGGCGCAGAGAGATGATGGGCAGAACCTTGCCGCGCAGGTTCGCCAGGCCCTCCAAAGCGGGCGGCGCCAGGGGCACGCGCACCACCTCGGGAACGCGTATGATCTCCTTCACCGGCGCCATGTCGGCCGCGAAAACCTCGTTGCCGGCGATGAAGGTGACAAACTGCTGTGTGCCTTGTTGTGTATTGGAGGCGCGCTCGCCGCCGCGATTCTCTTCGATCGCCGCCTCCTCCGGTTGGATGTCGGGGGCGCGCTCGTCGAGGTTGTTGGCCTCGATAAGCGCCCCACTGGTGCGCTGCTTCGATGATTTTGTCGTCATGGCGTCCCCTTACGCTGCGCTCTGCAGTTCGTCCGCCAGGGAAGATATCTCTTCGATGGCGGCGGCCAGGTCCTCGGCGCCCTTGGACTGCTGCTGAGCGGCGCTGGATGCCTCGGTGGCGGCCTTGTCGGCTTCAGTTGCGGCGGCGGAGATCTGCTCGATGCCCTTCTTCACCTGGCCGAGGGCGGCGGCGATTTCGTCCGCCGCGGAAAGGATGTCCTGACAGCCCTTTTCGACTACCAGGATGTCGGTCTCAATGGATACCAGGTCGGTGGTCGTGCTCTTGGCCTTGTCCACCTCGGTGACCGCCGACGCCACAATCTCGTCCAGGTCGCGGCCCACCACGCCGATCTGATCCTGCACTGCCTTCACCAGGTCCTTGATGCGGTCGGCGTTCTCCGCCGAGTCGTGGGCCAGGTTGCGGATATCGGTGGCTACCACGACAAAGCCCTTGCCGAACTCCCCGGCGCGCGCGGCTTCGATGGCTCCATTGACGGCCAGCATGTTGGTCTGGATGGATACCGTGCTGATGGCTTCGACGATCTTGTCGATGCGCCGGGACACCAGTTCCAGATCGTTCATCTGCTTGATGCTGGCGCGAGAGGCTTCCGCCGAAGTGGAAAGGCCCGTAATCAGCCCGTTGACGGCCGTCTTGTTCTCGCCCAACAGGTTCTTGATGGCGACTACCTTTTCCGCGCTCGCGGTGGCGCGCTTCTGGGCAACATCCAACCCCTTCTCGATCTGGTTGGTGGCCGCGGCAGACTCCTCGGAGGCCGAAGACTGCACCTCGGCGCCCTTGCGGATCTGACCCAGTGCGGTCATGATCTGGGCGCTGGAGCGGTTGATCTCCTGCACCGCCGAAGACAACTCCTCGGAGGAGGAAGCTACCTGCTCGGCGCTCTTGGCAACATCGGTGGAGTTCTTCAGGTCCTCTGCCAGTTCCGACAGGGCCTGCGCCGTCTGTTCGCACTCGGCCAGGGCCTTTGCCTGCTCGGCCACGGTTTTGCCGGACTCTTCGGCGGCGGCGGATTGCTCCTCGGCCGCGGCCGCGATGCTCTGCGAGCCCTTGAGCGCCTGCTGTGCCGCGGTATTCGACTGCCCGGCGTTGACCGCAATCTCCCGGATGCCCTTCACGATCTCAATGGCGTCGAGGCGGATTTGCTCCAGTTGCGCGGTGATGGTCTTGCCCTTCTCGACTTCTTCTTCCATGGTCTTGGCGGAGGTATTGATGCCGTCGGCGATCTTCTTCACATCCGCCTGGATCTGCCCCACCAGTTCCTGAATCTGCTTGGCGCTCTTCTCCGATGTCTCGGCCAGCGTCCGCACCTCGTCGGCAACCACCGCGAAACCCTTGCCGTGCTTGCCGGCCCGCGCGGCCTCGATGGCCGCATTCAAGGCCAGCAGGTTGGTCTGGTCGGCGATGCGCGCCACCGCCTTGACAATGTCGCCGATGGTGGCGGCCTGCTTTTCCAATTCAACGACCATGCGCACGGATGCGATCTGGCGCTGCGCTGCCACCCCTACGTTGGTGATCAGCCCGGCCACGTCCCCGCTGGTTCGAGCGATCAGCGTTTGGCAGACCTCGCCCTTGCCGGAGCTCAACTCGGCATTCTGCAACTGGCGGGTGATGGAGACGCCCACCTGCTGAAAGGCGGCCAGGGACTCCTGCGCCGCGCTCGATGCCTCCTCGGCGCCGGTGGCGATCTGATCGCTGGCGCGCTTCAGTTCCTCGGCAGCCGACGACGCCTCGGCGATGCCGGAAGCCAGTTCTCCTGTGGCCGCCGCAATGCGCTCGGCCGCCTGTTGTTGTTTGGCGAGGGTCCTCGCCTTCTTGCGTTGCGCTTCCGCCTCGCGGGCGGTTACAAGCGTGGGCTTTCCCTCAGATGAAGCGGCTGCCTGAACGGCGGCCTTCTTAACGAGTGCCATGGTCCTTTCCTTTCGTGCTCTCAATTTCCGGGTTGCAATCCGCGGCTCGCCCGTGGCCGGATTCAGCGGATCGGTAGGATGTGCGATGTGCGCGACAGAATACAGCAGAGATGCGCACGGCAGGTTACGAAGTCTAGTTGGAACCTTCGGCCCAGCGGTCGCAAGGGGAAAGCGGTCAATACTATTCACTTAATGAGAGGAGTGCAAAAACGGGACCTTCGGCCCAAGTTGGAACATGGTCAAAGTGCTCTATGTCAGTGAACGCTACGGGAGAACAGGATTGGAGCGAGATCGCCATGGGTGAGAAATTTGCGCCCATTGCGCATAACCACCTGCAAGCGGTCGTGGAGGTTGTTCGCTGGCTGGCGCCTCCAAGATACGAAGCAACCCTATTAAAAACAGTTACTTAGATATTTTACGGCAAGACAGGTCCCCGCAAGTTCGGCTTCTGGAAAGTGTGAGATCGCTCCCGAGTCACTGCCTACCCGGAAACTGAATCACGACCGAATGGACCACTGGCAGCGCAACATGTGGAAGCGCCGCACTACAATGAGTCCTTGCTGCACGACGCCCAACGCGACCGCATCGACGTGGTGCTCGTCGCGCCGCGCAACCCGCTCAATATAGGAGCGGCGGCGCGGGCGATGGCCAACTTCGGCTTTTCGCGGCTGACGGTCGTCGGGCCCTACGCGCCGCCGTGGCGCGAGGCCCGCTCGGCTGTGGGCGCCCCGGAGTTGCTTGCGGCTGCGACGGAGAAAGCAACTTTAGCCGCGGCTGTGGCCGGCTGCACGCTGGTGGTGGGCACTGGAACCCTCACCCATCGCAGGCCGGAGCAGGTGGTGGTTTCGTTGCCTCATCTGGCGCCACTCGTGGAGGGGGAGATCGAGCACGGCGGACGCGTTGCCCTGGTCTTTGGCCCGGAAAAGCACGGACTCACGCGCGAAGACCTTTCCTGGTGCCACCTGCTGGTCGAAATTCCCACCGATCCCCGCCAGCCCTCGATGAACCTGGGCCAGGCCGTCGCCGTGTGCCTCTATGAGCTGGCGTCGCGGGCTGTTCAGCCGGAAAGAGTCGAGCCTGAAGTTGCGGCTGGGCGGTCAAAGGAGAGGGGGCAAGTTTCAAGCGAAGCCCCCAAAGAGGATCCCTCAGGGAATGCGGGGGTTAAAACCTCTGCCTACCAGCCCGGCGACGATTCTGCCGGGCCGAACGTTGGGATCGAAACGCCGGCCTGCCAGCCCGTACCCTGCAGCGAAAGCAGTGTTTGCGCCGCGCATTCGGACGAGCTGGATCGGCTGGCTGGATTGATCGAGGAGACCATGATCGCCGCCGGCTACTCACCCTCGGCGATGCAGGCGGCCAACCGCCACGATTTGCGTCTGATGCTGCGCAGGCTGGCCCCCACAAATCCGGACACTCGGCGCATCCTGGGGCTCTTCCGGCGGATTCTCTGGCGATTGAACCGGGCTGCGAGGAGTGCGAGCCTGAAGAGAGACTCTGCGGGCATGGATAGCACGAAAGGGTGACGCAAACGGGATTCTTTTTTTAGCCGATGGGAGCAATTCCTGTTAGAGTGGCGCTCAAAGGTTCCCTATGTTCCTGGGTCGCGTTTACCCCCGGATTACCGCTGCGGCTTCGGCACGGCTCGCCGCGCTGGTCTTCTGCGGCGGCCTGGCGCTGGGGTTTGGCCTGGCCGCGTCCGCGCAACAACCGCAGCCGGACGCGGCGCCTCAGCCTGCTCCGAGTACCGCGGCTCCGGACGCCGCCGCTGCGCCCAATGCTGCGCCAGCCGCCCAGCAGCCTGCCGCAACGGTCCCGCCGGCTCCGGCCTCAACGCCCGCGACGAAGGAAAACTCCAATTCAGAGCCACCCGAGGCGGGCGGCATTACCGAAGAGGAGCTGAGGCGGCTGCTGGTGGGCAAGTCGCTCTACCTGCGCAGCGGCTATCTGGACAACTCCCTGAACTTCAACGAGCATGGCATGCTGGTCGGCCACTCGCCACAGGGCTCCTATACGCTGAGCGGGGTGGAAATCGAAAGGGTGCGCCTGACCAAACACAAGTTGGAGCTGGAAGGGGCGCGCTACGGGTTGCATTTTCTGGGCGCCCTGCCCTATGAGGATCCGACCAAGGCCGTGGACCGGGTGAGAATCACGCCGAAGAAAAAGATGCTCAGGATCACCGTTGACCGCGAATCGGTGGTGAAGCCCAAAAAGATCAAGGAAAAAGACCGGAAGACCGGAACTCCGGCGCGGACTGCGCCAGCCGGTCCCACGGCGGCGCAGACAGCGTCAGTCACCGCCGCGGCCGCCCAGCCGGCCCCCCAGCCCAATGAGCCCAGCGAAGCCGACCAGACCAAGGCCGAGATTGCCGCGGCCCCGCCGGCCGAACGCCCCGCCGATCCGCAGAGCGTGACCACGACGACCTCGCCGGCGCACGCGAGAAAGCTCCTCAAAGACGCGCTGGACAAGATCTTCGCGCAGGGATTTGACGACCGGTTGATGGCTGCGATGCCCAGCTTCTGGAAGCTTTACTACCAGGCGGTGGCGGCCAAAAGCGATTACCGGCCCAGTGATTCAGCCGTGCTGCGGCAGAACGCGGTGGACAAGAAGGCCCGGCTGCTGTCGACCTTCGAGCCGGAGTCCAATGAGTTCGCCCAAACCAATGGCGTGGCCGGCATGGCCCTCTATCACGTGGTGATCGGCGCCGACGGCAAGCCGGGAGAGATCGCCGTGGCCCGGCCCATCGGTTTCGGACTGGACGAAAACGCCGTCGAGGCGATTCGCAAAGCCTCCTTCGAGCCGGCCATCAAGGACGGCCAGCCGGTCCCCGTGCTGCTGGACCTGGTGGTGCAGTTCCGCATCTTCTCCAAGCGCACCGCCGTCGCCGGCCAGCCCGAGGAGCGCAACAAGCCGCCCGAGCCGCAACTGCCAGGACCCTATAGCGTGCAGCATCCATGAATTCGGGCGGTTGTCAGGACCCGCCCAGAGGCCCCGTCAGCTCCACAAATCCTCACCCGAAGAGGCCAGGCTCCCACGGCGCTCCCCCGCGCGCGGGCAAGCAGAGTGAGGCGATCTGCTTCAGGCCGTGTGGTCGAAGACCAGCTTCTGCTTCACCACCGTTCCGTCGGGATTGGTGATGGTGTAATTCCAGGTGCCTACCTTGCCGTTGGCGCTCACTGTGAAGTCGCCCTTAGTGATGGTGCCGTCCGCGTCCTTCTGCGTCTCGTGCACCACGCCCGGCTCCACGGTGTAGGAATAGACAGAGGAACTCCCCGTAAGTGGATACTCCTTGCCGTCGGCCGGGCCCTTGAAGCCGTAAGAAACCGCAAAACCGTTCTCGGTGGTCTGGTCCACGGTGAATTGGATCAGTTCGGGGGTGTCGGAAGTGACCTTGACGGTCATCGCCATCAGCTTCTGGCCGCCACCGAAGTTGCTCTTGGCCACGTTCAGCTTCCAGTTGCCGAACATGATGCCCTGACCCGCGGTCTGGGCCAAAGTGGCGCCGGACGCCAGAGCAAGAAGCGTCAGGACGATCCAGATGCGCAAGGAAAGCTTTCTCATTGCGGTTCCTCCTTGCGTGTGCCGACGGCCTTGAGCTGCCGGCAACGCGCACAACGGGTTGAAACTAGGCTTGGGTTCCGGCGCGGGCAGTGATTCAGATCACCGAGGGCGCGGAACGCGGGTAAGCGGCAATGCAGTCTAACGCGTGCGAGGCGGACCGAGGGGGTGGAAGCCGGCGCGAGATTTATGCAGGACACTGTCCGGCACCCGCCGGACGGAGGCAAGACATTTGTTTTTCTCCTGCCCCACACCTGTCTTACTCCCGCAAGACACCGTAAGACAGAGCCGTTTTGCCCACATTTTCGGTCCTACACCCTGTCTTACCGTCTTACGGCGGGGGCAAAACGCGCGCGATTCCCGCCTTCCGTCCGCCGCGCGGTCGTAAGACAGCACGCGAATGCCAGCCCCAGGCGCCAGACGCAGGTCCTGCACGTGCCTTACCCTTGGCTCACGTGCCTTACAGGATGTTCCACGGGTCTTACAGGATGTTCCACGTGTCTTACGGCCTGAATGAGAGTCTTCTCAGGAAGAGTCAGAGCCTTCTTAACAGAAGAATCAAAGCCTTCTAAACAATTGACCGTGTTCGGTTGGAATCAACTCAAACTCGCCGCCCCAGGCTCCCACAACTCCACCCGGTTGTCCTCCAAATCCCAAATCCACGCAAACCGGCCGTATGAATAATCCTCGCGCCTGGGGTCGATGCGCACCCCCGTGGCCCCCAGTTGCGCCAGCAACCGGTCCAGATCGTCCACCCGGAAGTTGACCATCGCTTGTTGGGCGCCGCCGCCGAAGTAGGGCGTGTCGGCGGGAAAGTGGGCGAAAACAGTCATCCCGGCCGACTCCGGCCCCGAAAAGACCAGCGACCCACCGTCTTGCGGCTGGATGCCGAGATGGGTCGCGTACCAGGCGGCGAGCGCCTGGGGATCGCGAGCCTTCAAAAAGACGCCTCCTACGCCAACCGCCTTGGCCATCGCTACTCCTCCTCGCGGATGATTTCCTCAAGCTTCGGTTTGTGTTTGGCCTCGCGGCCGGTGCGGGGCTCGGTATCCACCACCCGCGCGGGCTTGGGCTGGCCAACGCGCTCCCGGGCGTTGGCCTTGACGGCCTTGGTGGCCGAAAACTTACCTGGCTTGCGTTTCGTCATGGCAAGTATGAGTATGGAATAGATTGAGCTTGAAACGGAAGACCCCGGTCTTTGCGGGCGCTTTTTTTCCGCCGGGCAACGGTCCGGGGCCCTACGGACGGGTTTCGACCGTGGGGTGAAAATCCGGAGGGCCGGAAGACCATGGAAGAGCGGGAATTTTTCAACGAGACAACGGAACAGCGAACGCACACACTGACCTGCCCCAAATGCGGCCAGGAGGGCGAGTACAAGGTCACCTGGGTGGTGCGGCGCAAACGGGCGCAGGTGCCACGCGGGGCCGACGAACGCGACCGCGCCCGCTTCGCCAAGGCGCAGTCTTACATGGTAAGACGCGACGACAAGCTGGCCTGCGCCAACATCCGCTGCCGCAAGCCCTTCGAGATCACGCAGCTGCAGTCGCTGGCATTTCTGTCCGAGTGAGCAGGCTGCGTGCCCGGAACTCCTGGCGCCCAACTCCTGCCCCAACTGCTGAAGGAGGCGGAGTCCTTGGGGTGAGCGAACCGGCGGCTCCCGGCTGGACGCCTGCCAGCCGCTTTCTTTGGCGCCACAGTCCCTTCCGGTCCCGAGCCCAGGGTTTGCCGGCGTGTCGTCCCGGCGGTTGCATCGGTTCTTCCCCCATCCCGCACACCCTTGGAGGCAGGCGTGCACAACGTCCTTCGAGGAGGAACTATGCACATTCCAGCCCGCTTTCCGGTCCCACTCCGTCGCTCCGCCCTTCTGCTGGCCCTCACGGCCCTCGCGTGGGCCCTGGCCGCCCCCTGCCAACAAGCGCCCATCCAGTTGCCCAAGCCGCAGATCGGTGCCGGCATGCCCCTGATGCAGGCCCTGGCCAAGCGCCAGACTACCCGCGCCTTCGAGGACAAGCCGCTTCCCCTGCAGACCCTCTCCAACCTGCTGTGGGCGGCTTTCGGCGTCAACCGCCCGCGCGACGTCAAGCCGGGGCTAGGCCGCACGGCGCCCTCGGCCATGAACAAGCAGGAAGTGGAACTCGACGTCGTGCTTGCCGATGGAGTGTACGTCTATGAGGCCGAGCCAAACCTGCTGCGCCCGTTTCTCCTGGGCGACGTGCGCGCCAAGATCAGCCCCGCGCCCGCTGCTGGCGCTGCCGTTACCATCGTTTATGTGGCCGCCGCCAAGGACGACTTCGCCCAGGTAGACGTTGGGTTCATCGGCCAGAACGTCTATCTTTTTGCGGCATCCGAGGGGCTGAACGCCTGGTTCTATACCGTCCATGCACCGGACGTGGCCGCAACCCTGAAGCTGTCCGCTGAAAAGCATGCACTCTACGCGCAATCGGTCGGCTATCCGCCCAAGTGACCTTCTCGGCCCTCGAATTGGCTCAACCCGCTCTCCTCTGAGGAGCGATGCTTTATCCTTGCCTCGCCGCGGGCTGCCCGCTCCCGCAAGGGTCAGAGCGGGCAGCGTGTGCCGCCGTGCCGTTCCGCTGGCGCAGTCCCGGCGACCTGTGATTGAATCGAGAATGTGAGCGGCCGGGCCCGGAGGCCACCAGAACGGGCCGCCAGGCAAACAGGAGATACAAGATGGCTAATTCCCTGCTTCCCCCCGAAGAACGCAATCTGACCCCCGACCAGGTGGAGGCGCTGGACAAACGGCGCGACCTGGGTCACACCTTCCTGGTCATCGCCGGCCAATTCGCGGTTATTGCCACCATCCTGCTGCTGTGGGTTGGCCAGGACCTCACCTACTCGCCGGGCTGGGCGCACCCCATGGCCTTCTACTTCGCCATCGCCCTGGCGATCATCGTGGTCTTGGGTGTCGCCGGGATTGTGCTGCGCAAGGGAACGCCGCGGCTGGACTGAGCCTGCTCCGAGGCCACATCCCGACCACGCGGCGGGACGGGGCGCGAGCCGGCTCGCACAACCGCGCGGAACGGTATAGCCTCTAACTTGCCAATGGCCGCTGTTTTCCCAACTCTTTGCCCCACGGCGACGCCGGACGCGCGCCTGACCGACAGCCACGGCCGCGTCATTCACGATCTCCGCGTCTCCATCACCGACCGCTGCAACTACAAGTGCGTCTACTGCCGGACCGGCGAAGGCGGCGCTCTCTACCCCGAACTCAGCATCGAAGAGTACCTGCGCCTGATCGGGCTGTTCGTCGGCCTGGGCATCACCAAGGTGCGGCTCACCGGGGGCGAGCCGCTGCTGCGCCGCGGCCTGGTCGAACTGGTCGAGGAACTGGCGCGTCTGCACACGCTCTCGGGCGAGCCGCTGGACCTGGCGCTCACCACCAACGGCCACCTGCTTGGCTCGCTCGCCGCGCCGCTCAAAGCCGCCGGCCTGAACCGGGTGACGGTCAGCATGGACGCCGTGGACGCGCCCACCTTCGAGCGCATCACCCGCGTTCCAGGCAGCTTTCAGAACGTGCTGGGAGGCATACGCGCCGCTCGCGCCGCCGGGCTCACGCCCCTCAAGATCAATTGCGTGCTGCTGCGCGGCTTCAACGACGGCCAGATCGAAAGCTTCGCTCTGTTTGCGCGCCAGGAGGACGTGGTGGTGCGGTTCATTGAGTTCATGCCGCTCGAGGAAGGCCGCCTGTGGTCGCCGCAGATCGTGGTCCCGCTCACGGAGATCGTGGAGCGCATCGGCCGCGTTTTACCGCTGGTCGAGTTGCCGCCGCGCGAGCCCAGTGAGACGGCGCGCCGCTACACCTTCGCCGACGGCGCGGGCGAGATCGGCATCATCGCGCCCGTCAGCCAGGCCTTCTGTGGGGCCTGCAGCCGGGTGCGGCTCACCTCCGACGGGAAAATCCGCACCTGCCTCTTCTCCCAGGTGGAGCACGACCTGTACGGGCGATTGAGGACCGGGGTCGACGACGCGGAACTACGCGCCTACATCCTCCGTACTGTTCAGGGCAAGGAAGCCCGCCATCACATCGGAGAACCCGGATTTCTGAAGCCCTCGCGGTCGATGGTGCACATCGGCGGCTGAGCGAAAGGCTCGCTCATGGCGCAATTCCAGCTGTGCCCTGGAACAGCCCAAGGCGCGAGCGCTTCCCTATCGCGATTTCCGTCCGGTGTGACAAAATGCTCTCAAGGCTCCCGCCCGTGGGTCCAAAATGACGAACGAGACGGAAAACCGCATCCCGCTCGCAGATCTGCTCGTTTTCCACCAGTTGACGCGCTCGCTCACCTCGAGCTTCGACCTGGACACTATTCTGCGCACCATCCTCGAACACATGGAGCGGATCGTCGAGGCGGAGCAGTGGACGCTGCTGATGCTCGACGAAGCAACCCAGGAACTCTACTACGCGATCGCCGCGGGCGGAGAACGGGAGGCGCTCCGCGGCCTGCGCGTGAAAGTGGGCGAGGGCGTGGCCGGCTGGGTGGTCCAGCACGGCGAGACGATGATCGTTCCCGAATCGCAGCACGATCCGCGGCTGGCCATCAAACATGCCCCGCAACAGGTGCGCTCAGTGATTGCCATGCCTCTGCGCGGGCGCAAGGGAACCCACGGCGTGATCGAGATCTTCAACCCGCGCGCCGACCAGATGACCGACTACACCATCGCCTTCCTGCACATTCTGGCCGATCACGCGGCCATCGCCATCGAAAATGCGCGCGACGTGGCCCGCATCCAACAGTTGAGCATCACCGACGACTGCACCGGCCTTTACAACGCGCGCCATCTCTACGATGTGCTGGGCCGGGAGCTGGAACGATGCAGCCGGCAGGGATTGCCGGTGAGCCTGGCCTTTCTTGACCTCGACCGCTTCAAGCTGGTCAACGACGCCCACGGCCACCTGGTGGGCAGCGAACTGCTGGCTCACACCGGACGCCGCCTTCGGGAGTTGAGCCGCAAGCAGGACCTTTGCTTCCGCTACGGCGGCGACGAGTTCGTGGTTCTGATGCCGGAAACCGGCGCCCAGGCCGCGCAGACCCAATCCACCAGGCTGCTTCGGACCCTGATGGCGACCCATTTCCCCATGAAGAATGGGCTCAACCTGAGCGTGAGCGCCAGCCTGGGCCTGGCAACCGCCCCCGCCGACGGCGCCACTGTTCACGCCATCATCGGCGCCGCCGACACCCGCATGTACGCGGTCAAGATCAGTGGCCGCGGCCACGTTCTGGGCGCTTAGCCCGCTTTCGCCCCGCCCGCAAGGCACATCCAGCGCCAAACACCGCAATGACCCAAAAAATTGAGCAAATTGTTACATTCCGTTGCAGAGTGAATCGGTAGACTGGCTGTTCAGGCGTCCCAGCAAGTTCCGGAGCGTACCGCCATGAACACGACCGCCATCCCACTGAAAAACTTCTGTGTACGGCAGATGACCCGCGATGATATCCCCGCGGTCATCGATCTGCAGTTACGCGCCTTTCCCGGCAAGCCGCCCTGGGGGGCCGAGCAGTTGGGCCACCATCTGGAGATCTTCCCCGAGGGCCAAATTGTAGCCGTGGACCAGACCGACCGCGTCCTGGGTTCAGCCAGCTCGCTGATTATCGACTGGGACGATTACGCCGAGTCCGCCAACTGGTCGGTGATCACCGGGCACGGAAACTTCGATACCCACAACCCGCTGGGCAAAACCCTCTATGGCGCCGACATGGGCGTGGGTCCCGAGGCGCGCCACCAGGGCATCGGCACTCTGCTCTACGAGGCGCGCAAGGACCTGATCCGTGAGCGTGGTCTCAAGCGGCTGCTGACCGGCGGCCGCATCGCCGGCTACGACGAGGTCGCTGATCAAGTGACGCCGAAGGAATTCGTGGCCGAGGTGGTCGCCGGCAAACGATGGGACCCCGCGCTCACCTTCCAGCTCGAAAACGGACTCGTGGTCCTCGATGTGGTCCCGGAATACATGCACGATATCGAATCGCGCGGCTTCGCCACGGTGCTCGAATGGCTGAACCCGGAGTACACCTCCTCGGTCAGCCTGCAGGCAAGCCTCCAGCACGCAGCCCTGGAACAGGAGGCCGCCGAGGCCATGCGCGGGACTCCGCGGCCACGCCGCGTGCGCATCGCCGCCATCCAGTACCTGCTGCGGCCAATCGCCGGCTTTGACGACTTCGCGAAACAGGTAGAGTTCTTCGTGCACAGCGCCAAGGACTACAAGGCTCACTTCGTCCTCTTCCCCGAGTTCTTCACCATGCAGTTGCTGAGCTACATCAACGAGCCCGCCCCGGCGCTGGCAGTGCGCCGCCTGGCCCAATTGGCGCCCGATTACGAGGCGCTGTTCATGCGCCTGGCCAAGGAAACCGGCATCTACATCATCGCTGGAACCCACCCCGTCTTCCAGCGGGGCAAGATCTTCAACGCCGCCCACCTCTTCACGCCCAACGGGAAGGTCTTCCGCCAGAAGAAGGTCCACCTGACCCCCACCGAGAGCGGCCCTTATCAACTCAGTCGCGGCCACGGCCTCTACCTCTACCACACCGACTTCGGCAACATCGCCATCCTCATCTGCTATGACGTCGAGTTTCCCGAGGTGGCCAGGGTGATGGCCGAGGCCGGCGCCGAGATTCTCTTCATCCCCTCCTGCACCGACGGCCGCGAGGGCTTCTGCCGTGTTCGCTACTGTGCCCAGGCCCGCGCCATTGAGAACCAGATCTACGTCGCCATGACCGGCACCGTGGGCAATCTGCCCCTGGTCCCCTACATGAACACCAACTACGGCCAGGCCGCCATCCTAACCCCCTCGGATTACTTCTTCGCCCGCGACGGCATCGCCGCCGAAGGCATCATCAACCAGGAGCAGATGATCGTCGCCGACGTCGATCTCGATCTGCTCGACGAACAACGCGTCAACGGCAGCGTCATCCCCCTCCAGGACCTGATCAAGGACGCCTACGACAATGTGGTCCACTTCTCCGACTACAAAGGCCAGAAGTCGGTCGCGGTGGATGCCGAGAATGAGGTTGTTTTAGCGAAGTAACGGCGGCTGGCGGACGGGGACAGGGCGTAACTGCCGCACCTTGGCGCTCTTGCAGCTTTTCAATAGAGCAGGTGAGCCCTACTCCTCTTTATCTCCAGCCGTCTCCGTAACCTGATCCCCGGCCAGCCTCTCCAACTGATTTCGCCAGTCCAGCGACTCCACAAAGCTCTTCGACTCGCGCCAGTTGGGCTCGACGATCACGTGCAGCTCAAGATAAACCCGCGTCCCGAGCAGCGACTCGATCTTCCGCCGCGCGCCGGTGCCGATCTCCTTCAGCTTGGCGCCGCCCCTGCCGATCAAAATGGCTTTCTGCCCGTCGCGCTCGCAGTAGATGGCCGCGGCGATGCGGGTGAGCGGCAGCCTGGCAGGCGCAGCACCTTTTTTGCGCAGCGCCACGGGCTCCGGCTCCTCGTACTGCTCGATCACCACCGCCGAAGCGTAAGGAACCTCTTCGCCCGTCTCCGCCAGAATGCTCTCGCGAATCAGCTCGGCCACCATGAAGCGCTGCGGCTGATCGGTGTACTGGTCCTTGGGGTAAAAGCGCTCGCCCGTGGGAAGAGTCTCGACGATCTTGCGCACCAGCAGATCGAGCCCATCGCGCTTGCGTGCGCTCACCGGAATGATTTGCGCGAAGTTGAACTGGCGGGTCAGCGTGTCAATCAGCGGCAGCAGATGGTCTTTGGGAACCAGATCGATCTTGGTGAGCAGCAGAAAGACCGGGCAGTCGAGTTTTCTGATCAATCCGAAGAGAAACTCGTCCTCGCTGGCCCAGTTGGTCCGCTCGTGCTTGGGAGCTTCAGAGGCCGCGGGCGCCTGGGATTCCGCTGCTGAAGAAACTGCGGGTGCCCCAGGTCTCGTCCGCCGCGGCGGAGAGACCTGGGAGTCGATTCCAGCCTCTGGCTCCATCGCGGGCACCGCTGCGGCTTCCAGTTGCACCCGTCGCGTCGCGTCCATCAGCACCAGCACCAGGTCGCGGGTCTCCAGCGCCTCGTAGACTTCCTGCAACATGCGGCGGTCCAGGTGCGAACCGGGCTTGTGTACGCCGGGCGTATCCACAAAGACGATCTGCGCCGCCGGATGCACGCCCTTGCGCGCGGCCACTTCCACCACCCCGGCGATGCGATTGCGCGTAGTCTGCGGCTTGGTGGAGACGATGGCCACCTTTTCGCCGGTCAAGGCGTTCAGCAGCGTGCTTTTGCCGGCGTTCGGCCGGCCCAGAATGGCGACAAATCCGGATTTCAAGGGGGATGATGCTCCTAAGGCTCTATTATCGCGGATGCGCGGCCAGAAGATTGGTATGATCTGCGCATGATCCGCGAAGGCACGACGAAACGCCTCATCCTGCGCCCGCTGGAACTGGCCAATGCGGTCGAGATTCAGGCGCTCTTCCCGCGCTGGGAGATCGTTCAGTTCCTGCTGAATCGCGTGCCCTGGCCTTACCCGCCCGACGGCGCGCTCCACTACTGCCGGGACATCGCGCTTCCCCAGGCCGAGCGCGGAGAAGCCTGGCATTGGACCATCCGTCTGCGCAGCGAGCCTTCGCATATGATCGGATTCATCAGCCTGGTCAAGGGCGAAGAGGACAATCGCGGCTTCTGGCTTGACGCGCCGTGGCAGGGCCGGGGATTGATGAGCGAAGCCTGCGCGTGGACCAATGACTTCTGGTTGGAGACGCTCGGGTTTCCGCTGTTGCGCGTCGCCAAAGCGATCGCCAACACGGCCTCGCGCCGCATCTCAGAAAAGCAGGGAATGCGCGTCGTGGCCGTTAGAGAAAAAGACTACGTCTCTGGCCGGCTGCCCTCGGAGGTCTGGGAGATAACGGCAGACGAGTGGCGGGCGCGGAAAGCTCGCGACCCGCATCGTTCCTGAAGCTGCCCGCAACGCGATTGAGAGGGCGCAAGCTCAGGAGGACATCGGCTCTGCTTCCGCCGGCGGAAAGACGCGCAGCCGCTCCACGCGGCGGTCGGTGGAGGCGACGATCTCCATGCGCAGGCCGATGGGCTCCAGCAATACAACCTCGCCGGCCAGCGGAATGCGGCCCTCGATCTCGCTCGCCAGGCCGCCCAGCGTCGTGGCTTCGTACGCATCGCCCAGTTCCATCGGCTCGCCGAACAGGTCCGGCAACTGATCCACGGGAAAGCTGCCCGGAACCAGCCAGACGCCATTGGGCTCGCGCTGCGGCTCCTCGACCTGCGTGTCTTCCTCGTGCTCGTCGCGGATGTTGCCCACAATCTGCTCCAGCAGATCCTCGATGGTCACCAGCCCGGAAACGCCGCCGTATTCATCGATCACGATGCGCATGTGCTGCTTTTCGCGCTGCATCTCGCGCAACAGCTCGTAGCCGCGCTTGGTTTCCGGCACAAAGACCGCGGGCCGCTCGATGGTGGCCACAATGCGGGTGCGGGCTTCTTCATCCGTAATCTGCAACAGGTCGTGGGCAAACGCGATGCCGGTCACATTGTCCAGGGAACCCGCATAAACAGGAATGCGGGAGAAGTTGTGCTCGCGCAGCAGCTCGAGGAATTGTTCGAGAGTGAGCGACTCGGGAACCGCAAAGATCTCCGGCCGCGGCGTCATCACCTCGCGCACCAGCTTGTCGCCGAACTCGACGGCCGAGCGCACCAGGTCGATGTCGTTCTCTTCGAGAATGCCCTCTTCTTCCCCGGCTTCCAGCAGCGCCTCGACATCGACGGCCGTCTCCTCCTCCTCACTGGCCGGCGCCTCCGCCAGCGACGCCACGGAGAAGAAGAAGCGCACAAAGACGGTAATCGGAGTCATCAGCCACAGCAGCAGGCGGATGGGCCAGACCAGCTTGCCCACCCAGCGTCCGCGCGTGCGGTTGAAGAGCAGCGAAGGCAGAAGCTGGTTGCAGAACACCACCACCAGCACAACGGCGAGAACGGCTTGCGCGATCTCCGCATAGGTGGGCCGCGCCAGGTACGGAGCGCGATCGAACAGCACCACGCCGAACTCCAGCGCAATAATGCCCAGCGCCAATTGCTGCAGCACCGCCGCGGAGATGGCTGCGTGCTCGCGGCTCAGGCCGAGCTGCGGCTCGATCAGCTCTTCCCATGCGTCCAGATTTTCCTCGACTTCGCGCGTGAGAATCTTGCCGAACTCGGAGTAGACGCGGCTGATGTAGGAGGCCAGCGTCTCCACCGCGGCGAGTAGAATCACCATCAGAATGGCCAGTGTGCTCACGGCCGTTTGGCCTTTGCAGGTTTCTTGGCGGCGGAAAAACCCGTCCGCGCGGTAGGCCAGGGACTCATCCCTGGCCTAAAGTCTGCCGAATCATCGCGGGCTTTAGCCCCTGAGGGATGCTTTTCGGGAGATTTTATTGCTCGCTGTTTGGGCGCTTTCGCGCGCTCGATCAGCCCTTGCGGCAATCCCAGGCGGGCGCGCAGAAGCCGCTCGCGGCGAGCCATCAGGCCGTCATCGGCCTCGTGATCGTAGCCGGTAAGGTGCAACAGCCCATGCAGAATCAGCACCTTGATCTCGGTCGAGAGCGAATGCCCCTGTGCGGCTGCCTGGCCCAAAGCCGTGGTGACGCTGATGGCCACGTCGCCGGCCATCCCTTCCGCGCCCAAACCTTCCGCCGGGAACGAAAGTACGTCCGTCGCCTTATTCTTGCCCCGAAAGCGTCGATTGAGCCCGCGAATAGCCGCGTCGGTGGTCAGCAGCACCGTAACCTGACCCTTCAGGCGCACTGCCGCCTGCGCGGTCGCGAGAAAACGGGAGAGCGTACGCGCCGAAGGCAGCCGAAAGTTGCGTGGATTTGCTTTGGATTCGAGCGCCGAGGCGGACGCAGCCGTCCGCTTCGCTGAAGTTGCCTTCGGCGCGTCCGCCGCGGCGGAGGGCTCCAAATCTGGGTCAAGGAGGATCATCGTGCTCAGGGCTGCACGGTGCGCAGCCCTGATTCATCTTCAATTCTACGCGAAGTCAGGTTTCACTGCGGTTTGGCCGGGTGCAGCCCCTGCGCCTGCGTCCGCTCCTCGCGCGGCTGCGTCCCCACTTCGATGGCCTCGCCGAGGGCCAGCGGCAACTCCTGCTGCTGCGGTTTGGCCGACTCGTAGGCTCTCACAATGCGCTGCACCAGCGCGTGCCTCACCACGTCGCAATCCTCGAAGTGACAGAAGTGGATGCCCTCCACCCCATCGAGAATGTTGATGGCGTCCAGCAGCCCCGACTTGCGCGGATTGGGCAGATCAATCTGCGTAATGTCGCCGGTAATTACCGCCTTCGAGCTGTTGCCCATGCGCGTCAGGAACATCTTCATCTGCTCGATGGTGGTGTTCTGCGCCTCGTCCATGATGATGAAGGCGTCGTTCAGCGTGCGCCCGCGCATGAAGGCCAGCGGCGCAACCTCGATCACGTTCTTCTCCAGCATCTTGTCGACCTTCTCCGGTTCGAGCAGATCGTAGAGCGCGTCGTAGAGCGGGCGCAGGTAGGGGTCCACCTTCTCCTGCAAAGAGCCGGGCAGAAAGCCCAGCCGCTCGCCGGCCTCCACCGCCGGCCGTACCAGCACGATGCGGCTCACCTTCTTGGCATTGATGGCGGCCACGGCCATGGCGACGGCGAGATAGGTCTTGCCGGTGCCCGCCGGGCCCACGCCGAAGACCATGTCGTTCTGCTCGATGGCCTCCACGTACTTGCGCTGATTGATGGAGCGCGGCTGCACGGTCCTCTTCACGCCTGCCGAGCGCTGCTTGCCCGCGTCGGCCAGCGAACGCAACGTGGTCGCCGGGTCGGCTACCAATAGGCGGAGCATCCCGTTCAGTTCCCCGTTGTGCGGATTCACGCCCGCCCGGCGCAACGCCTCGAAGTCCTGGAAGATGCGCTGCACGCGCGCCACGCCCGCTTCCGGTCCCTCCACATGCACGGCGTCGGAGCGCAGATCGATCCGCACGCCAAGTGAGTCTTCTATCAGCCTGAGATTTTCATCGCGAGTCCCAAACAAGGGCTCAAGGTTGGGCGTGATCTCCAGAGCGATCTTCAAAGGATTCGACGGCCTCCAGTGCGACGTTGTGAGGTTGAGTTGAACGGGTCGCGGCCCAAAGCGGCTGCTGCCGACGCGGCTATGAAGAGAATAGCGGCTGAGGGCGTGGGGTACGCAAGGACTACCCAACGGGTTTGGGCGAGAGACACGGACCCGTGCGGGCGCACCAGGCGCCGGACGGGCTGCGAAGAAGCGGCTGATTGTGAAGGGGACCGTAAGGCGCAGAGCAGGACCGGGCCGAAGCCCTGGGCTGTCTCGTGAAACCGCGGGTTGGCGTGGGCGACCAAATCCGGTATCTGCGCTTGAGAGTAGCGCCATATGCTGGCGGCGTCAATCCATGCCGCAAGGATTCTTGGTGAAAAGTGTGCCTTGGCAGGTACCCGTGGCTGTGCAGGACGGTTACCGGCGTCTGCGCGGACTGATAGGACGGCAGCTTATTCGAAGCGCGGTCGTGAACTGCACAGTCCAAGGCCGCTCGCTTCGGCGGTTCAGACGGGCCAGCAAGGACCAAGACTCTGGTAACGGGAAGGACGGCTTGATGGCACCTCGATATTTGGCGTTTGATATTGAATCTGCAAAAGATGTTCCGGGTGGCGATTTCAACTGGCGTCTACATCGGCCGCTTGGCGGTGAGGCCAATTCCGCGTATACTGAAGATTCGGCAAGCTGTCGGTGGTGTGTGTCTATACGCGCCCGATGGCTCTCCCGGCGGATAGTCCCGGTCTGAGTGCCTTTGCAACAGCGCTCACAGGGGTTGAACCGGGCAGCACGAAACATTCAAGTTTGGAGCGAAGTCATGGCACAGGTATGCGATATTTGCGGGAAAGGCCCGCAGTTTGGTAATAACATTTCTCACGCGCACAACGTTTCGCGCCGCCGTTGGAATGTAAATTTGCAGGCAGTCAAGGCCCTCGTCAACGGCGCGCCGAAGCGCCTTCGGGTGTGCACCAGTTGCATCAAGAACGGCAAGATCACCAAAGCATAAGGCGCAGGCCGGCGAGCAGCCCGCTTGATTTGCTTCCGTTCAATTCAAGTTCGACACCACTCAGAATCGACAATGAGAGAATCGACGCGAACCCCGTCCAGCGCTGGACGGGGTTTTGTTGTGCGTGGAATGCGGTCCTAATGCCCCGACGAGACAGCGCCTGGGGCCAGCGGATTGTCCCAGGGGAAGGCGGCTGCATCCAGGCCGGCGGGCGACCAGCGCTGAACGATGGCCTGCGCCAGCTTGCCCAGGGTCTGCTCAGCTTCGTTGTCGCCGGTCCAGCGCTGATCGGCGTTCTCCCAGGTGAAGGCGGCGATCACAACCGGCCCATTCTTCGTGGCAATGAGGGCCACATCGTTGCGCACCTGGTCGAGGGCGCCGGTTTTGTTCGCGACGGCCGAGCCATGTTCGCTGGTGTCGAGCGATTCAATATAACGCGGCAGGCTGTCGCGGTCCTGCTGCTTGTGCAACATTTGCAGCAGCGCGCCGCACAGTGGGCCGTCAGTGGTGAGGGGCGCGGAGCCGTCGAGACCCAGGCGGCATTGGGCCAGCCGCTCCATGATGGAGGCCATCTCATGCGCGGTGGTTTTGCCCAGGCCAAAGCGGGGCTGATCGGCGGGCATCGGCCCCTGCGCAGGCACGTAGACCTTTTTGTACAGCACGGTTTGGGTAAGGCCGGCGGCGCGGAGGGTGGCGTTGATGTGCGCCAAGCCGAGGCGGTCGATGGCCAGGTTGGTTGCGGTGTTATCGCTGAGAACCACCATGAGGTGGAGGGTGTCGCCGAGGGTGAGGGCAAGCGGCGCGGTGAGCTGGCCGAGCACGCCCGAGCCTGCCACCTGATTGTCGTGCGTCAGGACCATCTTCTCAGCCAGCGAGGCTTGTCCGGCGCGAATCTGCTCCGCGGCGTCCAACAGGATGCCCATTTTAATGACCGACGCAGTTTGGACCGGTAGATCGGAATCGAGCGAAGCCGTCTGGCCGGATTTGAGGTTGTGGGCATAGAGGGCGACGTGGCCGTGGTGGGCAGCGGCAATGGACCGCAACTGCCTGTCGAGCTGCGCGTCTTCCTGAAGGGTTGCCTGCTGGGCGGGAAGCAACGCGGCGCTTGTGCAAGCCAGCGCAACCATGAGCGCGATTCGGACTCTGGATAGGGAAAAGACCATGGGGCCAGAGTAACGCGCCACGGCGGGCGGCGCTACTCTTCGCGCGCAAAAGTGAGCGAGGCGGAGTTGATGCAGTAGCGCAGGCCGGTGGGGCGGGGTCCGTCGGGGAAGACGTGGCCCAGGTGGCCTCCGCAGCGGGCGCAGGTGACCTCGACGCGGCGCATGCCGAAGCTGCGGTCCTCGTGCTCGGCGATGGCCTTGGAGTCGGCCGGCAGCATGAAGCTGGGCCAGCCACAGCCAGAGTCGAACTTGGCGCCGCTCATGAACAGCAGTGCCCCACAGCCGGCGCAGTGGTAGTTGCCGGTTTCATGGTTTTCGGTCAAGATCCCTGTGAACGCGGGCTCGGTGCCCTTTTCGCGAAGGACGCGATACTGCGCCTGAGTTAGCGCCGCGCGCCACTCGGCTTCAGTCCGCACAACTTTTTCGGACGCTTCACTCATGGCTACCTCCTGGGCTTGCGTGCAGGGATTGCCCTACGCCGATTGAATGCTCGGAGCCGAGCGATGGCAGCGGGAACCGGCTTCAGATCTCCGCGATCAGATCGATTTCCACCAGTACGTCCTTGGGCAAGCGGGAGACTTCGACCGTGGTTCGCGCCGGCAGCGGTGCAGCCTCTTTCCCGAAATAGGCAGCGTAGACCGCGTTCATGGCGGCAAAGTCGTTGATGTCCTTAAGGTAGACAGTGGCCTTGACCACCTCTGCGAGGCTCGTGCCGCCCGCTTCGAGGATGGCTTTCAGATTTTCGAAAGTGCGAGTGGTTTGTTCCGCGATGCCGCCCGCGACCACCTGCTGGGTCGCCGGGTCAACACCGGCTTGTCCGGCTGTGAAAACGAGATTACCCACGCGGATGCCCTGCGAATAGGGCCCGATGGCAGCGGGGGCTTTGTCGGTTGCGATGACAGTTTTGCTCATACCTCGATTGTAATGGGCTTTCGGCGCGTTGCGGAGCAATGGATCAATGCCACGCGGCCAGGACAACGCCGGAGATCATGAGCGCCACCAGCCAGTAGCCGGCGTTGATGAAGAAGAGTTTGAAGGGCCGCTGCTCATACATCGTTTCGGAGAGGAGCGGCGCGGCGATGAAGCCCAGCCAGCAGATGAAGCCGATAAGTGCGCCCCAGCACCAGGTGGTCGCACCCGCCCACATCACCACGTGCGCCAGCACAAAGGCGAGGATCAGGCCGCCGATGAAGGACGTGATCATGGCGATGACGGCGCCCTTGGGCCGTTCGCCCTTTGTGTGGCCGGTCAAGGCCATCCACGGCTTGGCGAAGAGCAGCGAGTACCAGAGCGCGCCCAGGATCCACTGAATCAGGGCCGCGACCAATACGGCCAGGTGGTTGAAGTGAAGATGGTGCATTGTGAAGCCTCCATACCAGATAGAAATCCGCCTCCGAGGGACCGGAAACTCAGGGAAATGGGGGAATATCGCCGGCCGGCCGGAAAGGAGTCGCGCAGTTGACTGTGCGGCAAGCGGCAAGGCTGTGTCAAGGAGAAATGCAGAGTTGTCGTTCTGCGCAGTTTAGCGGCGTTTGAGGGCTTCCAACTCTTCGAGGGTGCGCGGCCAGTCGGCGCCGAGGAGCCGGGAGAGACTGCGATCGGCCAGGACCTTTCCGCCGGTTTGGCAGCGGGCGCAGTAGTTGGTTTCGTTGTCTGCGTAGCGAATGCGCTGCACCTTCTGACCGCAGCGCGGGCAGGGCTGGTTGAAGCGGCCATGGACCGCCATCTCCTTGCGAAAGGCGGTCACTTTTTCAGGGAATGCGGCCTCCGCCTCTGTGCGCAGGCGGCCTATCCAAGTGGTGAGCGTGGCCTGCGTGGCGGAGAACAGGCGCTCCCATTCTTCCGGTTTCAGCTTGTGGGTGAGCGCGATGGGAGAGAGTTGGGCGGCGTGGAGGATTTCGTCGGAGTACGCGTTGCCGATGCCGCTCACCAGGCGGGGATCGGTGAGGGCTCGCTTGAGGGTGCGGTTTTCCTCTGTGAGCGCGGAGCGAAAGCCGTCAAGGTCCGTGGCAAAGATCTCGATTCCGCCGGGATCGACAGTGAGCAGGCCTTCCTCGCCGCGAAGAACGTGCAGGGAGGCGCGGCGCTTGCTGCCGGCTTCGGTGAGGATAAGCGAGCCGGAGGGGAAGTCGAATGCGGCAAGGGATTGGCGACCGGCGAGTTTGGCTTGCGGCGGCCGCCAGTGCAAGCGGCCGGCAATCATGAGGTGCAGCACCAGCCACAGGTCGCCTTCGACGCCGATGGCGATGCGCTTGCCGATGCGGCGGACGGCGTGGACGGTTTTGCCTTCGACGGATGCAAGCGGAGGGTCAACGGTGCGGAGCAGAAAGACGCTGGCCAGCCGTACGCGCTCCAAGGGCTGCGCGAGGATGCGGGCTTCAAGAGCGGTGATATAGGCGGCGATGTCGGGGAGTTCCGGCATTGATATCAGATTGCAGTCGGAGCGGGTGGTTGCGCAATGGCGGATTTGTCATAAACCGAGAAAAAGGACCGGCAATTTCCGGATGGCCCACAATTCGGAGATTATCGAGTGGCCTGTGCGAAAGGCGGCCTTATCCGAGGCTGCCGATGGAAGCTACATCGGCATTACGCTTCACGAGCAAGATGGTGACATCCTCTTCATTGAAATTTGGGTCGACCAACGATTTCAGAATATGCATCGTTTTCCCCGAATCGTCAGCCAGTGCCTCGCGCAAACGGTCTTCCGCATTTTCCCCGGAAATCGAATCGGTAAGTCCGTCTGTGAAAAGAAGCAATGCGCCGCCAGGAAGAAGAATAGCTGTGTTGGCCGTAAAGGCCGCTTCGGGAAATAGTCCAAGAGGCATGCCGGTGGCTTCCAGCAATCTTGCAGATCTGGAGCCGAAAACAATGGGGGCATTGTGGCCGGCGTTTACGTAGGTCAATTCTCCCGTGTCGCGATTCAGCACGATAAACACTGCCGTCGCGAAACGGTCGATGGGGGTATATCGACTCAGATAACTGCTCATCTGCCGGGTCAAGGCCAGGGGATCTGCACCAACACCTGCGATGCTTCCAACAAGAGCCTGTATGTTTGCCGCCAACAGCGCCGCCGGCATGGTCGGGTCGAGGACTGGCGCGGTGTTCCGAAGGTCTAGCGGCAAAAATCCGCCGCGGCGGACGGCGAGGGTGGGGCACCCAGTTTTGTTTCAATCGTCAGGAGCCGGATCAATAGCACGGTGCGCTAGGGTCTCGCCGGAGACAGGCGCGACGAAACCTCAGTGCGCGTACCGTTTTTCCCCGGCTTCCAGTGGCACCAGCAACCTATTGAAGGCCGGCGGCAGAGGGCAAGTGGCATAGGGCGTGTAGGCGCAGGGCGGGTTCTCCAGGCGGTTGAAGTCAAGCGTCAGCAGGCCGGGCTGATCAAGCCCGTGGTCCGGCAATCCGGTGTGCAGATAGCGGGCCGCCGGGTAGGTGGTTTCATAGCGGGTCTGATCCCTGAGGATGAAGAAGAGGGTCTTGCCCTGGGGGTCTTCGAGCACCGGCTCAAGGCGCAGGGTCTTGTCGTAGAGGGTGAACACCGCAACCCCCGGCGACGGCAGGTCCAGCGTTGTGCCGAGGACGGTGGGAATCTTTTCGATGTGCGGCGGCGTGTACGGAATCCACTGGGCCTGGATGCGGTAGAGCGGGTCGGGAGCGTACCAGTTGAGCCCGTGGAAGGCGGTGCGCGTGGGCGAGGCGGCGTCCTTGATGCGCAGCGCGTAACGGCCGCCGCGGCTGAGCACCACCAGCGAAAGCCCGTGCCAGGCGATCGTCGAAGGCTTCGCGCCCTCCACTACGAGCGGGCCCTCCTGCGCGGGTTTGCCGTCGATAAGGAGATCGGGCGGAAAGCCTCCGGGCGGCGCCTGCAACTGGACTGCGTTGGGGCCGACGACGAGCAGGACGATGTGATCGGGAGCCTGGGCGCGCACCCGGATCTGGTTGTCCTCGGCCGCGCCAACGGAGTTGCTGCCGGGCTTGAGCCACTCCAGCCCCACCAGCGTCAGCCATCCATCCGGAGCGGCGATCTCCTGCTCGCGCTGGGCTCGCCAGGCGGCCAGATCCTGCAACCATTGTGCGTCGGGTGCTGAAACAGCCGACGACGTTGGGTTAGCCGGGGGCGCGTCCTGCGCCACGGCATGGCGGGCTTGCGGCAAGCCCCATCCGGCGAGCGCAATCGCCAGACTCAACGCGTACGGCTTCGTCAATCGCCTTCTCTGTGCCAATCGCCATGTCATGGCGCGAAACTCCTCTTCCCGGTCGAAAGCCGTTCTTTTTTGCCTAACCGGTACCAGTTATTGGCGGTCAAGCCAGCCGGACGCCAATGCGAAGCTGGCGATGCGGCTTTGTGCCGCGCGGAGCGCATCCAAGGAACGAGTGGGACTTGCCGGCAATGGGATCGTCTCCTTGTTCAGGCTGCTCCTATTATGACCCGGCCAAGGTGTGACGGTAGACTTCGAACAGGGATTTGGGTGCAGGATTCAGAGAGGCGAATCGCTTGAGCAAGCCTAACTTTGTCTGTCTCGCTCTATTTTTTTGTTTGCCGGCGTTGGCCCTTGCTCAGCAGGGCAATGACCCAACCGGTGCGCCTGCACAGGCCGCGCCCGCGCCCCCGACCCCATCTTCCGCCCCCAAAGATCCGGTGCTCGTCCTCCGTCCTGCGCCCAAGCCGGCGAGGCCAGCCAGCATGGTGACGCCGGAAGGCCGCATCCATCTCGATGTGGTGCTGACCGATGGCACGGGCAAGCCGGTGATTGGGCTCGAGCCGCCGGACTTCAAGCTGCTGGACGACAACCAGCCGCGCAAGATTCTCTCCTTTCGCTCCTTCGATGGAGTGACCGTCAAGCCCAACCCACCGGTCGAGGTCATTCTGCTGGTCGATACGGTCAACCTGCCGTTCCAGCAGATTGCTTTCACGCGGCAGGAAATCGCGAAATTCCTTCGCCAGAGAGGCGGGCATCTGGCGCAGCCGGTTTCGATCATGCTGCTCAGCGATGCGGGTCTGCGGATTCAGCCCCGGCCGTCGGTCGACGGCAACGCGCTGGTTACAGTGGTCGATCAGATGAAGGGCGGCATTCACACCATCTACGGTGCAATGGGCGCGGACGGCGATCTCAAACGCTTCCAGTTATCCCTCCGGCAAATGGCTGCCATTGCCGAGAATGAAGCGCTGAAGCCGGGCAGGAAATTGCTGATATGGGTGGGCCCCGGCTGGCCGAGGCTGGACGCCAACAACTATATGTTTTCCGACAAGGATCAGCGGCGCTACTTCGACACGATCGTCGAGCTTTCTACCAAACTGCGCGAGGCGCGCGTGGCCGTCTACAGCGTTTCCGCATCCGGTCCGGGGCTCGGCGCTGAGCCCGACCGCAGTTTCATGTACCAGGATTTTCTGAAAGGGGTGAAATCGCCCCGGCAGGCGGACACCGGCAACCTGGCCTTGAAGGTGCTTGCTCTGCAAAGCGGCGGACGCATCCTGGGGCCGGATAACGACCTGGCCGGCCAGATCGATAACTGCATTGCGGAGGCGAGCGCTTTCTACACGCTCTCATTCGAACCTCCCCATGCGGACCATCCGGACGATTATCACGACCTGAAGGTGCAGGCCGGGCGGCCGGGAGTTACGGTCCGCACCAATACCGGGTATTACAACCAGCCGCAGGCAGAGGCGGCGGCGCCCAAATGACTCCTGAAGGAACTGGATGTAGGTCCATCGCATGAACAAGTCAGCCCACGCTTGTGTCGCAGTTATTCTCTGCTTGCCGGCGCTGGCACTCACACAGCAGGCCTACCCCTCGACGAGATCCGCAGCCCAGTCCGCGCCGTCGCCAGCGCCCCAGGCCCCAGCGCTCACCCAGCGTCCCGCGCCCACGCCCGCACCCGCCGCCGAGGGCCGCGTCCACTTCGATGTCGTGGTCACCGATAAGGCGGGAAAGCCCGTGTCGGGCCTGGAGCTCAAGGACTTCACGCTCAAGGACAACAACCAGCCGGCGAAGATTCTCTCCTTTCACACCATCGACGCAACCGTTCAGCAGGCCGGTCCGCGCGCGGAGGTCATTTTGCTGCTGGATGCCGTCAACCTCGGGTTCATGACCGTCTCCCGCGAGCGGCTGGACATAGCAACGTTTCTGCGCAAGAACGGCGGCCATCTTGCCCAGCCGGTATCCATCTTCCTGTTTACCAACGAGGGCGTGAAGGTCCTGGTTCAGCCTTCCACCGACGGGAACGCGATGGCCGCGCAACTGGATCAGGCCGACGCCGGGTTGCGCGCCATTGGCCGGTCGGCAGGCGTCTACGGCGCCATCGAGCGCCTCGAATTATCGCTCAAATGGATCACCTTGATTGCCAGGAACGAAGCCAGAAGGCCGGGCAGGAAGTTGCTGATCTGGGCCGGCCCAGGCTGGCCGATGCTGGACCGGCCGAACATTGAAACCTCATCCAAGGGTGAGCAGCAATTGTTCAATATGATCGTCGAACTTTCAACCACGCTGCGCGAGTCTCATACCGCGCTTTACAGCGTTTCACTGGGAGAACCGCACCTGGGCACGTTTCTCTATGAGGATTTTCTGAAAGGGGTGAAGACGGCCGACAAAGCGAATCCTCCCAACCTGGCCTTGAAGGTGCTTGCGACGCAAAGCGGTGGGCGCGTGATCGCCCCGGACAACGATCTGGCCGGGCAGATCGACACTTGCGTCCAGGACGCCGGCGCCTTCTACACGCTCTCGTTCGATCCGCCGCGCGTGGATAAGCCGAATGAGTATCACGACCTGAAAGTCGAGATCGGCAAGCCGGGGCTCACGGCGCGCACCAGCACCGGCTATTACAACCAGCCGTAGCTTGCGGCCCCAGGAAGCCGGTTGGAATCGCAGGTCTGCCGCCGCGACGGGCGAGAGCTGGAGCACGCGGGTTTGCCTCGCGAGTGTTGACAGCGGCACTTGCCGCTCCCTAGAATTAGAGAGGAGAACTTCACCTATTTTCTGCCGTAAGTGACAGTTATAAGTGCCGGATAGATGGGGTTTAATTCTCCTCAGGCGAGTTCGGGAGCGGTCGCAAACGGCCCTTCCGAAGGCAATGCGAGCGAAGACGGAGAGCAGGGAAGCATGACGGATGCGCGCGTCAGTCCGCGAGAGCGGCTGGTGCTGACGGCCATCATCGAGCTTTATATCGCTACGGGCGAACCCGTGGCCTCGCAGGCGGTTGCGCATACGTTTGCCGACCGCGAGGGGTTGAGTTCCGCCACCGTGCGCAACGTGATGGCCACGCTGGGCGAGGCGGGGTTGCTGGAGCAGCCGCACACCTCGGCGGGCCGGGTTCCCACCGCCGCGGCCTTCCGCTATTACGTCGAGCAGATTACCCAGCCCGGCCGCATGGCCGCCGGCGCACAGCCGGCCAGCTCCATGGCGCAAGGCGCGTTGCCCCTGAACTCTTCGCTTCTGAGCGAGGCCCGGCGCGAGCAGATCGAGGGCAGCTTTACCGGCGTCGCCAGCAGCCATGAGTACCTGGAGCGCACTTCGCACGTGCTGGCGCTGATCTCCAGCGGCCTGGGCGTGGCGCTGGCCAGCTCCACCGCGGGCCAGGTGCTGGAACATATACACTTTTCGCGCCTCTCTGCGGGCCGGGTGCTGGCAGTGCTGGTGACCCAGGCCGGGGCGGTGCAGGATCGCGTGCTCACCCTGGACCGCGAACTGACGCACATGGAGCTGGAGACGGCCGCGCGCTACCTGAACGAGAACTTCCGCGGCTGGCCCATCGAGCGCATTCGCGCCGAGGTGGCGCGGCGCGTGGAGGTGGAGCGCGAGGCCTACCACCAGATGCTGGCCGCAGTGGAAGAGCTCTGCCGCAAGGGCGCGCTGGCCGGCGGCGAGGACGGTCCGGCCCTCTATGTGGACGGAATGGCCAACCTGATCAGCGCCGAGCTGGACCGCGAGCGGCTGCGGCAGATGCTGCTGGCCCTGGAGGCCAAGCAGCGGCTGGTGGAGCTGCTGACCGCCTACGTGGACGGCCGTCAGCAGGAGGTGCGCGTGGTGGTGGGGCTGGACCAGGCTTCGCCAGCAATGCAGGACCTGGTTCTGATCGGCGCACCGGCCCGGTTGGGCGGCGCCAATCTGGGAACCGTCGCCGTCATCGCTCCCACGCGCATCCAGTACCAGGAGATGATTCAGGCCGTGCGCTACATTGCCGGGCTTTCCGAGCGCATCCTGGAGGTTCCGGCAGAGCAGCAATTCCACTAGACCGGCGGCAATCTCAGGGAGTCCTTCGCGGCCCGCGGGTAGAGCGGCGGGCGCCTCACAAATTATCATGGAATCAGGCACCGACGATGTTTCGGAGAATTCATAGAGCTATGCCAGAACAGAAAACAGAATTGCCGGAGTTGGAAGCAGGGGAGACCACTCCAGACGCGCCTGTCGTTGAACCCCTCAATGACCCGGCCGCAGCGGCGGAGGGCGGGGAAGTCCCGCGCATCGCCGCGGAGCCAGTGAGCCGCGCGGAATACGACCAGTTGAAGGCCGAGCGTGATGGTTTGCTCGATCGCCTGGCCCGGTTGCAGGCAGAGTTTGAGAACGCCCGCAAGCGCGCCGAGCGGGAGCGGATCGAGTATCGCGACTATGCCACCGGCAGCGTCGTCCAGCAGTTTCTACCCGTGGTGGACAACTTCGAGCTGGCGCTCAAATCCAACGGCACGGCGCACCAGTTGCGCCACGGCGTGGAGTTGATCGTGAAACAAATGCAGGAGATCCTGCGCCAGTTGCAAGTGGTTCCCGTTCCCACCGTAGGCGAGGCCTTCGATCCCCGCATGCACGAGGCGCTGGGTACGGTGGAGCGCGACGACCTGCCCGACCAGCATGTGGCCGAGGAGGTTCGGGGCGGCTACAAGCTGCGCGAGCGGCTTTTGCGCCCGGCGCTGGTGCGCGTGGCACACAATTCGAAACAGACAAGTGAATGAGTTCTAATACAAGAGTGAGCAAAGCAGACTACTACGAGGTTCTGGGCGTCTCCCGGGGGGCCGACGAGCAGGAGTTGAAGAGCGCTTACCGCAAGCAGGCGCTCAAATACCATCCTGACCGCAACCCCGGCGACCATGCGGCCGAGGAGAAATTCAAGACCGCCAGCGAGGCCTACCAGGTGCTGAGCGACCCGGACAAGCGCGCCGCCTACGACCGCTACGGCCACGCCGGCCTCAGCGGGCAGGGCGGCTTTGGCGGCTCGCCGTTTGCCGGCGGCGTGGACATCGGTGACATCTTCGGCGATCTGTTCGGCGAGATGTTCAATGTGGGCGGAAGCTCACAGCGCGGCAACCGCCAGCAGCGCGGCGACGACCTGCGCTTCGACCTCGCCATCGACTTTGAAGACGCCTTTTTCGGCACCGAGACGGAAGTGAAGATCCGCCGCCTGGAAACCTGCGGAGCCTGTCACGGGCGCGGCACCTCGACCGGCCGCGGCCCCACCACCTGCGGCCAATGCCAGGGACGCGGCCAGATCCGCTACCAGCAGGGCTTTTTCTCCGTGGCCCGCACCTGCGGCGCGTGCGGCGGGACCGGCCAGGTGATCGGCGATCCCTGCCAGACCTGCCGCGGCCAGACGCGCGTCAGCAGCGAGCTCAAGCTCAACGTCAAAGTGCCGCCGGGCGTGGAGGAAGGCACCCGCATCCGCTACGCCGGCGAAGGCGACTCGGGCCGGGCAGGCGGTCCCAGGGGCGATCTCTACGTCGTGCTCTCCGTGCGGCCCCACGACTTCTTTGAGCGCAAGGGCCACGACCTGCACTGCGTGATCCCCATCAGCTTCCCCCAGGCAGCGCTGGGCGCCGAGTTCGAGATTCCGGGGGTCGACGGCCCGGTCAACCTGAAGATTCCCGAGGGCACGCAAAGCGGCCGCGAGTTGCGTATCCGCGGACGGGGCATTCCCTATCTCAGCGACAAGGGCCACGGCGACCTGATCGTCAAGGTGCTGGTGCAGATTCCGCGCAAACTCTCCCGCAGCCAGCGCGAGCTGGTGAACAAGCTGGCCGAGTCGCTGACCGTGGAAAACAAACCGACGTCACCCAGTCTGCTGGAAAAGATGAAGGATTTGTTCAACTAGAGCGAAACCAAGATAGGTGTACCCATGGAGGTCCAACAGCCATTCGCGCGTGGTTCAACTATTGTGGCTCTCAAGGTACAGCAATTCTGGTTTCGCTCTAGCCGTGCCGTGGATCGAGAGTGTTATTGAACCTGCCCCGAACGCCGCTGGAGTTATGAAACTACGGACCAATGGCAATGAAAACTCCGCCGTTGAAGCCGGCCCACTTTCTACCTTGCCGAGTTACTAGCCCCCTACCGCGACCATGGCGGGTGAAGCGGCTATTCCGCAATTGTGGAGTCCAATTTTGTGTAATTATCAAGGTAATCCTTGGTGGTCAGATAGCACTCGCAAGCGGCCTTCGTAAGCCCAGGGACGTCGAGGATGCGAATTGTTCCGCGGGTGTATTCGATAAGTCCTTTTCGCTTGAGAATCCCGGCGGTCATAGAAATAGTGGGACGGCGACCCCCAAGCATGTCGGCGAGAAACTCATGCGAAATCTTGAAGGTGTCGATGTTCGCGCGGTCCGCACAGATGAGCAGCCAGCGGGCGAGCCGCTGTTCGAAGGTGTGTTTCGCATTGCATCCAGCGGATTGCATTGCCTGAACGAGTTGTGCCTGAACATAGCGCAGAGCCAGAAACTGAAAGGCGCCGCCAAGGCGGAACTCTCTTCTGGCGTCCTCTACGTGGCAGGAATAGCCATGGCCGGCAATCTGGGTGTAGATACGATTCAAACTCCTTTTTGTTCCCATAAGAGCTGAGACGCCGATGACCGACTCATAACCGAACATCCCTACCTCAACCTGAGACCCATCCTTGAAGGTTGTGGTCATCGAGGCCATCCCCTCTTCGAGAAAATAGAGCCGGTCGACGGGGTTGCCAGGATATTCGATTTCGTGTTTCATCTCGAATTTGACGGGCTGCAAACGAAGGCGCGCAACGATGTCCGCGTCCAGAGCCTTCAAAAGAGTGTTCTTAAAACCGTTCGTGCGCAAGGAATCCTCACTTTCAGACAAAACCCTATCACAATCTGTATGCCCCAAGCTCACGATTCCTGACAAAGTTCGAGTTATGTCCGAAACCGTACAAAGATCGCATAACTAAGCGAGTAGAATCTGGTCGGTCCATCAATCTTCTCTTTCGAGGTGAGATGTATGACCTTTGACCTCGCGGCTTTTCTGGCCACGGCAGGAGTGGGACGAAGGATCGTCCAATTGAAGCCCAAGCAGGTCTTCTTTTCGCAGGGAAGCGCGGCTGACGCCATCTTCTATCTTCAGACGGGCCGCGCAAAACTCACCGTCGTTTCGCATGACGGGAAGGAAGCCACCATCGCGCTTCTCCCCGCCGGGGAATTCGTCGGAGAGGAGTCGCTGGCCAGCGTGGGCGCGCTGCATATGGCTACTGCCAGCGCCATTACAGCCTGTACCGCGCTCAGGATAGAGAGGGGAGAGATGATCCGCGTGATGCACCAGGAGCATTCCCTCTCCGATATGTACTTGAAATTCCTGCTGGTCCGGAGCATGCGAGCCCAAGCCGATCTTGTGGATCAGATTTTCAACTCCAGCGAAAAGCGTCTGGCTAGAATTCTCCTGTTGATGGCCGAATTCGGCGATCCGGGTCAATCGGAACACCTGATTCCTCACATCACGCAGGAAACTCTGGCAGAGATGATCGGCACCACCCGGTCCCGCGTCAGCTTCTTCATGAATCGCTTTCGCAAGCTCGGCCTTATCGAATACAACGGCGGCATCCGGGTCCACAAGTCTCTGCTCAATGTGGTTCTGCTCGATCAATTCACCGAGCGTAACCCCGAGAGACCTCCTGGTTCGGCCACCCCGCGTATTCGATCGAAGCCGGCCAGAAGCAGCTAGAACGGTTCCGGGGTTGCCGATAATTTCAATTATTATCTGAAAAGAAACAAAGCCTCGATCAGGCTGTAAGAATACGGGCTATAGCCCGAACCCTTCACTCGAAACGGAGCTATTGGACCGGCCCTTAGAGCGCCAGCAGCGCAATCGCCGCCACGGCCACGCCGATCAGTTGACTCATGCGGTCGGTGAGCGCAAAGGCTACCGGGTCTTCGTCCAGTTCGCCGCGCGAGGCCAGCAGCCACACGCGGTTGAGCCACAGAATCATCAGCGGCACAATCAGCCACAGCAGCCTCGGCTGGCGGTAAAGCTTGACCACGTCGGCGCCGCTGATATAAATGGCGAAAACTACCACCGCGGCATAGGCGCTGGCGGTGCCGAAGCTACGCAACTGCGCCAGATCAGCCAACAGGTAGCCGCGCTCGTTCCTCGGCGAGGAATTGCTGGCGCGCAGGTTTTCCAGTTCGGCAAAGCGCTTGACGATGGCCAGCGACAGAAACAGAAACATCGAAAAGCCGGCCAGCCAGTGGGAGATGGGCGTCTCAGTTACCGCGCCCCCGGCGAGCAGGCGCAGAATATACAAACCGGAAAGCGCCAGCACATCCACCAGCGCAATCCGCTTCAGGTACAACGAGTAGGCCAGCGTGATGGCCAGATAAACGAGAAGCCAGGCGTAGAAGCCGCCCGGAAGCAACTGGCCGCCCACCAATCCCACGAGAAGAAAAATCGCAACGATCAAGATCCCGGCAAAGGCCGACAGATCGCCCGAGGCAAAAGGCCGCAGGCGCTTGCGGGGATGACGGCGGTCGGCCTCGATGTCCACCAGATCGTTGACGATGTAGGCCGATGAAGCGGTAAGCGAAAAGCAGCAAAAGGCCGCCAGCGCCATCAGCAGCTTGCCGGCGCTCAAGGCATGGGACAAAAGCAGCGGCACGAAGATGAGCAGATTCTTGGCCCACTGGTGCAGGCGCACGGCCTTGAGCAGCGATTGCAGAGCAGATCGGCGCTCAAGAAACTCATGCGCCGGGCGGATGCCGCGCGCCCTGAGCCCGATGCGCAAACCCAGGCTGGGATTGGCCACCATGGGCAAAGTGGCGTGGGCCAGCAGCGGCAGGTCAGGCGTGTCGTTGCCTACGTAGTCGAACGCGCCGGAGTCCAGCCGGCTGCGCAGGCTCAAGAGTTTCTTCGATCCGGTCAGGTTGGTGGCGCCGTCGGAGCCCAACACATCGGTAAAAATGCCCAGATGGGCGGCAACGCGGCGGGCCAGCGCCAGGTCCGCGCCCGTGGTCAGGTAGAGGTCGCGGCCCCGCGCGCGCTCCTTGTGAAGAAACTGGAGCAGCGTGCGGTTGTAGGGCAGATGCGCCACATCGAGCGCGACAGATGCGGTGATGAAGGCCTTAAAGGGCGCCTTGCCGCGGAAAAGACGGCCTGGCAGCTTGAACAGCAGCGCCGGATGCGTCCGCAGCAAAGCCAGCAGGGAGTCGATCAGGGTATCCGACTTGACCAGCGTGCCGTCCAGATCGACGCACAGCGGGCGAAGCGCTTCAATGGGCGCTTGCGGCCGGGCGATGGGGCTGGAGATGGATTGGGGCAACCGCTCACCTCGTCTGGAGATCGCCGGCACATGGAGGGAAGGCCCCTTTGGAAGGTTCCTGCGCATCGACGCAAGGGAGGCCTGGCTCGTTGGCCAGCGAAATCTCCGGGACCACCCAAGTATACAGTCGGCCGAAAACGGATCAAGGCTCGAATCGGACGCAGGGCTAGCGAGGACCTAGGGAGAGATTGTGCAGATTTCAGGTTGGTTTGGTGGAGCTGAGCGGGATCGAACCGCTGGCCTCCTCGTTGCGAACGAGGCGCTCTCCCAGCTGAGCTACAGCCCCACGACTCTTCTATCTTACCAGCGAGCGGCAAATCGGGGAAGGGGGCCTGAAACTTCGCTCAGCCCGTAAAGGAATGCCCCAGGGGCTGAGGCCCCGTTTGATTTTGCCTCGGCAATGCCGGGACTAAAGTCCCGGCCTACCAGTCCCGGCCCAACAATCCGGGCTGCGGGCCTACAGCTGGTTCATGTTGGCCAGGAACTCGGCGTTGTTGCGCACTTTCTCCAGGCGGCTGATCAGCAGTTCCATGGCCTCGACCGGCGACAGCGGGTTGAGCACCTTGCGCAGAATCCAGATGCGCTGCAAGTCCTCCTTGGGGATGAGCAGCTCTTCCTTGCGGGTGCCGGAGCGCTGGATGTCGATGGCCGGGAAGACGCGCTTGTCCACCAGCTTGCGGTCGAGAATGATTTCCATGTTGCCGGTGCCCTTGAACTCCTCGAAGATGACCTCGTCCATGCGCGAGCCGGTATCGATCAGCGCGGTCGAGATGATGGTCAACGAGCCGCCCTCCTCGATGTTGCGGGCGGCGCCGAAGAAGCGCTTGGGGCGCTGCAGGGCATTGGAGTCCACGCCGCCCGACAGCACCTTGCCCGAGGGGGGCACGATGGTGTTGTAGGCGCGGGCCAGGCGGGTGATCGAATCCAGCAGAATGACCACGTCGCGCTTATGCTCGACCAGCCGCTTGGCCTTTTCAATGACCATCTCGGCCACCTGCACGTGGCGGGCCGCCGGTTCATCGAAGGTGGAACTGATGACCTCGCCCTTGACCGAGCGCTGCATGTCGGTCACTTCCTCGGGCCGCTCGTCGATGAGCAGCACGATGAGCACGATTTCGGGGTGGTTGGTGGAGATGGAGTTGGCGATGGACTGCAGCAGCATGGTCTTGCCGGTGCGCGGCGGAGCGACGATCAGGCCGCGCTGGCCCTTGCCCACCGGCGTCAGCAGGTCCATCACCCGGCCGCTGATGCCCTCCCGCGTCGTCTCCATCTTGGCCCGCTCCTGCGGATAGAGCGGGGTCAGGTTGTCGAAGAGGATCTTGTTGCGGGTCTCCTCGGGCGACTCGAAGTTGATGGCCTCGATCTTGACTAGCGCGAAGTACTTCTCGCCCTCGTGCGGGGGCCTGACGTTGCCGCTGATCGAGTCGCCGGTTTTCAGATCGAATTTTCGGATCTGCGAGGGCGACACGTAGATATCGTCGGGGCCGGGCAGATAGTTGTAATCGGGAGAGCGAAGGAAGCCGTAGCCGTCGGGAAGGATCTCCAGCACGCCTTCGGCGAAGATGTGGCCTTCCTTTTCGCTTTGTGCCTGAAGAATCTTGAAGATCAGATCCTGTTTGCGAAGGCCGCTGGTGCCCGGGATCTCCAGGGTGCGCGCAATGCGGCTCAGTTCCGTGATGTTCTTCTCTTTGAGTTCAGCGATGGTCATGGTCACCTGCGAAAAGGAGGGATGGGGTTTGGGGAGATACGCGGAGGGAATGTGCTCCAGGAGAAAGACAGGCGGGAGTTCATAAAATGCATCCGGCGCAGGCTACGCCTGAAACCTCTCCCGAAGTCAAGTGGAAGTTCGAGACGCTGGAGAAGAGCGGCTACCTTGCCCGGAAAGCCGCCCTGAAACCTTTGCCTGACTTAACTATACGCTGCGGGAAACGCCGTCAGGCGGCGCGGCGCCGTTCAACGTGCTGGGCCTCGGGCGCCTCTACAGGCGCTGTGTAGCCAGGATTGGTTGTCTGAAAGCGGCACAGAACCTCATTCGTCGTGTCTTGCAGCCGTGTATTCGGCTTGTGCAGCTTGCGGGTTGCCTTGCTAGCCAGTTGACAGAGCTGGTAGCGATTGGACACATGAGAAAGTGCCCCAAATACTAAATCAGAACGCATGATACATCTCCTTCTTGAGTTGCCTGCCCGGACAGGACTTGTCTTTTGCCGCCGGTGCAGCAGGGAAGCCAACTCCATCAAGGGCTGCCCCGAATTGCCGCTCCCAAGGTTTAGACGCGCGAACCGTGCCTACAGTTCAAAATCCTGACGCACATTCGCACACCATGAAACAGGCCTCATGCCGTATCGCGGATACAGATTGCCGCCTTGGGAATCCATGCGTCCGGCATTCCCACTCCCGGCGAACTTCAAAACACACCGGGGCATCAACGAAGAGCCTCAGCTCAATATGATGCGGGAAATGGCAGACGGCTGTACAAATTTGCACATGTGCAATCTGCTCTTTATGGATGGCACTCCTGAATGTATACCGAGTCGTCCTCCGGGTCAACTGTTTTTTATCGCCATTTTCCGTCTGCGAGCAACCCTCGCCAACTCAGCCCACCTATCCTGTTAACTAGCTTTCTATCATATAGATACAAGCAGACCTATAGCCAAAATGCGCCTTGGTCGAGGCTTGCGGCCACAGGGCGCCGGGGCCACGCTGCCCTCCCATGAACCAGTCCGGCTACCTGCAAGGGTGTCGCCTGCTCACCACCCTGCCATCCGGATCGGTCAGAATGGGCTCGCCATGCTCATCCACGCCGCACGGCGGCCGTCGCCGGCTCAGCAAGCCGCGAAGATCTGCTTCGCCTTCAAGATCCTGGCTGCTGGATGCATCGGCGACGAAGGGGTGACGCAGGCCTTTCGCACCGCGTTTGATACCATCAAGCTCAATGACGGCATTTACGTGGGCATGTTTCCCAGAAGAAAGGACGAGGTGAAGGAGAACGTCGAGATCGTACATGGCATTCTGAACGGCGGAAAGCTCTAGACAATCCCCGCATACAATCCTCAACGCAAATTTTCAAGCCCTGCGGGGATCACGGACCCGGGAATAGCTCTTGTCCCCTTCTGTTGAGCCGCGTGTGTCGGCGGGGACCGTCAAACGAGAGGACTTCGCATGAGCGAACTGTTTCCAAACCGGCGCGCCTCCTGTGCCGTGGTAGCGGCTTTTTTGGCCATGGTGCTGAATTCCGCCGCAGTGGCTGCGGCGCAAGCGCAACCTGGCAGCCAGCAGGCGACGGACTTCGCCAACCACCAAGGCTACACCTCGATCTTTGACGGCAGGACCCTCGCTGGTTGGGAAGGCCAACCCGGCCTGTGGCGCGTCGAAGACGGGGCGATTGTGGGCGAAACAGCAAAAGATATGTTTGCCCCCTGGGCCTTTCCCAACACCTTTCTCATCTATCGCGGCATCACGGCAAAGGACTTCGATCTGAAGCTCGAAATCAAAGTCGAAAAGGGCGGAGGCAGCGGCATCCAGTACCGCAGTAGCGTCGGCACGCAGCCCGGCCAGGCGGCCGGGAAGGCGAACGAAGGCCGCGACCCGCGCTGGTCGATGATTGGCCCCCAGGCCGATTTCTGGTTTCCGGTCAATGAGCAGGCAAAAGACTATAGCGGCCAGCTCTACTCCCAGAACACCGGGTTGGGCATTATCGCGTGGCGCGGCCAAGTGGTCCATTCGCTCGCAGGCAAAGGGCCGCAACTGTTGGGGCTCATCGGCGATCGCGGCAAACTGGGCGCCTATGTCAATGACGGCGCCTGGAACCAGTACACAATCATCGCGCGCGGCGGCGTGATCCTGCATATCCTCAACGGCCAGTTGATGGCCGTGCTGGTAGACGACGATCCGGCCTCCTCCAACAACGTCTCCGGGCTTTTCGGCTTGCAGATTGAAGGAGTTCCCTGCAAGGTGTCGTTTCGCAATCTCTGGCTGCGAAAGATCAATTAGAAAAACCCTCACTCAGAAAGTGATCTTCTCTCCCAATTGCACTGGGAAGGCCAAAAACCGGGTTACTTCCGGTTTGGCGGTCAATCGGCCGGGACACGCATATTTGGAGATCCTCCGCCTGCTATTGTTGTGGTCGACGCACGGGTTGGCGATGCACTCACCGACAGGGGTTTTCGGAGGTACCCAAACCAGAATGGTGCCTTGTCTTTCTTATAGTTCAGCCATTGGGGCGCCCGCACCCATCCCTTTGTTCCTTCACGGGAATGAGCGGCCCGGATCCGGTTATCCCAAAAGCTACGCCGCCTGCGTTCAACGCCTTTGAAGCAGAAGTGCCCAATCGTGGGTATTGCGCCAACTGGAGTCGTCCGGCGGATCAGGCGAGGTCCATGATGGGCCGGTAGCGTCCTCTGTCAGCGGAATTCTCTGTCCGCTGTTGGCATTGAACCATTCGGCGCGATAGGCGCCAGACTCCAGGTGGAGGGTCACCTTGCCTCCATGCGGCAGGTAAACCGCGTATAGATGGCCAGGGTCAGCTAGACAATAGTCCCCCTGATCGACCAGTTCATCGTGAGGATTGGTCTTCCACCACGCAAAGCTGGTGAAGAACTCCACGATGTGCCCGTATCCGACAAACATGGTTTGGGTATCGTCGCCACGGCCGTTCATCCAGCCGCCGCCTGTATCGGGCCAGATGTTGGTTCCACGGCGTGTACTCTCCCCAGCGGTCTGATAGCCGCTCGCCATGTAAATCTCCCATGCTGTTCTGCGCAGAACGTCGGCCGAATCAGAACCGGCGGCTGCCCACGCCGGATAATGATCCTCGTACCCGTATTCTTCGTTGGTCTGCGGAACGATGCGGCCGGCCAGTTCCTGCAACTTCCGGGACTCAAGCATCAATGCATGCTGATTCCGCGACCAATCCTGGTAGGAGGTGAAACCAAACCAACCGGAGGAGCGGTCCTGGTGCTCCGTGTGGATGGGATGGCTGGTGGCCAGATGGTGATATGGGTCCCACTGCTCGATGAGCGTGCCGGTTTCGTGGGCCCATTTTTCATCACGGAAACTGTCCAGGTCGTCGCCCAGATCCCAGGTGATGTTGGAGAAGCTTCCCAGGCGCGCCACCGCGTAGCGGATGTAGCGGCGCTCGTCGTCGCTGCCGGCCACCAGGTGAACTCCACTGTCACCCATGTCCAGCACAACCGAGATCACCATGTTTCGCTCACGCGCAAACTTCAGCATGCGCTCGAATTTCTGCCAATAGGGCACGTTGAAGCGGGAGTAATCAAAGCCGGGATGGGAAAAATCATCCGTTTTTGCCGCCGGCCAAGGCGTCAGGAAGACGGTCCAGCTTGGGCCAACCATCACAGGCTCGCCAAAAAAGACACTCTCGCGACCTGCGAGGGACACCCGCATGCGATTGACCTTGAGCGCGGCCAGCCGGTCGATGCTGTATTGAATGGTCCGCTCGTCGCGCCAGCCCACCAGCCAATAGGCGGTGGTTCCGTTGAAGAAGTAATGCTCGCCCGTTCCTTCCCAGACAAAATGCCAGGGATAGGCCGGATCGACGCGGAGCGGACCGCGGCGGCGCTGGTCGACGGCCGTGAATGTGCCGGAGTAAGCCTGGGCCACGGCGCCGGATTTGAAGGTTACATGGAATGTGTAGGAGCCGCTCTTTGAGGGCATGAAGCGGATACGGTAGGGAGTGCCATCGGGAGAATCGCAGAACCCATCCACGGCGATTTGCTCGGCAGAGCCTGCGGGTTCAAAGTCGCCGGCTATGGAGGCGTCCGTAAAGGGATTCGGCGCCACGGCGGCGGGTAGCTTGGCGGTGACCTCGATGAAATCGAAGACCGCGACCTCCGCAGCGGATTGCGTAAACACGATTGCCGCGTGATCTTCAGCGTGGAGGCCAATTGCCGGCGAAACCAGCAGCGGCAGCACAAGCACCCACACGGCCAGGTCGTACCTTGGTTGCTGCGTGCCACGCACACGCTTTGAGCCCGGAATAAGTCCGCCGAATCCGTACCTCATCGAAGCCTCTCAATGTCCACGGCGACCCATCATAGCACTCGTGCCACAGTTGTCGGACGGGAAGTGGTCAGCCGAAAGGCAAACACTTCTTTCGCAGGCCAGCAGCCCACCAGCCCGCAACGCGAGCTCGGCAGGCAAGCGCTCTTCATAATCCCGGCGGTAGGCTAATACGAAGCAGAGCCTCAATCAGTCCGTCAGGCAACGACCTAAAATTCAAATGCCGAGGCCGTCCGTCCCCCCCTACATGTTGGCAACGCCGGTGGAAAGCTCAGTTGGCGAGAACGGGCCGAGTCACGTTTCCAGCCCCGACTCGGCCCAGTCTTGCGGGTTCCGGTCGGGTCGTCAGCTCTTCCCTTTGCCAGATATTTCGCCCCGGAAACCATCCGAAGCTGGCCGCAGACCGAGTAGGGGAAGGGTTGGCGGTCATACAGGCACTACGCGAAAATCGGCCGGCGTTTATTCCGCAAACGCTGGCTTTTTCGGGGCATACGTTCTTTGGCCTCGCAATCTGCCTCAGGAGCGATATAACTCAATGGAACCGGTGCCTGAAAGAGGAGATTCCGGATGAAACACGTTCTGGGCTCGGGCTTCGTGAAGCGTTCGCGGCAGCAACCGATGGATTCCGCTCAATGTCCGATGCGGGACTGATTGATCTGGTGCTTCGCGAAAAATCCGGTTGGCAGTTGCGCTCAGGGGCGGTCAGGATTGTATTCTTGGTCGGCGGGAATTGGATCATGAAAATCCCGGCGTGAATTTCGCGAGTTGCACGCTGGCATCGGTTGCAGCCCAAGGGTAGGATGCCGCCGCGTCTCCTGTTGCAGCCCCGGAGAGAGTATTCGGTGGCCGGTGGTTGAGGGGTGGCCGCGAACGGCCTTGGCAGCTCCAATCCGATGCGAGGCAGAAAGAAGACACATATGATGAATCGCCGCAAGTTTCTGGAAACCGCAACCGCATCGGCTTGTTTCACCATTATTCCAAGACATGTACTGGGTGGAACCGGGGTTGTCCCGCCCAGCGACAAAATCACCTTGGCTCACATCGGCACAGGCACGGAGGGTCTCCGCGAGATGACGAAATTGATTGCCATTCCGGAGATCCAGATTGTCGCCGTATGCGACCCTTCGAAGTACGCAATTGGATACCGGGACTGGGGAAAAACTTACCTTCTCGAAGGCATGCGAAGCGCCATTGGGAAGCCAGATTGGAGGGCGGGAACCGAGGGGACTATTCCGGGAGGCCGCGACGTCGCCAAAGACTTCGTCGAAACTTACTACGCAGCTCAACGGCCTGGGGATACATTCAAGGGCTGCTCTTCCTATGCCGACTTTCGCGAGTTGCTGGACCTGGGAAAGGGCGTGGATGCCGTCAAAATCATGACCCCGGACCATCTTCACGGCGTCATCAGCATCGCCTGCATGAAGAGGGGCAAGCATGTGATCATGCATAAGCCCATCGCCAATCGATTGGAGGAAGCCAAGCTGGTGATCGACACCGCCCACGAAAAGGGCGTTGCCACGCACTTCATGCCGTGGGACTCCAACGGATCTATGGACCAGGTGATGTCCTGGATCAACGGTGGCGCCATCGGCGCTCTGCGTGAAATCCATAACTGGACGAACCGTCCCGTGTGGCCGCAGTACACCAGTCTCCCCACCGCTACGCCTCCCATTCCGGAAGGCTTTGACTGGGATTTGTGGCTGGGTCCGGAGGCCGTTCGTCCCTATTCGCCCGACTACACCCACATGGTATTTCGCGGATGGTATGACTTCGGAGGCGGCTGCATGGCGGATATGGGCCATTACAGCCTGTGGACGGTCTTCAATGCCCTCGAGCTGGGGTCACCCACCAGTGTCGAGCCCGTCCTCAGTCACAACTGTGCGTTCAACGGTAGTGTTCCGTTCAAAGTGAACAATGACTTTTCCTTCCCCACGGCCTGCACCGTCCGCTTCAAGTATCCGGCCAGCGGCAGAAGGCCCGCGGTGGATCTGATCTGGTATGACGGCGGGATGCGGCCCCCCACGCCACCCGAGTTGGAAATCGATAACAAGGAACTTCCGATCGAGGGCATGATGTTTGTCGGCAGCAAGGGAAAGATATTGGCAGGCTTTCAGATTGAGGACCCGCGGTTGATTCCCGAAAGAAGGATGCGCAAGCAGCCGGCTGCGCAGGCGCCTGTCCGGCAGCAAGACCGGCAGGGCGGGGCTTCCCCAGGCGTGCGCCAGTGGATTGCTGCCGTCCGGGGCGGACCGCAATCGCCCTCGGGTTTTTTGAATGCGGGCCCCATTTCAGAGGCCGTCAACTTGTACTCCGTAGCCCTGCGTACGGGCAAGAAACTGCTGTACGACAGTGAGTCCCGGAAAATCACCAATGTAGCGGAAGCCAACAAATATTTGTCCCGCGAATACCGCAAGGGTTGGGATCCCCAATCCATCTGAGAGGTGAATCGACGTGCAGACAATTTCAAGAAGGCAATTTCTTTATGGCAGCGCCATGTGCATCGCCGCGTCGGCGATGAATGTCGAGGCCAACCCGCTGGGAATGCCCATTGGGTGCCAAACCTATCCGCTTCGCGAGTCGATCGGAAAGGACTTCGAAGGCACCCTGCATCAGATTGCGGGCGGCGGATTCCAGATGATCGAGCTGTGCTCGCCAACCAGTTTCGCGCGGGATGGCTTCGGTCCCCTTGTGAATTTAGGACCGGCAAAGATCCGCGACATGATCCGGAACGCAGGCCTGGGTTGCATAAGCAGCCACTTCAGATTTACGGAACTCAAGGAACAGTTAGACGACCGGATCGCATTTGCCAAGGAGCTGGGCCTGAAACAAATGATCTGCGCCACGTTGGAAGTCCCCGCCGACGCGCCCATGTCAAGCTGGTTGAAGGCATTCGACCAAATGAACGAGATTGGCGCAAAGGTCCACAAGGCCGGCCTTCAGCTCGGCTACCACAATCACCAATTCGAGTTCAAGGAAATCGACGGCGTTCTCGTTTACGACGAGTTGATGAAGAGGTTTGATCCCGAGCTGATTAAAATGCAGTTCCAGGACGCCATCCCACCCCAATACGACCCCGTCGCCTATCTCGCCAAATACCCCGGCCGGTTCATTTCTCTCCACCTTTCAGACTGGTCGGCGGAGCGGAAAGCGGTTTCGATCGGAACAGGCACCATCGACTGGAAGAAGTATTTCGTTGCGGCCAAAGCCGGAGGCGTCAAGAACTACTTCGTGGAAATGGACTGGGACCTGATGCAAGCCAGCGTTCCCTACCTTCGCAACCTGAAGGTGTAGCGAGGGGGCCAAACGAACAGATTCGGATGCTCTAGCGGTTCTTCAGGTGCTTTAGAGGGGTATCCGTGCTGCTGAGATGTGAACTCACGCTACTGCTTGGCCTCCCAGCTCTTCGGCAGGCACGAAGTCCTGTTCCGGATATAACGTCGCCTATCCGGAAGTAACCCTGCTCCTTGCCTGCCGGCGACTCCCGGTACGCCGAAAACCGAGTTCTGTCCGGATAGCCGTTGATACATCGGCGTAAGCATCGCTGTAATTCACGAGGGCAAGATCGAGTGGGCGCGCGGGTTTGGCGTCAGCAGCGTCGGCGGATCGCCGGTGACATTTGAGACAATGTTTCAAGCCGGCTCCATCAGTAAGCCACTGACGGCCATGGCAGCACTTCGGCTGGTCGAGCAGCGCAAGCTTTCGCTGGATGTGGATGTGAACAAGCAACTCACCAGTTGGAAGCTCCCCGCCGATCCGGTCGCCGCAGGCAAGCCCGTGACCTTGCGCGAGTTGCTTACCCACACTGCCGGCATTACCGCCCACGGCTTCCCCGGCTATGCCTCCACTGAGCTGGTGCCCACCCTGGTGCAGGTGCTGAACGGCGAGAAGCCCGCTAACACGCCGCCTATCCGCAGCGAGTCCGCGCCCGGCGCAGGTTGGAAGTACTCCGGCGGCGGGTACATCATCATGCAGCAGACCCTGATCGACTTAACCAAAGAGCCGTTTCCCAAGCTGCTGCATGACACAGTGCTGGCTCCCATCGGAATGACGCACAGCACCTACGAGCAGCCGTTGCCGAAGGAGTTTCAGGACTTTGCGGCAACCCCCTATCGCGGCGACGGCAAGCCCGTCGAGGGCGGCGCACATACTTACCCGGAGACACTGGTGTCCGGCTAAAATCGACCAATCACCAGCAATCTGTTCATAATAAACTGGATAACTTATTACCCGCATTTTTCGATTTGAATTGACTGCGGCGAAACTGAGGGCTGGGGCTGGGTGGCCGCCAGCGGCGCGGATTGTCGACAATGAGGGATGAATGCCGGACAAACTGTGTTTTCCCAGCTCATGGATCACCTACCCTCTTACGAGTTCCAGAAGTGTGTCGAGCGGTATCGCGGGGACGCGAACCATAGGGGCTTCTCTTGCCGCGACGAGTATCTGGCCATGGCCTTCGCCCAGTTGACTTACCGCGAGAGCCTGCGCGACATCGAAGCCTGCCTGGGTTCGATGCGTGGTGAAGACCTACGCCTCAGCGCCCGCGCAGAATCAAGTACTTACCATTTTAACCCCGCGAATAGGGGAAGTCGGGCTAGAATGGTGTCTTGCATTTTGGCCCTGGCTAAGGAAACCCTTGCGTGAGCGATTTCTCATGCAGACAAAGCGTCTAGGGAACCTCTGCACAAGTCTGCGACCGGCGTGATATTTGAATAAACTATAAGTATGAAGCGAATGGCGCGTTTTCAGCAGACACTGGCATCGCAGGCGAGTTTTGAGAAGCATGGTCGCAAGAG
>Ga0224557_1000166_pt1 | contig 76451 bp, 56 predicted proteins | sample 714S31014metaG_FD_180677 | JGI IMG/M metagenome (GOLD analysis project Ga0224557, IMG submission 180677) | Peat soil microbial communities from Stordalen Mire, Sweden - 717 S3 10-14 | ecosystem: Environmental > Terrestrial > Soil > Wetlands > Peat | place: Sweden: Norrbotten County, Stordalen...
CCGTCTGGCCGAATTGAACGCCGCGAACGCGGCGGCCCGGAGGGCGAGGCGTACCAGCGCCGAGTACTAATTCGGCCGTCTGGCCGAATTGAACGCCGCGAACGCGGCGGCCCGGAGGGCGAGGCGTGCAAGCGCCGAGTATTGATTCGGGACGACTTTGAGGCATTCCAGTTTGGCGCTCGCTGCGGTTGGCCGCGGCGGGCGCCGGTTTGAACTTTTTTGGATTTTAGGCTTCATACCGGCCTGTGGTACCTTTGACGCTGTTTTACAGGTTGGTAATCCGGTTTCCATGCTGAATCAAAGAACACTGAAGAATTCGATCCGTGCCACGGGAGTGGGCCTGCATACGGGGAAGAAGGTGCTGATGACCCTGCGCCCGGCGCAACCGGACACCGGGATCGTGTTCCGGCGTACGGATTTCGATGCGCCCGTGGATATCAAAGCCCATGCCGAAAATGTCGGCGACACCATGATGGGGACGACGCTGCACCGCGGCGACGTGAAGATCTCGACGGTGGAGCATTTGCTGTCCGCGCTCGCAGGGTTGGGCATCGACAATGCGCTGGTCGAAGTCAGCGCGGGCGAAGTGCCCATCATGGACGGCAGCGCGGGTCCGTTCGTGTTCCTGCTCCAGTCGGCCGGCATCGAGGAGCAGAAGGCGCCCAAGCGCTTCATCCGCATCCTGGAAAGCCTGCAGGTCGACGACGGCGACAAATGGGCGCGCTTCGATCCGTACAATGGCTTCAAGGTCAACTTCGAAATCGAATTCAACCATCCGACGTTCAAGAAGCACTCGCAGGTCGCTTCCATGGATTTTTCCACCACGTCGTTCCTGCGCGAGGTGAGCCGGGCACGCACTTTCGGGTTCATGCGCGATTTGGAGAGCCTGCGCTCGCGCAATCTCGCTCTCGGCGGGAATATGGACAACGCCATCGTGCTCGATGACTACCGCGTCCTCAATGAGGACGGCCTGCGCTACGAGGATGAGTTCGTGAAGCACAAGATCCTCGATGCGATCGGGGATTTGTACCTGCTCGGCCACAGCCTCATCGGCGAGTTCAGCGGCTACAAGTCGGGGCACGCGCTCAACAACAAGCTGCTGCGGGCGTTGATCGGCACCGAGAGCGCCTGGAAGGAAGTGACGTTCGAGAGTTTGAAGGACGCGCCGATCAGTTATGTGGAGGCGGCGGCGGCGAGGGTTTGAGGGGCGCGATGTGTTGGTTTCGCGAGCGTTGCCTGCATTGTAGGGTAGTCAAAGCTCGCCAAGACGTTCGGCAAATCTTTCGGCCTGCACATGGCTGTCGATCGTATCGGTGTAATGCTGATTTCGGGCGACGCCGTTTGCCGTGATTAGAGTCAGGAACAGCGCTTTTTTCGTGCCGGTGGCCGTGAGAAATCGCGCTTTCTTGCGTTGCAGTTCCGCCGCTTCTTTCGCGCCGACAACGTATTCAGCGTTATAAAATTTGATCTCGCATAGATTGATGCAATTGTCCGCCCGATCGATGACCAGATCGATTTGCGCTTGATCATCCTGCCATTGCGATATCGCAGTGGTAACCCCGCCGATGCCTAGCTGCTGCTTGATGGCGGCAATGTTTTTTATGCAGAGGGTCTCGAAGGCATAGCCTGCCCAAGAGCGAAAGCTTTGAGTATTGGATTGCCGTTGCCAGTAGCCGTTGAGATCCGAAACCTGGTTCTCCCACTGCTGCACCCATTTACTATAGAACAGCGTGAATTCGTCGGTCAGCAGGTATTTGCCGGCCTTCTTCTTGTTGCCCAGTTGCGGCAGAAACGTCAGAAATCCCGATTCCAGCAATTCGGTGAGCAGCGTACTGAAGCCGCCACCGGTGCGGGTGGCTGTTTTTTGCAGAAGCTGATTGATGGTCAAGCCATAATGGCTTGCGGCCAATGCCTCGACGATGGCGACATGCTTCTGATAGCCGTCGAACAGTGAACTGAAGAGTTTGTGGAACTCTCCCTTGAGCGGGGCATTTTTGTCGAAGTATCGACTTTGGACCAGTTGATTTACCGACTGTCCCGATCGAAGTTGAGTCAGATACGTCGCGACACCACCTACTGCCATGTAGAACTCGATCAATTGGGGAGCGGTCAATCGTACCTGCTGCGCCTCCAGAAAAAGGCGGGTTTCCGCGAGCGTGAAGGGCTTGAGCTGAATCGTTTGGGTGAGACGTCCATGCAGGCCGCCTTTGTCTTGGATGACTTTTCTGATCATCCAGGAAGCCGCTGAGCCGCAGATGATGACAATGATATCTTTCGATCTGGACAAATATCGATTCCATGCGTGATCGAGCCCGGCCAGAAACTGGGAGCGCGGCGATGCGAGCCAGGGTAGCTCATCGAAAAAAAGTATCATCTTCTGGCCGGGAGATCTTTCTGCGGCGCGTTTTCGCAATTGATCGAACGCGTCGAACCATGAGGCCGGGGGCGCTGCGGGGCTTCCTGGGGTGAAAACTTCGGCATATTCGCGCGAAAAATTATTGAGCTGGACTTTTAGCGGCGCATCCTTGATGCCGGTCAGTTCGAAGTACAGGCCCTTGTCACGAAAGAATTCGCTGATCAGGAATGTTTTGCCGATGCGTCGTCGACCGTACACGGCCAGAAATTGGGGATCGCGGCTTGCGTAAACAGCTTGGAGGGTCCTGAGCTCTTCAGTTCGCCCAATAATGACTGCCATACGCTATCTCGCGAAATCGCCTGTAAAATTCCAGATTTCGCGAATTATAGATCTTAGTCCGCGAAATGTGTGGATAAAATTGAGATTTCGCGAGTTATAGCGCTTACTTCGCGAAATCATCGAAAAAAGATAGATTTCGCGAGATATGCGAATTTTAGGTGAGACTCAGGACGGTAAATTGGAACGAACCGGGCATTTATATAAGCGAATCCTTCCTCGAAGGAGCGCCTGATGCCGGCAGGACGGCCTGCGCTACGAGGACGAGTTCGTGAAGCACAAGATCCTCGATGCGATCGGGGATTTATATCTGCTCGGCCACAGCCTCATCGGCGAGTTCAGCGGCTACAAGTCGGGGCATGCGCTCAACAACAAGCTGCTGCGGGCGTTGATCGGCACCGCGAGCTGCGGCGCTTGGCAGAACCAGTCCACGTTTGCTCAGCAGAGCTAGCCCATTCTGGTTACACGATTCTGCGCGCGATTTAGCGCACTGATCGAAACAGCAATGGGCCGGACGCACGGACTGCGCGTGACATGAACTCGGCTGTGCGACGGTGGCGCTAAGAAAGCGATATCCGGCTGAATATGTTCATTCCAAATTCGGGATTTAGGAGTAAAGAATTCCGGCGATGCTCTATGCAGCTTCTCGTATGCTTATCTTGACGCGCAAGCCCGCCGCGGCCGCCATGTTGACGAGAGCATCCAGGCCGAAGACGTTGATCTTCCCGCGCAGCAGATCGGAGACACGAGGCTGAGTGACACCGAACAGCTTGGCGATCTGCGCCTGGGTCAGGTTGCTGCGGGCCAGATGCGCTTTTAGAGCCACCATCAGGGCCGAGCGTAGCTTCAGATTTTCTGCCTCCTCAGGCGTATCCTCGATGGCGTCCCATACGCTGGCAAACCGCTTTTTACTCATGGGGCTAGCTCCTTCGTCAAATCACGGTAGCGTTTCTCGGCTAGGTCCAAATCCGTCTTGCTGGTCTTTTGTGTCTTCTTCTGGAAGCAGTGAAGCACATAGATAGCAGCGGCGAACTTCGCAACAAAAATGACACGGAACGCCCCGGCGGCGTCCCGAACCCGAATTTCCTTAACCCCCGAACCAACCCTCGGCATCGGTTTCCAGTCGTCTGGCTCTCTGCCTTGCTGCACCTGGTCGATTTGATGACCCGCCTCGCGCCGTGCCGGTACGGGAAAGGCTCGAAGATCATCCAGAGAACTGCCCCGAAATTCGACAGGTTTGCGATCGGTCATCGAATCATACTATATAATTTTTTGTATATCGGTGCAAGACGAAGGCATCGTACGTTTGGGCCGGGCGAGGGGATTTCGAGGAAATCCGCAGAGTTCTCGAACGAAATACGCAAACCCGGCGCAGCCGCAATGCCTCGGTAGCTCTTACTTCGCGAAATCGTCGAAAAAATGATGGATTTCGCGAGACATGAATTTCAGAGGAGACTTAGGACGGTAAATCGGCACGAACCGGGCATTTATACAGGCGAATCTTCCTCGAAGGAGCGTCCGTTGCGGGCACGACGGCGATGGGGTCGAAGCCTAGGTCGGCGGCGGTCACCAGAAATCCGAATTCGCCTGTGGCGCAGGATTGCCCGAGCTGCTGTGGGGAGAGATTCAAACCGGTCCCGGAGCTACCCCAGGTCATGAAGGTCGATCGGGGCACGATCGAGTCCAAGGCGTCCGCGCGACGACTGAGTTCGAGTGCGCTTTGACGGGAGAAAACCATGCCGGATGTCTGGATCACCGAGAGGTAACTCGGTCTGTCGAGCAGCATCCAGATCCCCACGGGGGCTTCCGGCCAGAAGACCTCCGCCGCTGCGGGAATACGTTCGCGGAAGGGCGCGAACCGAGCGATGTTTTGGGGTGGGAACTCTCGGGTCGTCCAGCTGCGCCACGTTTGCGGCACCAGTGCAGCGCATCCAGCGGCAGCGAGAATCCCGAGCGCTAGCAGAGCCGGGCGTCGGTCGCGGGTTTGAGCGCACCAGTAAATTGCCCAGAGTGCCGCTGCCGGGGCGATGCCGTCGCGCGTGAAACTCATTGCGCGGCGGATCCAGAGCGGAACGGTCGGCTCGAGATAGTACGCGTCGGTGAACTCGAGATCGCTGGCGAGGCGCCAAACAACCGCAATCGCGAGCATCCCGCAAGATCCCCAGAACAGCAGGCGCGCTTCGCTGGGTTTCTGTCGATGTGCGCAGGCTAGGGAAGCGAGCGCCGCTGCGGCCGCAGCCAGGGCATAGGCGTTCGATGCAAAAATCCAGCATGCGATCAGCGATAGACAGGTCGTGCGCCCGGCGCGGTTCCCCTGCCACAGAGTGCCGAGTGTCATCGGCAGAACCAACGCGGCGACCACGGTGCCGAGCCATTGCCAGCGCCAGGGTTGCAAACGAGTGAACAGCACCAGGTGCAGTGAATCGCACGCGAATAGGGTGAGCGCCAAGCCGCTCAATGCCGTCAAGAACGCGATCCAGGATAACTGGCGGGCCGCCGGCGTGGGCAGCACGCGACCAGCCGTGACCAGGGTGGCCATGGAAACCGCAGCGCGAGACCAGTCGTCGAGCTGCCAGTGCGAGAGGAACAGATAGGGGCTCCGATCCCTGACCAGTTTCAGCCAAGTGTCGTCGAATCGCCCCCAGGGACCCGTGGGCATCAGGAATGCCTGCACGACCAGCACGATCAGACCTGCGGCGACCAGCGAGAGGGCGAGCCGTGGCCGCGGCAAGACAACGTAGAGGCAGAACAACGCAATCACGCCTGCCGCGGCCATGACCGGGTGAATCACGGCCGCCATGACGAGGAGGGCGGCCGCCCACACCCGCCGCGTGCTCAGGGCGGCCGCGAGGCCGGCGAGGGTCAGCGCTTCGGCCGCCATGCGCGGCGTGAGAAACGATTCCATGCAGGTGAAGATGCGGTCGGCGCCGTAGTCGCCGGGAATCGCCAGCAACATGAACGCGCCGAGCAACGCCAGGGACGAAGGCATGACCGCTCTCGCCAATGCCCAAGCGCCTCCGAGCAGCGCGAGCTGAGAAACCAGGGTCAATATCGCCGCGGCGGATTCGATGCCGAGCAATCGGGCGACGGTTGCATAGATCGAGCTGAAGATCGTGAACTGGTCCTGGGAACCGAAGCGCAGGAAAACGTCGTGCGTGAGCGATTCGGAATGGAGATGAGCGAGCGCTTGCAGCGTGTAGAGGCCGGCGTCGTGAAAAATGCCGAGATAGCTGTGCGACAGTGCCCACGTTGTCAGAGCCAGCGGTACCGTCACCGCGAACCCGAGTCGCGATCTCGCCTCAAGCGTCGAAGAAGTCGAGTGCATGCGGCATTATGTTGAGAGGGTCGCCATGCTGGCGTGATGTAATCCTAAGATGGTGGCGTGACGTAGTCCTAGGAGCGTGGAGGGACCACCCTGATTCGAACGCTGTGGATGTCTGCCCTGGCTGTCTCGTTGACTCGCATTTTCAGGGTCTCGGTGACATACCTCAGGCGAGCCGCCCAAGAGGCAGTGGCGACACCGAGGGTCAAGCGCCCTTGTTCGATGCCCGCACTGACTACGTTTTCCGCCAGTGTCGGCGGCAGCGCTGCGCGGACGTGTTCGAGGGTCGAAGTTCTTGCACGAGATTTCACCTGGAGGTCGGTGAGGCGCTTGCCACCTGTCCCCAGTAACTCTTTGATACTCTTGGGTTTATGCATGGCTGGACGAGTTTGGCGAGATAACTTGCGCTTTCAAAGGGTGCAGAATTCCTTGTTTTGCTTCACCTTATTCTGCATAGTTTACGCCCTTTGATTCCCAAGCCCCGGAGGGTCTCCCCCAAGATGACGGCGTTGGAGCGAAAATCCGTATGAATGTCATTTTTGTCGGCCGCAAGACCGGCCAAGTCAAGCAATTGGACCTTCATCACCCCTTGGTCGTGGCTGCGGCCCTTGCGTTGGTGGTCGGTATCGTCGGCGGCGCCTTCTCGATCGGCGTCGGCTTAGGCTCTCGCCATCGCGGGCCGAACCCCCTCGACCAGCTCGGCAGCTGGTCCGCGGATCTGCTGCATCAAAAGGCGCAGATCGAAGATGTTCGCCACGCTTTGCAGGAAAAAGTGAACGCCCTCGCCATGCGCGTAGGGCAGATGAACGCCAATGTGATCCGTCTCGATGCGCTCGGTAAGCGCTTGACCCGCATGGCTAATTTGAACGACGGCGAGTTCGACTTCGGCAATCCGCCGGCGCTGGGCGGTGCCGAGACTGCCGACGGGCAGCCCGCACAGATCCCCAATCTCACCGCGATGGTGGATGACCTGCAGAATCAGCTATCCAGCCGCGAGCAGCAATTGGGCGTGCTCGAGAACCTGATTTTGACCCGCGAGCTCAATAAACAGGTGTATCCGGAAGGCCGGCCGGTCGAGCAGGGGTTCATTTCGTCATACTTCGGCGGCCGCGCCGATCCCTTCACCGGTTACTCCGCCATCCACAAGGGGATTGATTTTGCGGCTCCCGAGGGCACTAAGGTGTCATCTGTGGCGGCGGGCTTGGTGACCTTCGCCGGTGAGCGCCCAGGCTTCGGACAGATGGTGGAGATCAATCACGGCAATGGCTTGGCCACCCGCTATTGCCACAGCGAGAAGCTGCTGGTGAAGCAGGGCGATATGGTCAGAAAGGGCCAGGATGTGGCTTTGATAGGCTCTACGGGCCGGTCCACGGGCCCGCACCTGCATTTCGAGGTGTTGAAGAACGGCCAGCAGGTCGATCCCTTGCGCTTCATCGGCGAGGAACGCTGAGGAGCTGGCCATTTGGCGATGACGCTTGCGGAGGTTCTTCAAGGGGCTAGGGCTTGGCGGCGAAGTTTGCGATTATCCGAGCGACTGGCTGACTTGCCGAAGTTTCGCGGGCTAACCGCGCCGCTTTCCGATATCTGAATGCCCAGGTCAGTAGCGCTGGCAGAGGCGCTGGAGGCCGATCGCGAAGCTTGTCTAGGACTGAAGACCCTGGTTTAACGGGTAAGTCTTCCGGGGACTTTGCGATCAGCGGCTAGCATCTCAACCGCGCTGGCCGATGACGTGTCTGACCGGCACGAACGAGATTCGGTAAGAAACGATTTCCCGGCTTTCCAGTCTATCCGTACAATACCCAGTTTTCTCAAGGACTCCTCCGCGTGTGGAAGCTTCTGACTCAGGTTTTCGGCAGCCGTAACCAGCGCCTCGTGAAGGAGCTGAGCCGCACGGTTGCGGCCATCAATGGTTTCGAGGCCAGCGTCAGTGCGCTGACCGATGAGCAATTTCCCGCCAAAACACAGGAATTGAAGGCGCGCTTTGCCGCTGGCACGACGCTGGACGATCTGGTGCCGGAGGCGTTTGCCTTGGTGCGCGAGGCGTCACGCCGGAAATTGGGCCTGCGCCATTTCGACGTTCAGCTCATCGGCGGCCTGGCGCTGCATTCGGGCAAGATCGCCGAGATGCGGACCGGCGAGGGCAAGACCTTGATGGCGACGCTGCCGGCGTATTTGAACGCGCTGTCCGGCGACGGCGTGCACGTGGTCACCGTCAACGAGTATCTGGCGCAGCGCGACTCGGATTGGATGGCGCCGGTGTTCCGCTTTCTGGGCATGGAAGTGGGCGTCATCAAGAACGCCCAATCGCCCGATGAGAAGCGCGCGGCCTATGCCTGCGATATCACCTACGGCACCAACAACGAGTTCGGCTTCGATTATCTGCGGGACAACCTGGCTTTTCGATTGGAGGACCGCGCGCAGCGCAAGCTGTCCTTCGCCATCATCGACGAGGTGGACTCGATCCTGATCGACGAGGCGCGTACGCCGCTGATCATTTCCGGGCCGGCCGAGGAGAGCACCGAGCTCTACATCAAGATCAATACCTTGATCCCGCGCCTCGTCAAACAGAAAGAAGAGAACGGCCCCGGCGATTATGCCGTCGACGAGAAGACCAAGCAGGCGACGCTCACCGAAGAGGGCCATCAGAAAGTCGAAGAACTGATGGCCGAACAGGGTCTGCTGCGCGAGGGCGAGAGTCTCTACGACGCCACCAACATCCGGCTCATGCATCATTTGAACGCGGCGTTGCGCGCGCATTCCCTGTACAAGCGCGACGGCGAATACATCGTGCGCCAGGGCGAAGTCATCATCGTCGATGAATTCACCGGCCGCACCATGCCGGGACGGCGCTGGTCAGACGGCTTGCACCAGGCCGTCGAGGCGAAGGAAGGCGTCAAAGTCCGGGAAGAGAACCAGACGGTCGCCTCGATCACGTTCCAGAACTTCTTCCGGCTGTATTCGAAGCTGTCCGGTATGACGGGCACCGCCGATACCGAAGCATTCGAATTCCAGCAGATCTATGGCCTGGAAGTCGTGGTCATTCCGACCCACAAGCCGATGATCCGCAAGGACAAGTCGGACCTGGTGTTCCTGTCCGAGGCCGACAAGTTCCAGGCCATTCTCGAGGATATCGAGGATTGCGTGAAACGCGGCCAGCCGGTGTTGGTGGGCACGACCTCGATCGAGACCTCCGAGCGCCTGGCGAAGCTCCTCGCGGGGGCAAAAATCGCGCACGAGGTGCTGAACGCCAAACAGCACGAGCGCGAGGCACACATCGTCGCCGAGGCGGGGCGGCCGGGTGCGATCACCGTCGCCACCAACATGGCGGGTCGCGGCACGGACATCGTGCTCGGCGGCAGTCCGCAGACTCAGATCGATCTCATCGAAAGTCCCAACGAGGGCGAGCTCAAGCAAATTCACGAGGACTGGCGCAAGCGCCACGAAGAAGTCCTCGCCGCGGGCGGCCTGCACATCATCGGCACCGAGCGGCACGAATCACGGCGTATCGACAACCAATTGCGCGGCCGGTCGGGCCGGCAAGGCGATCCCGGGTCGAGCCGCTTCTACTTGTCGCTCGAAGACAATCTGATGCGCATCTTCGGCGATCCGACCCGCATGAAGGCGCTCATGACCCGCGTGGGCATGAAGGCCGGCGAGGCCATCGAAAGCGGCATGCTGACGCGGCAGATCGAGCGTGCCCAACGGCGCGTCGAGCAGCACAACTTCGATGCGCGCAAGCAATTGCTGGAATACGACGACGTCGCCAACGACCAGCGGCGCGTCATTTATCAGCAGCGCACGGATCTGATGAGTGCCCAGGACGTGGCCGAAGCGGTGGTCGGCATTCGCGAAGAAGTGGTCGCGCAACTGGTGGATCAATACGTGCCCGGCGGCGCGCCGGAAGGCCAGTGGGATATTGCCGGGCTCGTCCAATCGATCGAACGGGATTTCGGTCCGACGCTGCCCATCGATGCGTGGGTCAAGGACGAAGAAGCCGGCGACGGCTCGGGCTTGAAGAAAAAGCTTCTGACCGCGCTGGAAGAGGCCTACACCCAGAAAGAGACCAGCGTGGGACCACAGGTCATGCGCTACATCGAAAAAGAAGTGATGATGCGCACGCTCGACCAACACTGGCGCGAGCATCTGGCGGCGATGGACTACATGCGGCAGGGCATTTTCCTGCGCAGCTACGCGCAGAAGAACCCCAAACAAGAATACAAGCGCGAAGCGTTCGAACTGTTCTCGGCGATGCTGGACCGGATCAAGTTCGACACCGTCACCACCGTCTCGAAGATCCAGGTTCGGAGTCAGGACGAAATCGAGCGCGAGGAGCTGGAGCGGCAGCAGCGCCTGGCGCGGGCATTGCAGTTGCAGCATGCGGATGCCGTATCGCCCATCCAGTCGGGACCTGTGAGCTTCGACGAGCGGTCGGGGCCGGACGGTGGGGGGCCTGTGGGCTTCGGACCGGGCGGCGGTTCGCTGGACGCCGATCCGCGCGAGACCGGACCCATAGCAACACCTTTCGTTCGGGAACTGCCCAAGGTGGGGCGCAACGAACTGTGTCCCTGCGGGTCGGGCAAGAAGTTCAAGCACTGTCACGGTGCCCTCCAACAAGCGAGCGGTTGACCTCCCAGGACAAAGCGTCGGAACCCCTCCACGTGGTTGCCGCCGCGGTGACCGACGCGGAAGGGCGCGTGCTCATTGCGCAGCGGCCGCCGGGGAAGCGGCAGGCGGGGAGTTGGGAGTTTCCGGGGGGGAAGGTGGAGGCGGGGGAGACGCGGGTTGAGGCGCTGGCTAGGGAGCTCCATGAGGAGCTCGGGATCACCGTCATTGGGCAGCCCCGGCCGTTGATCCGAGTTCGCCATGCCTATCCTTTTGGCGAGGTGCTCATTGATATGTGGGTGGTGACCCGCTATGAGGGGGAGCTGCGGGGATTGGACGGGCAGGCGCTGCGGTGGTGTACGCCGGATGAGCTTGCGACGGTGGACTTGTTGCCGGCCGATCGGCCGATTTTGCGGGTGTTGCGATTGCCGGAGCGGTTGACGCAGATTTCGACGTCCTTCTACCGAATGGAAAATGAGCGTCGGCAGAAGACGCAGCACGGAGCTGCGAACGCTGCCTACCGCGATGACGGGATGCTGCGCGGGATGTTCTGCGAGAACACCGCTGAGGCGTTGTTGGTCGCATCGCGGGTTGACTTCATCGTTCTGCTCGAAGATTTGCCTCGTGCAAAACTCGCGGAGTTATGTGCAACGGTCCCCTTGCCAGTATTTGCCCGCGGGATTGGACTGGAAGTAGCCTGGCAACTGGGTGCCAGCGGGGCGAACCAGATTCCGATCTAGCTTGGCCGAGTCAAGGCCGTAGGTTGTCATCGAAGAAACGCAAGATCGTTGCGTAGGCGTGACGACCATCGTGCTGACGTATCAATCCATGTTTTGCTCCTGGGTAGACCATGACATCGAACGGCTTGCCCAGATCTTGAAGCTTGCGGAATAACAGGGTGCTGTGCAGAAACAGCACGTTGTCGTCGGCCATTCCGTGGACGATCAGAAGCTTGCCCCGTAAATCCTTCGCGTACGGCAGCACGGAGCTGGCCTCATAGCCGTCGTGATTGTCTTGAGGTCGATCCAGATACCGCTCCGTGTAATGAGTATCGTACAAACTCCAATCGGTCACCGGCGCACCCGCGACGCCCGCGCGGAATACGTCCGACGCTTTGAACATCAACATCAGAGTCATGTAGCCGCCGTAGCTCCAGCCCCAGACGCCGATGCGCGAGCGGTCCACGAAATCTTGGGAACCGAGCCAGCGTGCGCCGAGCACTTGATCGGCTGCTTCGATTTCGCCCAGCCTGCCCTGAATGGGGGATTGAAAGGCGGCGCCACGAAATGCGGTACCGCGATTGTCGAGTTGAAATACCACGTATCCGGCGCGAGTCAGGATTTGCGTGAACGCGCTGCCGTTCCAATTGTCAAGCACCCGTTGGACGCCGGGTCCGCCGTAGACATCCACGATGGCCGGATAGCGCTTTGTCGGATCGAACCGTTGGGGTTTGAACACCCGGTAATGCAAGACTTGGCCGTCAGACGCGGCGAGCGTGCCGAACTCCGGGATCGAATTGTCCGCAAGATACGGCGCATCCGGATGGCGATCCCCCAAAGAGTTCTCCAGCAGATACGTAATCAGCTCGCCATCGGAGCTACGCAAGCTGACTTGGGGCGGCTGCAACGTGCTGTTGAAAGTGTCGACGTAAAATCGCGCGTCAGGCGACATTGCGATGTTATGTAAGCCGTCTTCCCAGGAAATCCGGCTTATTTTACGAGGGTCTTGTGTGTCCAGTGACGTGCTATATAGCTGCCGTTCCAGCGGCGTCTTCTCAGTCGCGGTAAAATAGACCAGTCGATGCGCTTCGTCGACCGCCTTGATCGCCCGGGCACGGAAGTCATCGACGCTCCACTCGCCGGCGGTAAGCTGCCGCAACAGGTGTCCGCGATAGTCATAGAGGTACAAATGTTGAAATCCGTCGCGGCCCGAAGCCCAGATAAACTCGGGGGCGGTTTGCAAGAAGGTCAACTCGTCATGCAACTCGATCCAGCTGCCGCTGGTCTCGGTGAGAATCACGCGGGTTTTGCCGGTTTTGATATCGGCAAACAACAGATCCAGACGACGCTGATTGCGGCTTTCGCGTTGGATAGCGATGGTCTTGCCGTCCGGCAGCCAGTTCACGCGCGCCAGATAGATGTCCTGGTCGGGGCCTAGGTCAATCCAGGTAGTGGCGCCGGTATGCACGTCGGCGATGCCAAGGCGGAGCAAGACGTTTGCGCCCCCGGTGGCCGGGTAGCGTTGCGCGAACGTCGAGACGTTGTCGGCCGCAATTTCGAATCGCTGTGTCACTTTGACTGGCGATTCGTCCACTCGAGCGAAAGCGATATGCGCATCATCGGGCGCCCACCAGTACCCCGTGCTGCGTTCCATTTCCTCCTGGGCGACGAATTCCGCCATGCCGTTCTTGATCGGACCATGGCCGTCAGTGGTCAGCGCTTTTTCCTTTTGTCGTGCAATATCGTAGCTGTAGAGGTTCTGATCGCGGATATAGGAGACAAACGAGCCTTTGGGCGAGACTGCGGCGTCCGTGGCGAAACCGTTGGAATTGGTGATCTTCGTCACTGCCTCTTGCGGCGGTTTGGCAAGGTCGTAATAGTAAATTTCTCCACCCAGTGGGAATAGCAACGCGCGGCCGGACGGGGCAAAGGAGTATTCCAAAATTCCGGAGAGGGCAGCCGTCCTTTGGCGTTCGCGGCGGCTCAGTTCTTCGTCCGAGAGTTTTTCATGGGTGGGCGCCAATCCGCTGGAATCCACCAACACACGCGCCTGTTTGTCGCGAATGTTGTACTCCCAGAGGTCGAGACGGTCTTTGTCGTCCGCGTTGCCCTGCAGATAGGTAACGCGGGAACCGTCAGGCGATATTCGCAATCCGACGACGGTCGGCCCTGACAACGCCGGCGCATCGAACAATCGATCGATGGTCAGCTCCGCGGCATGAGGCGCGGTAGCGACGGCGCAGGCCACGAGGGCGGGCGCCAGATAGCGCCTTGATTTGCGCGATTCGGTCATGGAGAGGCTACTTCTCGGACGTCAAAAAATAGGGAACGTATTCATGGTGGGCCTTGTAGATCGCCACTATCGAGTCAAAAAAACGAATTTCCCTGATCATGGTCGTGATCCGGGGAACCTCGATAGCTGAAGTCGGTCGGGCGGACGGCGTGGCGATCAAAAAATCATCCGGCGACGCGCCTCGATAATGGGCATACATGTGTTCCAACAGTTCTTTGCATACATCGAGAAAGCTCTTTCTCGAATCGCGCCAGGGATGCCAATAATTCGCGTGGAGATCCTCGACGAAATAAATCCCGGAGTCCTTCAATCCGTCGGCATACAAACAGTTGAAACTGGCGATGATGTGCGAACTATGATGACTTCCGTCATCGATAATCAGATCGAACGGCCCAAATTCGTCTACCACACGTTTCAGGAATTCAGGGTCGGCTTGGCTCCCAATGCGGACATGGACGCCATCCGTCGGCGCATCGAACCGGGCGCATTCGGGTGAAATGTCTACACCCACGATGATGGTTTGGGGATGCTCGAAGTATTGTCTCCAAAGCTGCAGCGAGGCGCCACGCCAGATGCCGATTTCAAGGATGCGTAGCGGTTCAGTGCGGATAGGACCGAAGATCGTCTCATAGATCGGGAAATAATGACTCCATTTCAGGCCGTCGGGGATGGTCGTCCACAGCTTGTAGAGCGCATTGGAAACGATTTCCTGTGAGGGAGCGTCCATTCGACGGCAGGGCCACTGGACCGGCCGCTCGTATGCGGGGTCTAACCCGATCTCATCGCTCAAGTGGCTGATGCTGGCCTCCGTTGCGATAAATAGCGGCCCGCGTTCCACGGATGTCGGAGGCGAAGGAATAGCAGGAGATTTCTGTGATATATGAAGGATCCGATCGGTGTGGTACCTGATAAACCGGCCCAGCGCCAGGAAAAGTTCCTTCAGGAGACTGCCGATCATTCTTGCGTCCCTATTCTAACGGATTGAAATGGAATTATAACTGTCTACTAGCATCAAGGGCGTACCGTTCGTTAGGCATTCTTTGTGATGCAAATCCGGCTGGATCCCGCGTTTGAAGCTATCATTCGTAAAGCCGGAGCGCGATATTTACTGGTACTTTGGTCTATCGACATTGTAAACTCGGACGCGCGCCGCAAACGTGCGCGGGTGATGGGACATCACGACTAGTAAGCGTTCCCGACCACCGAGATCCTGTGAGGTTTGTCCGATGTTTGGCAGCTACTTCAAAACCACAGATGTCGACCAGTTCGCCGATTCGATCGTGGCCGAAGTCAAACGAACGTTGCCTCCTGTCTTATCACCCGGCGTGAAGAATGTCGCCGATCGCACCGAAAAGCTGGATGCCAGCATCGCGAAGAAAACCGGTGAATTCACTCGCTCCGCCAAGCTGAACATCTACAAAAAGGCACGTCTGGCCGCCCGAGTCCGCGAGGGAATGAGTGCCCATGGGTACCCCGAAACCTTCGTGAAATCATTCTCGTTCGATCTGCTCGCACGGCTCCAGGCCGCGTCAAAGCAACACAGCCGTTGAGGGTATTCATGAGGGTCAATCGCGGCCTCCTGCTTGACGGATTCTGAGCGGTGAGCCGTCGGCCGCCTCATCAGTCGATGCCTGTCGTCCATCCGTTATTGGCACAGGGGGTTGCTATGCACCAGGCGGGCCGCATGGCCGAGGCCGTCGAGATCTATGAAAAGATAATCGCACAGGTTCCAAAACACTTCGATGCGACTCATTTGCTCGGAGTCATCGCCCTACAGGAAGGACGTTTCGAGCAAGCGCGGGATTTGATCGCGTCGGCGCTGCGTACCAACCCCAAAGACTCTGCGGCGCTGAATAACCTCGGCATGGTGCATCTGCGCAACGGAGATCTCGAACTCGCGTATGGCCAGTTCGAGCGCGTCGTCAAGATGCAACCGAAATTCCTCGATGCGCTTGCGAATCTCGGAACAGTGTTGCGTCAGTTGGGCCGCCCACGCGAGGCGCTGGTCCCTTTACGGCGAACCCACGCCGATCATCCCCAATCGGCACTGGTATGCAATTTGATCGGCGCATGTCTGATGGACATCGGAGAACCGCACGCGGCAGTCAAATTCTTCGAGACTGCAACTCTTGCCGAACCCGATGACGGGGACGGCTGGGGCAATTTGGCGATCGCACTGAATAACATTGGAGAGCACGGACGTGCCCAAGAGTGTGCCGACAAGGCGGTCGCGATGCGCCCCGGTTCGTCAGCTGCCCTCGCCGCGCGGGCGGCGGTCGAGTTCGAGGAAGGCCGGATCGAGACCGCCATCGAGACCTTCCGAGCAGCCATTGAATTGCCCGAGCCGTCGACGCAGACGTATTGCGCGTTTGCCAACGCACTATGGACGAGCGGCCGTTGCAACGAAGCCCTGGAGTACCTGCGTCAATCGGTGGCGATCAACGGCAACAATGTGATCGCACGCTGGAAGCTTGCGATGTCGCAATGTCGCCCCTTTTACGATACCCCGGCCGAAATCGACGCGTCGCGGGAAGGCTTCGCGGAATCCCTCGAGGATCTGCACTCGTGGTTTGGAGCGACGCGACGCCCAGAAGCGTATGCAGCGGTCGGTACGACCCAACCGTTTTTCATCGCGTATCACCCGTTCAACAACCGGGATCTCTTGAGTCGTTACGGGAAGTTGTGCAGCGAGTGGATGGCTTCCATGCCTATCGATGTGCCGTTGCCCCGGAGCGGTCAATCGAAGGCCCCGATGAATGTCTCTGCGAAGGGGCAGAAGATGCGCATTGGCATCGCTTCTGCGCATATTCGCAATCATTCTGTTTGGAACGCCATTACCAAGGGCTGGGTCCAGCACCTGGACCGAGCCCGCTTCGATATTTGGCTGTTTCAGTTGGGCCGCACCAACGATGAGGAGACCGCGCGCGCGAAAGCCCAAGTCGCGCATTTCGAGGAGGGGCCCAAGACCGTGCAGGGTTGGGCCCGGGCGATCGGCGACGCACAATTGGATGCCTTGATCTACCCTGAGATCGGAATGGATGCGTTGACGACGCAACTGGCGTCGCTTCGGCTGGCTCCAGTGCAGGCCGCCACCTGGGGCCATCCGGAAACGACCGGTCTGCCGACCATCGACTTATATCTCTCCGCCGATGGGTTGGAGCCCGCCGATGCCGACGGCAATTACAGCGAACGGCTAGTGCGTTTGCCCAATTTGGGTGTTTGCGTCGAGCCGCTGACGCCCTTGGTTTCCATGCCTGATCTGCGGGCACTGGGATTGCCCGCAGACGAACCACTGCTCTTGTGCCCCGGAACGCCATTCAAATATTCCCCGGTGCATGACCGCGTGTGGGCGCGCATAGCCAAGGGTTTGCAGCGCGGTAGCGGTAAGCGCGCGTGGGGCCGCGTCGCGGACCGCCTTCGTGGAAAGGGCAACGGTCGGCTGGTGTTTTTCCGCAGCGGTAACGTCGCCATGGACGAACTGCTCGCGCATCGCCTTCGCAGGGAGTTCGATATTGAGAAGGTCGACTTCGATGCGCACGTTCGCGTGATCCCCTATCTTGCCCGGCCTCAATTCTTCGGCTTGATGCAGCACGCTGCTCTTCTACTGGATACCGTCGGATTCTCCGGCTTCAACAATGCGCTTCAAGCTGTCGAGGCAGGCCTGCCCGTGTTGGCCCGCGAGGGCGTTTTCATGCGGGGTCGTCTTGCGAGCGGCATCATGCGACGCATGGAATTGCCAGAACTCGTGGCGACCACGGATGAAGCATTCATCGAGAAGGCTGTCGAATTGATTGAAAATGCTGCAAGGCTCAGCGAGTTGCGCGTCGAAATCGCGAGCCGTCGCAAGATTCTGTTTAACGACGTCGAAGCCGTGCGGGCGCTCGAACGCTGCCTAACCGAGGCGATTGACCGCACTCGTGGCGTAACCGTCACGGTCCCGTAGAATAGATGACAAGCGCCTTACAGAAGCGGGCCCGATGGACGGGCAGCGCGCGACGGCACGGGGATCAGCAGAGGTGACCGGCAGACGCATCATTTATGTTCTAGAGCCATTTCCCAGTCCTTATGGCGGAGTCGCCATTATTTATCGTCATGTGGAAATCCTGATGGCCCATGGCTTCGCGGCGTTCGTGCACATGCCCGATCGACCGGAAGTTGATTTCTATGAAACGACCGCGGCTCAGCTGATAGGCAATCTCACGTTGAATACAACCGACGTTCTCGTCATTCCTGAAATCTTGGGCTGGGCACTGCGGCAATTCAGGTCCGTCCCGCTTAGACGTCTGATGTTCTGTCAAAATCACAACAATCTGCCACCCGTTACAAATCCTAGCGACGCACTCGACGAGTGGGGCGTGCATGGAGTAATCGCCTCGAGCGCGGCGATCCGGGATGATTTGCGCGATCGCTATGGTCTTTTGGAAATTCCCCTCATCCCCTGCGCCGTCGATCCAATCCGCTTCGCTCCCGCTAGGCAGAAGGAGCGGCAGATTGCCTTCATGCCGCGCAAACTACCCGCCGACGCAGCCATGATCGAGACGCACTTTAAAAAGAGCTATCCTCGATTCGCCGATGTGCGGTGGGTGTCGATCAACGACGTTTCGCAGGCGGCGGCCGCGCGTGTGCTGAGCGAGAGTTCGGTATTTCTTTCGCTCTCGAATAGGGAGTCGTTGGGCTTACCACCATTGGAGGCGATGGCCAGCGGGTGCCTGGTGGCTGGCTACCACGGTGATGGTGGCCGCGAATACATAACTGACTCAAACGGATGGTGGGCACAAGCCGGAGATTGGAAAGCCTGCGTCGATGGTCTGGTGGCTGCTTTTGATTTGCTCGACCAGGGTGGTAAACAACTGGAAACCCGACGCCAGGCAATGGCGCAGACCGTGGCCGAGTACAGCCCGCAACGCATGGAAACCGCATTATTGGCTTTCTGGCGCCGCGAGCTTGACAGCTAGCCTCATGTATTCAAAACGGCGCCGGGGGACGCTCTGGCGCGCGATCGCGCAACGGCATCCGTCAAATGGCGCTCGAGGGCTCGTACAGGAGCCATGTCGTGAAACAGTGCATCGCGGCGTTCGATGATTTTGGCGCGTATTTTTTTTCGGCGCCCGGGATCTCTGGCCAATTCCAGCGCTTTTTGCACGAAGTCTTCTGTCGTCGTTGCGACGAGTTCGGGCAGGTCGAGTCGACGCATGATTGCGCTCGCGAGTCTCCCGCGCATGAATTCACCCTCAAATGCCAGCACGGGTAGATCGCATTCGATCGCCTGGAGCGCGGTATTGAATCCAGAAAAGCCGAGCGTATCCAGCATCAGCGCCGACTGTCGCATCAAACCAAAGAATCGAGATCGATCCAGCGTGGGGATGATGCTCACGTGTTCATCAAAGCCAATATCGGCCTTCTCGAAAACCGCGCGCAAGCGGCGTTCCAGGATGCGATCCGTCATATCGCTTCCGCTTCGAAAGAAAACCAATCGTCCGCCGCCGCCTCTGCGAAAGAGCTTTCTCCGCAGACGCCTGGCGATCTGTGCCCAGACGTCATCATAAAGCGGCGAATACTTGAATGGTGCGCCCGGACATAGCAGCAGCGGCTCGTTGCGCGGAAGATTCAATGACCCGAGGCTGGGATTCGAAATTGCGGGCGCGAGCGGTTCGACGTAGACGCCCAAGTTCGGAAGTCGGACCAGTTCCTCGACGTAATTCTCGGATGCATTCACCGGCTCGAACGAATCCGCGGATATATACAGATCCATCGTCGGTAAGCCGGTGGTTTCCGGATGACCCCAAGCGGCTGCTTGCACAGGAGCCAAGCGCAGAGATGCGAGTTGAAGCGTCAGCGGATGCATGCCGATTTCGGGATAGATGAGGACATCCAGATCCTGGCTGCTTATTGTCCGGATCCATCCGGGAAGATCGTTCGGTCGATCCTCGAAATGGGTAACAGCACCTCGCGCCATTTCGGTTTCCCGGTCGGATGTGACATCCAATTTGAATAGGTAGAGCTCGAAATGGGCGCGGTCGATGTTGCAAACCCAGCCCCTCGTGATCGCATTCCACACCGAATGTTGGTGGAGATGTGCCGAGGCGATTCCAATCCGTAATCTACCGTGTGCTCGATCGGCGCCGCGGGTGCCAGAGCGTCTGCCGGCACCGGAGATGTCGGGCGGCAGGGTGGTCATCCACGAACTGCACAATGCGCCGTATTGGCTCAGTAACTCCCGGTTGCTGAAGGGTTGATACGCAAGGTAGAAGGGCTGGCTGACTCCGACCGCTCTGAACGGCTCCTTGATATCTTCCGAGTGTCGATACCACGACTCGATTTCTTCGAGAGCCTTTGCGAATGCGCTTCGCGAAACTTCGAGGTCGAACTCGCTTGTGTAGATGGGCTTCAAGCGAGCGATCGCCAAAGTCCATCGGAAACTCAGATTTGTCCCGTCCAGTTCCACGGCGCGCTCGAACTGCTCGATGGCCTCATCATAGAGACCGTTCGAGAGGAGGGCGCTTCCGTAAGCGGCGAGCACGTGAGGGGACGGACCTGCGCCCGCGACCTCGGGTCCGGGAGCGATGGATGATAGCGGCGATCGCGGAACGGTGTCGCGGCGGCGACCCATCGCGTCCAGCGCGGTTCCGACGTTGGTCTTTGCGGTTTGAGAATCGGGCTCCAATCTAAGGGCCAATTCGAACCATTGAAGCGCGGATTCCAGTTGCCCGATCCGCAGATAACTCGTTCCCAGGTTGGCCATCGCCGACGTGTCGTGGGGATTCATGCCCAGAGCGGCGTGAATCAAGCGTTGCGCGGCGTCGAATTCCCCTTGCTGAAGCGCGACAACGCCCAGCAGGTGAGTGGCATCGAAATCCCGCGGTAAGTCGGACAATATCTCGCGGTAAAGGGCGGCTGCCGCATCGAGGCGACCGTCCCTGTGCAGGGCAACCGCCCGCGGCAGTAGGGGGTGGCTGTGATTGCCAACCTCGCCCGAGTGCTCAGAGAGATCACCCATTCGGCTAGCCCTTGCGCACGAGGCGATAGCAGACTTCAGACATCGACGAGATGCCTTTATCCCCCATTTTAGGCGCGCCGCCCAGAACATCGCGCCGCGCCAACTCTTCAACACTATAGTTCTTGGAGTACAAACGGTCCAATTCAGCGAATTCCAAAGAAAATGGAGGGCCATATCGTTGCGCCTGGGGGTACTCGAGAGTTATCAAAAGAATCGACGTGCCCTTTCGCGTGATCGCGGTCAGGTGTTCCACGTAGGCAACGCGCAGTTTAGGTGCCCACGAGATCAATGCCGCTCGATCGTAGATGGCGGACACATCGCCCAGGAGCGCCGAGGTCAAATCAAACAAGTCACCGCGAAACAACGTCAGCTGGGAGGCTTCATAGCGGTCGAATTTCGCCAGCTTCCGCCGGCGACCCGGGACCCCATTCTCCGGAAAAAACGCCTCGGTCGCGACTTCGGACAGTTCAACGCCGATCACTTCATGACCACGGTCACGCAGCCACAATAGGTCGAGGCTCTTACCGCAAAGGGGTACTAAAACACGGCTTCCCTCGTCGATATCGAGAGCTGCCCAATACTGCTGCAAAAGCCGATCGACGTGCGCTTGATGAAACCCGATGCGGCCTTGCGACCATCGGTCGAGCCAGAATTCAGGTTCCATACGTCACCGTTCGTCCGCAGCGCTGCCTTCCGGCTCATCTCCGGGTTCGGACGTGTCGTCTGGAATTTTATGCTGTTCGGTCAGCCAAGCGCCAAGATCGATGAGGCGGCAGCGATCACTGCAGAATGGCCGATAAGTGGATTCCGACGACCATTCGACGGGCCGTCGGCAGGTAGGACACTTGACAATCGTTGCCACGAGAGACGACGACTCGGATTATGCGCAGCACGTCAGTAGAAACGGCACATCCGTGTCCACATGAACGGGACGCGCAGCGACGCTGGACCATTGCAAGAAGCGAATGGTGCATCGATGGCCACTACCGCTGATCTCCGGAAACAAGTCCATGTTGAGAGGCATGGTCACTCGTACCAATTGGCACGGATTATCACGATCGAATTGCAGCTGGAAGATCCCCCCGATTGCGGTCTCCTGCTTACGTTTGGCATTCTGGCGGGTCAACCAAAGGAGTTCGGCGATGCTGTCGCAGAGTGGCCTGATGAGCGCCAGCCAGGAGTTGAATTCCGCGGTACGCACTTCGGCAGGCCGAGTAAGCCAGAAGCAATAATCCGGCAAATCGAAATCGCAAGTGCCTCCCGGTATGGCGCTGCGGTGCTTTATTGCACTCAAGAATTCCGAATCGCGCAAGGGTCCCATGAAGTTACCGCCTGCCGTCGAAAGGTTCTCGCGCATTTTCAACAAGTTGGACATCAATGACTTCAAACGGCCGGGGTCCACGCCGGTTTTGGTCTGAAATTCCTTCAGCACATTGACGTGCCTTTCGAGTTCCTTGAGCACTTCGCTGCGCGAGTCACCACGCGCGGTGATGGCGAGGATTTCAAGGAGGCTCGTTACCGCCGAGCGTGTGCTCCAAGGGTTGGGAAAGTCGGCATGATACGACGCCTGGGTGTACAGAAATTCCAGCCGCAGGAACGTGCGCATGCGCTCGTTGAGGGGCTGCTCATAGATAACCGGCGCTAATTCCGGTTCGGCATCGGTTCGCGGATCGAGGTAAGAGTTCATGGCCTCTATTCTGAGCCAAGCCAAGCCTCAGGGTAAACCTTGGATGCCAGTTAAATTAGGGGGCGGCCGCTTCGGCTAGCCTCAGGTACGACTCGTGCAACCGGTCCACCGACTGTCGCAATTCGGGAACGGTCCCCGCGTTAAGTAGTATATCGTCGGCCGCCTTTATCCGAGTTTCACGGCTGGCCTGAGCGGCCAGTATCGAATGCGCCTGCTCCAGGGTGGCCCCGTCGCGTCCCATGACCCGTTTGAGCTGGACATCTTCAGGCACATCGACGACCAAGATGCGGTCCACACGGTGTAGCGCGCCGCCCTCGACCAGCAGCGGTATAGCCATCACGAGGTAGGGTCCGGGGGAAGCATCGGCGCGGCTTTTCATGTCGGCTCGAATCAGCGGGTGCAGGATGGATTCCAGTTCGCGGCGGCGCGCGGGATCGGAAAAAATTAAATTGCGCAGAGCGCGGCGATCGAGTTCCCCACTGTCCGTCAGCAAATGGCTGCCAAACCGGCGCACTACCGCCGTAAGGCCGGCGGTCCCGGGGGCTACCACCCGCCGCGCCGACTCATCGGCATCGATGACGGGAACCCCTAGTTCCTGAAAGCGTTGGGCGACCGTGCTCTTGCCGCTGGCGATGCCGCCGGTAAGTCCTATGCGCATACCGCGGCGGCCCATGACGTCAACGCTGAAGCCCTGACATACGCAGGTAGCTGATAACGATAGCATTGCCGTACATCATGGCAAGCCAGCCAGCGGCCGCCAAATAAGGCCCGAAGGGCATGGGCGCAGCGCGGTCGCGGCCGCGCAAGACGATCATTAGAATGCCGAGCACAGCCCCTGTGCCGGCCGCTAACAAAATCACCAACGGCAACAACTTCCAGCCCAACCACGCGCCCAGCGCTGCGAAAAGCTTGAAATCACCATAGCCCATGCCTTCCTTCCCGGTCACGAGTCGAAAGAGGTGAAATACAAGCCATAGGCTCAGATAGCCAGAGGCAGCGCCGATAACGGCGTCGCGTGGCGAAACCGGGAGTGTGTGGAGTTCGGCGGGCCCAAAGGATACTGCCGCTAGTAAGCCCGCCCACATCAATGGCAGCGTGATGCTGTCCGGCAGGAGTTGATGGTCGACGTCAATGCCGGTGAGCGCGACCAAAGTCCAGGTAATCAACAACGCACACGCTGCGCTCGCGCCAAAGCCGAAATGCCATGCAACAGCGGCTGACAGGACCGCGGTAGCTAGCTCCACGACGGGATAGCGCAATGAGATCGACGCTTTGCACGCCGCGCATTTCCCTCGCAATAGCAGCCAGCTGATCACGGGTATGTTTTGCCAGGCGCCGATGGTGGTGTTGCAGGCGGGGCACGCGGAACGCGGGAAACTCAGCGTCAGAGGGCGCCGGGTGGCTGCGCCGGCGGCCACCGTTTCCGAGAAGGCCGGTGTCAACAACTCGCTTGCTTGCGCTCGCCATTCGTGCTCGAGCATGATCGGCAGCCGATAGATGACGACGTTGAGAAAGCTTCCGATGACCAGGCCCAACACAAAAACCGAGCCGACAAAAAGACTGAGATGCTCGGCATACAGCGCGGAGAGATCGATTAGCATGAGCTAAATGAATCTCGCACCGCGCACCGATTCTTCAGCCGACAACTTGGCCAAGTTTGAAGATCGGCAGGTACATCGCGATCACCATGCCGCCAACTAAAATACCGAGAATGGCCATGATTAGCGGTTCCAAGAGGCTCGACATGCTGTCGACGGCATTGTCGACTTCGGCTTCATAGAATTCGGCCACTTTTCCCGACATCGCGTCGAGCGAACCAGATTCTTCGCCGACGGCGATCATTTGCACCACCATGTTGGGAAACAAGCCGGTATTTTCCATCGCACGCTGCAAACGCTGCCCTGTCGCCACTTCATCCTTCATGCGTAGCACTGCTTCTTCATAAACGATATTGCCCGTAGCACCGGCTACCGACTGCATCGCTTCGACCAGCGGTACGCCGGCCGCGAACATCGTGGACAAGGTACGTGCAAAGCGTGCTATCGCAGCCTTGACCAAAATCGGTCCGATGATGGGAAATTTGAGCATTATGCGATCAGACGCGAGCTGCATCTTCTTCGACCGTTTCAAGAAATAGAAGAAGGAGTAAAACCCGCCACCGACCATAAGCGCGACCCACCAACCCTGGTGCTGCACGAACCGCGATAAATTCACCACCATCTGGGTGAAGGCCGGCAGATCGGCGCCGAAGCCCTTGAACAATTCTTCGAATTGCGGAATCACGAATATGAGCAAAATGACCGAGACGATGACCGCGACAACGAGGACTGCGATCGGATAAAACAACGCCTTCTTGATTTTCTTCTTTAGGGCTTCCGTCTTCTCCTTATACGTTGCAATTTTGTCGAGCAGCGATTCGAGCGCGCCCGCTTGTTCACCCGCCTCGACAAGATTGACGAAAAGATCGTCAAAATATAGCGGGAATTTCGCAAGCGACTCATGCAGAGTGCTGCCGCCTTCAATACTGGCTTTGATATCGAGAACCAGCTTCTGCATGGCCGGCTTTTCATGGCCATTGCCAATGATCTCGAATGCTTGGACCATCGGAATACCGGCGGACATCATGGTCGCCAGCTGTCGGGCAAAAATTGCGATATCTTCGTTACTGACCCTTCCGCCGGATCGGAGAAGGTTACTCTGGGTCTTGATCCGTGTTGGGGCGACGCCTTGTCTTCGGAGGTCGGCTCGCAAAGTCGTCTCATTGGCGGCGAGAGACTTGCCGCTCACCTTCTGGCCGCGTTTGTCCTTGCCTTCCCAAATAAATTGGATTTCTTTTTTGCCTGCGGTAGCCGAAATCGCCATACATCTATCCTTGCGTTATCTATCTATTCGATAGTGACGTTGTTGATCTCTTCCAAGCTGGTTACACCGACCTTCACCTTCTCCAATCCCGAGCGTCGAAGGTTCCAAATGCCGTCTTTTGCCGCCTGATCCCCGATGTCTAGCGCCCCGCCGCCCTGCATGATAATACGGCCGATGGTTTCCGTGACCGGCATAACCTGATAAATACCCATGCGGCCTTTGTAGCCGTCCGTACACTGGCTGCAGCCAACGGCCTTGTAAACGCGAATTCCTTTTTCGATATCGGAATCCTCGAAGCCTTCCTTCTTGAGCGCTTCAGCAGGAATATCCAAGGGTTGTTTGCAATTACTGCAGAGTTTACGCGCCAAGCGTTGGGCGATGATGAGGCTGACCGAGGTCGCTATCGCGTATGGTTTGACACCCATATCGACCAAACGAGTCAACGTCTGCGGTGCATCATTGGTATGCAGCGTCGAGAGAACCAGATGGCCCGTCTGCGCGGCTTTGATGGCGATCTCGGCGGTTTCGAGATCGCGGATTTCGCCGACCATGATGACGTCCGGATCCTGACGGAGAAAGGCGCGAAGGGCGGCGGCGAACGTCAACCCGACCTTGTTGTTCACGTTCACTTGATTGATGCCGGGCAGGTTGATTTCCGCAGGGTCTTCGGCCGTCGAAATGTTGCAATCTTCCGTGTTGAGAATGTTCAATCCGGTATATAACGACACGGTTTTACCGCTGCCGGTGGGACCCGTCACCAAGATCATGCCCTGTGGCTTGGCGAGATACCTTAGGTACGTTTCGCGTTGCACCGGTTCATATCCTAGCGCGTCGATCCCCAGCATGGCGCTCGACGGATCAAGAATACGGGTGACGACTTTTTCACCAAACAGCGTAGGGCATGTGCTCACACGAAAATCGATGGCTCTGTTTTTCGACAGTCGCATCTTGATGCGACCATCTTGCGGCACTCGACGCTCGGCAATATCGAGCCTTGCCATCACTTTGAGTCTCGCAACAATCTTGACGGCGAGTTGGACCGGCGGCAGAGCCACTTCCTTAAGGATGCCGTCGAGGCGAGTGCGGATGCGAAATATTTTTTCGTATGGCTCGAAATGTACGTCTGACGCGCCCTTTTTGATCGCGTCGAGCAGGATCTTGTTGACGAAACGCACGATCGGGGCGTCCTCGACGTCGTCCCGACCCGAAAGTTCCGAATTCGGCTCTTCGTCGCCACCGGTAACTTCCAAGTTCTCGAGATCGAAGTCGTCGTCGGTCAAGTTCGGCATGACCGCTTCGGCCTGATCGATCGCCTTGCTTACGGCAGCCTGCAATTTGTCGTCTTCGACGACTACGAACTCGATGCTCATCGAGGTCTGGAAGCGAATCTCGTCCAAAGCGTGCAGATTTGTGGGGTCTGCGACCGCCAGGAAAAGACGCTTTCCACGTTTCATCAATGGCAAAACGCGGTGTTTTTGCATCAGCTTTTCGCTGACAGCACGAACTGCATCCATGTCGGCGGCAACCGCATCCAAATCGAGAAGGGGCACACCAAATTCGTTGGACGCAGAAATGGCAATATCCCTGGCAGTCGCCAGATTCGACGCCACCAAATGCGTCACCAAGCTGATGTGCTTTTCCTTGGATTTTGTGATCGCGTCCTGCATCGCCGACTCGTCCAACAGCCCGTCCTGGACAAGTCGCTGCGCTAGCCCGCCCAATGCCGCGCGACTCGAGCCGCTAACCGAAGCTATTACGTTATCGTTCATGGGGTTGCGATAAAATCCCGACTTTATAAGACGCTAGTTTACAACCTGTGGACAGGCTATCAAATGTCAAATTCCCCGGTGATATTCGCACACTCGGCGCGGCATGCGGCGTGACTTCGTTCCCAGTATCGACCCGTTAAGACTTTTTTGTCGCTATGGGCAAATCGGGTGGCCGGATCTCCCTTAAGCGTCAATCGCTCGGGGCACGCGCCGCGTGCCATGTCGGGCGACCTCGCCCTCCGCTTTCGAACGAATGGACTAGGAGTGACAGGAGACGGGTAGATACTGGGCGGGAATCGTCGTACTCGCGGTGGTTCCCGAGCCAGCAAGGGTGCCGCCGGTCGGGGGGGACGCGGTGCCACACCGCCACAACACGTCGCTGTTGGCGTTCGTGTAGGGAATCATGTACAGAGTATTGCTGCCCGAGGCGGCCAACTTCGCGTTGGCACTGTTGCCGTACGCGATAACGATGGAGCCGGAAGTCACCGTAATGCTGCTTTCGTACTTACCGATCGAACAGCAGGTGCCGGTCAGTTGAGTAATGGTGGCGGGAAAAGTGCCGCTATTGGCATAGTATTCTGCAATGGCCGTTTTCCACCCGTCGCCCAATGTCAGACCTTCCGTCACCTGGGCACGAATAGTGTAGTTCTGGTACGCGGGAATCGCGATGGCGGCCAGGATGCCGATGATCGCGACCACGATCATGAGTTCGATGAGGGTGAAACCACGTTGAATTCTTGTCATCATTTTGCTCCGTCCAAAAAGCCTAACCGTTAAGACAAGAAGCCCCTTTTACAAGGGGCTTCAAGTTTGCCTCAATAAGTCGACCTTGCAGGTTCGACGAAATCACATTACGAGTGACAGGAAACCGGCAAATACTGCGCAGGAATCGTCGTGCTCGACGCGCTGCCTGAGCCGGCCAGGGTGGCGCCGGTCGGAGCGGCCGCGCTGCCACACTGCCACAACACGTCGTTGTTGGCGTTCGTGTAGGGAATCATGTACAGAGTATTGCTGCCCGAGGCGGCCAACTTCGCGTTGGCACTGTTGCCGTACGCGATAACGATGGAGCCGGAAGTCACCGTAATGCTGCTTTCGTACTTACCGATCGAACAGCAGGTGCCGGTCAGTTGAGTAATGGTGGCGGGAAAAGTGCCGCTATTGGCATAGTATTCTGCAATGGCCGTTTTCCACCCGTCGCCCAATGTCAGACCTTCCGTCACCTGGGCACGAATAGTGTAGTTCTGGTACGCGGGAATCGCGATGGCGGCCAGGATGCCGATGATCGCGACCACGATCATCAATTCGATCAGGGTGAAACCCTTTTGAACCTGCTTAAACATAATTACTCCTTGAGGAAGACATGACAACTCGCATTCGAACAACGGCCCGCGCCGGTGATTGGGAAGGAAGCAATTGCCGTGCCAACGTCTGATCATCTAATGCAAGTTATTGATAAAAATAGCATTAACTATAGGTGAGCGGCCTATCGATGCGTATAAGACGTCGCCTACGGGTGTTTCTGTGGCGTCTTACGTCACACGCTGACAAATATTGTCACCAAGGGCGGTAAGCGTTAAGCGACCTACTCGTGGTAGGAATTCTCAGCGTTGATTTCCCAAACATCGGACTTGCCGCGGCCGCAATCGATGATCGCATTGACGGCCCCGTTGGCGGACAACATGGAGTGGTCCTGATTGTTATACCGGTGCATCCCATTGCGTCCCACCGGATAAAGATTCGAAAATCGGTCCAAATAGGCACGGACCTGCCCGAACTGGCTGTATTCGCCAAAATATGCGGGGTAAGCTTTAGGTACGCGAACCACGGTTCCGTCCAACACCTCCTTGCGGTCGATCATTTGGATTTTCTCGAGTTCTCTGGCGGCAAAGTCGAGGAATTTTCCGTCGTCCATCGACCACAATTCGTCCCCTTGCCTGCAGAAATACTCCAAGCCGAGCCAAATGGTGTCGGGATCGGCCACCAGCGCCGGACTCCAGTTGTTGAATACTTGTAAACGGCCGATTTTGACGTCGCGCTCTTGAATGTAAATCCAATTGTCCGGGGGCATCCCATTGGCCGCCCCGCGGCCAGTGCCGCTCGACTTCATCCTTTTTACGAGCAACCCGGCGGTCATGAAATCCCGGTAGGGAAGCCGATCCGCAATGCGAAACACGTTGGGATCGTCGGGTTGGAGCATGGCGGTAAGCTCACGAATCGGCATGGTCGACACGAAAAAATCACACGTTACGCGCCTGACCGAACCGGTCGCGTTGTCCTTGACGCTGACGGCTGTCACTGCGGACGCGTTGCGCTCAACTCCAACGATGCGGTGTCCGAGGTGAATATCCGCTCCGCGCAACGCGATCTGGCGGGCGACCTCTTCCCACATCTGGCCGGGACCGAATTTTGGATAAAGGAAGCGCTCGATCAGGCTGGTCTCCGTGCGCTGTTGTGCGGTATCGGTCGCGGAGCGCGAGAAACCCGAGAGCGCGTGCACTATCGCTTTCGTAACGGAGAGTCCTTTGATGCGTTGAGCGCCCCATTCCGAAGATATCTCTTGGCAACCGACCCCCCAGACTTTTTCGGTATAGTCCTTGAAAAAAGTCCGGTATAAACGGTCGCCAAATCGATTGATGAAGAAATCCTCGAGCGATGCTTCCGGCGATCGATGGCCCAGCTGCGCCCGAGCGTAACTGAGCCCGATTCGAAGCGTTTCCAGAAGGCCCATGTTCATGACCGTCGCGGCGTTGAGCTTGAGCGGATAGTCGAAATATCGTCGCCGATAAAAGATTCGCGAAAGGCGGCGACGGACCAGCATGACCGCGTCGGGGGACTCCGACCTTGAGATTTCCGGAACCACGTCGCGGACCTGTCCCTGGTAGTTGAGCTTCAGGATCTCGCCAGTTGCTAATTCTCCCCCGGCCACCGGAAGCATCTCCTGCCACCAGCGCATGACCCAATCCGATTTGGAAAAGAAGCGGTGACCGCCCAGATCCATCCGATTTCCGCGGTAATTCACCGTCTTGGAAATTCCTCCGACTTGGGCATCCGCCTCGAAGACGATAGGGGTGATATCGGAACGTCGTAGCAGTTCGAGCGCTGCGGTCAGACCCGCAGGCCCGGCTCCTGCGATGACCGCGATCCTCCTATGCCGGTCCGTGGAACTCATATCGGAATCCTTTCAAACCGAGGTGCGACGCACGAACAGAATTTGACGGCGCATCAAGAAATTGCACGTAAACGTGCATCCCGCAGCGATGGACTTGGCGACGAGATAGTGCATACCCAGTTGGTTGACTGCCATGAAAATGACGGCCTCATTGACGACGATTCCGGCAGCGCCAATCCCCATGAAAGTCGCGAATTCCAATCTCCGGTCCCGCAGCGCGTGCTGCTTGAATGCGACCCTGACGGAAAGTTCGTAGGCCACCACCGCCCCGACGAGGTAAGAGCATGTCGCAGCAATGACGTAGTCCCACGAAAAAAAATGAACCAGAATCCACAGGATCGTCATGTCGACACACAGCGCGCAGCCGGATGCAGCGGCATAGCCGATGGCCTCGGTCAATAGGCGAGTCATGTGCTGGGCGCGGATGGACGCATGTAGCTGCAATCGTAGAGACTCCAATTCAGGCCGTCGCCGGCGCTCCGGCGCTGTACCGCACCAAGGCGTAGGTCCTCCGCGGCCACGACAAAATCCAGCTGCGGATCACGGCAGACGCTGACGAGTCCTTCCTTGGTAAGCGGTCGCGATCCGCGCCGTATGGGATCACCATTGGCCGGTCTTCTGCTGCCGGAACTGCGCAGCCGCCAGTCGGGGTCCAACAGCGGGACGAGCACCAGCGACCGTCGCTTGACCTCCATTGCTGTCGCTCGCGAGAAAACCACCCCGGCGGACTGGTCTACCGAGAGGTAACTCGGGCGAAGCAGAGTAAACCACGCGAACGCGGCCGAATAGTGCGCGGGAGCAACGTAGACGCTGCTCGCCGGTGGTATGGCCCTGCGCCAATCGGCGAACGCACTGATTTTAGTCAGCGCAACGTCACGCACGAGCCCGCTCAATGCCCCCGGCATGACGATCGCGAAGCAGATGCCGAGCGAGGCCACGATCAGGGTCAATGCCACGGCGGAGCGAGTCGTGGCAATGCAGTGGATGACCAACAGCGTTACCAGGAATGCCGGAATCCGTAACTCGAAGATCGCTCTCATCCGTGCGATTGCCGATACCTCATCGCGTGCGCCGAGTTGCGCGGAGAAGGCGATGTTCCATGATTTGAACGCCACCCAAGCGACTATAGCGAGCCCAAATGCGCCCGCGACCCACCTCAAGTGCAGGGCGGTGCGCGAGCCGATCTGCTCTCGCATCAGCCAAATGATCAGCCCGAGAGCCATGCAAATGATTCCATGGGCAGGCGCGAGCAGCCATCCTGCAATCAGCAGCATGGCGGTAAGCGGACCACATCTCCTGTCTCGGCACATGGCCGCGGCAGTGGGCACCATCAGCAAAACGCTGGCGAAGCAGGTAATCCACATCCAGCGCCACGCCTGGGCTTGGATCAGAATTGCAATATAGCCGATCGATCCCGCTATGAAGGCAATCGCCAGACCGGTGGCGCCCACGAGACCAGCCGCGATGCACAGGGTGCGTATTTTTGCGTCCCGCAAGGCGGTCGCCGTCACCGTCAAGCCCAAGAGGGGACGGCCGCTACACTCCCAGTCATCGCTCGTCCACAGGCGTGGAAACAGAAAGACCGATCGCTCTCGGACGACTTCCAGCCACGGCGGATCCAAAACCGTTAGAAGGCCAGGGCTCGCCGGTGCGCGAAGCGCCCAGAGCGAAACTCCGAAGATCAATAGCACTCCGAATGCTGCCGCAAAGATATTGGTGCGCAGCGACGAGCCAAGGCATACGAGAACCAGCATACCGGGCAGAGCCATTATCGGATGCACGAAAAAGGCTGCAATAGCGATCAAGAAAGCTATTGTTTTGCGATTGTAAAAGTGAAAGAGTAGGGCGGAAATGACCAGCGTCTCAGCGAGTGAGCGCGCCGTCAGGCAGTCTTCCGCATAACGGAATACAGCGTAGCCACCGTAAGTTCCATCGGCGATCACCAGTAGTGCGATCGCCAGGCATGCCAGGCGGCCATTGGATAATGCTCGGACCAAAGTCCACGCGGCTGCGAAAAGCCAGAATTTGAATGCGAGCGACAGAGCCAGGGCCGCGGTAGGAAGGCCGAGCCAGACGATGCAGTGTGCGTACAGCGCGGAGAAAATCGTATATTTGTCTTGAGACTCGTTTCGTAGAAAGATATCTGTGGCGAGACCCGGATGAATCCTGGCCATCGCTTGTACGGCATAGAGCTCCGCGTCTCCGTTCAAGCCTTCGTACACGTGAGTAGCCGACCACAGCACAACGAGCACAAGCGTCAGCGCAAGCGCCAGCAGCATCGACCAAAGATCTACAGGCTCAGCGCCAACGGCGTCACAAGTCCGGTTAATTCTACGACTTTCGAGCATTTGCAAGAGAGGTACCCAATGATCAGCGGTCTGCGATGCGAGGATACGTATGATTATGTCTGGTGTGGGACTGAAGAGGTGTGACAAAGTGCGCACTCGTCTGCGACTGCTTGGTCACTTCAGCGTCTCATGGAGATGTGCCTTGCGCCTGGTTGCGGCTCGAGTCTGAAAACGCGAATCGCTCGGCGCCGGTCGTTGATGCAGGCGCCTGCCTTTGATATGTGGGTCCAATACTCCACTCTTCCACGCCGGTTCCGCGCTCGACCAAGACCGCTGCCGGCCAGTTCTGTCGCCTTAGTTCGGCGTCCAACTCACGCCCTCGACTGGCCAAGACTAGGTCCGGAGCCTTGAGCAGCGGATCCATTTGAACCAAGTCGGCGATATAGAATCCGGTGTCGTCGTGTATAAAGTAAACATTCTGTCCAGGGCGCCGAGGCTTCGGCAGTTGCTGCGAGTGACGAGCGATGATGACGTCGATCTGATTCATCTGATACGGGACGACCAGGAGAAGATTCAATAGCGCCGCGGCGCCTACAAATGCGGCAAGCCGGCCATTAGACTCCTGTCGTCCGGTCATGGCACAGGCCGCCAGTATTGGCATGACCCCCCAGGCGGAATGGAAATAGCGGTATCCCCAGCCGTGTCCCTGGTCGAAAATTACGACGAGATATCCTACAAACGTTACCGCGGCGGATTGCGCCAAGAGCCGAACGCGGTCGTCGCCGCCGCGGCGTAGGCGTCCCAGCACCGCCAATGGAAACAGGCAAGGCACCGCCCAGATCCACATTTTGACCACCGCAGCAACGCGCATATCGATCATCGACGCGTCCGGGAAGCTGAATGCGGAGTCAATCGAGTTGCTGATTAGATCCAAGCTGGAGTTGCCCGTGTTAATCACGCCGCGCAGGTGCAACCAACCGGCGCCCACCACGGCCAGCAATGGCAGATAGCCGAGGGACAGTGGGAAAAAGCATCGCCGTTGTTCTTTGGAGCGCAACATCGCGATGATCCAGGGCGCGGCAAACAGGGCGTGTGGAAAGGGACTGTGCAATATCAGGGCGAGCGAGCCGACGACGCCGGCCCCAAAACTGCGACGGGGTGTGGGCTTCAACAGCAGCCAAACGAAAAGCAAATTCGCAGTCAGGCGCGACTGCATCGAATAATAAGAAATTGCATTCGCTACGAACGCTCCGGAAGCCAACGTGAACAGGACTGCCCAACCTGCGGCGCGCCGATCGTCGGTAATGTTCAGTGTAATACGATGAATGAGGAAAATTGCGAATCCCGCCAAGCAGGGATTGCACAGCCAGGAGAGGCCCACCGCTTCGAAGGGCGCGAGAATGAGTGAGAAACCGGGCCAGAACACCTCGATCGCTTCCCCCGTTGTCCGCGACGCAATCAAAAAGCCACCGTTGAACCCCGGCGTGACCAACCAGTCGACGACCGAAGGCGGCAAATGTGCGCTCAAGTGACCCGCCGCAAAAATCTTCGCTTGGAAGACCTCCGCATACTCGTCCATCGAAAAGGCAGTATGGTGGTAGACGAAAACCGCGCCCAGTGCCAACAAAATGACCGTTGCTGTCGCGACCGCCGCCATATGCGCGCCTATCCAATCGACGACTTTGAATGGCGCCGCAGGTCTTTTCCAACAGGCAGCCAATGTGCAAACGCCGAGAGTCAGCCATGCGGTGTCGAAGTCGTCGTTCATCAGCAGGTAGCGGAAAATACCTGACATGTATTGAGTCGAGAAAAACCAATGATCGGCGGCGTAGAAATACGCCAGCGCCATTGCGGACAGCAGGACGCAGAGGATCATGATCCGGGAACTCGTCGAATCCGCTTGGGGAGGATTACGCGTCTGTCGTGGTCTCGGTGTCGGTGAATACAAGGGAATTTGCCACACGCTGGAAAAGCTACGCAAGCTTTGCGCAGCGAATATTGCCACTGATAGGGACGTCTTTGACCGTCATCGACCTGGTATCGTCCTACCCTATTCGATGCCGAGCTTCTTGATTCGATAGCGAAGAGCGCGAAACGACATGCCCAGTATCTTGGCCGCCGCGGTCTTGTTGTACCGAGTTTTGTCCAGAGCTTTCATGATGGCCTCGCGCTCGATGTCTTCTAGTTGGTCTCCGAGTGCGGAGGCAGCCGTTGGGGGCAGGTTGGGAAAATCGATGGGTGCAAGTGCTGGCGTTGGCCGTAATTGAATATCGACCGCGTTGATTTCGCCGCTCGTGTTCAATGTGACGGCACGTTCCAGAATGTTCTCCAGTTCCCGGACGTTGCCCGGAAACGAATAGGTGTCCATTGTCTTCAAGGCGTCCGTCCCAAGCACGGGCGGGGTGACTTTCATGCGGCGGCCGAGTCGTCGTAATATCGCGTCGCTAAGTTCCGGCACGTCTTCCCTGCGTTCGCGCAGCGCAGGCACTCGCAGCTCGATGACGTTCACGCGATAAAACAGATCCTCTCGAAACCGGCCTTCCGCCACGAGTTCGGAAAGGTTCTTGTGGGTCGCGGACAATATGCGCACGTCGATCGCGACCTCGTGCTGCTCGCCGACCGGGCGGACTGCCCTCTCCTGAACCACTCGCAACAGTTTCACCTGCATGTGAAGGGGTAAATCGGCGATCTCGTCCAATAACAGCGTGCCGCCCTCGGCGGATTGGATCAGTCCTTTCTTGTCGCTCACGGCGCCGGTGAAGCTCCCTCGCTTATGCCCAAATAGCTCGCTCTCCATCAATTCATTGGGGATGGCACCGCAGTTAACGGGTACGAACGGACCCTCTCGGCGGGGCCCGGAATCGTGAATCAGCCTTGCCACCAGTTCTTTACCGGTGCCGGACTCCCCGGAGATATGCACGGGTGCCTGGCTTCGGGCCACCCGACCGATCATTTCGCGCATCTCCTGCATTGCCTTGGAAGTTCCCAAGAGACGTGGCCCGAAAAGTGCCGTATCGCCATTCTTATCGACGGACATCTTGACGGCTGTAGCGACCAGCTTGCGAAGTCCCGCGAGGTCTAGAGGTTTCGATACGAAGTCGAACGCTCCCAGTTTGAGGGCTCGGATGGCAGTTTCCATGTTCCCATGCGCGGTAATCACGGCGACAGGGACCCCGGGTGCATATTGCTGGATCCACTCGATCAGCTCCAATCCGTCGCCGTCCGGCAGCTGCATGTCGGTCAGGCACAACTCATATCGATCTGTCTTGAGCATGCGCTGCGCAACGGCGACGGTCGCCGCCGTATGGGGGTTGAGATCCATGCGCTGCAAGGTGATGGAAAGCAGCTCACAAAGATCGGGCTCGTCGTCGACAACTAGAACTGCGGGCTTAGACATTTGTCGATTGTAGCGGGTGCAGGTTGATTGGCGAGCCGCAGACCGTCATGTCGTAGGCGTGACGAAAATGGTTTCAGGCGCCAGGTCCGCCATGCGCCTCTCCTGAACCATCGAATATGCGGTTTCCAAGCGCTTGGCGAACGAACGGGTATCGAATAACGCGGTCTTGAGTCGATTCCGCGCCAACTTTTGCTTGATTTGCTCCAAGAGCCGAGGTGTCTGCGCAAGCTCGGCGGCCATCGCCTCGTACTGCTCGGCCGTCGTCGTGATGAGCTCAGGCAATTCGATGGCTTCGAGCAAACTGGCGGCAACGCGACCTGCAAACGCCCGCCCCGCGCACGTCAGCACCGGCAACCCCGCCCACAAGGCATCGCTCGCGGTCGTACCGGCATTGTAGGGGAGTGTGTCCAGGAAAAGATCCATCGCACGAAAACGCGCCAGATAGTCCTCTTGAGCAAGATATTTGCCGAGCACGATTCGGCAGGGATCGACGCCGCGGATTTGAGCCTCTTTGCGCAGGTTTCGCTCTGCGATTTCATTCCCGGCATAGAGGAAAAGACTACTTCCCTCCACACGGAGCAATATGCGCATCCACACGGCAAAGGTGGCCGGCGTTATCTTGTAATTTGCGTTAAAGCAGGAAAAGACAAAACCTGTGGCCGGCAACCCAAGCTCTTCGCGCGTGAACGTGCGATCGACCGTCGGTCGCTTGGAGTCATTCACTTGATAGCTGGGAAGGTAGATGATCTTTTCCGAGTAAAATTCTCGCTCGTGGATCGGAATAATCGTGGGATCGGCCAATATATAATCCATGTAGGGCGCGCCCATCGTTCCGAGATATCCGATGTAGCTCATCTGTATCGGGGCGGCTCTCAGCGCGAAAACCTTCGGTCTGGCGAACTCGGTGAATCCACCAAGATCCACCGCGATATCGATACCCATTTCACGCGCTGTCTCAGCCACTTCCAGGTCGGAGCGTTCACTTACATCGATAAAACGATCGAACGCCTTCTCCAGGCGAGCGCGTACGGCATCTTGCACCTTGGGACCAAAGGCAAATCCGGTGGTCTCGAATTTCGAGCGATCGTGCACCTCGAACAGTTCGGCCGTTAAGCGCGACACCGGATGATCGCGAAAATCGGCCGAGAAATACCCGATCCGAATCTTATCGCCAGGCGGCCGCCGTGCGATCGGACCGAGCGAATCGTCCGACGGGAACTCTTCCTCGGCCCAGATCTGCGCGGCTAAGCGATGCAAAAGCGGCGAATCGACGAGGGCCAACACCTGGAAGGGCGCGGATACGGGTCTGCGAGCCATGAGTTCTCTCTCGAGTCGCTCCAAGTACGCGGTAAGACCGTCCCAATCGCATATTTGCATTTGCACGTATCGCCGAAATCCGAGAAGGTATTTTTGATCTCCTTTTAGCGCGATGGCTTGGTCGAAGCTGGCAATAGCCGCGTCGTGCCGCCCGCGGTTCAGTAGGGAGAAACCGCGACCCTGAAATGCCTCAACTTGGTCGGGCCTGAGGGCGATCGACTCATCGAAGCTTTCAATCGCAGCCTCGTGCCTGCCGAGCTCTTGGAGCACACATCCACGGTTCACGTAAACTTCGGCGTCATCGTTTTTGAGGACGATTGCCCGTTCGTAGCTCTCCAGCGCTTCGTCCAGCCGCTTCAGTTCCTTGAGCGAAAAGCCGCGGCTACAGTATGCCGGGTATGCTTGAGGCCCGTCGGGTTCGAGCGCGATTGCATCGTCGTAGCTCGAGACCGCTTCTGCGTGTCGCCGCATTTCCTGGAGGACATGCCCGCGAGAGCAATACGCCTCAACATAGTCGTACTTCAGAGCGATGGCCCGGTCGAAACCGGCCAGCGCCTCATCGTATCGCTTCAGTCCGGCGAACGCGAAGCCGCGACTCAAATGCGCCAAATACGGCGATAAATCAGCGGGAGTCAGTTCCACCGCCTTGTCGTAACTTGCCAGGGCAGCCTCGAACCGGCTCATCTCCTGCAGCACTTGCCCGCGATAGAAATAGCCTTCCACGTAGTCGGCGTGCAACGCAATTGCCTGCTCGAAACACGCGAGTGCGTCTTCGAGCCGTTTCATCTTCTTGAGCGCCGCGCCGCGGCTGGAGTGCACGAGATGGTTGGCGGCGTCGAGCTTTATCGCCTGGTCGTGGCTCGCAACCGCCTCCTCGTATCGCGTCAGCGCCGCGAGCGCCAGACCGCGGCCGTGGTGGGCCAAGTGCAAAAGACGTTCGCCAGGTGCGAGCTCGATCACCTTGTCGAAGTTCGCAATGGCGGCTTCGTATCGGAGCAATTCATGCAGCACATTGCCACGGTTGATATAGGCGTCGACATAGGCTCCGTGCAACGCGATCGCCCGGTCGTAGCTGACTAGAGCATCATCGAGCCGCTTCAGTTTTCGGAGCACAGAGCCGCGATTGAAATAGGCCAGAGAATCGTCGGCATTGAGAGCGATCGCGCGGTCATAGCTGGTCAGCGCTTCCTGCCATCGATCAAGGCGCTCCAATACTGCGCCTCGATTGCAGAATGCATTGGCATATTTCGGATTGAGCGCAATAGCTTGATCATAGTCGACCAACGCAGCATCCAATCGTCCCAGTCCATTGAGGGCATTGGCGCGCTTATAATGGGCCTCGGCGTGACCGCGCTTGCGCTCGATCACGGCACCGTACAGTTGAACGGCTCGATCTAGTTCCCCCGCCCGCAAGGCGATCGCCGCAATCGCATTCAAGGACTCCCAATGACCCGGGTCTGCCGCGAGGATCGATTGATAGGCGGCCGCGGCCTGCCCCGACTGCCCCTCTCGTTGCAGCCGTTGAGCCCGCGCCAAGAGTTCGGTCGTTGCCGGCGACATCTCCTGTTCAGTCGCTTTCGCCTTGAAGATATCGAGGAATTTTAACGCCATGGAGTAATCCTATCATTTACGGCAGGTGCGAAACCCGGCGACCTTCGATTGCGGGAATGGCGTGTCGAACGTCTCTGAGGATTACCTTGGCAGCCTGATTCGTGTCCCGAATTTGTTAGACTCATGCCATGGCCCCCAGATTTCTCAAGATTTTCAAGCCGAAGACTGCGAAGAATTTGGACTCGACGACGCTGGCAGCTAAGTTCGAGCAGGCAATCTTGCTCGCGCAACGGGGAGAGGTGGCCAAAGCAGCGGCGACCTACCGTGAGATCCTCGAGCTACAAGCCAACCATGCCGAGTCGCTCCTTCAGTTGGCGGAGATCGAAGCCAGCCAGCAGGATCCTGAAGCGGCCCTTCGATCGTATGCCGGAATCATCGAACTCAAGCCCGATCACGCCCCAGCATATTACAAGCGCGGCAATCTACTGCAAGCCCTAGGCCGCACGGAAGCAGCGCTGGCTGATTACGATCAAGCCGTTGCTCTGGACCCGGGTTACGCGAACGCATTTTGCAATCGCGGCGTCGTTTTGGGGCGGCTCAATCGATTGGACGAGGCATGGGTAAGTTACAATAGAGCGATTGCACTCGATCCAGCCGATGCACTGGCCTACTACAACCGCGGCGCCGTACTCCGAGACCTCAAGCGTTCGGACGAGGCGATCGCCAGCTACGATCAGGCCATCGCTGTGAGACCCAACTATGCCGAAGCCTATTTTAATCGGGGCAAGTTGTTCCAGGAGCTTCAGGAATGGGACGCCGCGCTGTCCAGTTACGACAGATGCATCGCAATATTTCCCGGTTTTTCACAAGCTTACCTAAACCGCGGCAATCTACTGCGCGAGACAAGGAAATTGGATGAGGCATTGGCTAGTTACAGTCAGGCCATCGAGATCGACCCCAATTATGCCGATGCTTACTGCAATCGCGGCATTGTGTTCAGAGAGCTGAGGCGATCGGATGACGCTCTCGCCAGTCTCGACCGAGCCATTGAACTAAAGCCTGACTTCGCCGAGGCACATTTCAACCGCGGGCAGTTGCTTGCCCAGGCGACGCGAATCGAAGCCGCGATTGCGAGCTTCGACAAGGCGATCGAGATCAAACCCGATTATGCGGAAGCGCTTTACAGTCGCGCCGCTGCGTTCACCCATATCCAGCAGTTCGGGGCGGCCATCGCGAGCTACGATCGGGCCTTCGCCCTCAAACCTGATCTCCGATATCTAGCAGGTTCGCGGCGGCACGCGAAGATGCATGTTTGCGACTGGAATGATGTCGAATCGGATATCGACGGGCTCCGTGCTGGTATCGAAGCCGGCGCTGCGAAGTCGCCACCGTTGCCGATTCTGGCTCTGGTGGACTCCGTGCGGTTGCAACAGAAAGTTGCAGAAATCTGGGTGGGCAGGGAGCACCCGGCGGAACATTCGCTACCCGAGATTGCGCGGCGTGCTGCGGGCGGCAAAATTAGTGTGGGGTATTTTTCCGCCGACTTTTTCGATCATCCGGTGGGAGCACTGGCTGCGGAATTTCTGGAAGCCCACGATCGCACGAAATACGAAGTGACCGCGTTTTCGTTCGGGCCCGATACCCAAGACCGTGTGCGAAAGCGCCTGGAGCGGGCGTTCGATCGGTTCATCGATGTGCGCGGAAAGTCCGATCGGGAAATCGCTTTGCTTTCGAGGAGTCTGAGCATCGACATTGCGGTCGATCTGGGGGGGCATACGGGCAACAGCCGTACCCGCATTTTCGCGCAGCGCGCCGCGCCGTTGCAGCTCAACTATTTGGGTTATCCCGGGACGATGGGTGCCAACTACATGGACTACTTGATCGGCGACCGGACGGTCGTTCCGGAGGCTCAGCAACGCCATTACACCGAGAAAATCGTGTATCTCCCCAATTGCTACCTGCCGCACGATTCGACGCGTGCAATTGCCGATACCGAATTCGCGCGCGAGTACCTCGGGCTGCCGCTCTTGGGTTTCGTATTCTGCTGCTTCAACAACAACTACAAGATAACGCCGGGCACTTTCGACGGTTGGATGCGGATACTGAAACGGATCGAGAATAGCGTATTGTGGCTGTCGCAAAACAATCCGACGGCGGCAAGCAACCTGCGGCAAGAAGCCGAGCGCCGAGGAATCGATGCGCGGCGGCTAATCTTCGCTAGCCGCATGTCTTCGTTGCCGGAACACTTGGCCCGATATCGCGCCGCTGGCCTATTTCTCGACACGCTTCCCTACAATGCCCATGCGACGGCCCTCGATGCACTGTGGGCGGGTTTGCCGGTGCTCACGTGTGCCGGCGAAGGATTTGCCGGCAGGGCCGCGGCGAGTGCACTCAAGGCGGTAGAGCTGCCGGAATTGATTACGTCTACTGCCGCAGAGTACGAAGATTTGGCTGTGCACTTGGCGGCAAATCCGCCGTATCTAGCGGAGATTAGGCAGAAGCTAGCACGAAATCGCCAGAGCACCGCACTGTTCGACACACCTCGATACGCCCGGCATTTGGAAGCCGCCTATACCGAAATTTATGAGCGCTATCGCGCGAACTTGCCGCCAGAGCACATCTACGTGAAATGCTAACGGAGTCGCTTACAGGTGTAGGTGCGGTCAGACGTGAAGCACCTTTGCCCCGTCCTATTCCTCCCACCGCTGCGGGTCGCTGAACACGATTCTAAAGATGCTGCCGTCTCCACCCCGCGGCTCATACAGCAGCACCGCGCGGTTCAGCTGGCACAGTTCGCGGGCGATGAAGAGGCCGAGGCCAGTGCCGCCCTTGCGGCCGGTAAAAAAAGGCTCAAAGATGCGATCCACCGCCTTGGCCTCGATGCCGGGCCCCCGATCCGACACCTCGAGGTAGGGCCGATTGCTGGGACTCAGGCGGCTCAACTTGATTTCGACGCTGATTCCGTCGCGGGCCTCGCCGTATTTGATGGCGTTTTCGCATAGATTCCAAACGACCTGGTGCAAATGGCTGGGATCGATGTGGACTTCCAGATCGTCCGTTTCCTCTTGGACGGCGATCCGTTCCTGGGGCACCTGCATGGTCTCGCAGAACTCGTTCAGGAAATCGTCCAGCCAGTGCGCGAGAGTGAGGCGGGTCGGCTTCGTGGCCTCGCGCCGCGAGAGCTGCAGCACGTTGTTGATGATGGTACTGACGCGCTCGGAATTGTTGCGAATGATGTCGGTAAGCCTGCGTTCGCCGTCTCCGATGACCGGGCTTTCCGCGAGTAATTGTCCCGCATGGCTCATCGCGCCCACGGGATTGCGGATTTCATGGGCGATGCTGGCGGACAGGCGGCCGAGGGCGGCGAGTTTGCTTTGCTGGACCCGCTCGGCCATGAGGCTGGTGTCCTCGAGAAAGATCAGCGTCGGGCCGGGTGAGGCGCCCCCCAACGGCGCGAAGTGGGGCTGAATCAGGCGGGCGCCGTCGGCGGCGACGAAACTCGACGGTGCGTCCTGGCCGCGCTCGCTCTGGCGCCAGGTGGTCAAGGAGTACAGGAGGCGGGGAGAGACTTCGCCCACCAGGGCGCCGGGGACGGCTTGCTGGTCGCCCAGAATCTCGGCGGCCGATTCGTTGATCAAGCGGATGCTGTCGGCGGCATCGACGACGAGCAGACTCTCGCGCAGGTGTTGCACGATGTACTGCGAGAGTTCGGCGAGATTGGCCAGGTCGAGATCCTTCTGCCGGACCAGATCCTCGCTCTGGCGCATGCTGCTGGCGACGAAGCTCGCCGCCGCGGCGATCGTGAACAGCACGATGCCGAGCAGGCCTGCTGTGGCATAGATGTTGATGTCGACCCGTCCGGTCACTTGCTGCCAGATGGTGTGGGCGAGCAGGGCGATGATGGTGACCGCCGCCAGAAATAGCGCGCTGCGGGGCGGTAGCAGAAACGCGAGGCTGCCGACCGGTACCAGCAGCAGCAACCCTAAGCCGCCCGCCACGCCGCCACAGGCGTGCAGCAGGAGCATCAGGACGACGATATCGAGGGTGGCCTGGACGATGGTCTGGATGTACGCGGTGCCTAGGCGCCGGCGCACGAAAATCACGCTGGAGAGGCCGAAGCAGAGGTAGAACACGGCGGCGCTGAAGAAAAGCCGCGGCGAATCGACGGCGAGGCCGCGTCCGCCGCCCAGCGAATACAGGCTGACCAGCACCAGGGGCACCAGCACCCGGTACAGGTTCAGAAGCCCGAGCACGCGCCAACTGAGGGCGAGTGCGGAGCCGTTGCTGCGGTCGAATTGCGGATTCAAGGATTATTCGGTCCTGGCGGCTTTGCGCTGGGTTCAAGCTTAATTCAGAATAGCCGGCCTCAATGCGACCCCGATCAGCCTTCAAGGATAATTCATGAATTTGCACGAGTATCAGTCCAAGCAGCTTTTTGCCAAGTACGCGATTCCGGTGCCGAAGGGCCAGGTGGCGTCTTCCCCGGAGGAGGCGGTGGCCGCCGCCAAACAATTGGGGGGCTCCTTGTGGGTGGTCAAAGCCCAGGTGCACGCGGGCGGCCGCGGCAAGGCGGGGGGCGTGAAGGTGACCAAGGACTTGGAGGGGGTGCGGGCGGCGACCAAGGCCTTGCTGGGCACCACGCTGGTGACCCATCAGACGGGGCCGGAGGGCTTGCCGGTACACCAGGTGTACGTGGAGCTGGGCTCGAAGATCGTGCGGGAAATCTATTTGAGCCTGGTGCTGAATCGGGAGGCCGGCAAGATCGCGTTCGTCGCGTCCTCGGCCGGCGGCATGGACATCGAAGAGGTCGCCGAACATACGCCTGAGAAGCTGATTCACGTCAACATCCATCCGACCGCGGGGTTGCAGGACTTTCAGTGCCGGCAGCTGGCGTTCGCCTTGGAATTGACGGGGCCGCAGATCGCCCAGTTCGGCAAGATCGCGCATGCGCTGTACAAGCTGTATCTGGAACAGGACGCGGCGCTGGTGGAGATCAATCCGCTGATCGTCACGGGCGACGGGGATTTATTGGCGCTGGATGCCAAGATCGGCATCGAGGACAACGCCTTGTTCCGGCACAAGGACCTGGCGGCCTTGCGGGACGACTCGCAGGAAGACCCGATGGAGCGCAAGGCGGCCGAGCATGAGCTCAACTACGTGTCGCTCGACGGCAATATTGCCTGCATGGTGAACGGGGCGGGCCTCGCCATGGCGACCATGGATCTGATCCAGCTGCATGGGGGCTCGCCGGCGAACTTCCTGGACGTGGGGGGCGGCGCGACCAAGGAGCGGGTCACGGCGGCGTTCAAACTGATCCTGTCGAACCCGAAGGTCACGGCGATTCTCATCAATATTTTCGGCGGCATCGTCCGCTGCGACATGATCGCGGAGGGCATCATTGCGGCGGTCAAGGAGGTGGGAGTGAGCATCCCGGTCATCGTGCGGCTCGAGGGCACGAACGCGCCCTTGGCGCGGGAGATCTTGGCGAACAGCGGTCTTGCCATCACGGCGGCGAGCGATCTTACGGATGCGGCGACCAAAGCCGTCAAATTGGCGGGAGCCCGTTCATGAGTATTCTGGTCAACAAGAGCACGAAGGTCATTTGCCAGGGCTTCACCGGCAAGCAGGGCAGTTTTCATTCGGAACAGTGCATCGCGTATGGGACCCAAGTGGTGGGCGGCGTGACCCCGGGCCGGGGCGGTCAGCTGCACCTGGGGCTGCCGGTGTTCGATACGGCGAAGGAGGCGGTGGCCAAGACCGGTGCCACGGTGAGCATGATTTACGTGCCGGCGCCGTTCGCGGCGGATGCCATCCTGGAGGCGGCCGATGCCGGTTGCGAACTCATCGTCTGCATCACCGAGGGCATTCCGGTGAACGACATGGTGCGCGTCAAAGCGACCCTCGCCACCTATAAAACCCGCCTCATCGGGCCGAATTGCCCGGGAATCATCACGCCGGGCGAGTGCAAGATCGGCATCATGCCGGGGTTCATTCACAAGAAGGGCCGGGTCGGCATCGTGTCGCGTTCGGGAACCTTGACCTATGAGGCGGTTTTCCAGACCACGAACATCGGTCTCGGGCAGAGCACCTGTGTCGGCATCGGCGGCGATCCGGTGCGGGGCATGAACTTCATCGATGTGCTGGAATTGTTCGAACAGGATCCCCAGACCGAAGGCATCGTGATGGTGGGCGAGATCGGCGGCAGCGACGAAGAAGCGGCGGCGGCGTACATCAAGAAAAACGTCACCAAGCCGGTGGTCGGCTACATCGCCGGCATGGCGGCGCCTCCGGGCAAGCGCATGGGCCATGCCGGCGCCATCGTGGCCGGCGGGCAGGGCACCGCGGCGGCCAAGTTCGCGGCGCTTGAGGCCGCGGGCATCACCACCGTGCGCTCGCCGGCGGATTTGGGGGCGGCGATCGCCAAGCGGCTGAAGGGTCGGCGTTCCGGCGCTGCCGCGCCGGTGGCGATTGCGCGGTCGGTATCGGCGAAGTCCGGCGTCCGCGCCAAGACGCCGGCGCCATGGGCCAAATCGGCCGTGGCGAGGCCTGCGAAAAAGACGGCTCAGAAGGGGACCCCATTCGCGACGAAGGCAGCAACAAAGTCGGCGGCGAAGTCTGCCGCTCCAAGCGTCAGGAAGGCGGTCAAGAAATCCGTGAAGGCTGCCGCAAAGCCGCTGTCGAAAAAGGAAGTCAAGACGGCGGCGAAACCGCTCAAGAACCTGAAAGCCTTGTCCAAGAAGGAAGCCAAGAAGGCCGCGAAAAAGGCGCTGAGCAAACTGTCCCAGAAAGCGGATAAGACGGCGCCGCGCCGCAAGAAGTAGGAGCGAGCAGTTGAGCTCTCCCACGCAACTGCGTTGTGTCATGGCGCAGCTCAACTTGGTCGTCGGCGATGTCGACGGCAACACGTCGCGCATCGTGGCGGCGGCGCACGCAGCGCGCGACCGCTCGAAGGCAGACGTGGTGCTGCTGCCCGAGCTCGCAGTGTCGGGTTATCCGCCCGAGGATCTGCTGTTCCATTCGGGGATGCGCCTGCAGGTCGGAAGTTCGCTCGAGCGGTTGCAGCGGGAGGTGCGGGGCATCACCTTGATCGCGGGCTATCCGGAGTACGACGGGAGCCGGATATTCAACTCGGCGATCGTGATCCGGGACGGCGTGGTGCTCGCGAATCATCGCAAGGCCTGTCTGCCCAACTACCGGGTGTTCGACGAGAAGCGCTATTTCACGCCGGGCACCGAACCCACGGTGGTTGCGATCAAGGGCGTCAAGGCGGGCGTGTTGGTCTGCGAGGACGTGTGGGACCCGGAGCCCGCGCGTCAGGCGCGCGCTGCGGGCGCGGAAGTGCTGCTGATCATCAATGCGTCGCCCTATGAGGTGGACAAGCAGACGCAGCGTGAACGAGAAGTGGGGCGTGCACGCGTCGCCGAGACCGGCATTCCGCTGGTGTTCGTCAATCTGATCGGCGGCCAGGACGAATTGGTGTTCGACGGCAATTCCTTCGTCATGGATGCCGGGGGCGAGGTGACCTTGCGGGCGCCGGCGTTTACCGAAGGCCTGTACGTGGTGGATTTGGCCGTGGATGCGTCGGGGGTGGTCACGCCCGTGCCGGGCGATATCGTGCCGCTGCAGGGCCAGGAGGAGAGCGTCTACGGCGCGCTGGTGCAGGGCACGCGCGACTATGTGGACAAACATGGCTTCCCGGGCGTCGTGCTGGGGCTGTCCGGCGGCGTGGATTCAGCGTTGACGTTGAGTATCGCCGTCGACGCCCTGGGGGCGGATCGGGTGCATTCCGTGGCCATGCCCTCGCGCTATACCTCGCAGATGAGCCAGGAGGACGCGGCGGCGCAGGCGACATTGCTCGGCGTCAAACACAGCGTGATCTCCATCGAGGGCATGTTCGAGGCGACCCTCGCGGCGCTCCAGCAGGAGTTTGCGGGCCTCCCTCCCGACACGGCCGAGGAGAACATCCAGTCGCGGTGCCGTGGGGTGCTGCTGATGGGGATTTCGAACAAGACGGGGCGCATGTTGCTGACCACGGGCAACAAGAGCGAGATGTCGGTGGGGTATGCGACCTTGTACGGCGACATGGCGGGCGGGTTCGCGCCCATCAAGGATTGCAGCAAATTGCTGGTGTACCGGCTGTCTGCCTGGCGCAATGCCCGGTCGCCGGTCATTCCGCAGCGGGTCATCGAACGCGCGCCGTCGGCGGAGCTGCGCCATGACCAGAAGGATACCGACAGCCTGCCGCCCTACGAGGTGCTGGACCCCATTCTCGAGGCATTCATCGAGGAGGATTTGTCGGTGGATCAGATCGCGGCGCGCGGTTTCGATCGGCAGACGGTGGGGCGTATTTTGGCCCTGGTGAAGCGCAACGAGTACAAGAGGCGCCAGGCGCCCCCTGGCGTGCGCGTGAGCGGCAGGGCGTTCGGACGAGATTGGCGCTATCCGATCACCAGCGGGTATAAGTCGCGCTGATCGAAGGCGCTTTCCTGCAATTGGGCAGAGTCCCGGCGCCCGGCGTCGAACCCTTGGGAGGTCCGGAGTTACGTCGCAGGGCCTCAGCGCGGGGGGCTACAAATACCGTCTCCACCAGGACTTCTTCTCCTGGATGTCCTTGGTGCGGCCGGGGTAGTTGTCGGCGTAGACGCGCTCGGCGTCGGCCGCCAGATCCATCATCTTGAGCTGCCGGTAGGCGTCGACCAGCACTTTCATCGAGCCGCGCACGGCGGGGGCGCCGTCGTAGTTCTCGACGCAGAACTTGGCGCGATTGATGGCGCCGACGAAGGCGCCGCGGCGCATGTAGTACAAGGCGACGTGCAATTCGAAGTCGGCCAGGCGGTTGCGCAGGAAAATCATGCGCTGGCGGGCATCGCCGACGTACTGGCTGTGGGGGTATTTCTTGATGAGGTCGTCGAAGGCTTCGAAGGACTTGCGCGCATTGACGGGCGGCCGCTGCGAGAGGTCGACGTTGAAATACCGCTCCAGAAAATTGGCCTGGCGCTCGAAATACACCAGGCCCTTCATGTAGTAGGCGTAGTCGACCCGGGGATTGGTGGGGTTCTCGCGAATGAAGGTGTCGGCCGCGTCGATGGCGGGATCGATCTGGCGGCTCTTGTAGTACACGTAGATCAGGTCGAGCTGCGCTTGCCGCGCGGGTTCGCTGAAGGGAAAACGCGATTGCAGCGCTTCGAGCTGTTTGATGGCTTCGCCATAGCTCGAACTGCGCATGGCCTTCTGGGCGCGCGCATAAATCACCTCGGGGCCGGACTTGGCGTCGTCGGCCCGATGGCTGCGGCAGCCGGTCGCCAGCAGGGCAATACCGAGGGTCAGCAGCAGAATGCGGCTAGGATAGACAAGATCACGCAGTCTCACAGGCGATTCCTTACAATGGGCGGTCCAAAACGATGCGCGGCAGTATACCCGATGCCCCGGAGCTAGCTTCGAGTACCCCTATGAAAGCAGAGTTCCAAACCATCGAGCTGGAAATTCCCGCGGAATTGGCCGGCCAGCGCCTGGACAGCGCCCTGGCGCGTCTCATGCCGGAGCATTCGCGCACGCGCATCAAGGGGTGGATCGAGGCCGGCCAGGTGTTGGTGGGCCGATTGCCCTGCAAGCCCCGCGATGTGGTGACGGCGGGTTCTCGGGTCACCGTGTGCGTGACGGTGGACGAGCCGCAGACCGACGTGTTGCCCGAGACCATCCCGCTCACGCTGGTGCATGAGGATCGGGACGTGCTGGTGGTGAACAAGCCGGTGGGGCTGGTGGTGCACCCGGGGGCGGGCAATCCGAACCATACGCTGCAGAACGCCTTGCTGGGGTTCGACCCGGCGTTGGCGTCGCTGCCGCGCGCCGGCATCATTCACCGGCTCGACAAGGACACCAGCGGCCTGTTGGTGGTGGCGCGCACCCCGGCAGCGCACACCTCGCTGACGCGGCAGCTGCTGGCGCGAACCGTGTCGCGCGAGTACCTGGCCGTGTGCGTGGGCGTCATGACCAGCGGCGGTACCATCGACGAACCCATCGGGCGGCATCGGGCCGACCGGCTGCGCATGACCATCCGGGCCGATGGCCGGCCGGCCGTGACCCACTACCGCGTTCTGGAGCGGTTCCGCGCGCACACCTACCTGAACGTGAAGCTCGAAACCGGCCGCACGCACCAGATCCGGCTGCATCTGTCGCACCTGCGCTATCCCATCGTGGGGGATCAGGTGTATGGCGGCCGTTTTGCCTTGCCGCGAGGCGCGACGGCGCCGCTGATCGATATGCTGCGCGGTTTCAAGCGCCAGGCGCTGCACGCCGCGTCCCTGGCCTTCGATCACCCGCGCAGCGGCAAGCGGCTGAGCCTGGACGCCCCTGTACCGGTGGACTACGCCGCTCTGCTGACCGTGCTGCGCGAGGACGCCCGCGACGTGGAGCGGGCGACCGCGGATGTCCGTGGCGTCGGCGGTTCGCGGAGCTAAGGTGGGGGCCGCGCTGGTCGCGCCGCGATGGCTGGTTCCGCAATGGCCGGTGCCGCTGGCCGTGCGGGCGCTGTCGACGTTTCGGCCGGGCGGCTGCAGCCGGCCGCCTTACTCGTCCTTGAATCTGGGCGGCCACGTCGACGATAGCCCGCTGGCGGTGACCAAGAACCGTCGCTCGTTGCGGGAGGCGGCGGGCCTTCCCAACGAACCGTCCTGGCTGGTGCAGGTGCATGGAATTCAGGTGGTGGACCTGGACGCCCCGGGCGCCGCACGGACCGGGGATGCCGCCGTGACGCGGCAGCCGGGCAGGGTTTGCGCGATTCTGACCGCGGATTGCCTGCCCGTGTTGCTGGCGACCGAGGCGGGGGACCGCGTGGCCGCGGTGCATGCCGGCTGGCGCGGACTTGCGGCCGGCGTGATCGAGTCCACCGTGACCGCCTTGAATTCGGCGCCGCAGGACATCATGGCGTGGTTGGGGCCGGCCATCGGTCCCACGCACTTCGAGGTGGGGCCGGAAGTGCGGGCGGAGTTCCTGCGACGGGATCCTGGCTCGGAAACGGCGTTCGTGCCGAACGATCGTGGGTGCTACCTTGCGGACCTGTATGCGCTGGCGCGCCGACGCCTGGCCCGCGCCGGTGTCGGTCGGGCGTATGGGGGCGGGGAGTGCACCTTTGGCCAAGCCGATAAGTACTTCTCACATCGACGTGACGGTAAGACCGGCCGACAGGCCACCTTGATTTGGCTGGAGCATCGCGACAGCCGTTGAATTGATTCATAGCCGTCCCCACTTCGAGAGCATTCCAGGCGATTTCTCAAGGGAAAAATACCGATGCGGATGGATAAACTGACGACGAAGTTCCAGGCGGCGCTGGCGGATGCCCAGTCGCTCGCGGTGGGCCGCGACAATCAATACATCGAGCCCGTGCACTTGATGGCGGCCTTGCTCGACCAACAGGGCGGCACCGCGCGGCCTTTGCTCGAGAAAGCGGGCGCCAACGTGGCCAAGCTGCGTTCGGAGCTGGCGGCCGCCTTGGAGCGGCTGCCGAAAGTCGAAGGCGCGGCGGGCGAGGTGCTGCTGGGCAACGATTTGAACAAGCTGCTCAACGTCACCGACAAGCTGGCGCAGCAGCGCGGCGATCAGTTCATTTCCAGCGAGCTGTTCGTGCTCGCGGCCTGCGAGGACCGCGGTGAGCTGGGGCGCATCTTGAAGTCGACCGGTGCGGCGCGTGCGGCCTTGGAAACCGCCATCGACGAAGTGCGGGGCGGCTCCAAGGTGGAGGACGCCGGCGCCGAGGAGAACCGTCAGGCGCTGGAGAAGTACAGCATCGACCTCACCGAACGCGCGAGCCAGGGCAAACTCGATCCGGTCATCGGGCGCGACGATGAAATCCGCCGCACCATCCAAGTCTTGCAGCGCCGTACCAAGAACAATCCCGTGCTCATCGGCGAGCCCGGCGTCGGCAAGACGGCCATCGTCGAGGGATTGGCACAACGGATCATCAACGGTGAAGTGCCCGAGGGCCTCCGCAACAAGCGCATTCTCGCGCTCGACATGGGCGCGTTGATCGCGGGCGCTAAATTCCGCGGCGAATTCGAGGAGCGCTTGAAAGCCGTGCTCAACGATCTGGCCAAACAAGAGGGGCAGATCATTCTGTTCATCGACGAGCTGCACACCATGGTGGGCGCGGGCAAGGCCGAGGGCGCGATGGACGCCGGCAACATGCTGAAGCCCGCCCTGGCGCGCGGCGAACTGCATTGCGTCGGCGCGACCACGCTCGACGAGTATCGCAAGTACATCGAGAAGGACGCGGCGCTCGAGCGGCGTTTTCAAAAGGTGTTGGTCAATGAGCCGACGGTGGAAGACACCATCGCCATCCTGCGCGGGCTCAAAGAACGCTACGAAGTGCATCACGGCGTCGAAATCACCGACCCGGCCATCGTCGCGGCGGCGACCCTCTCGAATCGCTACATCGCGGACCGTCAGCTGCCGGACAAGGCCATCGATCTGATCGATGAGGCCGGTTCGCTGATTCGCATGGAGATCGACTCGAAGCCGGAGGCGCTGGACAAGCTCGATCGGCGCATCATCCAGCTGAAAATCGAGCGCGAGGCGCTCAAGAAGGAGACCGACGAGGCCTCGCGCAAGCGTCTCTCCACGTTGGAAGACGCGCTCAAGGCGCTCGAGAAGGAGTACTCGGACCTGGAAGAGGTGTGGAAGGCCGAGAAGGCGACGGTGCAGGGCGCCGCGCACATCAAGGAGGAATTGGAGCGGGCCCGCCAGGATGTCGATACGGCGCGGCGTGCACAGGACCTGGCGCGCATGTCGGAGCTGCAATATGGGCGCATTCCGGCGCTCGAGCAGCGTCTTGCGAAGGCGCTCGAAGTGGAGCAGAAGCCGAATCAGCTGCTGCGCAACTCCGTGACCGAAGTGGAGATTGCCGAGATCGTGTCGAAGTGGACCGGCATTCCGGTGGCGCGCATGCTCGAGGGCGAGCGCGATAAATTGCTGAGAATGGAGGAGGTCCTCGACAAGCGCGTGGTGGGCCAGAACGAAGCGGTCAAAGCGGTGGCCGATGCCATTCGCCGCACGCGGGCGGGCCTGTCGGATCCGAATCGGCCGAGCGGCTCGTTCATGTTCTTGGGCCCCACCGGCGTCGGCAAGACCGAGCTCTGCAAGGCCTTGGCCGAATTCATGTTCGACACCGAGGAGTCGATGATACGCATCGACATGTCGGAATTCATGGAGAAGCATTCGGTCGCCCGCCTGATCGGCGCGCCGCCGGGCTATGTGGGCTACGAGGAGGGCGGCTATCTCACCGAGGCGGTGCGCCGCCGGCCGTACTGCGTGATATTGCTCGATGAGATCGAAAAAGCGCATCCCGATGTGTTCAACGTGCTGCTCCAGGTATTGGATGACGGCCGGCTCACCGACGGTCAGGGTCGCACGGTCGATTTTCGCAACGCCGTGGTCATCATGACCTCGAACCTGGGCAGCCAGGTCATTCAGGAAATGGGCGGCGAGGCGAACTATGCGGGCATGAAGGCCGCCGTGATGCAGGTCGTCACGCAGCATTTCCGGCCGGAGTTCATCAACCGCGTCGATGACATCGTGGTGTTCCATTCGCTCGGCCGCGAGCAGATCCGTGCCATCGTGGACATCCAATTGGGGCGTCTGCGGCAGCGGTTGGCGGAACGGGATATCTCGCTCGTTCTCGATGACGATGCGCGCGACAAGATCGGCGAGGCCGGCTTCGATACGGTGTATGGTGCACGGCCGTTGAAGCGCGCCATTCAATCGCAGATCGAAAACCCGCTGGCGCAGCAGATCTTGCGCGGCGATTTCGTCGCCGGCGATCGGGTGGTGGCCAAGCTCAAGCACGATGTGTTGGTGTTCGAGAAGGAACGCCTGCATTAGACGACGGCGCTGCCGGATGGCCGGCGGCGCCCAACATGCGGCTTCGGTATACTGCGGCGCGGTGAGGGATTAGAGGAACTTCATGCCTTTTTACGAATATCTGTGCAAGAGCTGCGGCCATACGCTGGAGGCCATGCAGAAGATCAACGATGCGCCGCTGAAGAAGTGCCCGCATTGCGGCAAGTCGCAGCTGACGCGGCTGATGTCCGCTCCCGTGTTTCGCCTGAAGGGCGGCGGTTGGTACGAGACGGACTTCAAGGGCGAGGGCGACAACAAGAAGAACTTGGCCGATCGGCCCGAGACGGACGCGGCCAAGGACGCGAAGCCGGCGGCGGATGCCAAGACCGATGCCACGGCGAAAGATGCGGCCAAGCCTGCCGAGAAGGCCGCCGACAAACCGGCGGAGAAGGCTGCGCCGGCGGAATCGAAGAAGCCGGATGGCGGCGGCGGGATGTCCAAGCGCGGCGCGACCGCTGCGGCCAAACCGGCGGCGCGAGCCAAGTCCAGCGCCGCCCGGCCGAAGAGGGCGCCCCCCAAAAAGGCCGCGAAGTCCAAAAGCCGCCGCTAGGGCCGCACTTGCGGCCCTTTGTAGGGTCAATTTCGGGTACTCGCGAAGCGAGCACAAGGCCGGGGTGTCTTACACCCCGTAGTTTCGCGCGCCAGCGCTGATAAAGAGTCGATTTCTCGGTACTCGCGAAGCGAGCACAAGGCCGGGGTGTCTTACACCCCGTAATTCCGCGCGTCGGCGCTGGAGAAGGCCCTATACCCCGGCATTTCGCGCGTCGGCGCTAGACCATGCTTGCTCAGGCGGCCCCCAGGCCTTAGCATCGCGCGCTTTCCCTTTGGCGGTCCAATGCTTATGCGCACTCATTATTGCGGCCAGGTCGGCGAATCAGCGATCGGACAGGTGGTCACCGTGGCCGGCTGGGCCCATCGTCGCCGCGACCACGGCGGCGTCATTTTCGTCGACCTGCGCGATCGGGAGGGCTTGCTGCAGATCGTTTTCGATCCGGATCGAGCCGAAGTATTCGCCAAAGCGGAACGGGTGCGCAACGAGTACGTGCTCAAGGTGACCGGCTTGGTCCGCGTCCGGCCCGCCGGCACTGCCAACACCCATTTGAAGTCAGGCCAGGTGGAACTGTTGGCGCAGGAGCTGGACATCCTCAACCGCTCCGAGCCGCTGCCGTTCCAGCTGGATGAAATCGTCAGCGAGGAAGTCCGGCTGCGATTCCGCTACATCGACCTGCGGCGCGACGAAATGCGCGAGCGCTTGCTGCTGCGCCATCGCATCACGCGCGCCATGCGTCATTATCTGGACGACGCCGGATTCGTCGACATCGAGACGCCGATGCTGTCGAAGGCGACACCGGAGGGCGCCCGCGATTATCTGGTGCCCAGCCGCACGCACGCGGGTAAGTTCTTTGCGCTGCCCCAGTCGCCGCAGATCTACAAACAGCTGTTGATGATCGCGGGGTTCGACCGCTACTACCAGATCGTGCGTTGTTTCCGGGATGAGGACTTGCGTGCCGATCGGCAGCCGGAGTTCACCCAGCTCGATATCGAAACCTCGTTTCTCGACCAGGCCGATATCCAGAAACTGATGGAAGGCTTGGTGCGCTTCCTGTTCAAGCAGGTGTTGAACGTCGAGCTGCCGGACCCGCTGCCGCGCATGACCTACGCCGAGGCGATGCGCCGCTATGGCTCGGACAAGCCGGATCTGCGCGTGCCGCTGGAGCTGGTGGATGTGGCCGATCTGGTCAAGGGCTGCGATTTCAAGGTATTCGCCGGTCCCGCCGCCGATCCCAATGGGCGCGTGACGGCGTTGTGCGCGCCGCAGGGCGGCAGGCTGTCGCGCAAGGAGATCGACGATTACACGGCGTACGTGGCGCGCTACGGCGCCAAGGGATTGGCGTATGTCAAAGTCAACGAGATCGCCAAGGGCCGCGACGGTCTGCAATCGCCTATTTTGAAATTCTTGAGCGATGCGGCGATTGCCGGAATTCTCGAGCGGACGGCGGCGCAGGACGGCGATTTGATTTTCTTCGGCGCCGACTCGGCGAAGGTCGTGAGCGACGCCTTGGGGGCGCTGCGCCTGAAGGTGGGGCAGGACCTCAAGCTCGTGGCCTCCGGATGGCGGCCGTTGTGGGTGGTCGACTTCCCGATGTTCGAATACGACCCCGCGCTCAAGCGCTGGGCGGCCATGCATCATCCGTTCACCAGTCCGGTGAATCTGGACTATGCGGCCCTGGTGGCGAGTCCCGGCGAAGCGCTCGCCAAGGCCTATGATCTCGTGCTCAACGGCTCGGAGATCGGCGGCGGCTCAGTGCGTATCCACATGCAGGAGCTGCAGTCGGCGGTGTTCGACTTGTTGGGCATCTCCGCGGAAGAGGCGCGGAGCAAGTTCGGTTTCTTGCTCGATGCGCTCAAATACGGTGCGCCGCCGCACGGCGGAATCGCCTTCGGTCTCGATCGCCTGGCCATGCTGATGGCGGGTGCCGACAGCATTCGCGATGTGATTGCCTTCCCGAAGACGCAGACGGCCGCGGATTTGTTGATGGACGCGCCCACGGAAGTGAGCGAGGCCCAGCTCAAGGAACTCCACATTCGAGTGCGCGCTCCGATCAAGGTCGATTAGCCGTTGGAGTCGTTTCGACGCCCCGAGTCCGTGCTCATCGTGATTTATACCGCGGGCGGCGAGTTCCTGTTGCTGGAGCGCCGCCGGCCCCCGGGGTTCTGGCAGTCGGTGACCGGCAGCCTGGAGTGGGGCGAGAGGGCGGACGATGCGGCGCGCCGCGAGGTCATCGAGGAGACCGGCATCACCGAGGGGTTTCTGCGCAACCTGCAATGGACCCAGGTGTATGAAATCCTGCCGGCCTTCGGCAAAAAATACGCGCCCGGTGTCACGCGAAATCTGGAACATGCCTTCGCCCTGAAGTTGCTGCGGCGGGTGCCGGTGACCTTGAGCGAGCGAGAGCATGTGCAGTATCGGTGGGTGTCCGCCCGCGAGGCCCTCGCGATGGCCTCGTCGAACACCAATCGGACCATCATTGAGCAGCTGCGTCACTAGTGCCTCGGCGCAGCGAAGTCGATCGATCAGGGGGAATGGCTGAGACCTGGCGGGTGGGCCGGCGATGACGGTGGTGGTGTACGTCCATGGGCTCTGGATGGGCGGGCAGGAAGGATTTTTGCTGCGTCATCGCTTAGGCCGCGCGCTCGATGCGGAAACCCGCTCGTTCACCTATTCCTCGAAGCGCGCGACCATCGCCGACACTGCGCTGGCGCTGGGCGATTACCTTACGATGATTCGAACCGATACGCTGCACCTGGTGGCCCATAGTTTGGGCGGCTTGGTGGTTCTGCAGTTGTTCGAGTCGCACGACTCCGCGGACCGGCTGCGATTGCCGGCGGGCCGAATCGTGTTGCTGGGGTCGCCGGTTCGCGGCAGCCGCAGCGCCGAGCGGCTGGCGCGGCTGCCCTTCGGTCGCGCATTGCTGGGGCGGGCGGGCCAGGGGTTGCTCGGGACGCGCGAGCGGCGCTGGGACGGGCCGCGCGAGTTGGGGACCCTGGCCGGCGACTTATCCATTGGCGCCGGTCGATTGCTGGGATCCTTGGACGCGCCCAACGACGGCACGGTCTTGGTCGAGGAGACCTGCCTGCCGGGCGCGGCCGATCAACTCACCTTGCGGGTGAGTCACACCGGCCTGCCCTATGCGGTCTCGGCGGCCGAGCAGACCGCGGCGTTCTTGAACACGGGACGATTTCGGCGCTGAGCGCGGTGGCGTTCGCCGAATTCACCCCGCGAGGACCGTGAATTTGACCGGGCGCGGGGTGTAGCATCGGCAGCGTTCAAGCCGGCCAACATCACTATCACTGTGCGCGATGCTAACCTACGTTGCGCCCGTCCAATTGCTTCAGCTTGAACAACAGGTCAAGGGCCTCGCGCGGGCTGATCGAGTCCGGGTCGATGGCGCGCAGCGCGTCGAGGGCGGGCGATGCGGGCGGCGCTGCGACGATCTCGCGTGGTGCGACGAACAGCGGCAATTCGGTCTGCGGCGAGGCGGAGGTCCGCAGCGCGTCGCGCTCGCGTTCCAATTCCGTGAGATAGCGTCGCGCCTGCGCGGTGACCGATTTCGGGATGCCGGCGAGCGCGGCGACTTGCAAGCCGTAGCTTTGGTTGGCGGGACCTTCCTTCACGCTGTGCAAGAACACGAGTTTGTCGCCGTGCTCAACGGCCTCGACGTGCACGTTGGCCACGCCCGGCGCCTCGGTTGCGAGGCTGGTGAGTTCGAAATAATGCGTGGCGAACAGCGTGAACGCGCGGATTTTCGTGGCGATGAATGCGGCGCACGCCCACGCGAGCGAGAGACCGTCGAAGGTGCTGGTGCCGCGCCCCACTTCGTCCATCAGCACCAAGCTCTGGTCGGTGGCGTTGTTGAGAATGTTCGCCGTTTCCGTCATTTCCAGCATGAAGGTCGAGCGACCGCCGGCGAGATCGTCCGAGGCGCCGATACGCGTGAAGATGCGATCGAGCGGACCTAACACGGCGCGCTTCGCGGGGACGAAGCAGCCGATGTGCGCCAGGATGGCGATGAGCGCTGTCTGGCGCATGAAGGTGCTCTTGCCGCCCATGTTGGGGCCGGTGATGATGAGCATGCGGCGTGCGTCATCGAAGCATAGATCGTTGGGAATGAACGGCTCGCGGCTGGCGCGTTCGACCACCGAGTGCCGGCCCTGGTCGATCTGCAGCATCGGATAGGCGACCAATTCGGGTTGCGCGCAGTCGAGCGTGGTGGCGCGCTCGGCGAAACACGCCAGCACGTCGAGCTGTGCGAGCGCGGCGGTGGTTTGCTGCAAGGCCGGCAGCCGGGCGGTCAGCAGCTCCAGCAGCGCGTCGTAGAGTTCTTTTTCGCGAGCCAGCGCGCGATCGCGGGCGCCCAGCACCTTGTCCTCGAACGACTTCAACTCGGGCGTGATGAAGCGCTCGGCGGACTTCACGGTCTGCCGCCGCAGGTACTCCGCGGGGACGCGATCGGCCTGGCTGCGATTCACCTCGATGAAAAATCCTTGCACGCGATTGAAGCCGAGCTTGAGGCTCGACAGCCCGCTGCGCTCGCGTTCGCGGCGCTCGAGTTCCAACAGAAACTCCTCGGTGTTGCTGCCGAGCAGGCGCAGTTCGTCGAGTTCCGCGTCGTAGCCCGGCGCGATCACGCCGCCGTCGCGCAGGAAATGCGGCGGCGACTCGGCGAGCGCGCGCGCCAGCACGGCGTGCTCGTCGCGATGGTCGGAAAGCTCGCTCGAGAGTTGCTGCAGCAGCGGCGAGGGCGCCTGGTCCAGGATCGCACCCAGGGCCTGGTGGAGCCCCGGCAGCGCCGCGAGTGCCGTCCGCAGTTGAGTGAGATCGCGTGGCCGCGCCGAGCGCAGCGCCACGCGCGCCAGAATGCGCTCCAGGTCGCCGATCGACCGCAGCCGCTCGGCCAGCGCCACATGACGCGCGGCCTCGATCAGCGTCGTCACGGCGTGGTAGCGGATCCGCAGTGTGGCGTGATCGCGCAAGGGTCGATGCAGCCAGCGCCGCAGCAGCCGTCCGCCCATGGGGGTGGCCGTCCGGTCGAATACTCCCGCAAGCGTGAGCTCGGGTTTGCCGGCGAGGCTTTCATCGAGTTCGAGGTTGCGGCGGGTTGCCGGATCCATGATGAGCGCGGCATCGCGTTCCTCGGTGGTGATCGAGAGCAGGTGCGGCAGCGCCGACTTTTGCGTCTCGCGGACGTAGGCCAGCAGCGCGCCCGCCGCGGCGACACTCAAGGGCTTGTCGGCGCAGCCAAAGCCCGCGAGATCGCGCGTGCGGAACTGCTCGGTGAGCGCTCGCGTCGCCGATTCCACATCGAAATGCCAGGGTGCACGCAGGCGCCAGGGCCGTTCCTGGCCGGCGCCGGGGCCCGCGGATGGCGGCAGCGCGCCATCCGGCGCCAGGATTTCCGCGGGCCGCAGGCGCTCGAGTTCCGCATCGAGCGCGGTCGAGTCGTTCAGTTCCATGACGCTGAAGCGGCCTGCGGACAGATCGAGCCACGCGAGCCCGAAACGGCCGTCGGCGCCGCAGACGCTGGCGAGCACATTGTCGCGGCGTTCATCCAGCAGCGCCTCGTCGGTGATGGTGCCGGGGGTGACGATGCGCACCACCTCGCGCTCCATCGGGCCCTTGGTCTTTCCAGGCTCGCCGCGCTGTTCGCAAATCGCGACCGATTGTCCCTTGCGGACCAGCTTCGCGAGATAGGTGTCGAGCGTGACGGCGGGCACGCCGGCCATGGGGATGGGCGCTCCGGCGGAGGCGCCGCGCTGGGTCAGCGCGATGTCCAGGAGCTGCGCGGCGCGGCGCGCATCGTCGAAGAACATCTCGTAAAAATCGCCCATGCGATAAAACAACAGCACGTCGGGGTGCTGCGCCTTGATGCGCAGGTATTGCTGCATTAGTGGGCTCACCTCCGGAGTATGTTTCGGAGCATTTTCGGGTTTCGAGACGTCAGTCACATTGCAGCCTGTTTTTGGATTTTATACATCAAAATCAAGGTTTTATAGAGAAATTATGTCTAAGAAGCCACCAGATAATGTCATATACCCCTCCAGCTTCAAGGGAACGAAGGATACGAAACCTAGAGAGATCTGGGAGACTTCGTCTCCTATGCGAATGAACTCTCTAGGGGCAATAATCCCCGAATCCGAGACTTTTGTGACGGCAACCGAAGCAAAAGCGATTCCGGCGCCGACCGACAAAGGCCACGTTGAAGTATGGTCGAAACACGATAAGTGGTTTGGCGTAAGAGTGTCCAAAGCCACCGCTGCCGGCAAAGTGCACAGAGTCTGGATCGCCAGGTTCAAAGACGGATCTAAGCACACAAAACGCAATATAGGCCGGGTCTTTCACATGGACATCGACGAAGCCAGGAATCGAGCCTATCTGCTGCGTCGAATTGGCGCCAATCGAAGCGACGATGAGGTGCCGGTGCAGGTTAAGGGAATCTATGACACCTATCGCCTGCTAAAAGGCAAGGAATGGTCGCAGGCAACTAAAGACGACTATAAGAAAGCGTTCGACATGGTACCGGACTGGCACAATCGTCGGATTGACGGCTTCAAAGCAATTGAAATCACAAAGCGATTTTTGAAGATAGCCGAAGACGTAAAGAAAAAACACAAAGGTAAAAAAGCTGGCTGGGACGGTCGCAGTACTGCAATCAGTGTCATGCGTCTAATGCGGGTTTTGTTCAACTACGCCAAAAATCACAACATGATCACGTTCAATCCGTGCGACGGTTTGAAATCGACAGGACAGATGATACCGCCGCCGCGCAAAGCAAAGCCGATGGAGTTTGCGAAGCTGCCTGAGTTTTGGCGATATATTCACGAAAAGTGTTTGCCCAGCACGCGCGACTACATTTTGACCGGGTTGTTCACCGGCATGCGTCTATCAGTGTTGAATGACATGAATTGGGATAACTACTCTAACCGCGACAAGATCTATAAATTGTTGCCCGACACTCGCGGTAATAAAACTCGGGAATTGGTGCCGATGCCACTGCCAACGCTGCTGCTAAAAGTTGTCTTCGAACCCAGGTTCAAGAACAAGAAAGATGGCGAGCATTGGATCCTCCCGAGTGTGAGATATGCGGGCGCGCCGGTGCGCTCAATTAAAGGCACTCTGAAAGCTATGTCCGAAGCATTGGAAATCAATATTGGCGTTCATGATCTGCGCCGTCTATCGGCGACGATTGCTTATCGTGCCACCCGTGGCGATTGTAGCCGCTCACAAAATAGGAGGCATCCACATCGAGCGACACGGCGCCGTCGAAGGTGCCATCGCTCGCATTCAATCGGCGGCGAACTGTAGTGTCCAGTCTTGGGATCGACCGTTCTTTCGGGGTAGATCCACCCAGAGCGCATCCCGGCCGCGCAGGCTTAAGAACCCCTGATCGGCGCCGGGCGCCACTTCCGCGGGGCGAGTACTCGCCACGACCGCCCCGTCGCGGTTGAGCACCCGCACCACAAACAGGAGCTCCGGCGGGAGTAACGCCCGCGCCTTGAGGTCTGATAACGCCGCCTCCGGCCCCTTGGTTTCATAGACATATTTGACCCATTTTAGGGTCTGATCGATTTCATGCAGCGCTCGCACCACCTGGGCTTTATAGGTATTGACCAGATCCAAGCTCGCGGCGGCGGCGGCCGTCTCGGCCCGGGCCCGCTCGAGCTTGATCAGATTGAGCGTGGTGCCCCAGATCACGGCGAGCACGAGAGCCGTGAGCACCGGAAACAAAATCTGCGGCTCGGTCAGCCGGGCGAGTAAGGCGCGCAGCCCGGTGGGTGCCTCCTTGCGCATCGCGGCCATGCGGATCGTATCGTCAAAGGGAGGGTGTGCGGACATAGTCATTTGGATTCGATCACTCCATGTTACTACGAAGAACGTTAAACCGACGCCCTTCAGGTCGCATTCTTGGAAGATCTGCGCAATATCAGTGGCCCGCGACAATCGCTGTGACGGTTGGGTGCGTTAGGGGTTTGGAGTTACTCGCATTCCGGGGTTTGTATCGGCCGACAGCACAAGGACTTGATAGGTAGTACGATGTCAGGAATCGGTGGCCTTGGTATATCTCAAGTCTGACACGTAACCGCCGATATCCTGCCCCATCGACGGCTACGTGCTAGCGCGCGGATGTTGCAACGCCATGCTTTTTTATAAGGATTCGATATGAAGGGATTTTATGCATCCGCTACCATAAAAAAACTCATCGCAGCCACCGCGGTAGCAGCGGCGATCATCCAAGTGCCGGCACAGGCGCAAAGCTTGGACACCGTGCTCGGCGGCATCGATTTCAGCGTTCATGGTTTTGGCACCGCGGGCGTCGTCGTCACCAACAGCAACGACGCGGAATTCGTGCGGGGCGCCGAGCGTTCTGGCGCCGACAAAACTCCCGTCGAGAATGTCGATTCCAATCTCGGGGTCCAGGCCACGGCGCGTTTCAACTCATGGCTCTCGGCAACCGTGCAGGTGCTCGAGTCTGCTTCGACCGAGATCGATCCCATCGCCTGGGCCTACGTGAAAATCGCTCCCATCAGCAACCTGTCCATCAAGTTGGGTAAGGTGGAAATGCCTTTGTTCATGATTTCGGACTCCCGCGACATCGGTTACGCCAATACCTGGGTGCGTCCGCCGAACGAAGTCTACGCACTCAGCCTGAACGAGGAACTGAAGGGCGGTGAAGCCACCTATACCATCCCGCTGGGTACCACGCAGCTGTCCGCCACCGGGTATGCCGGCAACAGCCGTACCGTCGTCAATTCAGGGTCCCTTAGCGCCTGGGACGTGCATGGCGGCGAACTGCGCTGGGAAAGCGACTGGGTCACCCTCCGCGGCAGCTATATGAGCGAGCAAAACTATTTCGGCGGCCCCACCACGGGCACGGGCTCCGCCCCCTCCCCAGGCAACGCCAGCACGCCGAGTCATGACAAGTATACGTTCGAAGGTGTTGGCGCCCAGATGGACCACGACAACATCGTGGCTCAGGCGGAGTGGGTGAAACGTACGTCGGCGTCAGTTGGTCCCGTCGTCAATGGCACCGGCTGGTATATCGTCGGCGGCTACCGATTCGGCAAGGTTCTACCGTATGTGTCCTATGCCGTGGCCAAGGATTCGGGCGAACCGTCGCCGGTGTATTTATCGGGAAATCAGGACACCAAGGCCGTGGGCGTTCGCTGGGATTTCTTGAGGTCGGCCGACATCAAGTTTCAATTCGAGCGTGTCGACCCGAAGGGCACTGAGGGAATCAGCTTCGTCAATCAGACCCCGAGCTTCGGCACTAATACGATCAGCGTCACCACGCTACTCGTCGACTTTGTGTTTTAAACGTTGCTCGTCCAGCGAACGAGTGATCATCATCAGTGTCAGCGCGGACTTCGTATTCTAGGTCACCTATCATGAACAAGAACTTACTCACGGTAATTTTGGGGCTCACGACGATTTTGGCGCTCACAGTGCAAGCCCGCGCCGACGAGATCGTCGTAGTGATGGGTACGGGAGCTGTTGCGCTCACTAAAGAGCAGGTCGCGGGCATCTACCTCGGTCGCAACAACAACCGAAATCCGGTTGATCTGCCCGAATCGAACCCAGTGCGCGCAGCGTTCTACAAAAAAGCCACGGATCGCGACCCGCCTCAGATCAAGGCGCTGTGGTCTCGACTCAACTTTACCGGCCAAGGCCAACCGCCCAAAGAGATGCCGGACGCCGCCGCCGTCAAAAAGGCGGTCGCTGCGGATCCGAAAGCCGTTGGATATATCGACAAAGCGGATCTCGATGCATCGGTCAAAGTCGTGCTAGCGTTGAACTGAAGAGTCTGGCATTCCCTCGAGCGAGCGCGTCCGGAATCGCCCCCGCAGAGCGAGGTTTTTTAAGGTTCGAAGGGAGTCGAGTACACTTGAAAACATACCCCACACCGAGCGTTTGCTTCCTTCGCGACGCGACGCCCGTCCCACGGCCCTCACCGCGTTTGAGGCGCAGCGGCCTTCAGCACCTGGTGCGGGCACGCAATCGCTTGGCACCCACGGGTTCTGGGGTCACCGCAATGAACCAAGGACGCCTGGCTGCTTGTACCTCGCGCCGATGGCGCGACACAGCGCAGCGTTCGATACACCTCCCGCGGTATTGGCGTACGGGTGATGTGTTGATCCTGCGCTCGAGGAGCCACCCCCGTGCCACAGTCCATCGTTTAAGCAGAAGATTTGGGCGATTCCGACGATAGCGGCGGCGATTTTCGGTGTCAGTCTTGCGGTCATGTTCTTGCGCAGCACCGAGACCGCCAAGACGATCGGCGCTGACGCGAAGCGAAACCTATTGGCGGTCAATACGGAGCTAACTCGCTATTTATTCATCTGATGCTCCTTTAGAATTTCTTCGACAAGGTGACTCGGAATGAGAGCGGCTCGAGGGGATGAATATGCACGTCCGCAACCCCGGCCGCCGGTTCCCCGGGCAGCCGGTCGATGTACCAATACTCCATCGCATTCGCTTTAGCGTTGAGGATGTTGTAAATACCGACGGCGCCGCTCCAGCCGCTGCCGAATGCATAGCGGACGTCACTGTTCCATTCATGGTAACCCGAGCCTTTCACGACGTTGTCGGATGACAAGGGGTAGGCGCCCAAATAGCGAAGTGCCAGGCTACCGCTCCACGGCCCCGCATTCTTCACATAGACCGCGAGTGACCCGGTGGCGAGCGGATCGTTCGGCATGTAATAGCCCACGTGTCCCGTGCCATCGTCAAAGAGCGTCTTGAACCTCGAATGATCTTGGGAGAAGGTGCCGTAAAACTCCAGCCAGGTGAGTGCCTGGTAGGTCACGTTGAGCTCATAACCATACCGACGGCTGGCGGGCCCCGCCGTATCCTGCCCTATGTCGGGGTTGTACTCAGTCTCGGACTGAGCATCGAGATTGAACACCGCGAGGGTCAGCGCGATCTTGCGGTCGAATAGCTCCTGACGCAGGCCAATTTCCTCGCCCATCTGCGTGGCGATGAGCGGGGCACCTTGAACTCCGGTGATTCGCGCTTGATTCACGCCCCGCAGATCATCGCTGTGAAAACCGCGGCCGGCGCTCACGTAAAATTCAGTCGTGGCGAGCGGCTTGAAAATGAGACTGCCCTTCGGTTCGAGAATGTTCCGGCTCGCTGTACCGGGATTGGTGCCCACGTCGCTCCCATACTGGTCGTCATCCCGCAACCCCAACACCGTGCGAAACCAGTCGCTCCAATGGGTGGTCGCCTGCACGTAGAGCGCATTACTGCCGAGCCGCACACGATCCCGTTCGCTGTAGCCGAGCGGATCATCGACCGCTGGGATGGGTACGGCGTCCTTGGACGGCGTGCGAGAGACGTGGAGAAAGTCGTAACGCGTTTGAAACCCGACCAACAGCTCGTTGTCGACGCCAAACACTTGAGCGGAATGGGTGTAGCCGACGGCACCGCCGAGAGTCGAGCGATCTTCATGTTGATCTTCCTGATCGCCGTTCACCGGATCGACGAGGAAATGCGTGAAGTTATTGAACAACGACAAGGTGTTACTGAAGACGTAAGCACTTGCCGCCAGTTGTCCACCACCAAGGCTTGAGAAATATTCGCCCGACAGATTGGCACGCTCGGCAGCACCTTGATCGGTGGGATCGAGTTCGCCAAACCGGCTAATGAGCCCTTCGGTGATGGCGCGCTCCGGTTGATCGGTCTGGTTGTTCCAAAGGCCGTGATAAAAGGACCCGGTCAGGGAGTACCCGTCGTGGGTATCGCCTTCGCTATAGCGCAGCACCGCATTGATCTTGCGTTGATCGCCCGGCGTCGTCCAGGGGCCATCGTAGTGCTGGAGTTCCAATGCACCCAGCAAGTTCCCGTCAGCCAACTGGGTTGATCCTGCCGTAAACAGCCGCTCGAAGCCCCACATGCCGCCCGTCAGGGACATCTGATCATCGATCGTGTCGAGGTAGCCGATGTGGATGGCGCCAACCGATGAGAAGTCCCCTTCGGAGGCGTAGTAAGTGCCCTTGGTGTAGTGAATATTGGTCGCGAGTTCCGGAATCAGGAAGTTAAGATCCGTATACCCCTGGCCGTGCGCGTGGGTGGGCTCGTTGACCGGGATTTCATCGACGAACGTGGCCAAATCGGTGCCGTGGTCCAAGTTATAGCCGCGCAGCAAGTATTGATTCGCCTTGCCCTCACCGCTATGCACCGTAACGACCAGACCCGGCACGGTCTCGAGCAGCTGCCCGGGCCGATACACGGGGGCCAGGGCGAGTTCATCGTTGACCACCACACCCTCGCTCGCGGTGGTGGCACTGCCAATCAATCGTAGGCGTTCGGCCGTTACGGTGATTGCCTGCAATTCGTTGGACGAAGCCGCTTCGCCGGCAGATGGCGCAGGGTCACCGGCCGCGAACGAAGCCACCAAGCACAGCATGATGGCACCGACGATGTACCTATTATATCGCATACCGCCATTGGCCCATGGTGATTCTTAGATATAGGGGGGCAACGCGGGTGCCGCCGGGATGAGACGGCGGCGCCCGACTTGGTTGGAGTATATTCGCAGGGACATCAGGTTTCAGGTAATTTACTGTTTTAGCTAACGTTATTAACGTTTAAATGCGTCCCATGTGTGCTGATCCTCCGCCCTTCATGCTCTCAGGTGCATTCGTTGATGGACGCTAGCGAAGCGTTGCGCCAGCAGGCCGAACGAGTCCAAGCCAGTGGAGCGCTGGGCGAGTCGCGCTTGCGGCGCTTGTTCGACTATCTGGTCGAGAACTCTCTCGCAGGCCAATCCCCCAAAGAGATCGCAATTGCGATCGATGTGTTCGGTAAGACGTCGGATTTCGATGCGGCCCAGGACGCCCTGGTGCGGGTCTACATACACAAGTTGCGCAAGGCGCTCGATGAGTTTTATAGCGCGCGCGATGAGCCTGGCGCCAGGTTGCACCTTCCACGGGGCGACTATCGCTTGCAGTTAAGCACGCCTCCCCCCGCACTGCCGGGACCGGAGAAAACTAGGAATCGGCGCGTCGGCCTTTTGCGCGTGCTCGTCGTCTTGATAGCGGCGGTGATGGTGGGATTGCTCGGTTTCGCGTGGCATCGAACGCCTCCCTCGGAACTGGACCGGGTTCGCGCTAATCCGATTTGGGCCGAGATTCTGAAAGACGAGCGTCCTATCTTGATCGTCGTTGGCGATTACTACTTGATCGGCGAAATCGACGATTCAATGAACGTCAACCGGCTGGTTCGCGAGTACTCGGTCAATTCAAAGAGCGATCTGGACCGCTATCTCGTCGAGCATCCTGATATGGCCGCTCGATACATGGACGTGGGCGTACGCTATTTGCCCATCTCAGCGGCGTTCGCACTGCGCGACGTGATGGTGTTGCTCGCCCCTCAGAATAAACGCATTAGCATCGCCAAAATGTCGGACGTGGAACCCAGCAGCCTCAAATCTGCCGATATCATTTATATCGGCTATTTGAGCGGCATGGGGATGCTCCAAGACCTCGTTTTCACGGGCTCCCGCTTCGCGATCGGCGACTCCTACGACGAGGTTATCGATAATAAAACACGCCATTCGTATATCAGCCAGGTCGGCAGTAGGGCCATGGACCCACCGCAAACTACCCGCGGGGAACAGTCCTATCACGACTACGGTTTGTTCGAGAAACTTCGAGGTCCCAGCGGGAACACCATTCTGGTCATTGCCGGCACCCGTGACGAGGGGGTCAGTCAAACGGCAGACGCCTTTACCAGTGAGCAGAAGCTCAATGACTTGGAGCAAACCGACCTCGCTCTGCCCTTCGAAGCACTCCTCGAAGTCAGCGCATTTAACGGCACCAATTTGAGCGGGAAAGTAGTTTTGCAGTCGAAACGCATTGGCGCTGTTCCAAAGAAATAGCCATTAAGACGGTTCGAACCTGCTTCCCGTGTGCCGCGCTTGGCCAGGTCATCAACTGATGACTGCGGTTCATCGTGCTAAGCCCGCGCGCTGCGAAGTGGTATTCGGAGCCGACGATGAGGTCCATCGAAGTGTGATCAAGCTACGCGATTCCGAGCGCCCGACGCCTACGTGGCTTCGCAGGGTACGCGTTTCTTTCGCTGCCGGAGTCTAGGCGGTCCGATGCCGCCCACGAGTTCCGGCCCGTCGGTAACGAAGGACGGCAGCCGGGCGGCGAGGGTTGGTTGAGTCGCAGCTCGGGTAGCTACGCCAATGTGCTTACATTCAGGCAGTAACTTCTATAGTCTTTGTGGCCTATCAAAACCGCAACCGAGGGTGGCGGCTCACCAGTTTTAGGAGATTACGCATGGCCAACGCTCTTCCTTCCGCCTGCCTTGACCAGCTTTTTCGGACTGCGCGGACCCACAACGAATGGACCGATCGGCCTGTCGAAGAGGCGATCGTTCGCGAGCTTCATGAATTGCTGGAATGGGGGCCGACCTCCGCGAACTGCTGTCCCGCGCGTTTCATTTGGGTACGAAGCTATGAGGGCAAGCAAAAGCTTGCACCGATGGCGACGCAGAACAACCGAGCGAAGATTCTCGCTGCGCCCTTGACGGTGATCATCGGCAACGATCTTGATTTTGCCGGCAAATTGCCGACGCTCCTGAGCTTCCTGCCGCCTGAACGAATAGCCTTTATGCAAAAATACCTAGCTGAGCCTACAGTTTCAGCGGCTACTGCAATGCGCAACGGCACTTTGCAAGGCGCGTACCTCATTATGGCAGCGCGCGCATTGGGTCTCGATTGCGGACCCATGTCAGGCTTCGACCACGCCAGCGTAGATCAAGGCTTTTTCGCGGGCACCCGGATCCAGTCCAACTTCATTTGCTCGATCGGTTACGGAAAGAAGGAAGCGCTGTTTCCGCGCAATCCGCGCTTAGCCTTTGAGGAAACCAGTCAATTTGCCTGAGCGACAAAGCCTCGCCCCCCGCTTCAGGTGAGCATTATTGGCTCTTCTTTTCGTCTTGTTCGGTCCGTAGCCGACTATCGCTACGTCTGTCGCCAACGCTCAGGGGGTTGGTTGGCGTCAATCGTGCTCATCTATTCGTTCCAGTAAGGAGTTCTCCAAAGCGCCAGAGCACCCCGACTATCCCGCGTGACTCGTGGTGAACTCACACGCACCTTGTCTCCTCCCTTTTAGCCATAACGCGTTCCGCTATGGGTCGAGGAAATCTTGGGTGACGCTCGGACCCCATTGCGAGAGACTTTTCTCCGGGCTGAATTCCTTGCGTCCGACCTGATAGTGGTCATTCACCAAGTCGCCATCGGTCCAGTGTTCGATCTTATTGCCGAACGGGTCGCGCCAGTAATCAAAGATCTGACTGCCTTCGACATGGCGGCCGATTCCCCAACTGTGCGTCCATCGATTTCGCGACACCAGAAAGGCATTGCCGCTCATGACATCGTCCAGATCGGTGACCTCGAAAGCGCAGTGCTCGAAGCCCGTGCGGCCGTTGCCGATCAGCGCCACGGTGTGATGATCGACGAATTCATCATCCAGCCCGCAATGCAGAAAGGTGGCCATCACGTTGGTGGAAGGACCTACGTAGTATTCATCGGAAACGCGCATGCCGAGAACGTCCGTATAGAAGGACTTCATTGCCGCGAAGCGGCCGGTAAACAAGGCGACGTGGCCCAATCGCTGCACGAACGAAGGCGCGCTCTTCACGCGCACCGTCCCGTTGTAGCGGACGCGCGCATTCTTGGGGTTGAAGGCGAACGCCGCGCGCGATTCGAGCGGGCCAGGGTACTCCAAGCCATGGACGATCTCGATCCGAGTCCCGTCGGGGTCCGTTACCGTGACGACGTCGCCGCCACCGGGCTCGGTGCGCCGCTCGACCGGCGCACCGAGTTCCAGGGCTATCTTTTCCAAATCTGCCCGTGATCGGGCCTTGAGCCCAAAGCCGATTTGGCCGGCCGGACCCCGTTCGGTGATGTGCGCCACGGGCATTCGTCCATATGCCCGCATGAACAACTTGTCTTCCGTGCTCGCCACCGGTTGAAGGCCGAAATCGGCCAGAAATTCCGCCATCAACTTCAAGTCAGGGGCCCTATAGCGCACCCAAGTGATGTCTTCGACTTTGATCATTTGGACTACTCCACCGTGCGCATGGTATTGGCCCAAACCCCCAAACCTGGGCCGGAGAATTCCACCATTTCCGCGCGCACATACTCGAGGATCTTCAAGTCATCGAGTGCGTTGACGATGTGAAACGAGGTCGGCAGCTGCTCGAAGGTGGCCCGATGCCATTTGACAGTGCCTTTTCCTTTCCATTTCTTAAAAGCGAAATCTCCAAGTTTGATGGGCGAAGGATCCGCGGTGGAGCCCGGCGGGGGATAGGAGGATGTCACACAGGCCGTGCCCCCCTCGCTACCGCCGATGCTGGTGCGCGGCATGTACTTGTAGAACATCGCAGGGCCGCCGCTTCCCGGCAACGATTTGTCTCCCTCCACGGGCGATAGATCGTGTACCTCGACGTCCAGAAACTTGTGTTCAAACCACTTCGCCGACCCCGCGGCCCTGCCTGCCTCTCGAGAGAAGTCTAAAGGGGAGATTTCCGCGAATAGCTTCGGGAAACCCAGCTCCTCACGACCAGTCAAAATCGCATCCGGTCGACCTTCCCACATGACGGGACAGAAATTGCCTTCGATCACCTGAGTCTTCCCGGTGTAAATCGCAGGAACGTCCACGATGAGGATGCCGTAGCCTCTGCCAGCCAGCCAGTACAGATTGCGGAAATCAGAAAAACACACCGATACCTCTGGCTCGCCCCGGAGTTCGAATCCGGGAGGCAGGAGCGCCTCTAACGCTGCACGGTCGGTGCGGTACGTCACGGCGAACCAGGTACAATTCATCGTCCCCGTTTCCTCCAACGTCCATGGCGTGCCGTCGGCCTTTTGGCGTGGACCTGGCGCGGGCCCGAAGACGGTTGGCATGCGGTAGCGCACGCCGGGTTTCATTGTTGCGGACATAATCACTCCACTATTTGGGTCATCGACGGACTTCTCAGAATCAATAGTATAATAATCGATTCTATATGTAACTATCGTTAACCGTCGTATTGCCTCCCGTCATGCTGTTCCACCAATCGGCGCGCGCGGTAGGCTCAATCGTGGGGATCGTGGCTCGGCGATGTGGCGCTCCGCCTACCGCCCATCTCGCGGACATCGCGTCGCGTAAGACGGCCGATCGGCCTCCAGAGAACTGCGCGCTGCGGTGAACCCAGGGCGCAGCCCGCGCTTCGAGACGCTCTGACGCCCGTTTTGGTCCGGGCGACGCTCGACATGATTAACCGAGGCGGCCCTTTTGGGCTGCTTGCGTTTTTCCACTTCACCCAAGACGTCGCCGGTTGCCGGGTTTGCGAACGACAAAAGAAGACCCCGTCGGGTTCAGGGGCCGGAAAACCGCCAGCTGTAACAACGGGAAGCGTCCAGCAAGTCGGACATGCGGGGCGGCGCAACGCTACTCCTTCTTGAAGAAATGTCTCTGAAGGCAGGCGCGAAGCATGAGAGGCACCGCATTCACGCGTCGCCGAGGGCAATGGAGCCGAGGTAAACGCTGGCACGCGCAATCGTCACCGAGCGTTGAGCGACACCATGAACTCCGTGATGCAAAAAAACGTCGTATGGACCGCTGTCGCCAGGCAGATTATCAAATTTGAAATCGCCGAATGCGTCGGTCGTCGAGCGAGCGATGACGGCATCACCACGCTGCAACTCGACCGTGGCTCCTTCGATGCACTCATCGATGCCGCCGATCACGGCTGTAGCGCTACCGCCTATGAAACAATGGTCATATCGATCCATCCCCCGATAGTAGACCCGCGGTTTGGTCGCCAACTCGGGATTACGCGTGCGCAAATTCTCCTTCGCGGCGCGTTCGGCCATGGCTGCATCGGTCACCTTCGTGACCTCAAACACCTTCGTCGGACAGACGCTCTCGCAGCGTGGTGCGGCCCAACCGCTATCGAGCAAATGCGCATCGAAAAACCAATTTTGGGGCAACTCTTCGGTCTCGTTCCACACGATAGCGCCGTACGGACAGGCCGCGACGAGATCTCGTCGTCCCTTTGCCCTCACTGGATCGATGATGACTATCCCATCGTCGCGCTTTGAAATCGCGCCGGAAGAATCTCCCTTCATGCAGGGCGGTTCGTCACAGTGATTGCACATCACGGGTAAGTAAGCCGTATCCACCATCGGCATGGAACCACGGACTTTCCTCAGGATCTGAATAACAGCTGCTCCGTGGGCGGCGTGCGGTGCCGTATAGCCCGGAAATGCGTTTCCGACCAGCTCATCTTTCGTCGCCATGACGCAGTTGTTGCAATTCTGGCACAAAGGAACATCCACAATGAGATTCCACTTGTCCATCTAGCGGGCCCTCGCGAGCGATAGCGGCCAGCGCTCAACCTGCACCAGACACGAGTTGGGTGACATGCTGCTTGTGCCTTTGATTTGCGAGCGGGACGATGTCAGGGTATTCATACACCCGCCGATTTCGACGCGTTGGCCGTCGACTTCGATTGATTGATATTCAGCGCTCGATTCAAACGACTTTACCACGCCAGGCGCCATCATTGAGGACACATCTGCGGCGCAGATGACGCTACCCCGATCGTTAAACACTCGAACGAGATCGCGGTCTGCTATGCCTCTTGAACGGGCGTCGAGATCGCTGATTCGCACGAGCCAATAATAGTGCCCGTCAACCAGTGCTCGATGATCCGTAATGTCGTTCGTATAACCGCCTTTGCCATCGACGTTGGTGTGGAAGCTATATCTTGAATGCGTCGCAACCATCTGCAACGGAAAGCGGTGCACCAGCGATTCGGTGTGCAGACCTTCCCAAGACGGGATGTAGCGGTTCAGTACCGGCCGTTCGGGATTGTTGGGGTCGTGGCGTTTCAGTGTCTCGGGCACGAATTCGATCAATCCACTCGGCGTTTGCAGGCCTTTCCCGAACTCCGCGGACCACTGCGAGGGCAGGGGCTGTGCCTCCGGGATGTCCTTCATGCGATCCTCCGCGAACCAGCGAAAGTTCACGGGAGCACGTAGGGACTCTTTTTCGGCAGGCACTACGAAATAGCCCTTTTTCAGAAATTCCTTCCAAGAAATTCCCTTTGACACATCGGATGAGTCGAAGACCCGTTTGCACCAGTCAAGTTCACTGCATCCTTCGGTGAAAATCGCGCCTAGGCCCAAGCGGCTGAGGATCTCGGTGAAAATGCGGTAATCCGATTTCGACTCCCCGAGCGGCTCAATGCACTTATGTTGCATCACTACCACTCGATGATTAACGCCGTTAAAGCCGTGCTGCAGATAGCCGCCGCCGGAGGCCCACTCGCCGATGTCGTGACGCTCAAAAGCCGTACATGCCGGCAGAATGACATCGGCGAACTGCGCCTCTCCCTCCATCCAGATGGATTGATTGACGACGCACTCGATGCTTTCGTGTCGATAGGCATCCACCATGCGATTCGATTCAGTGACGGTGCTGAAAAACGACCCGCCGTATTTGTAGATCATATGCATGCGAGGATAACCGGGCATCGGGTAGTGAAACGGAGTGAATTGAATCTCCGTGGCGATGCCATCCCATAGGTAACCGGTCGCTTCGCCGGTGATGATGGCCTCCGGAAATTGCTGTCGGGGGACGAGCTGGCGAACAGGATTGACGGTGAGCACATGAGGCATCCGCTGATAGTTGTTGACCGCGTTGCCGTTCCATTGAAGCTCGCCCGAGATGCCGCCATCCGCATAGCCGGGGAAATAGAATTCCATGTCCACCGGCGTGCCCATTTGCAGGTTGCCGAGATTCACGCCGGGTTTTCCCAGGCCCTGCATGGCCATCATCATGACCATGCATCGAGCCCACTGAGCGCCGCATGCGCCGCGCCCAGCGCCCCCGAAGCCGCTGCCGGCGGCACCCACCGCCAGATATGTTTTCTTCCTGCCCCAGAGCCTGGCCAAGGCGCGCACTTCCCTTGCCGGAACCGCCGTCTCGGATACTTGCCATTCCGGAGACTTCGGTATGCCGTCGTGGGCGCCAAGCAGATAGTCGCGCCATTCGTCAAAGCCAGAGGTCCGCTTCGCCACGTAGTCGGCGTCATACAGATTCTCGACCACCCACACATACATGATTGCAATGGCGAGCGCCGCATCCGTCTGTGGCCGAATAGGAATCCAGCGACCACCCAGCAATTGTGCCGTCGGATTGTAATGCGGATCGATATGCACAAATTGAATACCGAGTTCTTTGGCCCACAGTCGTCTTTGCGTTCCCTCGAACCCCATATAGGCGCCGTTTGTGCTTTCGGGATCGCTCGACCAGAACACCATCAATTCTGCTTCTTGCAAGCAGTCTTCGACGGTGCCATAGTTTCCTGCGATTCCCACCCGTTGGGCGTGACCCCAATGATGCATGGCGCCCCAATACCAGCCTTCCCAGCTATCCGGATTGGCGGCCATGCGAGTAAAACCAATCAGATTGCCAAAGCGCATCAGCGAGCTGAGGTAATAACCGACATTTCCCCACTGATGGTGCGAGGACATTGGGATGACGATCGATCCTGGGCCGTGGATGCGCTTCTGTCTCTTTATCTCGCCCGCCACGAGGTCCAACGCTTCGTCCCAGCTGATGCGCACGTAGCCTGAGATGCCGCGAGTTTGAGGGTTGCGATTCCCGTTCGGATCGTAGTCCACGCGCTTCATGGGATACAATATTCGCTTATCCGAATACACGGAGGATTTCATCGCAAGCGCGTGCGGCGCCACGGTAGCCTGCCGGCGCGGTGAGAAGGTACGACCTCTGGCGCGAATGGTCCAGGTGCCAGCGTCGCCATCGTCGAAGTCGATCGGCGTACAGCGGATGATTCGACCGCTACGCACAAACACGAAGAGGGGGCCCCCGTTCGTGAGCATGGTGTAGCGCCTGGTACCGTCTCGCATGGACAGCCCATGATCGAAACCCGACGAGTTCATCAGATTGAGAAGTTGCATGAACCAAACGCACAAGAAGTCAGGGCCCATGACCTGGACTTTGAAGTTCTTCGCGGCATGAACGACGTCGTTCATATTCGGGTTGGGATTCATCATCGCGAGGGCAGTGTCCACATCTTTGAAGACCATCGCCACGTCGGGTCGAGGGTGGAGGCCGGGCCGCGACCTCACCGTGCCAGCGGCTATGATGAAATGGCGTCCGAGGCTTCCGTCTTTGAGTTGAATCTGTGCAACGATATCGTGTCGACGCAGCATGATTCGAAAACTCGAGTGTTTTTTAGCAGCCCGCTTCAGTAACGGCGTCAGCGCGAACAAGATGGTCCGAAATACAGTTCTTTTCATGGCTCGGATCGAAAGAATCGGCGACTGGAACGTGGTGGCCACCGCCGGGTTTTGTGCCGGAGCGGCCTCCGGGCGGCGGGGCGGTAGCTAGTTATTTCGTCGGAAAATATGACCATAAAGGGCCGAAGAGCAAATAAATTTCGAATGAGGTATTAACAACGCCTCATTTGTACAATATGATCCTATAATAATCGATTCTAAATGCAACTATCGGTAAAAAGCCGAAAATGCTCCGGTCGCTCATTATGCGGTCTTCGTCTGGTTTTGCTAGATTTGTAATATGAAAATTGAGGGCCGAAGCACCACGATCGCCGGAGAAACCTATTCCGCGCTGCGTTCGCTCATTCTTTCGGGTGAGTTGCGTCCCGGTACGAAAATGCGAACCGCCGAGTTGCAGGAGCGATTTAGCGTCAGCCTTGGCACAGTGCGCGAAGCCGTTTCTCAGCTCCTTTCCGAGGGCTTGGTGGTCGCCGAAGCGCACCGCGGGTTCACGGTATCTCCCATCTCAGTGGCGGACCTTGTCGATTTGACTAAAGTGCGCATTGAAATTGAGAGTCTGTGCCTCGTTTGGTCCATCCAACACGGTGACCTGGAGTGGGAATCGCGAATAATTGCGGCGCGCCACCGCTTGTCCAATACATTCCGTCCGGAGGGCGGCCAGGTAACGAGCGACTGGACGAGGGCTCACGATGAATATCATCACTCCCTGGTCAGCGCCTGCGGAAGTCCGCGCCTCCTGCAAATCCGTCGTCAGCTCTACGAGAAGAGCGAGCGCTATCGTAAGCTCGAATTGAGTTTGCCACGCAACCGAGATCCGGAAGACGAGCATGCCAAGATCGTCGATGCGGTGCTGGCTCGCGACGTGCCGCGAGCCACGCGCCTAATGACGGCTCACATCTCGTACACTTCTGACAACATTGTCAACGCCATGACGGCCAGCACCGCAGCGCAGGACGGCCGCGCGCGGTCAAAAGCTTCAGCGAAACCTCAGCGGCGAAGCGTAGGGACTGCCGTCGGCTGACTGCCGCTGTGGTTGTTTCTTGTGGACAAACGACGGAGGCTGGCAGCGAGCGCTAACGGGTGCTGCTGCCACGCCTGGGTTGACGCGCGGTTCGCGCTGGTGATTTCCGTCCCTGCAGCCGCGGAGGGCCGGTGCGGGCTGTTTCCAAAATCTTCTTACGCATCATCTTGACGATGTTTTCGGTGGTTCGCTCGATATGCGAACTTAGGAGCTGAGTGGCGACCGGTATGTTGCGTTCAATGGCAGCCTCGGTAATGCGCTTGTGCTCATCGTCCGGATCGCGCTGACGGGCAATCACGGACTCCATCTTGCGATAGCGCTCACTCAGTTCGTAGAGCTGCTTGCGGATCAGCAACAAACGTGGGCTGCCGCAAGCACTGGCTAGCGCAGTGTGATAGATGTCGTGTGCCGCTATCCACGCCGGGCTCACCGCGACTCGATCGGCGGCGCGAAAGGTTTTGGCCAGGCGGTGGGAGGCCGCGATGACCTCGGTTTCCCACTCCAATTGGCCTAATTGCATCGACCACGTCAGGCAGAGCACTTCGACCTCTGTGCGCACGCGTGTCAGGTCGAGCAGGTCCTCGATGGATAGAGGCGTGACGGTATACCCACGGTGTGCTTCCACGACGACCAGTCCTTCCGCGATTAGCTGGGGTAGTGCTTCGCGAAGCGCGCCAAGGCTCACCCCCATGCGCTGAGCAACCTCTTGGGTCTTGATCTTGGAACCGGGGGCGATGTCGCCGGCCAGGATTTGGGCACGCAAAATCTCGAAGGTCTCTCCCGATATCGTTTGGTCTTTGCCGGCTACTTTCACGGGTCACATCCTGGCACCGATAGATTATTCTATGGCTTATCGCTCTATACCGATTTAGTCTATCCCAAAAGCGCTTTTAGTACGGGACAAATGAGCTCGTGTGCCGCGAGCCGCCGTCGGGTCGTCTAGGGTCAGGCCCGGAGTCTCGGTCAGCTGCGCTCGGCGAGCCCTCCCCCC
>Ga0224557_1000168_pt1 | contig 76351 bp, 45 predicted proteins | sample 714S31014metaG_FD_180677 | JGI IMG/M metagenome (GOLD analysis project Ga0224557, IMG submission 180677) | Peat soil microbial communities from Stordalen Mire, Sweden - 717 S3 10-14 | ecosystem: Environmental > Terrestrial > Soil > Wetlands > Peat | place: Sweden: Norrbotten County, Stordalen...
CGCACTCGTCAACAGCTTACCGCCATTGGTGATGATCAAGGAATTGTTGCCGGTGGTGCCGCCGATACTGATGCCACCGCCGTTGTCAGCTGTAAGGGGGTTGTTGAGGGTACCGTTGTTGATTATAAGGAAAGAACCCGCCGTCGCATTTGCTGCGTTGCCCATGACGACAGCGTTCGAGTTGGCGAATTGTGTGTTAAGAGGGTTGAAGCTATTGGTCATCAGCACGGTGCCATTACTCAGAATCGAGAAGATTTCTTGCGGTCCCTGCGGGTCCAGATAGTTACAGGTGACGAACGCGTTAGTGACAGTCATGAAATTATCGTAGTGGTTTGTGTTATTGGATGCACTCCGTATCACTACGAACGCCCCCGTGCTCATCAAACCCGATCCGCCCATGACGAAGCCATCGTGGATGTGGGAGCCATTGTTCCCGTACGCGAATGTGCCGCCGCAACTGATGAACGCGCCATCTTGAACGGTGAAGAGATTATTGGTGCCACCGCCGGAACCGAGACCGATCTGGATGCTGCCTAGCGCGATCAGCGATGAGCCGGCGCCAGTGACGACCCCGGTGTTGGCGTTGCAAGTGCCGCCGAACAGCAATGAACCCGTTTCGTAAAGTTTGGCGCCATTAGAGATAATCAATTGGCCGCCATTGCCGCTGAACTTGACATCCCCCGCTGAAGTGATCGTTCCGAAGCTGGTCGGACCGGAGAGAACCATGACATTGTTCGAAGCGTAAAGGTTGTTACCGACGGTGAGCGTACCATCGACGAACAGTTTGCCGCCATTGGTGACGATCAACTGATTCCCGTAGCTGGACGTGCCGATAGTGAGCGTACTGCCGCCGCCGGCGTCCCGGAACACGCCATTGCCGGTGACAACAATCGCACCGACGGAATTGGAACTCGCTCCCACGCTGCCTGAGTCTGCCGCCACCGTTCCGTTGGTGATAATCAACATGCCCACGCAGTTTAAAAAGGGAGCGTTCGTCGTTTGGGAATCGCCGATGCGAACCTGGGCAAAGTTAGTGCTCGGGCTGGCAACCATGAGTGTTCCGCTCGTTATATAGACCGTCGATGTGGAATCTGCGATGCCGATGCGGAACACATTTGTAACCGTCCATGTAAGCCCGTTGGGATTGATTGTGACCACGCCCGTGTGGTTCGAGATTACGGTACTCCGCAGGTCGGGTGTGTTGGCACTGAGACTCACCGTGAAACTCGTCTCATTGGTAAATAGAACTGTGTCACCATCCACGGGCGCTTGGTTCAGGTCCCAGTTGGAGGCGGTGCTGAACGTGCCACTCGAAGCCACCCAAGTAAGGTTGGTCTGCGCCTGAACCGAACTTGTCAAAACAACCAGCGCAAATGCAGTGGCCGCAATCGCCCAGTTTATCGCGGAACGAAACCCAAGCCGAGCCGCCAAGGGGGTGGAAATTGGTGAGTGCTTCGAGTGTTGTGATGTGCTTTTGATCCCTGGATTCTGATTCATCATAGACCTCGCCCTTTAATTTTGATGTCTAACCAGCCGCACGGAACGGTTACCGTTTGGCCTTATTCGCCCGTCGCTGAAAAACACAATGCAAACACAAGCACTGCGCGTTCCTGATGTTGCAAATTATGCATTCAGTTTACTGGATTTGCAAGGGATTTAACTGGTAACCCCCTTGAATTTGAAGAGCCTATTCAGTCAGTGAGCAATGATGCTAGGCAGAGAAATCAATGTCATCTGATGAAAATAGTACCAAGTCGCGTCAGAAAAAACAGCCCACGTAAGAGACGAAAGACACAATGGGATTATACGCTATTTTATCACAAAAATCAAGTGCCAGAAGGCGGTTCCCGCAAAGGAGGGGACGGAAGTGTGGTGATTGGATGTTCACCCCTAAAGAGGGGATATATGTGAAAGATGGTCGGCCAAATGTTACACCTGTCATTAGTAGGCGTATCCGTCAGAGGTAGACCGCAATGGTAGCAGGCAAATCTCTCACGCTACGGAAATTCCGACTGACTTACTGCAAACCGAGACTATGTGGGAGCCAATTGTTGTGACCATTTGCGCGAGGGATTAACTTCGGGAACACAGGTTTGTGCACCGACCCGACGTCGCAGGACGTATGCTCATGTGAGAGAATCTTTTCGTCACGCGAATGAGTCGAGATAAACGATTTTAGCATCCCACGCTGAATCACACCTAATGAAATGCTACATCCATCCCTATGCAAAATGATAATTGTATCCTATTGGAAATGCAGGTGTTACAATTCTTTAAGACCAATTCTCGATCCAGTTCGGTTGGCTTGTTCGATATGGTGCTCTATTGATTTGTCTATTTTGTGACTTCTGTCAGGACTTCGGTATTCGATGCTCCTAGCATATCTCCTCACTGAGTGAACAAGCTCTGCAAATCAAGGCTCCAGCACTCTCAAACTTCTTGCAAATTTGGTAAAATGGGTTCATTTTTAGCTTCACAGTGCTAGTTGTAGCTAGAGAGCGGGAAACCGATGGATTTGAATACGAGCTTCAAAGACAGGGCCAAACTGGCGGGGATTTGGAATAGCTTGAAATAACGGAGGCGTTAGAGAGATATTATGCAGTCCACTCAAACGAAAAAACAGGCGTTTACGCTAATTGAACTTCTTGTCGTAATCGCGATTATCGGCATCCTGGCTGCCATGCTGTTGCCGGCCCTGAACAAGGCGCGCCAGAAAGCTTACCTAGCCTCTTGTATCACGAATGTGAAGCAGTGGGGGCTGGCCTTTCAGATGTATGCCGACGATTGGGGCGGCACGATGTACTACGACGTGGGCGGGTTGCACTTTACTGACGTCGGAACCCCTCTTCAGCTGTATATGGGGACTTCCGACCCCACGACGAAGTTGCGTACCATGAGAGCCTGTCCGGCAAGAGCGGGGAAAGTCAACGGGACTTCAGTTCTCGGCTATAACATGCCCGTTGGGACGTATCGCAAGTCGGGTGTGCGTTATAGCAATGCGGATGTGAGCGGGAGCCCTTTCTACGACGCTAGTAATGATCCTTATTGGCCGACCCTGACGGCGTGCCCCGCGCCGTCTCAATTCGTGTTGCTGATTGAGGGCTACAACACCTTGCATAGCGGTGAGTTTGCGTCCAAGGTGAACAACCCGGCGGTGGGCACAGGTGTCGACTCTCTCCCGGCAATCCAGCGGCATGCGGCGGTTGTCAATTGTCTTTTTGGCGATTTCCACGCCGAATCGGTCACCTTACAATCGGTCGCGGCAATGGATAGTGGCAGTCCTGAGAACCCGGCGTCCGAGCTGAATTAGTGGAGGTCAGAATGCTTGGTGGGAGATTTTCATATCGAAGGGTTCACCCCGATAACGCTCGAAGAAGCCGATACTGATTGCGGCGATTCGAAGTCTTGGATGGCGGTGAATTAATGCAGACCTGAAGTACTGCGGTTATCAGTAGCTGATAGGTTGTTGACGGGGCGATTTGTGTTGGTGAAGTTGGCAGGACGGGTGGGGAGTAGAGTCATACAAGCACGACTGGGATCGCAGGTGCGACTTATAGTTGTTCAGTCGCGTAACCTTTGGTGAGACGTTTAGCTTCAAAACGGGTGAAGGCAGAGCGAAGGGAAAACTTATGACCACGATGAATCTGTCCGGATCGATCGCACGGAATTTCCACAAACCCCTGAAGACCCTGGCGGCGGGAGCCGTGGCTCTCGGTTTATGTCTATTCGCCGGCGCGGGCAAGGCGCACGCGACCACCTACGCGTGGACAAATACTACCGGTGCCGCCTTTAACGACCCCAACGCTTGGAGTCCAGTCGGCGGCCCAGGTGGGCCCACTGACAGCGCGAGCTTTACTATATCGGGTACGATTAACACGAGCCTTACCAATAGTGTTTCAAACGTTGGTACGGTTCTATTTGGTTCCAGCTCAAGTACAGTGCCCCTCACTGTTAATTTTGCCTTGAACGGGAATACCTTCGCCGCGTTAAGTGAAGGCGCCAGTGGTCAATCGGGATGGGTCGTCGGCAATTCAGGAGGGACGACCACGACTGTAAGCTTCGTTGGTGGGACCGTACTGGTCACCAACACTACTACCGGCGCCCGGGTAATTGTCGGCCGGAATGGAACCGGGTGGCTGCTCCTCAATAACGTCAATTTCGCTTCCTCTCAACTAATTATCGCCAACGGCACCAGCGAGAACAATTCCAAAGTTGTGGTGAGTGGTTCAGGTTCGTATTATACAAATTCTGCGACTGTTTCGATTGCCAATAATACGGCTTTTGGGTGCAGCTTGGTGATCTCCAATTCGGGCACGATGCTCGTCTTGGGCCAATTCAATGTAGGAAGTTTTGCCGGCTCGGGCAGTAATTCGCTCTTTTTGGATTCAAACGGAGGGCTCTTCACCAAAAACGCAGATCCTAATGTTGGCGCTGCCAGTTCTTCCAATAACACGGCGACAATCCAAGGCGGCGCTTTTTGGGATGTTGGTGGTCGTCGCCTCTTGGTCGGCAATGGCGGTGGAACAGCAGTTAGTAATACTCTCAGGATTGGAACCAGTTCGGTCGTTAGTAATGTTACCTTCGTGCTCCTCACGGCCGGCAATACGCTGGATCTTCGGGGTGGCCTATTGGCGGTATCATCCGCCATCACCAACTCTGGTGTGTTGAGCGGATTCGGCACCATTGTCGGCAACACTGTCCTCAGCAATGTTGGAACACTGACGCCTGGCAATGGTTCGACAGTCGGGACGCTTACTCTCTCCAACAACCTAACCATCACATCGGGTGAGACGACCGTAATGAAACTGGACAAAGGGCAGACCGGCAGCAATGACTTGGTCACGGTCTCGGGCACCGCAAGCGAGGCGGGGACATTGACGGTCAACAATGTTGGCGCGGCGCTGGTTGGTGGAGACACCTTCCAACTTTTCGCCCTCAGCACCAAGTCCGGTGATTTCACCGTGACCAACCTGCCAGCGTTGACTGGCAGCCTGGTCTGGAACTCCACGCAACTGGGTCCCCAAGGCATCATCTCCGTGGTTCTCCCACCCACGATAACCGGTCCGGGAGATCAGGCTGTTACTACCGGCAGTAATGTGGTAATCAGCACAACGGTCACTGGCGTGCCCGTGCCCAGCGTGCAATGGCAATTGAACGGCGTCAACCTGTCGGATGGCGCGACTACGAACGGCGGCTCCAGCATTTCCGGCAGCGCCACCGCCAATTTGACCATCAATAACGCACAAACTGGCGACAGCGGTTCCTATTGCTTGATTGCTTCCAATTTCGGGGGAGCCGTGACCAACTGCATGACGTTGACGGTTTCCGCGGGTAATTCCGCGCCCACGATTACGGGTCCGACGGACCAGAACGTAATCCAGGGCAACACCGGCACGTTCAGCGCTTCGGTCGCTGGCATTCCTACGCCCACACTGCAATGGCAGGTAAATGGAGTTAACATCCCCGGTGCCACAAGTACTTCTGTAGGAGTTACCAACGTTCAATTTTCGCAGGATGGGTCCGTGTATTCCATCGTTGCCAGCAACAGCGTGGGTTCGTTGACGAATAGCGCTGTACTGCACGTCGTCGTCCCGCCGGCCATCGCCGTGCAGCCGCAAAGCATCACGGTCACGAATACGCAAAGCGCATCGTTCTCGGTGGTCTACACCAATGCGGTGCCGCCGCCGACCTATCAATGGTCTTTCAACAACTCGCCCATTACCGGCGCAACGAATGCGACGTACACGATTCCCAGCGTCACGCCAGCCAACGCGGGCTCGTACAAGGTCGTTCTTGTGAACGTCGCCGGCTCGATCACCAGCAGCAATGCGACGCTGACGGTTGATTCCACGATGAGCGCCGCGCTGACGCCGGCCAATGGCGCGACGGCTGTTTGCTACGACACGCCGTTGTACCTGGCGTTTAACCAGACGCCGGTTTCCACTGGCGCGGGCAAGATCAATATCTACGACTCGACCAACAGTGTCACACCCGTGGATACCATCGACACGAGCGCTGGCAACGTACAGTCGCGAACCATCGGGACGGAAGTTTTCAATACCTTCCCTGTCATTATCACGAGCAATACGGTCGCGATCTATCCGCATTTGGATATTCTGGGTTCCAACCAGACCTATTATGTCACCGTGGATCCCGGCACCTTTGCCGATACGACGGGTGCCTTGTTCGCGGGCATCGTGGGCACCAATGCGTGGCAGTTCACCACCAAGCCAACCGGCCCGGCCAATCCAAACAATGTGGTGGTCGCCGCCGACGGTAGTGGCGACTTCTGCACCGTGCAGGGCGCGGTGGATTCGCTACCCCTTAACAATGTGACGCATACGCTGGTCAATATTCGTAACGGCACCTACACGGAAGTCGTCGACACCCGGAACAAGAACAACATCACGTTCCGTGGCCAAAGTCGCACAGGCACGATTGTGGGTTATGCTAACAACAACGGGATCAATGGCAGCACGCATTCCCGCATGGCATTCAAGATCTACGCCAACGACCTGGCGGTGGAAAACATGACGGTCGTGAACACCACGCCCCAAGGTGGCACGCAAGCCGAGGCGATCATGATGGATACGGGAGCTGCGCGTTTCATCTTGAACAACGCCGAAGTGGATAGCCGACAGGACACTATCCTGGCTAACGTCAACTCGTCTCAGGGGTATTTCTTCAACAGCCGCGTGCAGGGGAATTTTGACTACATCTGGGGCGGTGGCAATCTCTTCATAACCAACTGCGAATTCCGCACCATTCCGACGGCTAGCAGTTATAACCTGACCGCGGCACGCACAGACAACGGCGCCACTGGCAACTGGCTGGGGCCGGATGGCAACTACGCGAGCAATGGCATGTCGTTCGTGAACTGCTTGCTCTCGAGATCCAGCAGCATCGTTTCCAATATCACGATGGCGGATGGGAATGGCGCTGAGGACGGTAATGCGGCCTTCATCAGTTGCAATATTGACATCACCGGCGGCAACGGCTACGTGACCCCGACAGCGGGTGTTTTGGCCAGCCAGATTTTGTGGGAATATGGAAACAGCAATCTGAACAACACGGCACCGGCACCGCTCGGCCTCACCGTGCTCACCAACGGTGACGCACGCTTGATAGCTGCTTCCACGGCCTCCATCTGGCTGAACGGCTGGGTGCCGCAATTGGCACCGAACATTCTGACGAACCCGGTTAGTCTGACCGTTACGGCGGGCGTGACGGCTACGTTTAGTGTGGCCGCCACCGGTGTTCCGGCTCCGACTTATCAGTGGCTGCTGAATGGCACGAACTACGTGAATGCCACCAGCACTAGCACAACGCTGGTTATCTCGAACGCGCTGGCCAGTGATGCGGGAGTGTATTCGGTAATCGTGTCGAACATCGCGGGTACGGTCACTAGCAGCAACGCGACATTGACAGTGGTTGGGACCGGACCGACAGCCAGCTTCACAGCGACCCCAACTTCTGGCACCGAGCCGTTGGGCGTGACCTTCACGGATACCTCCAGCGGGTCGCCGAACATCACGTTATTTTGGGACTTCGGCGACAGCAGCCAGGCCACCAATGCCGGCGGCTCGAGCTTCGTGCATACGTATGCGGCTGGCATTTACACGGTGACACTGACGGCGAGCAACGCCTTCGGCGCCAACAGCACGCTTGTCTCGAACAATCTCATCAACGTAAACACGGCATTCCAAGCGTGGCAGAATCAATACTTCGGCAGCTTTACCAACGCGCAGGCGGCGGCGGGTGCGGATCCGTTCGGGAAAGGGATGGACAACTTCGACCAGTTCCTGGCCGGTATCAATCCGACCAACCCGGCCTCGGCGTTGCGGATTACCTCCGTCGTGCCATCGGGCAACGATGTGGTAATCACGTGGACCACGGCTGGCGGGCATACCAATGTTGTACAGGCCAACGCAGGTGATGGGAACGGTGGATATACCACCAACTTCACCGACCTGAGTGGGTTGATTGTCATCAGCGGCAGCGGCGATGCGATCACCAACTACACGGATGTGGGCGGGGCAACGAACAGCCCGTCTCGCTACTACCGCGTGCGTTTGGCGCCATAAAGAAAGAAAATCAGTAGGCTAACTTGCGAATGGCCATTCACTGCAAGGTGAATGGCCATTCGAATATGTTACAAGTAGATCGGTTAGTGGAAGATGATGTTCATTAGAAGTATAGTATCCCCATGACGGGAACCAGAGTTATTGTTCAGGGGCGGTATGTTTGCCGCTGTCCGGGGTGGTCGTTAAGTAACGTACCGCACCTGCCACAGATTTTTGTCGGTATCCTGCTGTTTGCGATTGCCGGATTCGCGCGCGCCGGTACGCCCCCCCTGCCGATATTCAACCCGAACCTGATCGTTGACGTAACGAACACGGCCTTTGCCGGCGGCGCGCTTGGGAACGGTGTTTCCAACAGTGCGGCAGCGATCCAGGCGGCCATCAGCCTGGTTTCGACCAGCATTGTTTCAGGTGTCACGGGGGGCACAGTAAGAGTTCGAGCGGTCGGGTCGTTTACCAACTATCTATCAGGTCCGATTACCCTGAAAGCCAACGTCAATCTGCTGATTGACACCAACACGACGCTGATGATGCTCCCGATGAGCAGTTGGCCGGGCACCACAACCTTCATCACCGGTTCGAGCGTTAAAGATATCGCCATCAGTGGCGCAGGAACCATTGATGGGCAGGGTTCACCGTGGTGGACGTGCAATTGTTCGCGGCCGAATTTTATCGAGTTCGACCATTGCACGCGAGCGGAAATCCAGGGCGTGAACCTGCAGAACTCCCCGACTTTCCACATCATGGTGCATAACGAGAACATCAGTCTGACGATCCAGAACATGCGGATCAACACATCGCCGTCCTCACCGAATACTGATGGGATCGATTTGGCTTCGACGAATGTGCTGATTCAGGGCTGTTTCATCAGCGACGGGGACGACAATATTCAGATTGGCAGCAGCTCCGCCTTGGCGTCTGACATTACGATCACCAACTGCACATTCGGCAGCGGACACGGCTTGTCGATTGGTAGTCCCACCCAGGCCGGGGTGAACAATCTTCTCGTGAGCAATTGTACTTGGAGTGGCACGGAGTACGGTATTCATATAAAAACCGACCGGGGCATCGGCGGTGTGATCCAGAACCTCCAGTACCGCGACCTGGCCATGAGTAACGTGAATTTTCTCGTGGCGATTTATGGGTACTACAATGAAATTGGCGCACCTTCGAGCAGTATTACCGTCAGTCCCTTCATGGCTGCTACGGATACCTTCCATACAGTTACGAGCACAACGCCGGTGTTTAAAAACATCACCATTAGTAATATTACGGTGACCGCGATCAATGGGAATATCGCGGGGATCATTTGGGGGTTGCCGGAATCGCTCGTTAGCAATGTCAGCATCTCGAAGGTCAATATCGCCACTCACAGCAAAACTCTTTCCATCTTCAACGCCAAAGGCATCCAAATTACTGACTCGAATTTGACCACGCCTACCACCAGCACCAACACCTTGACGCTTTACAACGCGCAAGTCACCGTTACGAACAGTGCGATCAACGCGAATCTGGTGACGTTGGGTGGGTTGGCCTACAACGGCATAAACACATCGGTCTTTGGCACCAATACGCTGGCGTTCTTCAACGGCAACGCGAGCATCAGCACCACCAACCTGCTCGCCATCGGTTCCACCACGCTGTCGGGCAGCACATTGACCTTTGCCCAAAGTTCCATCACGTATTCCAATCCTCTAAATGTACTCGCGGCCAGCACCTTCGTTGTCAGCGCCGGCACCAATGTGTTCAGCGGCGCGCTGACCGGTCCCGGACCGTTGATACTCAGCTATCCCGGGTCGTCCAGCATGTTGTCAGTGCAGGGGAACTGGTCGGGCTTCAATGGGACGGTCTCCAACGCCAACGGCGGCATTCTCCGCTTCGACCAAGGAACCAATGCCTGGGGTGATGGCAATGCCCTGTTCGCCAACGGCCTTTCCGGAATCATCAACAACCACTCGCCGACCAATAACACCATTTTACTTGGCGGGCTCTCAGGCGGTACGTTGTCATCCTTGGCTGGCAGCGATCAGGCCGGTCCGGGCCTGGACACGTACATCATCGGCGGCCTGAATTCCAACACGGCCCTTGGTGGTACAATTCAGGACGGAACCGGCGGCGGTACGCCGCACACGGTCTCTTTGATCAAACTGGGCAGTGGGACATTCACTCTTTCGGGCGCGAACACATACAGCAGCGGTACGACCGTAAGCAACGGTTCGCTGGTGGTTAACAATATCGCTGGCAGCGGGACGGGAACCGGTGCGGTGATCGTCGTCAGCGCTGCTACGTTGGGTGGGGGAGGCGTAATCGCTGGGCCGGTTACCATAGGCGGCACGCTGGCGCCGGGCAATAGTCCCGGCACCCTGGCGATCAGCAACAACCTCGTCGTTAACGGTGGCGCGATCCTGCAATACGAATTGGGCACCAACAGCGATCTGACGGTGGTAAGCGGCAATCTGACCTTGGGGGGAACACTCAACATCCTCGATGCCGGCGGTTTCACCAACACGACGTACACGTTGTTCACGTACGGCGGCACGTTAACGTACAATGGCGTGACGATTGGCACGACACCCAACCCGAGCTTTGACTACGTGGTCGATACCAATCTGGTAGGTCAGGTGCGTCTGATCGTGTCGGCATCGGGGAGTGTCGGCGCGGCGGGGCCGATTACCGGGCCGACATCTGCCAATGCCGGAGACAGTGGCGCGGGATATTCGATCGCCAGTGTCAGCGGAGCGACGAACTATACATGGGAAGCGCCGTCCGGAGCCTCCGTTGCCAGCGGTCAGGGGACCACCTCGATCACCGTCAATTTCGGCTGCGCCGCCGTGTCGGGAAATGTGTCGGTAACACCCTCTAATGGCGGCGGGAGTGGGGGATCCAGCAGTCTGGCCGTGACTGTCACGAATGTTGGCGCCGCGGGCGCGATCAGCGGCATTTCCGCGGTTTGCACGGGTCAAACCGCCGATGTCTACTCGATCGCCAGCGTGAGCGGGGCGACGACGTACACCTGGGCCGCGCCTTCGGGGGCTTCCATCACCTCTGGTCAGGGAACCACTTCGATTTCGGTTAACTGGGGCTCAACCGGCGGCAATGTGACCGTCACGCCCGCCAACGCGAATGGGTGTCAGGGCTCTGCTTCCGGCCTTCCAGTAATAATCAATGCTGCGCCCAATATCATGTCAGGTCCGTCGCCGCAAACAACCTGCGCACTGGGCTCGGTGCAATTCACTCTCACGGCCACCGGGGCGGGCTTGACCTATCAATGGCGGAAGAATGGTTCACCGCTCAGCGACGGCGGTACGGTCAGCCAATCCACCGCGTTACCCTTGCTGTTGACGGGAGTGGACACGAACGATTCCGGCGCCAGCTTTGACTGCGTGGTCAGCGGGGCGTGTAATCCTCCGGCAATTTCCGGCACGGCGACACTGACCGTCAACCCGTTGCCGACGTTATTCAACGTAACCGGTGGCGGGGCGTTCTGCGCCAGCAATGGCGTGGCGGTGGGCTTGGATGGCTCACAGTCCGGTGTGAACTATCAACTGCAAGTGGATGGCAATCCGACCGGCTCGCCGGTCGCGGGCACGGGCAATGCCATTTCGTTCGGGAACCAGACGACCGCCGGCAACTACACCGTGGTCGGCATCGATGCGACCACCGGCTGTCCCAACACCATGAACGGCAGCGCGACGGCCACGACCGATCTGTTCCAGTGCTGGCAATTGCAGTATTTCGGATGCACAAACTGCCCGCAGGCCGACGCCAGCGCGGACCCAGACGGTGACGGCCAGAACAATCTGGCGGAATTTTTGTCGGGAACGGATCCGACGAATAGCACGTCCGTTCTGCGTGTCAGCTTCGCGGTGCGGCAAGGCAACGACGTGCTGATCACGTGGACGTCGGCGGGTGCCCACACCAACGCGGTGCAGGCCACTGCCGGCGACGGGAACGGTGGTTACGCCACGAACTTTACTGATATTAGCGGCCCGATCATCATCACGGGTAGCGGGGATGTGACGACCAATTACACGGATGCCGGCGGCGCGACCAACAGTCCATCCCGCTATTACCGCGTCCGTCTGGTGCCGTAAAACAGTTGCGTGCGGAATGATGGAGAATGAGGAGCGAATAAGATGAAACGTGTGCACAGGATTACGTTAACACTGGCCGTCCTTTTGGGGCTGGCCTCACCAAGCTTCGCCACTGTCATTTTGGACGACACGTGGGTTGACGGGAACCGCAGCAACACCAGCTTGCCAACGAACGCCGCTTGGTATGCCTCCAGTGGTTCCGCGCTAACCGCCTCGACTGGTTCCATGACCCTGACAATTGGTGGCAGTGCTGTCCTAGCGGTCTCGTACTTTACGACCAATGCCGCCACACCCGTTCAATTGACGGTGGGGGACACACTTCTGACGACGATCACGTTTACTTTCAATGGTGTGGCTGCCGAGAATACGTCCATAGGTTTTCGGTTGGGGGTTTATGAATTTGGCTCCAACCGGGTGAGCGCTGACTTCAGCAGCAACAGTTCACAGGGTGCCGGAGTCTTGGGATACGCATTGCTTCAGAACATGGGGCTGGCATTCAACAACACCACCCCGATGGACGTCCGTGTACGCACAAACCTGACAGACACTTCGCTATTGGGAACATCGAGTGACTACGCATCTTTGGGGACCGGTCCCGGCAACACGAACAACTTTGGCGGGTTTGCCAATGGCACGACGTACACCTTGCAGTATGCCTTCCAACGAACCGGGAGCAATGCGATGGCGATCACAGTTTCCTGGTTGAATGCAACCAACGGCGCGATACTTGTGACGTCCGTGACCGACACCAACGCCACCAACTTTAATTTTGACGGGATTGGGATTCGTCCGTCGGAGGCGAGCGAAGCGGCGAGCAGTACAATTTTCCAGGAAGTCAAAGTGGAGTACATTCCCGGGGCGACTCCACCGTCGATCACGGAGGATGTGCAGGACCAACAAGTCTTCGTGAGCCAGACGGCGTCGTTCAGTGTACTAGCCAGCGGAACACTGCCGTTGTACTACCAGTGGTACTACAACACGAACTCGATTTTGACGAATGACACCAGCTCGTCGATTACGATCACGAACGCACAATTGACGGATGCCGGCGGATACTCCGTTGTTGTGTCCAATACGTACGGTGTGGTCACCAGTTCAGTGGCGCAGTTGTCCGTGAGCACTCCGGATATGCCCTCCATCATCACACAGCCACAAGACACGACCGTTTTGCCGGGAGACACCGCGACCTTTACCGTGGAAGCCGGCGGCTCGGAGCCTCTGAGCTACCAGTGGTACTACAACACGAATACGCTTGTGAATGGGGCCACCGACAGCACGTTGACCCTGACCAATGTTCAGCCCGGACAAGTGGGCGTGTATTCCGTTATTGTCAGCAATCTCGCGGGCAGCATTACCAGCTCCAACGCCATGCTCAACGTCAATACCAACCCTGTGGCGCCGATGTTTACTTCGGATCCCGCATCCCAGGTGGTCTTGGCGGGTGGCACGGCCACACTCACGGCTTCTGCCGACGGCACCGCACCTGTCAGCTACCAGTGGTATACCAATGGGGTGCCAATTTCGGGGGCAACGTCGTCCACATTGACCCTGATAAGCATTCAGACCTCTGCCGATGGCAGTTACTATGTGACGGCTTCCAACAGCGTGGGAGTTGCCACCAGCACTGCGGCCGAACTTACGGTTACCCCAACCATCCCCGTGCCGCTTTCCGCGTACAATCTGGTCGGCTTTGCCCAGGGGACAACCGGCGGCGGTGTGCTGGCCGACACGGATCCCAACTACGCCAAGGTTTCTACTGCGACCGACCTCGCGAACGCGCTCAACAGCAAGACGGTCAAGGTCATTGAGATCATGAACGATCTCAATCTCGGTTATAACGAAATCGAAGCTTCCGCGAAAACCAACAGCGAACCGTTCCGCCTTGCTGAAACACCACTGCTTCATCCCGTGTTGCTTGTGACCGGCGAAAGTGACGTTGATATCCAAAAGAAGAACGGCTTGACGATTTTTTCAGCCAACGGCTCGGCTATCCACCACTGCAAGTTTAATATTAAGAGTTGCAGCAACATCATCATCCGTAATCTCAAGTTCGACCAACTGTGGGAATGGGACGAGTCCACCAAGGGACAATACGACCGAAACGACTGGGACTTCATCACGCTGGGCGACGGCGGCGCGGTGAGCAACATCTGGGTGGATCACTGCACGTTCACGAAATCCTACGACGGCAATCTCGATACCAAGGCCGGCTGCTCGGGCATCACTATTTCGTGGTGCAACTACGTCGGCGACGACGGTGCTACCAATCCCAATAGTTGGGTCTGGCAACAGATCAACTCACTCGAATCAAACAAAACGAACTACGCGATGTATAATTTCCTTCGGACGCGTGGTTTCAGCACCACCAACATCGTCACGATCATGCAGGCGCATGACAAGACGCACCTGGCGGGTCAAAATGATCTCGACTCGAACAACGCGACCATCTCGATGACCTTCCATCACCTGCACTTGGGCGTCTGGGATCGTTGCGTGCCGCGCCTGCGTGCTGGCAACGTTCACGATTACAATCTCTATGTGGACGACACCTTGGTGCTGGCGGCCAAGCGCCTGCGCGATTCGGTTGCGGCCACCATGAGCACAGCCGATCAAAACACACTGAACAACACCTACAGTTTCGATCCACCCGTCAACGGCACCATTTCCACCGAAAGCGGCGCCATTTTGGTGGAAAAGTCGGTTTATATTGATTGTCTCTGGCCGCTACGCAACAACCAGACCGATCCGTCAAATCCCGCCTACACCGGTAAGATCATGGCGCTCGATTCGATCTATCACTTTGACAATTCCGACGGTTCGACCACGGATTACCAGGGCGACAGCACGAACGGCACCGGATTCGCCGACTTCGGCCCGGCCCAGGCGCCGGTCATCGCCTTCTCATGGAATCTGACAGGCAATCATCTGCCCTACACGTATTACCCGGATGATCCGGCCCAACTGCAAGCCATCGTTACCAGTCCCACGGCTGGCGCCGGCGCGGGCGTGCTCACGTGGAGCAAGACTAACTGGTTGGTAACTTCGTATGCACCAACGGGTCCGATCATCGTTGCCAGCCCGCAGAGCCAGACCGTTTCAGTGGGCCAAAGCGCGACATTCACCGTGGTGGCCGGCGGTAGTGCGCCACTGATCTACCAATGGTACTTCAACACCAATTCACTCATCGCCAATGCGACGAACTCCACCCTGACCATTACGAGTGTCCAGTCGACCAACGTGGGCACGTATTCGGTTGTGGTCAGCAACAGCGTGAACGCCGCGACCAGCGGCTCAGCGATGCTAGCGCTGCCGGGTTCTTCCCCATTCCAAACGTGGCAGAACCAGTACTTCGGCAACTCGACCAACCCGGCCGCAGCGCCCGGGGCCGACCCGCTTGGCAAGGGAATCAGCAATACCAACCAGTTCCTGCTGGGGCTGAACCCGACGAATCCGGCTTCTGTGTTCCGGATTCTCAGCGTCGTGCCGCAGAGCAACGACGTGGTGATTATCTGGGCAACGGGAGGCGGGCCCACCAACGTGGTGCAAGCAACGGGCGGGGACGTCAACGGCGGCTACGCGACCAACTTCACGGATATCAGCGGACCGATCGCCATCCCAGGTAGCGGGGACACGACGAACAACTATCTTGATACAGGCGGCGCAACCAACAACCCATCACGCTACTACCGAATTCGTCTTGGGCCATAACACGGTGGTTAGGGGACTTCCAGGAGCGTATTCGCTCAGTGAATTGGCATGCTAGGTTGCCAGCGTGGACTTGCACTCGGGATGTGGGTAACCTGCTGTGGTTGAAAGTTTCCGACGGCCCGTCTTGTGCCGTGATATGGTTGTCCCCGTAACTTGGCGAATCAACTTTTGCACGGAGAGCACTACATCAGGCATGGTCGGAGGCGGATTTTCAACGCCGCATCGAGTTGGTCAATCGTCTACACAGCTTTGGTCTGCCTCGTACCTGCCGGACTAGCGCACGCGGATCCACCGTTACCGGTCATCATGAACCAGATCTTTGTCGTCACGAATTCGATCTACGGCGCGGTAGGGGACGGGTTGACGAACAACGCCGCCGCGATCCAGAGCGCCATCAATGACGCCAGCACGAATGGCGGCGGTATCGTTGAAATACCGGCCGACGGCACGTTGAGCACTTATCTGAGTGGCCCGATCAACCTCGCCAGTGGCGTCAATCTGCAGATCGACAGTGGTGCGATGCTTCAGATGCTCCCACGCAACGTGACCACGAACGGTTTGACCATCATCCCCAACTGGCCCTCGGCCTCCACACCGTTTATCAGCGGGAGCACCCTGACAGACGTCGCCATCACCGGATTGGGGACTATTGATGGACAGGGCACGAACTGGTGGGTCCCCAAGGCCTCAACGCGCCCGAACTTCATCCAATTCACTCATAGTACGCGTATTCTGATCCAGGGTGTGACGCTCCAGAACCCACCAACGTTTCACATCATGGCGAAGAACAGCAACGTAAGCATGACGATCCAGAACATTACGATCAATACTCCGTCCACTTCACCGAACACCGACGGGATGGACCTGGCCTCGACGAACATCCTTATTCGCAACTGCTTCATCAGTGACGGGGACGACAATATCGAGATTGGGGGCAGCAGCGCCGCGGCGGCGGACATCACCATCTCCAATTGCACCTTCGGCACTGGGCACGGCCTGTCGATTGGCAGTTCCGTGAACGGCGCGGGCAGCGGCGTGCAAGGCCTGATCGTGAGCAACTGCGTATTCAACGGAACCGAATACGGCATTCACATAAAGACGGACCGGGGCATCGGCGGGTTGGTGCAGAACCTCCAATACCTTGACCTCACGATGACCAATGTGAATTTCGCAATCGCGATTTACTGTTACTATAACGAGATCGGAGCGCCGTCGAGCAGCATCAAAGTCTCTCCATTCATGGCGTCCACGGACACCGTACAGGCCGTCAACAGCACCACCCCGATCTTGCAGAACATCACCATCCGCAACGTGACCGCATCTTCGATCAACGCGAATATTGCAGGCATCATCTGGGGCCTACCGGAGTCGCTCGTCTCCAACGTAACGTTGTCCGGGGTGAACTTTCAGGCCCCCAGCAAGACCTTTTGCATGTATCATGCGCAGGGCGTCCAGATCATCGACTCAAATCTCTCCGCACCCAACACGGTCACCAACACACTCACCCTTTATGACGCCCAAGTTACCATTACTAACACCGTCGGCAGCACCAACCTGGTCACGCTGGGTGGATTGGCAGTGCCTCCGACCAACAATGCGCTGACATTCGTCAATGCGCTGGCCGCTGTCACCGATACAAATATGCTCGGCACCGGACCCCTCACGCTGGACGGAAGCTCGCTGACATTCACCCAGGATTCGGTGGTTGTTTCCAACAATCTCAATGTCATCTCAGCGAGCACACTCGGCATGACCAGCGGCAGTAATACATTCAGCGGCGTACTCAGCGGCCCCGGCCCACTGACGTTCCAGTTGGCGAATAGTCGCCTGTCATTGCAAGGCAACGTCTCGGGCTATAGCGGGAATGCGACCGTGCTCACGGGTACACTTCTGGTCGATAACATAGCGGGGATTGGTACGGGTGCTGTCACCGTGGCCAGCACCGGGACGCTGGGCGGTAGCGGTACCATTGGCGGGCCAGTGACCGTGAACGGAACACTGGCGCGGGGCGACAGCCCGGGCATATTGACGATTAGCAATAATCTGGTCATTGATAGCGGCGCGGTGTTGCAATACGAATTGGGTACGAACAGTGACCTGACAGTTGTGAGCAGCGACCTGGGATTGGATGGTACGCTTAACATCTCCGATGCGGGTGGCCTCACTAACGGTGTGTATGCGCTTTTCACTTATGGTGGGGCGCTGACCACCAACGGGAGTCCCACTGTCCTGACTCTCGGTGCGGTGGCGAGTCCGAGCTTCTTCAGTTATGCCGTGGATATTAGTTCTGTCGGCGCCGTGAGACTACTCGTGACGTTTGCAGCGCCGGTGGCCGGCTTCAACGCGAGTCCGACCAACGGGCCGTTGCCGTTGACCGTGACGTTCACCGACGCCTCCAGCGGCTCGGTCACGAATTGGTTTTGGGATTTTGGGGATGGGGTGACGACCAACACAGCGACGACGAGCGTGATGCACACGTACAGTGTGCCCGGGAGTGATACCGTGCAGTTGATCGTGAGCGGGCAAGGCGGTGCGAGCACCAACACGGTTATCAATTACATCACAGCCGTCTGCGTCTACACACTCTCCTCGACGAACGCCAGTTTCAGCGACACTGCGGGAGGCGGTACCGTGACCGTGACCACGCCCAACGGCTGCCCGTGGACTGCCGTAAGCAATGATGGTTGGATCCAGATTACCGGTGGAAGCTTCAATGCCACCGGCAACGCCGCTGTTGCTTATAGCGTCCTGCCAAATGGTAACGGCAGTCAGCGCGTCGGGACGATGACCATTGCCGGTCAGACTTTCACGGCGATCCAGGCGGGTGACACCACCGCTCCCACGGTTGTCCTGACCGCACCGACCTCGGGCATTGTGAGCGGCAACGTGACTGTCAGCGCGACCGCAGTGGATGATATTGCCATCGCGAGGGTGGAGTTCTATCGGGATGCCAACGTCCTGCTGGGCACCGTCGTCACGCCTCCGTACAGCGTGAGCTTCAATGCAACGACGGTCAATAGCGGATCGCACTGCTTCTTCGCCAAGGCATACGACCCCGCTGGTAACGTGGGCAGTTCCGGTACCAACTGTGTGTTCGTGTCTACTAATATTCTATCGGTCGCTTCGGCCCAAACCATGACGATCCGTGTCGTGGCCTACAACATTATGGACGATATTGACGGTTTTACCACTCCGCTGGCGGGTTTGATCGCTCCCTCCGGTGGCACGGGGACATTTACCAGCTCCAGCAGCGGAACGGTAACGAACGGCGGTGTACTCGAAGGAATTGGCGAAGAGATTGTCGTCGGCGATCCGGCACAGCCGCTCGATATTCTGGCTTTGGAAGAGACGACCAGCAACCCGATCACCGTCCAACCGATCGTGGATGGTCTGAACGCTTTCTACAGCGTGTCCAACCCGGGCGCATCCAACATGTACGCGATGAGTACCTATCAGGCGACGGAAAGCGACGGCTTCCTTGCCGATGGGAACGGGCCCAACGCGATTGTATACAACACCAAAACCGTACAGCTTCTTACTTCGGTCCCGGTGGATCCGCCTTGCGGCACAAATTGCCTGGGTGCGGCGAGTGGTGAGTATCGCGAGGTAATGCGGTACGAGTTTGCGCCGGCGGGTGGAACGCCAACGGCGGCGAATGAGTTTTACATCTATGTGAGCCACTACAAATCGGGTGTGGGCGCTACCAACCTTGCGGACCGTGCCGGCGAGGCTGTGATCATCCGCAATGACGAAGCCGCGAACCTGCCTGCCAACGCCCGGGTGATTTACATGGGCGATTTTAACATTACCACCAGCGGTGAAGCATCGTATCAGACAATTCTCTCCACTAATGCGCCCAACGGCGCGGCCCAGGGCCAGGGTTTCGACCCGCTCAACCCCCTGGATAATACCAATATGGATTGGGGTGCGAGTACCATTGATCCAGCCATTCTGGCGGCCGAAACCGAATCGGCCACCGATCTTCGCTACCGGGATGATCTGCAAGTCATGACGAGCAATGTTCTTTTCGGCGTTGCCGGAGGATTGGCGTACGTTCCCGGAACGTATCATGCGTTCGGGAACAATGGCACAACCCCTTACTTCGGTAGCGTGATTTCAGGTTCCGATACAGCGCTGAACAATAATCTTGAGACGAATGCGCCGATCAGCGCCGCGCAGCTTTATCAGGACCTCAGCACCGCCAGCGATCACCTGCCTATTGTAGCCGATTACACCATCCCAGTCCCTATCGCACCGCCGGTGGCGCGTTTTACCGGCAGTCCTACCAACGGTGCGGCCCCACTGACCGTGACCTTTTCGGACACATCCAGCGGTAGCATCACTAATTGGTTCTGGAACTTCGGCGACGGCGGCACAACCAATATTGCGACCAACAGCGTACTCTACACCTACAATGCCATAGGCGTTTATAGCGTAATGGAAATCGTCAGCGGCCCCGGTGGATCCAGCACCAACACGCAGGTCAATTTCATCACGGCCACCTGCGGCTACACACTCTCCGCGACGAACGCCAGCTTCGGCGACACCGGTGGCAGCAACCTTGTGACTGTATCCACAGCGAACACCTGCCCGTGGACCGCCAACAGTAACGATAGTTGGATTCAGATTGCCGGTGGAAGCATTAATGCCACCGGCAATGCCACCTTCGCGTATACCGTCCTGCCAAACGGCAGCAGCACCAGTCCGCGCATCGGGACAACGACCATTGCCGGCCAGACATTCACGGTGACCCAGGCGGGTGACACCACTGCTCCCACGGTTGTCCTGACGGCGCCGACCTCGGGCATTGTGAGCGGCAACGTGACCGTTAGCGCGACCGCAATGGATGATAGTGCTGTCGTGAAAATCGAGTTCTACCGGGATACCAATGTTCTACTTGATACCGTCACCACGGCACCCGATAGTGTAACCTTTGATACGACCACGGTGGGTGACGGGTCCCACTGCTTCTTTGCCAAAGCGTATGACCTGGCCGGCAACGTGACCATTTCCTCCAGCAATTGCGTAACGGTGGACAATCATGCGCCCTCGGTGGTGCTCGAACTCACAGCCAAGACGATTGCCACCAACCAGATCAATTTGAGTTGGAGTGTCTCCAGCGATCACGGTGGCTCGGATGTGGCCAGCTACCGGGTGTTCCGCGACGGCGAGCAAATTGGAACGACCGCCGGCACCACATATTCCGACATCGGCCTGGCTGCCAAAACGGTGTACTGCTACGCGGTCGCGGCCCAGGATGAACTCGGGCATGTGTCGGCGCAGAGTGTCGATGCCTGCGCGCAGACTTTCGTCACACCAGTGTCGCTGCTGGGCATGTACAACGGGCTCGCTATTCAAACCAATGCGCCAACGCATGCCAGTTCGGGCTCGATCAAGCTTCTGGTCAGTAAGCTGGGACCGTTTGCCGCCAGCCTGACGCTGGGCGGCGTGCGGACCGCCTTCAAAGGACAGTTCGATGTCTCGGGCAACGCGACCAATACCGTCGCGCGTAACAGGCTGCATTCCTTGCAGGTAATCCTACATTTGGACCTCGTCGATGATACCGATCAGATCACCGGGACCATTTCGGATGGGGTTTTCACGTCGGAAGTGCTGGCGGACCGGGATGTCTTCAACGCCATGGCTCGCTGTCCGTTGGCAGGTAGTTACACCGTGATACTGCAGCCACCCGAGGGGAGCGACCCGAGCATTCCCGAAGGATTTGGCTATGAGACATTGACGGTGACTTCCACCGGTCTTGGGCGCATGATTGGCTTCCTGGCGGATGGAACGAAGATCACCGTTAGCGTGCCCCTCTCCAAGCACGGCACGTGGCCTCTGTATCAGGTGCTCTACAAGAATCAGGGTGCTACCATTGGCTGGGTGACATTTGGCACCAATAGTTCTTTGGGAGCGACGGTAGACTGGTTCCGACCGCCGTTGCCGACGTCTCCGTTTTTCCCGGCAGGATTCACAACCAACGTGACGTTGTTTGGCGAGAAATACGTGTCGCCGGCGGACGGCGGCCCGCTGGTCGCGGGAACCAACGTAGTCACGTTGGGCAGCGGCAACTTGGTCGGCAGTATCGTGGCGACCGTACTGGTCAGCGATGTCGGCAGCGTGACGGTGTTGCCTCCGAACGACGAGAACCTGCAGATGAAACTCCAGACCACCTCGGGTCAGTTTGGCGGTAGCTTCACCCATCCGGTGCTGAACAAGACGATTAATTTCAACGGACTGGTGCTGCAACTCGACGGTACGGGGTCGGGATATTTCCTTGGCACGAATGTCAGCGGTTTTGTGGTTATTGAGCCGATTCCCTGATTTCACAAGCCATCGGTTGGCGTGCCAACCGGTGGGAGAGCTATGAGGCGACGCCAGCGGGCTGGTGAGTGAACAGCGAAAACCGGAGACACGAGCATGAAAATGGAATGCCGACATAAAGCTGTTCTCATCCTCGCGGCCCCATTCGGGTTGGCACTGCCTGCTCGCGCCACCGTTCTTCTTGACCAGACAGCGTGGACAACCAACTTCACGGATATCAGCCGCCCAATTATTATATCTGGCAGTGGAGATGCGATGACAAACTACCTGGACAGTGGTGGTGCGACGAATGTCCCGTCCCGCTATTACGGCATCCGGCTGGTGCCATAGGAGAGATTTGGGATGAGAACGGATTGGCGACAGACGAAATCATGACAATTACCTTCAAGGAGGGCTGACAGCTTACATCGATTATGAAACTGACCACACAATTCAATCCATCCGATATGGTTACTTTGCTGTTCATGACCCTTGGACTCGGCCTCGCGCCCATGGTATCAGCGCAAACACCGCCAACGGGCGGTTTCTTTAACGTCCTGAGTTTTGGCGCCTCACCGGACGGGCAGTCGAAATGCACCGACGCGATCAGCAAGGCGATCGATGCGGCCTCAGCCAAAGGCGGTGGGACGGTGTATTTTCCCGCAGGCACGTATTTGACTGGCCCGATTCACCTCCAGAGCCACATCACTTTATACGTGGATGCGGGCGCGACGGTGAAGTTCAGCACCAACTTCGATGATTACCTGCCCATGGTGCTCTCGCGGTGGGAAGGAATTGTGGTGACGAACTTCTCGCCGTTGATTTACGCCTACAAGGCGCAGGACATCGCCATTGTCGGGCGGGGCACGCTCGACGGACAGGGTCAGGCGTGGTGGGATTTCTACCGCAAAGTTTCCCGGGGAGGAACCAATGCGGTGCCGCGCACCAAATGGCAGGAAGAATTTGGTCGCCTGAATGCGGATACCATCGCTGAGACGAAGTATCGATTGCTTGATATCGGTTTCCTGCGGCCGCCGTTTATCCAGCCAAATGAATGCAGTAACGTACTGGTTGAAGGTGTGACGATACGGAACTCGCCGTTTTGGAATGTCACGCCGGTATTTTGCGATGATGTCAACGTTCGCGGCGTCACGATCATCAGTCCCTCGACGTCACCCAACACGGATGGCATCAACCCCGATTCCTGCCGCAACATTCGCATTTCCGATTGCTGCATCAGTGTGGGCGACGATTGCATCACCATCAAATCGGGCCGCGATGCCAACGGACGGCGCGCCGGGCGGCCGTTGGAGAACTGCACAATTGTCAATTGCACGCTCCTTCACGGTCACGGCCTGTCCATCGGCAGCGAAATGTCCGGCGGCGTAAGAAACCTGACGATTGCCAATTGTGTCCTTGATGGACCCGATTACGGGATCCGCATCAAATCCACCCGTGGTCGTGGCGGCGTGATTGAGAACGTGCGCATTAGTAATCTCGTGATGCGTAATATCGCCAAACAAGCGTTGTTGTTGACCACGTTCTATACGAAGACGACGCCCGAGCCGGTGTCCGAGCGCACGCCAATCTTTCGCAACATCCATTTCAGCGGCATCACCGGCGATGCGAAAGCGGTCGGCGAACTGACGGGCTTGGAGGAAATGCCTATTGAGAATATTACGTTCGATGACATCCAACTTGACGCCAAGACCGGTTTCACTCTGAAGGACGCCAGGAGTATCGAATTCCACAACGTCACCATCAACACCGAGAGTGGGCCCGCCATCACGGCTACGACCACCGACGGATTGGAGTTCGATGGCGTGAAGAGCGCAAAACCACACGCCGGAGTGCCGGTCATTGATCTGAACAAGGTCAAAAAGGTGTTCGTGCGTGGCTGCACGGCCGCACCGGAGACGGAAACATTTCTACGCGTAAGCGATGAGTCTGCCGACGAGGTGACGCTGGAAGGCAACAACCTGAAGCTGGCGAAGACGCCGGTGGAAAAGGTTAAGGGCAGCAGTTCAGCTGATTGACAATGGAACAGGAGGCGATGGTGAGGCAAAAATTCTTTTCGGTACGAATTGCTGTTATTTTACTCTTGTTGGGCGCCATTGGTGCCAGCCGCCAAGTGGTGGCGCAGACGAATTTGGTTGCCGCGACGATTGGCACCAACCGGTTCACAACGGTCCAGGACGCAATTAACGCCACGCCGCAGAATGCCAGTCGCGCCAATCCCTGCCTTGTTCACGTGATGCCCGGGGTGCACAAGGAGTTGATTTACGTGCAGCATGAGAAGCGATATGTCCATCTCGTCGGGGACGTCGCGGAGAAGACGGTACTCACATACAACCTGAGCGCAAGGATGCCCGGGTTCGACGGCAGACCCATGACCACCTACCGCACGCCGACAGCGGTGATTGATGCGGACGATTTTACGGTGGAGAATATCACCTTCGAGAACGCCGCTGGGCTGGTTGGTCAGGCGCTGGCAATGCGCATCGACGGTGATCGCATGGTGTTTCGCAACTGCCGCTTCCTTGGCTGGCACGACACGATCCTCGTAAACCGTGGTCGTCAGTATTTCGAGAACTGCTACATCGAAGGCAACGTCGATTTTATCTTTGGCGGCGCGACGACGTTCTTCGAGAACTGTCACATCCATTGTTTGACGAATGGCTACATCACCGCGGCATCGACGCCGGAGGAACAGCCGTTCGGGTTTGTGTTCTCGCATTGCCGGATCACCGGGGAACCCGGGGTGAAGACCTACCTGGGGCGGCCGTGGCGGGCGTATTCCAGCGCGATGTTCCTCAACACGGAGATGTCCGGCGTGGTGACCAACGTCGGGTGGGACAATTGGAAAGATCCGGCCCGCGAAAAGACCGTGCGCTACGCCGAATTCAATAGCACCGGCGCCGGCGCCAACCCGGAGGCTCGAGTCCCGTGGTCGCGGCAGTTAACCAAAGCCGAAGCAGAGAACATCACCGTGCAAAAGGTTCTCGGCGGCGCGGACGGGTGGAATCCGAAAACGGAAAAATGAAAACACCCCTTGTGTTCGTATTGGTTGCCCTGGTCTCTTTCGAGTGTGTCCTCGCTGACGGCAAGACTACTTCAGCCATCCGTCCTGATCTGACCGTCGCGAGCGACGGCAGTGGGGACTTCAAGACAGTTCAGGAAGCGATCAATGCTGTCCCACGAACCAACGACCAGCGGTTGATCATTTTTATCAAGGACGGGCTTTACCACGAAAAGGTGCGAATTGACCCCAACTTTATCACCCTCTGCGGACAGAGTCGTCAGGGCACCCGCATCGAATTCCCGCAAGAGATGGACGATTTTACCAACCACCCGGATGATATCGGGCGCGCGGTTGTGAACATTAATGGCAGTGACTGTGTCCTGCAGAATCTCACGATTAAAAACACGCACGGCATCATCGGCCCGCACGCCTTTGCCATTTACGGTCATGGCGATAAGACCGTGATCGTGGATTGTGATGTATTGAGCCAGGGAGCAGACACGCTTGCCTTATGGGGCGAGCGGAGCGGGACCTACCAGGCGCGGCTCAATATTTGTGGGTCGGTGGATTTTGTTTGCCCGCGCGGTTGGTGTTACATGACCGATTGTACGCTGCATCAAGTCAACCCCAAAGCGGATGCGACCATTTGGCATGACGGTGGCAAGGACGCGGACATGAGATTCGTCCTGCGCAATTGTCAGTTCGACGGGGTGGGGGGCATGCCGAGCTGGATTCTGGCCCGTCATCACCACGACGCCCAGTTCTTCCTGCTGGATTGCAATTTCTCGAAAACGCTAAGTAACCGGCCGCCGTTGCGCGTCATTTATCCAATCAACCACGGTACGCCGACTGAGGCCGACAAGAAGAGAAATCACGATCTGGATGCCAGCAACATTTGGGGCGAACGCGCGTATTTCTACAACTGCCACCGTGACGGTGGTGACTACGTGTGGCACCAGGACAACCTATCCTCAGCGACGAATTCACCCACGCCCGAGCAGATCACGGCAGCGTGGACGTTCGCGGAAAAATGGGATCCCGAACGCCGGGCTGGCCCGACGATCAAGAGAATCGCCCGACAAGATGGCCAGTGTGAAGTCATCTTCAGTGAGAACGTCACAGTAAAAGGTAAACCGCGGCTCGTTCTACGATCTGGTAAATTTGCCGATTACGCGAGCGGTAGCGGGACCGACACCTTGGTCTTTGCAATTCCCGGCGGAACCTCAAGCGAAGTTTCGAGCGTTGATCTTCATGGTGGATGCATCATCGCCTCGGAGGCCGCCGACACCCTTCCTATTGCCGATCTCTCGCTGCGGTGACGGCTTCACGCGTTGCCTAGCAGTTTCGGCAGGTTCTTGAATCAGCTATGTGTTTTCGACCGTTTTGCCAGGATTGTAATTCAAACGAGCGTTGAGAAATGGTAAAGGTGCACTTCACGACGGATGACGCACCAAGGGATAACAATGCAATGAGGAGCTGCCGATGAATTTGAGCCGCAAATACACATTATTAATAGCAGTGGGGATACTTTCGATGGCATTGTCGTTTATCAACGTCAGTCAGGCTGACAACGCATCGCCGCGTGTGTTCGATGTCAAAGAGTCGGGCGCAAAAGGCGATGGCAAGACTTTGGATACGGACGCGATCCAAAAGGCGCTCGATGAATGCGCAAAGGCCGGTGGCGGTACGGTGCGATTTCCGGCCGGCACGTACCTGAGCAAACCGATTGTTCTTCGCAGCAGTAGTACTACCGTGCAACTGGATGCTGGAGCAACGCTATTGGCAACGGATGATCCCGCTGATTTTGCTGGGAGTAAGCCAAACTCGTTCATCCCATTTGTGGGTGGAAAGAACCTTCACGATGTCACCATCACCGGGCAGGGGATCATTGACGGTTCGGGCGCGAAGTGGTGGATTCCCGCGGAGGCTGCCCGGCAAAAAACCCCGGGCTATACGCTACCTCGCCCGAATCTGGTCGTATTGACGGGCTGCACGAATTTGCGCGTCGAGAACATCACCCTGCAAAACTCGCCGAAGTTCCATCTGGTGCCAACGGATTGCGACGGTGTAATAATCTCGAATGTGACCGTCCTGGCTCCTGCCCAGGCGGCGAATACCGATGCGATCGATCCCAGTGCTTGCCGGAACGTGCTCATCACGAAGTGCCGTATCGACGTGGGCGACGACAACATCGCAATCAAGGCCGGCAAGGCCATGCCGGGACGTCCTTTCGCTTGTGAGAATATCACCATCACCGACTGCACGTGTCTACACGGACACGGAATTTCGATCGGCGGTGAAACCGCCGGCGGCGTGCGCAATGTGATAGTGAGGAACTGCACGTTTGAGAATACTGAGAACGGGATTCGTATCAAATCACAGCGGGGGAGGGGAGGCATTGTGGAGAATATCACCTACAGCGATATCACCATGAAGAATGTGTACCCCGCCATCACGTTGACCAGCTACTACATGTCCAACTCGGCGGGGGATGCGAACCAAAAAACCGAACCCACGAAGGACACGGCACAGTCCATTGTCGCCGGGACGCCGATCTATCGGAATATCCACATCAAGAACCTGACAGCTACCTCCCAAAAAGCTGCCGGAATTATCATTGGGTTACCGGAAAGCCTGATTTCCGACGTTACGCTGGAAAACGTCCAGATCACGTCCGCCACTACCGGCCTGAAGATTCAAAACGCCAAGGGCATTCAATTCAAGAACGTGCAGATCACCGCTCAGCAAGGTCCTCCCGTCATCATGGACAACGCCGAGGTGACCGGCATCGCAGTTGTGAAATAATAGGCCAGCGAACGAGCCTGTCCCACGAATGCTGCGATTAGAATTGATGGGCCCGTAGTTTGACTCGCGATGATGCGCTTGGTAGACCGAGTACCGTGCGTTGAAAGAGCGGTTGTCGCTGGCAACGCGTGAACGTCTGCACTTGCAGGAAATCCACCGGGGCATTACAAATGCTTGGCTTGAATCATGGGAATCGATGGATTTAGCATCGCGGAAGCGCGCTTCCTGGCACCGGACGTCAAATTGTTCCGTGTTGTGGCTCCGCGCGTCGCGCGAAAGCAACAGCCCGGCCAGTTCGTCATTATTCGCATTCACGAGCACGGCGAACGCATCCCGTTGACCATCGCGGAGTCCAATCTTACAGAAGGCACCATTACGATCATCGTGCAAGGCATTGGCAAGACGACCAAGTTGCTGAACCGATTGAACGCAGGCGATATCATCCTCGACGTGGTTGGGCCGCTCGGACGCCCGTCGGATGTCCGTTTATTCGGGACGGTGGTGGTCATCAGTGGCGGTGTTGGAACCGCAATAGCCTATCCGATCGCCAAGGCGCTTCGACGAGTCGGCAATCACGTCATTACCATCCTTGGCGCCCGCACCAAGAACCTGCTGATCCTGGAGAACGAGGCTCGGTCGGTCAGCGATGAGGTGTTTGTGACCACGGACGATGGTAGCTACGGCGAGAAAGGTTTGGTGACGGGCAAGCTGGATGCGTTGATTGCGAGCGGGGGGAAGATTGACCTGGTGCTGGCCATTGGGCCGATCCCGATGATGCGAGCCGTCGCCGAGAAGACGCGTCCCCACGGGATCAAGACGGTCGTCAGCCTCAACCCGATCATGGTGGACGGCACCGGCATGTGTGGCGGCTGTCGCGTGCAGGTGGCGGGCCGCAGCCAGTTTGCCTGCGTGGACGGCCCGGAATTCGATGCGCACGAGGTGGACTTCGACGGCCTGGCCAAACGCAACGCCATGTACCGCGCATCCGAGCGTCAGGCGCTGGAGCGGTTTGTCAGCGACCCGGAATCCGGCCGGGAACTGATTCCCCACCGATGCAAACTCGAAGATGTCGCGCCTCGTTGACTCTGTCATGACCAACCCTTTGCCACCCAAAGAACGCACCAGGATTCCCCGGCAGAAAATGCCCGAGCAAAAACCGGAGGATCGACGGCAGAATTTTGCAGAGGTCAACCTGGGCCTTAATTTTCATCTAGCCACGCAAGAGGCGATGCGCTGCCTCGAATGCGCCCACCCGAAGTGCATCGACGGCTGCCCGGTCGGGGTGAAAGTCAAGGACTTCGTTGCATTGGTTCTGACGGGCGATTATCTCTTGGCCGCGGCTAAAATTCGCGAGGACAACATCCTGCCCGCGGTCACCGGCCGGGTCTGTCCGCAGGAAGACCAGTGCGAAGGCACCTGCATTATGAACAAGAAGTTCGGAGCGGTGGGGATCGGGTATCTCGAAAGGTTCGTTGCGGATTACGAACGCGAGAGCGGCCAGATTGGTCTGCCCGCCATCGCGCCGCCCACCGGCAAGAAAGTCGCGATTGTCGGCAGCGGCCCTGCGGGGTTGAGCGCGGCGGGCGATCTTATCCAGAAGGGGCATCAGGTCACCGTGTTTGAAGCGCTCCACGAGGTCGGCGGCGTGCTGGTCTACGGCATTCCCGAGTTTCGGCTTCCGAAAGAGATCGTGCGACAGGAAGTCGAGAACATGAAGCGGATGGGGGTCGAATTTCAGACCAACGTCGTCGTCGGCAAGACGGTCACGGTGGACGAACTGTTTGGGGAAGAGGGCTACCACGCGGTGCTCGTCGCCACCGGCGCGGGACTGCCGCAGTTCCTCGGTGTCCCCGGCGAAGACCTGTGCGGCGTCTATTCGGCCAATGAGTTTCTCACGCGCGTCAACCTGATGAAGGCGTACAAATTCCCCGAGTACGATGAGCCGATTTACAATTGTCGCGGCAAGAACGTGGCGGTGGTCGGCGGGGGGAACACGGCGATGGACGCCATCCGCAGCGCGTTGCGGCTCGGCGCAAAGACCGCGTACGTGATTTATCGCCGGTCCGAGGCCGAACTGCCGGCCCGCGCCGAGGAGGTCAAGCATGCCAGGGAAGAAGGCATCCAGTTTCTGTTATTGAACAATCCAGTGGAGTTCCTCGGCGACGAGAAGGGCTGGTTGAGGGCCGCGCGGTGCATCAAGATGGAGCTTGGCCCCGCCGACGAGTCCGGTCGCCGTCGTCCCGTGCCGATTCAAGGTTCGGAGTACGAGGTACCGCTGGACGTGGTGATTATTGCCGTCGGCACCAGCAGCAACCCGCTCGTGCAATCCACTACACCCGATCTCAAAACGCGTAAGGGTGGCTATATCGAGGCCGATCCCGAAACGCTCAAAACCTCAAAGGTGGGCGTCTTCGGCGCGGGCGATATTGTCACCGGCGCCGCCACCGTGATTCTAGCCATGGGCGCCGGTCGCAAAGCCGCAGGCGCTATCGATGAGTATCTCCGCACCGGCGTGTGGTAGTAACAGGAAAGTGGTGTCAGGTCGCCAACATGGCATCACGAGGTGGTCTGAGTGTGCTTTGAGTGAAAGTTTCGGATATTGCAATTACGCAGGAGAAAGGGTTGGTGGGCCCGGTAGGACTCGAACCTACGACCAAGGGATTATGAGTCCCCTGCTCTAACCAACTGAGCTACAGGCCCATTATGTCTATATGCAATATGTTACGATACGTAGATAATTTCGTTATTGCCGAATTTGATACTTGCATCTGATACCGCTTGCATGAGCGAGCGTAAACGCGAGCAAAAGTCGCCTTGGGCGAAAACGCCCGTCGCAAATCTCCTTCGATACCAATCATCCGGTGTCTATTTTGCCCGCGTCCGTAGGGCTGGCAAGTTAATTCGGCGGAGTCTAAAGACGAATGTATTCTCAGTCGCCAAAATTCGACTGGCCGATTTGACCCAAGAACAGCGCAAAGCTGCCGAGGCCGGAAAACTTTCCGCCAATGGGAAAATGTCATTCGGAGAGTCCCGACAGAACGAGCGCGGGAGAAATCACGCGAGCATCACGCAAGAGACACTGGCAAAAAAACCCACAACCATCCAGTCCCTTGTTGCGGAGGTTCGACTGGCCCGCACATCGCTGATCCCAAACACCATCTATCCAGGAAAAAGCCCCCTAGACAACGGAGGGGCATCCGGGAAAGGTATTCTTCGCCACCGAATAGCAAATCCCCATTTGATTGGTATTACCCAACAATTGTATGCCAATGCCAAACAACACGAGATCGGTTGCGGACGTTCCTTCCTCCGCCGGCCTGCCAAGGGAGCGCGATCAATCGAGAACTGGTGCGACGGGTGTACGTGCAGTGGGCATCGTTGCGCGACGCAACGTTCGTCGGAGCCCACGCTCAAGCTCCCAATTGAATAGCCAAGCCGTTCTTAATGTGACCCTGTAATGCATTGTTTCACCAAATCTCCGGTGGGGTAAACACCCCATAGCGCCGCACACGGTTTTTATGATTATTATTACGTTATGAGACGTAATCGTTCCCATTGGAATAAAATGCCAGCCGCGGTGTCAAACCAAACCGGAAGTGATTTTGTGCCGTCGCCGAACGAGGTCGCCCGGAGGGCATACTTCGCTTATGTGAACCAAGGCTTCCCGCGTGGGCGGGACGTACAACATTGGTTGGATGCAGAAGCCCAATTGACTGCGGAGCGCAACCTCACGCGCGTTCACGAGTTTCACAACGGATCATAGTGCAATCGTGGGAATCCGCGGATCGCACTTTTTTTGAGCAGTGAGATGCACAACGAAGCCATGCAGTTTATACGAAAGACAAATCTATGTTACTAGAAAGCATTAAGCAGCTATATGGAAACAAACTCGGGGCGGCGGACGGTGAAATCGGCCACGTGAAAGATTTTTATTTCGACGATCAGAACTGGATCGTTCGTTATCTGGTCGTGGACACAGGCTCGTGGTTGCCGGGGCGCCAGGTCCTCATCTCTCCACATGCCTTTGGCAGTCTCCATCATGACGGAAAAATCCTGCGCGCGAACTTGACCCGGAAACAAATTGAAGAGAGCCCTTCGATTGAATCGCAGAAGCCATTGTCACGGCAATACGAAGAGGAGTATTACCGCTATTACACATGGCCCTACTATTGGCAGGGCAATGCGTTATGGGGTATGAGTAGCTTTCCGATAGCGGGAGAGCCAACGGAACCTCTCCCGAGCGATGCAACTGCTGCGAATGACTCGCACCCCGCCAAGCATGCCGATACACATCTGCGAAGCACGCAAGCCATAAGCGGTTACCGTATCAAGGGAAGCGATGGAGAGATCGGTCATTTCTGCGATTTTATGATGGACACCCAGAGTTGGGCGATTCGTCAGCTGGTCATCAAAACCAGCCATCGGTTTTCCGGCAAAGAGGTCCAGATACCAACCAGCTCGGTTCACCGTATCAGTTTTGACGAATCCACGGTGTTTGTAAATTTGACCGGGGAAGCCATGGAGCAAAGTCCCTCACACCACTTGGTTTCGGGCGGTGCGTGACCGACGCGGCGCGCCAAACTCACTGAGACATCAATTCCTTACCGGCAGCATAATTGAACACCTCTTGCACAAGCTAATTGGATATACACTCTAGGCCATCGAGTGAGTTATCCAACCTGCAACAAACGATTTGCCAGGTTGAGAATTCCCCAAACTGAGGAAGCTAGACGCGCGTATCGGGAGCTGATTGTGACCACGCCCGGTCTTGGTGAGTCCATCAGTGGCGCGATCCTTTACGACGAGACGATCCGCCAACAGAAGAAAAAGGATGGCACTCCCTTTGTGAAAGCCATCACTGATGCGGGAATCGTTCCCGGCATCAAGGTTGACGCCGGTGCAAAGGACATGGCCGGCCATCCCCGTGAGAGGATAACGGAAGGTCTGGACGGATTGCGCGACCGCCTGGCTGAATACTCTCAAATGGGCGCCCGTTTCGCCAAGTGGCGCGCGGTGATTGCCGTGGGCGATGGCATTCCCAGCCGGGGTTGTATCGAGGCCAACGCGCACGCTTTGGCTCGCTATGCCGCGTTGTGCCAGGAAGCCGGACTGGTCCCCGTCGTCGAGCCGGAAATGCTCATGGACGGCGAGCATACCCTAGCGCGATGCTGCGAGATCACGGGGGAAGTCCTGCGAACAGTTTTCAACGAGTTTTACACACAACGGGTGACGCTGGAGGGCATGATCCTGAAACCCAATATGGTGCTTCCGGGATTGACCTGCTCCCAGCAAGAAGATGTGAACGAAGTGGCCGATGCCACCGTGAGGTGCCTCTTGCGAGTCGTCCCCGCTGCCGTTCCGGGGATTGCGTTCTTGTCGGGGGGCCAACCCAGCGAACTGGCTTCGGCCCGTCTAAACGCGATGAATGTTCGATTCGCCCACAAAATGTCCTGGGCCCTAACCTTCTCACTTTCCCGCGCGATCCAGCAACCGGCGTTGGAAATCTGTTCAGGTCAGGATGCCAACGCAAGAGTGGCTCAACAGGCCCTGCTTCACCGGGCCAGATGCAACCGGGCTGCGCGCCATGGCGAATACGATGCCGCGATGGAAAGGGAATGAGCATGAAACCCAATACCAACCAGCTCAAGGTTCTCGAATTGAAGCCGGGAGCGAAGCCCGATGCGAAGGACGACCTGAAATCCATGCCGCTGCCGGAAGTGGTGAAAAAACTCGGGTCGTCGCCTGACGGACTCACTCAAGCCGAGGCGCAGAAACGGCTAACCCAATACGGGCCGAACGAGCTGGTAGAAAAGAAGACCAATCTCCTTCTAGAATTCCTCTCCTATTTTTGGGGTCCCATCCCATGGATGATCGAGATTGCGGTGATTCTGTCTGGCGTGGTCGGGCACTGGCCGGATTTTTTCATTATCCTCCTTTTGCTGGTGGCCAACGCCGTGGTCGGATTTTGGGAAGAACACCAGGCGGGCAACGCCATTGCCGCACTGAAGGCCAAACTGGCGATCAAGGCCCGTGTGAAACGTGATGGTAAATGGACCACCCCGGCGGCTCGGGAGCTTGTGCCGGGCGACGTCATCCGCGTGCGCCTGGGCGACATTGTGCCGGCAGATGCACGCTTACTGGCAGGCGATTCGGTGGAAGTGGATCAGTCCGCGCTGACGGGAGAGTCGTTGCCCGCCACACGCAAATCCGGCGAGGCGGTGTTTTCCGGGTCGATTATCCGCCAAGGTGAAATCGACGCGATGGTGTACGCCACCGGTGCGAACACTTACTTCGGCAAGACCGCGCAACTGGTGCAGGAGGCCCACACGGTCAGCCATTTTCAAAAGGCGGTTTTGAGGATCGGAAACTACCTGATCATCCTCGCCGTGGTGCTGGTGGCGGTGATCATTACCTTCGCAATCTGCCGCGGGGACCCGATTCTCACCACCATTCAGTTCGCCCTGGTGCTCACCGTAGCGGCGATTCCCGTGGCAATGCCAACGGTACTGTCGGTGACGATGGCGGTCGGTGCACGCCTCCTGGCGAAAAAGGAAGCGATTGTGACACGGTTGTTGGCCATCGAGGAACTGGCCGGCGTGGACGTGCTGTGCTCGGACAAGACCGGAACCCTGACCCAGAACAAGCTGACGCTGGGCGATCCGTTCAGCGTGAATGGCATCCCGGCCGACCAGGTCATCCTCTGCGCCGCGCTCGCTTCGCGGGCGGAAGACAAGGACACCATCGATCTGGCCGTGATCGGCGGCCTGAAGAACGAGCAAGCCTTGCAGGGCTATCAGGTGGTGCATTTTCAGCCGTTCGACCCGGTGCACAAACGTACTGAAGTCACGGTCAAAGGTACGGACGGAAAACAGTTCGCCGTGGCCAAGGGAGCGCCGCAGGTGATGCTGGAGATGTCGACCAATGCCGGTGAGATAAAGGCCATCGTTGAGCAAGCCGTTAATGGATTTGCGGCACGCGGCTTCCGTTCCTTGGGCGTGGCCCGGGCCGATCAGGAAGGCCAATGGCAGTTTGTCGGCGTATTGCCATTATTCGATCCGCCGCGCGAGCAGGCCAAAGCAACCATCGCGAGCGCCCGGCAGATGGGCGTGAACGTTAAGATGCTTACGGGCGATCAAATGGCCATTGCTCGAGAAACTGCCCGACAACTGGGACTGGGCACGAACATCCTTGATGCCAGCGGATTGGGCGACACGAAGAATCACGAGACGGCGCAGTCGGCGGCGTCCATCGAAACAGCGGACGGTTTCGCCCAGGTGTTCCCCGAACACAAGTTCCACATTGTGGATGTCCTGCAAAAACGTGGCCACATCGTCGGTATGACGGGCGACGGAGTGAATGACGCCCCTGCGCTCAAGAAAGCCGACTGCGGCATCGCCGTCTCCGGCGCGACAGACGCGGCGCGCGCCGCGGCGTCCATCGTGCTGTTGACGCCAGGTCTGTCGGTGATTATTGACGCGATCAAGGAGAGTCGGAGGATTTTCCAGCGGATGAACAGTTACGCGATCTACCGCATCGCCGAGACGCTGGGCGTGCTTTTGTTCATGACGTTGTCGATTCTGATCTTTAATTTTTATCCATTGACGGCGGTGATGATCGTGATGCTGGCGTTGCTCAATGACGGCGCGATCCTGTCCATCGCATACGACAATGTTCATTACTCGAACAAGCCCGAGACTTGGAACATGCGCCTGGTGCTGGGGATCGCCTCGGTGATCGGCGTTATCGGGGTGATGGACTCGTTTGGCCTGTTTTATCTTGGAGAACGTGTCTTTCATCTCGACCGCGCGCTCCTCCAGACACTGATCTATTTAAAACTGTCCGTTTCGGGACATTTCAAAATTTTCCAAACCCGCACGCGCGGCCCGTTCTGGTCCATTCGTCCCGCGCGAATTCTGCTTTTGGCGGTGTGCGGCACACAAGTGGTGGCCACGCTAATCGCGGTTTACGGATTGTTTATGCCGCCCATCGGCTGGGGTTGGGCACTCGCGGTGTGGGGCTACTCCTCGGCGTGGTTCCTCGTCAACGACCGCGTGAAACTGCTCGCGTATCGCATTTTTGATCCCGTTAAAGCCAAGATACCATCCAATTTGACGCCGCAGATCGCCAAGCGGGCCTATGAACTATACGAGCAGCAAGGCCATCGCGAAGGCCACGCGGTTCAGGACTGGGGTCAGGCGGAGCGGGAGATACGGAAAGAGGAATCCCTCAAATGAACCGACGCAAACCGGGCTGCGGGCACCGCCGAAAAATTGAAGTTAAAAATCGATTCCACCGATTCTGCAAGTGGCTCTGGAGACAAAACCATGACCAATAAGCAACCACAACAACAGTATGAAATCGGCATGGTCGGCTTGGGCGTCATGGGACGCAATCTTGTGCTGAACATGGCCGACCATGGCTTTTCGGTGGCGGGCTATGACAAGGACGCGACCAAGGTCGACGCGCTACAGAAGGAGTCCGTCGAATGCAACATCCGCGCCGCGGCGAACCTCCTTGATTTCATTGCACCGCTTCGCAAACCGCGTGCGGTGATGCTGCTTGTGCCCGCCGGCGCTCCGGTGGATTCGGTCATCAAGGATTTGTTGCCGCACTTGGACAAGGGCGATCTCATTATCGATGCTGGCAATTCCTATTTCAAGGACACCGACGTTCGCGCGCGCAACCTGGCGGCGAAAGGCATTCAATTCCTCGGCGTGGGCGTGTCAGGAGGCGAAGAAGGCGCGCGTCACGGACCGAGCATCATGCCCGGGGGGCCGAAAGGGGCCTACGAGCGGGTCCGTCCCATCTTTGAAGCGGCCGCAGCGAAGGTCAACGGCGATCCGTGCGTGACTTGGCTTGGCCCGGGATCGGCCGGGCACTTCGTAAAAATGGTCCACAACGGCATTGAGTACGCCGTGATGCAACTCATAGCGGAGACATATGACCTGATGAAACGTGGTGTTGGGTTGAACGACGACGAACTGCATGACGTGTTCAACGCGTGGAACAACGGCGAACTGAACGGTTACCTGATGGAGATCACCGGTCACATTTTCTCCAAACGGGATGAGAAGAACAGCAAGCGACTGATCGATGAAATCCTCGATGTGGCCAAACAAAATGGCACGCGTTTGTGGACATCACAAAGCGCGATGGAACTGCAAGTGCCGATTCCAACAATCGACCTGGCAGTCGCGATGCGGGACATGTCAGTGTTCGAGAAGGAGCGGGAGCAGGCCAGCGCAATTTATCAGCGATCCATGCGGCGCCTCAATGGCGACCGTGATAGCTTCCTCACGCAACTCGGCCGCAGCCTTTTTGCGGGGATGATTATCATCTACGCACAAGGCATGGCGCTTTTGGCGGCAGCTTCAGACAAATACGAGTATCATCTCGATCTCGAAGCTGTCTCACGGATCTGGCGGGGCGGCTGCATCATTCGCTCCGGGTTGTTGGATGACATGAGCGCGGCGTTTCGTGCGCGCCGCGACCTGCCAAATTTGCTGCTGGATCCGACCTTGTCGCACAAGGTTATGGAGCATCAGGAAGATTTACGCCAGGTGGTGTGCCAGGCAGCCGAGTTAGGGGTGCCGGCTCCGGGGTTGATGGTTTCGTTGGGTTATCTCGACGCCTATCGTAGCGCGTGGCTGCCGGCAAATTTGATCCAAGCCCAGCGCGACTATTTCGGAGCCCACACCTATGAGCGGATCGATGCCAAGGGCACCTTTCACACGGAATGGGGAAAAGAGTGAGCTGATATGGATATATTCCCGACCATTATTATGATTTTTGGCGGCGCGGGTGATTTGACCTGGCGCAAGTTGATACCGTCCTTATTCGATCTGTACCGAGACGGACGGATGCCCAGCAAATTTGCGATCATTGCCGTGGATCGTGTCCCGATGCGCGATACAGAGTTGCACAAGCACTTCCTTGACGGCGTAAAGCGCTTCTCGCGAAATGGGAAGGCGAAACGCACGGACTGGAACGATTTTGCCCGGCACGTCACCTATCAAAGGGGAGATTTTAAGGACCCGGCAACATACTCAAATTTGAAGACACGGTGTGCGCAATTTGATCAGGAGTGGAAGGCAAAAGCTGGTCACATTTTTCACTTGGCCACTCCGCCGGTGATGATCGGGGTGATTCCCAGGATGTTGGCCGGCGCGGGGCTGAATCGGAATCGAGTCCGTGACCGCATCGTGGTGGAAAAGCCGATCGGTCATGATTTAGTCTCGGCGCGAGAACTAAATCACGTGCTCACGGAGAGCTTCCATGAATCGCAGGTTTTCCGTATCGACCATTATTTGGGGAAGGAAACCGTACAAAACATCCTGGCCTTCCGCTTTGCCAACCCGCTCTTCGAACCGATTTGGAACCGACGTTACGTGGACTACGTGACCATCACCGTGGCCGAAGAGGTGGGCATAGGACATCGTGGCGGCTATTACGACCACGCGGGAGCCCTGCGCGATATGGTGCAGAATCATCTGATGCAACTCCTCTGTCTCGTGGCCATGGAACCGATGGTCTCTTTCGAAGCCGATGAGATTCGCAACAAGAAGGTGGATGTGCTTCATGCCTTGCGACCGATTTCGCGTGGCGAGGTTCAGCAATGCGCCGTGCGCGGGCAGTATGGCCGAGGAAAGCTTCACAGCAAGAAAATGCGTGGCTACCGACAGGAAGACGATGTGTCCGCTCATTCATCGACGGAGACATTCGCGGCCTTAAAGCTATTTGTAGACAATTGGCGTTGGCAGGGAGTGCCATTCTATCTTCGCACGGGCAAACGCCTCACTTGTCAGTTTTCAGAAGTGGCCATCCAATTCCGCACCGTGCCGCATCGGTCCTTCCCGGCCGAATCGAGCCGCGACTGGCACCCGTCTCGTCTTGTACTATCGATCCAGCCCGAGGAAGGCATCGTGTTGGGTTTTCAGGCCAAGTACCCCGGGCCTAAAATGCTGTTGCGGCCAGTGGAGATGCGGTTCGGTTATCAGGAGAGCTTTGCGGTCCCTTCGCCGGACGCCTACGAGACTTTGCTTTGGGACGTGATGAACAACGATCCCACCCTGTTCATGCGTGTCGATCAGGTCGAGGCGGCGTGGCAGATTCTGATGCCGGTACTGGAAGTCTGGTCAAACACTCGTCCTCGCAATTTTCCCAATTACACTGCCGGCAGCTGGGGGCCCAGGGAGGCCGACGAGTTACTCGCCCGCGATGGACATAAATGGAGGTCAATTGCATGAAAATCCTGGTCTTTGATGCCGGCGGCACGCATGTGAAGCTGCTGGCCACCGGCCGCAAGCAGCGGGTTGAATTCGCGTCCGGTCCAAAAATGACGCCCGCGAAGATGGTCGCGGCAATACGAGCCGCGACAGTCGTTTGGAAGTATGATGCCATCTCGATCGGCTATCTCGGGCCGGTAGTTCACGGTCGTCCCCTCAGTGAACCGCACCATCTTGGATCGGGCTGGGTGGGGTTTGACTTTAGAAGGGCATTCGGCTGTCCGGTAAAGATCGTCAACGACGCGGCGATGCAAGCGCTGGGCAGTTATCAAGGTGGTCGGATGCTGTTTCTCGGTTTGGGCACGGGCCTTGGCTCCGCGCTGATCGTGGATAATGTGCTGGAGCCGATGGAACTGGCCCACTTGCCATACAAGAAGGGCCGGACCTATGAAGATTATTTGGGGTTGGCCGGCTTGGAGCGGCAGGGGAAAAAGAAATGGCGTCATCAGGTGAACGAGGTTGTCCAGCAACTCAAGAACGCGGTGCAGGCCGACTATGTTGTGATCGGGGGAGGCAATGCCAGACGGCTCAAGAAACTTCCGCCCGGTACGCGCCTGGGTGACAATTCCAACGCATTCCAAGGCGGATATCGCCTTTGGACCGAGCTTTACGGCGGCTCAACTCATAAACGATTCGTGCATTAAATCATGAAAAGGAGAACTCCCAAGCGTTTGGTTCCCACGAGAATCGTTTTCCTATTGGCGATCAGAACCGACGACCCTAAGATCACCGACCTGCGGTGCGAACATACTAGCGACGGGGTCCTGCTGATGAGTTGACCCGACACTACCCGCGCGGGCCGCCAAAGACTTTGGTGTTTTTCGCCTCGGCCCGCTTCGCTCTACTCCGCTGCAAAGCCCCAAAGACTGTGGCTGTGTCGTTGGCGATCAGACTTCGCTCCGATGTCGCCGCTTCGAGCCGCAGGTTCTCGCGGCCACATCACCTTCGGCTATCGCGACTCCAGCACGCATTCGCGTGTAACTTCGTTCAGCGTACGCGAATCACCTTTCGATTGTAAGGCTCCTTGCGCGCCGTCAATCTATTGCTCGTGCCTGCGCTCCAGATTGATCGCGCTCGCTCCGCCAGCGGCTTTGGCTTCTAAGACTTCACGCTGGTAGATCTTCCGTCCAGGCAGGTGTGCGACGCAATAGAGATGGAGCAAATCAATGAAATGGTAACACCAACTGATCTGATACTCGCCAGTATCAGATTCGTCGATTTCCACTGCCCAAAAAGGGTAGGGGACTCAACGGACTTTTGACAGAGTCCCCTGTTCTAACCAACTGAGCTACATGCCCACAGCGTAAGTGTTTACAAGGTAATAATTTGCGGTTCCAAAAAAACTGCGTCACCGTTTCTATCGCCCCACAAGACTCGTGTCATACTACGCAATCCTTGACCGTGGTGGCAAGCAGATCACGCGTCTGCCAAAACCCCCAACACGAAACCAGAGCCGTAGCGTTGGTAGGGCGCGTCTTCGTTCGTTCAGCGGCGATGACACATTCCCTGTATTGACGTGGGGATGTCGTTCCGCTATGAAGTTGTGGCTGGTGATGGGCTGACCGTCGTAGAAACCGTCCGCGCCAGACAATTGAGAGGAAATCGTGTCGTGTTGAAAAGCTTCTGCATTGTAGCTGCCATTGTTCTGCTGGCCATCTCCGGCAAATCTGCCGTGGTGACCAAGATCACGCCCACGATTCTTTATAAATTTGCCGCGGTGGATGGCGGCCTGCCACAGTCAGAGTTGTTAGAGGGGAGTGACGGTTTTTTTTATGGGACAACGGGGGAAGGCGGGACGCAGGGCACTGGCACCGTATTCAAGATCACCACAGCGGGCACGCTGACCACAATCTACGACTTTACGGGCGGCGCTGACGGCTGCAATCCGCGCGCGGGCGTTATCCAAGGCAGCGACGGATTGTTCTACGGGACGACTTCCGGCGGCGGGGCCGGCTTCGGCACCGTGTATCAAGTTAGCTCCAACGGGGCGTTTAACACGGTCTACACTTTTACCGGTGGCATCGACGGCGCTGTTCCGAGCATACAGCTTGTCCAGGGCATCGACGGCCTTTTCTACGGAACCACCGTTGGGGGCGGGGTGAATGGCACCGGCAGCGTATTTACCGTCAGTTCCGCGGGCGCATTTACGACGCTCTTCAGCTTTAACGGTACCAATGGCGCCAGTCCGACGGCGGGCCTGGTACAAGGTAGCGACAGCAATTTCTATGGCACAACCTTTCTGGGGGGGACGAACAACGACGGCACGGTGTTCCAAATCAGCCCGGCCGGTACGTTGACCAACTTGTTTCAGTTTAGCGGCAACACGAACGGTGATTTCCCGGAAGCGCAGTTGATCCGGGGCAGCGACGGCCTTTTTTACGGGACAACCTCGGACGCGAGGCGCGGTGATGGCACCGTCTTCAAGATCACTTCGGCAGGCACGTTGACAACTCTGCATACATTTGCCGGCGGCGAAGGGAGAGATTCTCGAGGCGCGCTGGTTCAGGGGCTCGACAGCTTTTTCTATGGGATGACTCTGGGTGGAGGGGATCGCTTTGGGACTGTTTACCAGGTTTCGTCAAACAGTGTGTTCACTCCAATATACAGCTTCAACGGCGGCACCGATGGCGGTTTCCCGTACGCCGGGCTAATCCAGGGGAGCGACAGCAATTTCTACGGGACGACAGCTTTCGGTGGCGCGGGACTCCACGGCACCGTCTTCCAGATGAGCATCTTCCCTGGCGGGACGTACAGCGGCCTTGTGATCCAAACCAACGCCCTCTCGTCCGAGAGTTCGGGTTTCCTCAGTCTCGCGCTCAATCTACCTGGAACATTTATCGCACAGCTGACCATGGGCAGTGTGCGTTTGACATTCCATGGCCAGTTCGACGTGGCAGGGAACGCGACGAATACCATCAGCCGCAACAAACTGAGTCCACTTCAGGTCATGTTGCAGTTGACCCAGACTGGTGGGACGAATCAGATCGTCGGTACGGTGTCGGACGGTGTGTTCACCTCCCAGGTGCTGGCTGACCTCGGCGGATTCAATGCGGGGTTTGTTTGCCCCTATGCGGGACGATTTACATTCCTTGTGCCGCCCACGGACCCGACGGATCCGAGCGCCCCCCAGGGATATGGTTACGGGACATTAAGAATCTCCAGGATCGGTAAAGGCCGCCTGCAAGGTGTGCTGGGTGATGGAACGAAGATCTCCGCCATGGCTCCCGTATCGTTGATTGGCACGTGGCCGTTCTACAATGTGCTGTATCAAAAGAACGGGTGTTCCCTCGGGCAGATCGCCTTTACCGGTACCAACGTGATCGACGCCGCGCTCGACTGGCTGAAACCGCCGGTACCAACAGATCGCTTCTATTCAGGTGGGTTTACAACGCAGGTGTCACTGACGGGCGCGAGATACGTCACCCCGAAGCACGGCGGTCCGTCGGTCGTGGGAACCAACGTGGTGACGTTGGGCGGCGGCAATCTCGCCAGCAACCTCGTCAAGACCGTGGTCGTAGATGCTTTTGGCAACGTCACGGTCCTGACACCCGGTAGCGACAATCTGGCCATGTTTGTGGTGCCGACGTCCGGGTTGTTCGGCGGCAACTTCATCAATACCGCCATCAACAAGGTGCCCGTTCTCTTCAATGGACAACTGGTGCAGACCAATAGTTTCGGCGGCGGCTTTTTCCTGGGCACGAACGAAAGCGGCTTCGTGACCATCGAGCCGACTCCGTAACGATTTCTCATTCACGAACCCCCAAAACAATTGATTTGCCGGTTCAGATGGCCTCCAAGAAATCTCTGGTCAAGAAATGGCCTCACGTGTACGCTGGTAGACGTCAAAGTCGGGGCTTTTAGCGCAAGGAAATCAAATGTTTGCCAACGTTCAGGAATATTACCACGCCACCTCGCTTCGCGACGCTCTCAAGAAGTTGGGGAAGAATGACGGACAAATCCCTGTGCCCGTGACGGGCGCGTTTCATCTGATCTCCAGCAAGTTGCGCGCGGCCACCTGTCTGGTGGATATCTCGGCAGTCGACCTCAATTATGTGAAGGTCGAGGGGCGGAAACTTTCCATTGGCGGCGCGGCGACCTTCCAGCAGATCGTAGTCTCGAAGGAACTGAACGAAGCGCTCAACGGGCTCTTGCTCAAGGCCGCGCAGGCGTACTCGACAAGGATCCAGCGCAACACGACAACCTTGCAGGATGTGCTGTTCGGCTACGCGACCTTTTTCGATTTGCTCACGGCCTTGCTCGCGCTGGACACGCAGGTAACGGTGCAGGGGAAACAGAAACGTATCGTGCCGCTGGCCAGTTTCTTCAGTAAAGAGAGCAGGGCGATCTTGAGCAATTCGGAAATTGCCGTGGACTTTTCCGCGAAACTGCCGAGCGGTAACGCGGGTGCATCATTGCAGCGCGTGGCCCTGACCGACGGTGACGCCGTGGCGATATTGAATGTGGTCGCGATCTTGAAGATGACAGGGAAGAAATGTAGCGAAGCGCGCATCGCGGTGGGCGGCGGTTTGCCCGCACCCGTGCGCCTGACCGCGCTGGAGCAGGAGTTGGCCGCCAAGCCGCTCGATGCCGCGCTGGTGGAATCCGTCAGCGCGAAGGCTGCGGATTTGATTCATCCAGTGTCCGATATTCGTGGCAGCGCGCAATACCGCAAACAAATCTGCAGCGTCCTTGTCAGACGCGCGCTGGCGGAAGCGTATCAATTTGCCAAAGGGAGGTCGCTGTGAACCTGCACGTTACCATCAACAATGATCCAAAAGATTTCCCCTGTCAGCCGACGGACACGTTGCTCGACATTCTGCGGCGCGAAGGCTACTCGGGCGTGAAAGTCGGCTGCTCCAACGGCGATTGCGGCATCTGCGCCGTGTTGCTGAACGGGCGGACGGTCAACTCCTGCGTCGTCCTGGCCGCGCATTGCCAGAACAAGACGATCGAGACCATCGAGGGCCTGTCCGCAAAAGACGGGACGCTCCATCCTCTGCAGAAGGCGTTCCTTGATGAGGGTGGAGCGCAATGCGGTTTCTGCACCCCCGGTCTGATCCTCTCCGCGAAAGAATTGCTCGACGCCAACCCGACCCCGACTGATGCCGACGTCCGCGAAGCCCTCTCCGGCGTCATCTGCCGCTGCACCGGCTACGTGAAACCAATAGCCGCCGTCCTCACCGCAGCTTCCGAAATGCGCAACGCCGCAGGAGCAAAGTCATGAAGGAAGCATCGGTACTTCCCTTCGAAAAGAAATCCGTCGGCACGAGTCCGTGGCGAGTGGACGGGATTGGGCTGGTTACGGGGTCGGCGAAATTCACCGATGACATTTTCCTGAAGAACATGCTGCATGCGAAGATTCTGGGGAGTCCGCATGCGCATGCGCGCATCCTGGATATCGACACGGCCGAGGCGGAGAAGTTACCGGGTGTCTCGATTGTACTCACGTATAAGAACGTGCCGCGCGTGCCGCATACGACGGCGGGACAGGGGTATCCGGAGCCGTCGCCGTATGATGCGTTCATGTTCGACACGAAGGTGCGGTTTGTCGGTGACCGAGTGGCTTGCGTTGCCGCTGACACCGCCGAGATCGCCGAGCAGGCGTTGAAGCTCATCAATGTGAAGTATGAAGTCTTGCCGGCGGTGTTCGATGTGCGCGAGGCGGTCAAAGAGGGTGCGCCGGTCATTCATGACGAGCCGGACGCGGACGGGATACATGACCGCAAGCACAACATCGCGGCGCATTACGACGTCGAGATTGGCAAGGTCGATCAGGGATTGAAAGAAGCGGACTTCATCGTCGAGGAGGAGTTCGAGACGCAATACGCGCAGCATTGTCCGTTGGAGCCGCACGTGTGCATCGGCTATCTCGACGAGAACCATCGCATCGTGTTGCGCACGGCGACGCAGGTGCCGTGGCATTGCCGCCGCATCGTGGCGCAATGCCTGCAGATTCCCGTCAACCAGATTCGCGTCATCAAACCGCGCATCGGCGGCGGGTTCGGCGCAAAGCAGGAGATCATTCTCGAGGACTTGTGCGCGCTGATCACGGTGCGGACGCGTCGGCCGGTGAAGATCGAGATGACGCGTCGCGAGGAATTCATCGCCAGCCGGACGCGTGATCCGTCCATCGTGAAGATGACCATCGGCGTGAAAAAGGACGGCACATTCACCGCGATGGACCAGCGCGTGACGAGTTGGACGGGCGGATACGGGACGCATTCGCTGACGCTCCTCACGAACGTCGGCAGCAAGACGCTGCCTTTTTACCGCTGCAAGAACGTGCGGTTCTGGGGCGACTCGGTGTACACGAATACGCCGATCACCGGCGCATATCGCGGTTACGGCGCGACGCAAGGAGCGTTCGCTATCGAGCAGATGATGGACATCATCGCCGAGAAGCTGAACATCGACCCCATTGAACTACGCAAGAAGAACCACATCCAGAAGGGCGAGACCAATCCCGTCTTCTCCGCGTTGGGCGAGGGGAAGGAAGGACACGAAAACCCCATCGAAAGCTGCGGGTTGGACGAGTGCATCGACCGCGCTGCGGCAGCGATTGGCTGGAGCAAAAAGCATCGCCTGTACGCCAAGCGTGACCCGAATACACGCATCAAACGCGGCATCGGTATGGCCTGTCTGATGCAAGGCTCCGGTATCGCCGGCATCGATATGGCGTCCGCGCGTATCAAGATGAACGAGGACGGCTCGTTCAACCTGTTGATGGGCGCGACCGACCTTGGCACCGGCAGCGACACCGTGCTCGCGCAGATCGCGGGGCAGGTGTTGGGTGTCACCGTCGACAAGATCCAAACTTACTCGTCCGACACCGACATGACGCCGTTCGACAAGGGCGCGTACGCGTCGAGCACCACGTATGTGTCCGGAGGTGCCGTCAAGAAAGCAGCGGAAGCCTGCCGCGACAAGATTCTCAAGGTTGCCGCCGAGATGCTAAAGGAAGACGTCGCGAACTTGCATTGCGAGAAAGCGAAGGTCATCAGCAAATCAGGCAAGGAAGTGCCGTACACCAACATCATCAACCGCTCGCTCTACGGCCAGAACCAGTTCCAGATCGAAGGCGAAGCGTCGCATATCTCCTACGTGTCGCCGCCGCCATTTGCCGCGCATTTCGCGGAGGTCGAAGTGGACATGGAAACGGGCAAGGTGCGCGTGCTTGATTACGTTTGTGCCGTGGACTGCGGCGTCGCGATCAACCCGAAGCTTGCGGAAGGCCAGATGGAAGGCGCGGCGATGAACGGCCTGAGCTACGCGCTGTGTGAAGAGATGATGTTCGACGAACGCGGTCGGATGCTCAACCCGAGCTTTTTTGACTATCGGTTGTTCACGACAGTGGACGCGCCGAAGATTCGCACAATCCTCGTCGAGACTTACGAACCAACCGGCCCCTTCGGTGCCAAGAGCATCGCCGAGATCGGGATCAACGGCCCGCTGCCCGCGTTGGCGAACGCGATTTACGACGCCTGCGGCGTGCGGATGATGAAAGCGCCATTCACACCCGAGCGCGTTCTGAACGCAATTCACGCGAAGAAATAACGCCACCGATCGAGCAATCCGTGGTATTGTTGTGTCCAAGCTGACGAACCAACACAGAAGGAGAGCACATGAAGAAGTTTTTGGCATTTACGGTAGCGGCAGTCGTCGCGCTCAGCGCGGCATCAGTGTTTGCGGGAGAAGGTTGCTGCGGAGGTATGTCGAAGAGCAGCGCGAAGGGAGCGTCTTGTGGCGACATGTTCAGCAAACTGAACCTGACGCCCGACCAGAAGGCGAAGATCGACGTCTTGAAGCAGGGTTGCCTCAAGGCGACTTCGACCTCGGAGTTTCACGCGATGTTTAACGGCGGGCTGGCGAAAATCCTGACACCCGACCAGTTGGCGCAATGGGACACGCAGTGCGACAAGGCCAAGGAGAGCGGCGGGTGCCCGTTCATGAAATCCATGGGCGCGAAGGCCGACAAACAGACGTAGAATTCACATTTCCAAATCGACGAGCCCCGGCACATGAGTGTCGGGGTTTTGTTTTGGGTTGATTTGTCGGGAACCACGGATTACACAGGTGCGCATGGCGGATGAGAAACCAATTGTCGGTCGGACCAAACACGGTGAGCTGACGCTCGACCAGATCGCGGAGTTGCAACCGGGACTCGGTACACTGATGCGCGATGTGAGCGACCGTTATTGGATTGCCTACTACGCCGCGAAGGGCGGCAATTGGGAGCTGGCGGCCTATCAATTGCGTGGTGTTCGCAGCCTGTTCAAGAAAGGCAACCTGACCCGCCCGAAGTACAAGGGCATGGTCGAAACCTACACGAAGAAGATCCTCGACCCTCTCGATGAACACATTGCGGCGAAGAATTTCTCTGCCTTCGAGAAGACCTACAACGCGGGTATCGAACTCGCCAACCAGATGCACGTCGCGACCAACCACGGCGAGATCGTCTGGAAACTTCCGCCAAATCCTCCGCAGCACCTCGACCTCGGCCCGGCCTCCTAGCCGTCGTGGAATTACGGGTTGCGCTCGTGCGCGCGACCCGCTACAACACTGCCCATCGCAACGGTGGTGCGGATGGTATGGCACAGCCGTTGTCAACCCCTCACGGATACGGAGGCTAGCAATGACCGCAGTGCGACTGGACTTGCGACCGATGGATCTTGGCGAAATCCTGGACCGAACGTTCCGACTCTATCGGGCGCATTTCATGACGTTCTTCCTGATCATGCTGACGGTGCAGGCCATCAGTTTTCTCGGCTCACTGACCTGGCAGGCATCGCTCGCGCCACTGCAACCGTCGGCGGGAACGGCGCCTCATTTTCCGGGCATCAGTTTTTTTGTTGCCCTCTTTTTGTCGACAGTGGTGACGTTTTTGGCGGCGCAGGTTGGTATCGGGACATTGACTGCGGCCGTGTCGTCGATCTATTTGGGCGAACCGATAGGAATCACGGAATCATTGGGACGCGTGCGGCCGGTTCTGGGCCGGCTGCTGGGCGCCACGCTCTTGACCTCGCTCATTATTGTTCTGGGCATGGTGGCGTGCATCGTGCCGGGCTTTTACTTTCTTCTTTCGTACCTGTTGGTCGGCCAGGTTGTGGTCATCGAGGGGCTCGGCCCGAGGGCAGCACTGCGACGGAGCGGGGAGCTGATGCGGAAGAAATCGGACAAGGGCTTTTTCCGTAACAACATCATGAAGGCCAGCGTGATTCTGATCATCGTCTTCGTGCTTGCCGCGGTCGCCGGCGGCATCGTCAGCCTTCCCTTCGGCATTGCGCAGGCCTTGACGCATGATCGCAGCCATCCGCCAAGCTTGCTCGGGCCCATGCACCTGTTGCAGGGCACGCTGACCATGATTGTCCAAGCCGCCATATCACCGATCGGAACGATCGCCATGATTCTCTTTTACTACGACATTCGGATTCGCAAGGAAGGGTTTGACCTGCAAATGTTGGCGTCATCGTTGGGCGTTGAACCCGTCCCACCCGTGCACACATGACGAGCAAGGTGGGCATCGTTGGTCTGATCGTCACTTTTTTGGCATTCGTGGGCGCTGTCTTGCCCGCGCGTGCGGAGGCGACGATCACGCCGCGGGTCGAGTTTCGCGCTTCAATGGAGCAACTTGTGTGCTCTCTCGAAAGTGGTGACACCGATGCCGTGCAAAGCGCCGCGTCGATGTTGTTGAATCAGCCGGGGCGGACGGGTTGGAATGCGGCCGCGGTTGCAATCAGCGATGAAGCGCGCCGTCTATGCCGCGACGGGAAGGGCCCGGCGGATCCGGATTGGCAGCGATTAATGGCTGTTTGCCGACGGCTTCTTCTCGAAGCAGACGTCGAACCCGAACGCGAAGCTCAGCGTGAGCACACTCTCACGGAATCCCGAAAGGCACTTACGGAGGTTCTGGCTGCCCCAGAATACCATGACACGGCGGCGCCGAGTTGGTGGCAGCGCTATGGGATCCGCGTGCTCGAGGCGGTGTCAAAGTGGCTGGAGCGCATCTTCTCGACGCATTTAGGGCAACGTGTCGGCGTGGTGGCCTACTACATCGCGATGGGGATACTCGTGTTGCCACTCTTTATTCTGGCCAGCTACCTGATCTGGCGGGCGCTGCAATCGCGTGAGGAAACCGTCAGCACGGTCGCGACTCGGGCGGTCACAGCACTGGAGTCCCCGAGTGTCTATTGGCAGCGCGCGCAGGAACTGTTGCAGCGCGGGGAGTTGATTGACGCGCTCAAGAACTTTCATCTTGCGCTCCTGGCGGGATTGGAAAGTCGCGGGCTTGTGGTCCACGACCGTACCCGCACGAACTGGGAATACCTCACACAGTTTCGGCAGAAATCGACGGCGGCAGCGCTGGTCTCGTCGTTCCAGTCATTAAATCTCATGTACGACCGTACGGTTTTCGGCGCCGAGTCCTGCGATGTGGTGTACGTCCAGCAATTCGCCTCGATGACGAGCAAACTGCTGCGGGACCTCGGCGGCGGTGAAATCACGGGAGCGGATCAGGCATGAGTTCGCAGGTGCGGCACTGGTTGGTCTTTGGCGTTATTTTGCTGGTTACGTTCGTGCTCGCGCTCGTCGTGGCGGGGAACCATCAGCGTTATGCGCTGTCCCGTGCGCCGAGCAGCTTTAATCCCTCGCCGTCGGGCACGAAGGCCGTCTTCGTGACGCTACAGAAACTCGAGTGGCGGGCGGAGCGCTGGCAGCATCCATGGACGAAGCTCGCGTCGCGGACCGGCGTGTTGGTGTATGCCGATTTCGCGACCGAGGAATCATTCGGCGGACAGGGAGCGGCCCCGCCGACGGGCGAGGAAACCGACGCCCTAGCGCACTGGGTGGCACGCGGCAATACGCTCTTGTACTACACGAATCCCGACCGGCATACGTTGCGGTTGGGGTCCAAACTGTTGGATGACCTGGATATTCGCCTACAGACAAACGTAGTCGATAATGTCGAAAGTGCCGACTTTTGGAGCTTACGGCGCAAGACAGAAACACTTCATAGCATCACACCGGTCAAGCTGACCGAGGGAGTGCACGCCGTCATCTTGGAACAGAGCCCCGGCTTCCGCGTTATCGAGGGTGCGGCGGTACCGCTGGTGGTGGGTGGTGACGGGACCGCGCATGCCTTGTGGGTACCGTACGGCCGGGGACAAGTGGTCTTCTTCTCCACCGCTTCCGTTATCGACAACGAATTCCTGGTGGCGGGTGACAACCTCGCTCTCCTGCTAAATTTGTTTTGCGAGCTGCCCGCAGGCGGCACAATCTTGTTCGATGAATACCACCACGGTTATTCGAGCGAGTTTGCCATGCACGATTTTCTCATGCTGCCCGTCGTGAAATTCGCCGCGCTACAACTTGCGCTGGTGGCGGCGTTAGTGTTGTATTCGCAGGCGCGGCGGTTCGGGGAACCGGTGCCCCTCGTTCGCGAAACGCGCCGATCGGTCATGGAATACGCAGTGGCCCTGGGTGATTTGTACCGGCGAGCGGACACGCAGCTGGAGACACTCGAGTACCTGTATCAACATGTGCGCCGGGAGTTGATTGATCGACACGGACTGAGCGTGGCAGCGACTGCGGCAGGAATCGCCGCCCGGCTCGGGGCCCGACCCGAACTGCGCCACGCGTGGGAGGAACTGGCCAGCGATTGTGAACAGCGGTTGGAGACACGGCGGCTGACGCGACGAGAGTTCGCGCAACTGGCCCGCCGCATTCAGGAATTCAGGAGACAAATGCAATGAACGGAACCAATGGATCGATTCCCGAGACCTTTGAACGGTTGATTGGCGAACTGCAGAAGGTCATCGTCGGCCAGCGCGCGATCATGGAGCAGGCGATTGTGGCGTTTCTGGCGGGAGGGCATGTGTTGATCGAAGGCGTACCCGGATTAGCCAAGACTCTTTTTGCCAAGGCCCTCGCGCACACCCTGAGCAGTACCTTCAAGCGGATTCAGTTCACCCCCGATCTTATGCCCTCGGATATTATCGGCACCAATGTCTTCGACTTGCAGACCCGGACCTTCGCCTTTGTCGCAGGGCCGATTTTTGCCGATATCGTGCTGGTTGATGAAATCAACCGCACGCCACCGAAGACCCAGGCCGCGCTGCTGGAGGCCATGGAGGAACGCCAGGTGACAGTGGATGGGGTGCTTCATCCGCTGCCGGGAAACTTCTTTGTGGTCGCCACGCAGAACCCGGTTGAATACGAAGGCACGTTCCCACTCGCGGAGGCGCAAGTGGATCGGTTCCTGATGAAAATCGCCATTCACTATCCGGAGACAGAAGAAGAATGCGAGATCCTGAGGCGGTATCACTCGGGCTTTCAGCTTCACTCGTTGCAGCAACTCGGTGTCAAGACGGTCATGAGCGTCGAATCGATTGCCGCGACGCGCAAAATTGCGGAGGCGATCCTCGTAAAGGAGGAGATCATCCAGTATATCGTGCAAGTTGTCGCCGCGACCCGCGCCTCGCAGCGGTTATCACTGGGCGCAAGTCCACGCGCTTCGCTGGCGCTGCTGCAATCGGCGAAGGTGCTCGCGGCACTGCGCGGGCGCGACTTTGTGACGCCTGACGACGTAAAGGAACTGGCGGCGCCCGTGTTGCGGCACCGCTTGATCCTGCGACCGGAAGCAGAGATTGAAGGGCACACGGCGGACAGCGTGGTGGCCCAGGTGCTGGGAGAAGTGCCCGTGCCACGATGAGTTTCACGGCGCGATTCCTGTATCTGCTCGGGCTCGGCCTGGTGCCGATGATGCTGGGAGGTTTTGTGCCGCGGTTCTTCGGCGTGGCGCTGGCATACGACGCCTTGCTGCTGGGGCTGGCCGCATACGATTATTTCGGCACAATCCCGCGATGCGGAATCCAGATTGAGCGAAGCTGCTCCCGCGTACTTTCGCTGGGGGTGCGTCAGGAAGTTACGCTGCGCATCCATAACCTCTCACGGCGCTCGGCGCGGCTGCAGGTGAAAGACTCCCCGCCGCTGCATTTCCAGGAAGTTGGACGCGAAGCCATCATAAAGCTGCTGCCCATGACGGTCGCCGAACACCGTTACCAGGTCCGGCCAACGTTCCGTGGCGCGTTCACATTTGGGGATGTGTTCTACCGCATGGGCGGTGCGCTGGGACTGACGCGGGCGCAGTTTCGAGTACCTGCGCCAACGGAAGTAAGGGTTTATCCAAACATCAAACAGCTTTCGCAGACGGAGCTGGCGCTGGCCCATGCATCGATGCTGCCCGGTGGATTGAAATTGTCGCGCTTATTGGGGGAAGGGACTGAATTCGAGTCGCTGCGCGATTACGTGCGCGACGATGATTACCGCACGATTGATTGGAAGGCGACGGCGCGCCGGAACCGTCTCACGACACGGGAATACGAGACGGAGCGCAACCAGCGTGTGGTCCTGGCGATCGACACGGGGCGATTGATGGGCGCGAAGGTGGGCGATTTCACCAAGCTGGATTACGTGGCCAATGCCGCGGCGTTGCTGGCGCAGATCGCGCTGTTGAAGGGTGATCTCGTGGGGCTGCTGCTCTTCGCCAATCGCGTGGTCGCCTATCTGCCACCCGACAAGGGCCGCGAGCAACTGGGGCGGATCGTTGAGGCGCTGCACCGCGTGCAACCCGTGAGGCTGGAGTCGGATTACTCGCTCGCGTTTTCCTTTTTGGCCCGCAAAAATTCGCGGCGTACCTTGATGGTTTGTTTCACCGACCTGGTAGATGCGGAAGCGTCGCGCTCGCTACTAGCTGGAATGTTGTATTTGCGACCGCGGCATTTGCCCTTATGCGTGACCATCAGCGACTCGGACCTGTTGGCGGCGCAGTCCCAAACGCCCGCGGAGGCCGCGGATGCCTTCCGTCTCGTGGCGGCGGTTGAATTGTGGGAGGACTATCGCAACGCCGTCCATCTCCTTGAACGTCACGGTGCGCTCACTGTCAACGTCCCCGCCAACGTGTTGACCACAGCCACGATCAACCGCTATCTCGAGGTCAAGAAACGCGGTTTGTTGTAGACGGGTTGCGGCCCGACAAAAATAGGTGGAGATACAACAGCGCGCCGAGGAACAAGCCTAGCGCCATTTTCAATTCGGCGGGAATGGCAGGCTGCGGCGAAATAAAGCCTTCCACCAGTCCGATCACCACGAGCATGGGCGCGACACCGAGCACGAGCTTCACGGCATCCGCGCCACGCACAGCCAGTGCATCGCGGCGGGTATAATGGCCGGGATTGAGTAGGGCCGTACCCACCATCAAGCCTGCGGCGCCAGCGATAAGGATCGTTGAAATCTCCACCACGCCATGGGCGGTTATGAATTCGATCAGGGGGCCCAGCATACCGTAACGTGCGCAAAGCATCAGGATGCAGCCGAGCATGAGGCCATTGATGGTAATGATGATGAACGTCCCGATACCAAAGGTGAGGCCGAGCGCGAACGCGGAGAAGGCGACCGAGATATTGTTTGTGAAGATCCGGGTCGAGGCGACGGAGGAGGGGATGACGCTGAAAAAATGTTCCGTCCACATTTCGTGGCGGTGAATGTAATCGATCATCGCGGGGGAGATGACAATACCTGCGGCCTCTTCGTTGAAGAAGACGGCGATGGCGCCCAGCACACCCGCGACCAGGAAGATCGACGCGGAAAGTGCGAAGTAATGGATATTGGCACGAAAGGTTTGCGGAAGGTCGTTGCGGAAAAAGTGGAGCACGCCGGCGAATGTGAACGACTCACCACGATAGACGTATGGGTGCGTGCGCGAGGCCAGTTGATTCAGCGTCAAGACGACATCGGACTGCGGGAAGTTTGTCTGCGCATAGGCGAGGTCGGTGGTCAGGATGCGGTAGAGCTGGCCAAGACGCTTGAGTTCCGCGCGCGACAGGGCGCGCAGGCGTCGCCGCTCTGTCTTGATCAGCAACGAGTCCAATTGCTGCCAATGCTCCTTGCGGGTGTGGATGAATTGAGTAGTTGTCATGACTTTGACAGCGGCGGACCAGGCTGCACGGACACCAAACTTTGCAGGAAGCGTTCGTAATCGGCCTCCTGTGGCAGGTTCAGATGGGCGGAGTTTGGCTGCAAACGGACCGGGTTGATGATGGCGTCCGCGATCTGCCGGCACAAGCGTATCCGCGTCGCGGTATCAAGTTGGTCCCGCCGCTGCAGGTAGCGCGCGATCAGGTCATGTTGATCGCTCGTCAGGGAGATGCGGCGGATGAGGTCGGCAAACGGATCATCCGGGATGCGCGGTGGCAGTTCGGACAAAGCGAGCAGTTGCGTCAACGTCTTCGGATGTTCGCGCACGACAATGGTGCGTGCCAGAAGGTCGCCGGGTCGTTTGTTTTTCCTATTGAAGAAAATGAACAACATACCAATCGCGGCCATCGGGCCCGAACTGTCCACGAGGCGAACCAGATTGCGCAGGGCCGCATCGAGGAACGAGATCGGCCCACCGCCGTCTTTGAGCACACGGATACGCGCAACGCGTTTGCCCGGTGTCTGACCGGTCCAAAGCCACTCAAACGTAGCGAAGTATCCCCACTCCATAAAGAAATAGAGCAGGGTGAGGATAATCATAATGAAGTGCGCACCGAACTGATCGGTGATGCCTTCCCAATGGAGCTGTAGCGCGTCGAAAATGAGAACGACTGCGACGAAGATTGCGAGTAACACACCGTACCGGAGGAGAGTGTCAAGGATGTACGCGATACTCCGAGTTCCGAGCCCCGCCAGTTCCAGATGCAGGCGGACTTGCTCGGGAGTTTCCACGGTTTCGTGAAACGCGGGAGCTTCCGGATTCGTCACTGGCATCGTCACAATGGCCCAAGCTACAAAGAACCTTCACGTCGAGGCAAGGTATTTGGGAGCACGTGAGATATGGTACCGACGGAGGGAATCGAACCCACACGCCCTTGCGGGCACTGGATTTTGAGTCCAGCGCGTCTGCCAGTTCCGCCACGTCGGCAACATTCTTACCTACAACTACTTAACTCCACTATGGCGCATGGTGAAAGCAGGAGCGCAATAGCCACGCGTCAAACATTGAGTCGAGTATCCCAAAACCTGTACAAGAGTCAAGAGAGCGGTCGCTACTACGCCATCATCAAAGTGCGGGGACATCAAGTTAAGCAAAGCCTCAAGACCGACGATCACGCCCTGGCCAAGCGCAAGCTGCGCGATTTGGAAAAGAGTTTCCAAGATGGTGGAATTGATCAGGCCAACCAAAAACCACCCCACAGTTTCGCCGAATTGGCTGCTCGGTTTGAGCTTAACTGTCTCCCGGGCCGTGATCTTAGGCCGACGGCTCTGGCTGATTACCGATGGCGCGTCAAGGCGCTGCTCGAACACAGCGGCTTTGCCAGGGACCCGTTGCGGTCGATCAGCCGGGAAAAGGTCGAGATGTGGCACAGCCGTCGTACCGCAATGCTTCACCCCCAGCGCATGAACAACGAAATCGCCACTCTACGCGACCTCCTGAGTTATGCGCGTGATAACGGTTGGATGATGCACGACCCAACGGCCAAGCTGAAGCGACACAAGATTCCCCGCCCGAACCCAGATCCGCCGACTGCCGACGAGTTCCAACGCCTGGTTGTCACCCTCCTCAGCCACCGCGACCGCGACGCTGGCGATCTCGTAGAACTCATGGCCTACTCGGGGCTCCGCGTGTCAGAAGCTTGCGGCTTGAAATGGCAAGACGTGGACTTTGACAGGGGCATGTTTCACATCGCCGGCAAGGGCCATGACGAAACCGAACGAGACGCTGTGCCGCTCTTTCCCGCCATGCGGGAACTGCTGTTGAGAATCCGTCAAGCGCGCCAGGGCCGAAAAATCGAAGGCATCAAACCCGAGGACCGCATCATGCGCGTCAATGGTTGCCGGGATGCACTTAAAACCGCCTGCCGCGAGGCCAAGCTTCGACGGAATTTTACCCATCACGATATGCGCCGATACTTCACTACTCGCTGCATGGAACAAGGTGTTCCGATTCGCACCTTGGCAGGCTGGTTGCGTCACAAAGATGGCGGCGCCCTCCTGCTGCGAACCTACGCCGCGCACCAGGACAAATACTCCTTGGAGATGGCGAGCAAGATCAATCTCGCCGTGGAACTTGACGCGGACAATGTAGTGCCGATGCGAGCGGCGAAAACAAACGCCTGACGATCGACGGTGGCCGGGTTATTCTGAGCTCGTCGGCGTGGCGGCAAAGCGAACATAGCGGTTTGCGTGGCGCCGCCCTACTCAGCGGTTGTTTCCTTCAGAAATCGTTCGATCTCAGTACGCGGGAACAGCGGCCTGCGCAACGCACGGCAGGGCCGCAGTAACCCGCGGGCAACCAGTCGATCAATCGAGATCGGTGTCACTCCCAACGCTTTGGCTGCTTCGTGCCGCGTGAGCGCGAGCCGGAATTCAAACTTGTCTGTTTGCACCCCCCCTCATGTACCGCATTTCGCGGGAAATTCTGTTCCCAAATGGGAACAACTTGTTGTGGGGAATGCGCTCTACTGTAGCGCATGGAAAGATTGTACGCCCGACCCCTTGCGCCCGCTAGAAGCTTGGCACGCAATGAACAATAGAGTGCTTACGTATGAATGACGCCTCCGGTGCCGCCGAACTGGCGCAGAACCAATTCGCAACCGCTGTCAGAAACTTCACGCCGAAATTGTCAGCGAAGTTTCAGAAACTGCTACCGTTCAAAGACGGCATCGCGGAACTGCGACGCAAAGGGGCGTCTTACGAAACCATCACCGACATCCTACGCAACATTAACGTGGCAGTGTCGCACGATACTCTCCTGCTAGACGTCCTTAGCGAAAGGCCAACAACATGAGCAATCGCTTCTTTGTGCCGTGGAGCCGGTTGCACCCTATGGTAAGAGGCATTCGCACCATCTACCACGGTGCTGATGGCCAACTTGTAAGCGCCTTTAATGCTGCGGTGGACCATAAGTGGTACGTTTCCAGTATTACGCAATTTGACAAGAATGTGCGCGCAGTTTGTGAACACACGGAGGAGCCCGCATGGCCACTTCTAAATACTATTTCTGCTCTTTTATTGTCTAGTCCAGAAGCGGCGCGAAAGGCAATCCTCGATGTTGCAAGGTTCGAAACCGGAGCGCCGTTTGAGATCCTTGCGCTAGATCGTGAAGGCGCCTGGCGGGTGGGATGGTTATTGACCGACAACCCTAAAACTGAGGAGGACATTGCAACACTTGAATGGTATCGTCCAGACGATCCTGGACGGACCCCGATCACGCCGCAACCGATTATTGACTACATTGCAGGCTGCGCGGCTCTCTATCGTGCCGGATTGATTCTTCCGGCGCTAGCAGTTCTCACGATGGCGTACGAGTCAGTATTGTGGGATGCGTTAGCAGCGAGTGGAGTTGCTAGAACGGCGAAGCATCGAACTTATCTAGCCTCTAATTGGAAGTTAAAGAGAGTGGCTGACAAGCTAGTGGTACAAATCAACGGAGCTGACGAACCCCTTACACAGCTCGTGAACGTTCCCGGGGAGGTCTTTGAGGAAATCGAGGCCCGACTAACCCACGTCGCAGCCGATCACACATCGAAAGCCGAACTCAGCATTAAGGTCACAACACCCACGTCTAAGTTTTTGACTTCCAGTCAAACAGAGTCAGAAGAAGATATTGCAAGACGCGGTCTTCGTTCAGCGGTTGAAATGGCTCGCGGAAGAAACATACGGGCGATCACAACGGTAGTGGAGCAGCTCGATGAGACGTTCATCGCCATACGCAATAGTCTGGTTCACTTTCCCGCAAACGGACTATTTGTTCCACCGATTCCAGTTCTCGGGCGAGCGCCAATAGCGAACGTGGCAGCACTTGCGACCGATCACCGACGTTTTGTAACCCTGTTAACCCCGGTGCTTGGAGTAATCAATACCACTTACAGCGAACCTGTTTCCCGAACCGTATCCACGAATAGTAATCCCCCCGTCGCTCCGGCCGCCACGGCTGCCACTGTCGTCACGCAATCCCCTACATCATGACTTCTATAAGGACGCGAAAAGCGCGCGTTCACAAGCTTAGAACTAGTGCTGTTCCTAAGAATTGTCGAGGAGCAGAGCCAGCCGCCGTTCAATAAACGGTGGTCCGTGCTCAATGGCTGAAGCCGCCATGGAGCAGTTCCGCACCATTGCTGAGGATTTGGGGAAGTAGACGGGCGGATAGTCGGTTGCCGCGAAAGACCACGTCGCAGAGTGTCGCCGCCAGTGCTGGACCCCGCTATCGTTCATTGATAGTTCTACTTGACACGGGCGCTGGGACGGGTATAGTCGGGCCGGTTCTTTGACAAGTGAGAGCCTACTTCGCTAGAGCTACGAAGGCCAAGAGCGGACGGTTGCGCCGGCAGCACAAACTAGGCGCGTTTGCCGCGGAAGTACAGCGTGCGGCGTGTCGTCAGACTCCGCTCCGTCAGACTCGGCTTTGTCAGGGAGGAGAGGACGCAAAAACATGTGTTTCTGCGAAACGAACCGGATTCATTTCACTCGCAAAACATGGGTTAAATCATTGTGGCGGAAAAGAATAGAGCGACCCCGGTGGAAGATTACAATCCGGTTCGTTTTCCGCGAGCATGGTTGAAAAAGGTAATGGACGAGATAGACCCTCTGGAGTAGCCCGCGGCTAGCGCGACGGATAAGTGAATACGCTAGCCTTCGTTGCCGGTGGTGATTCACGAGAAGCTGAGTCCGGGGTTTATTACTGACATAGCCAGCATCGCGCCTGCTGTTGGTTGACACTTTTTGCGTGCCGGAACGATGTTCCGGGAGCTAACAATCTGGTCTTGGGATGGGAAAATGAACTTGCGGACACAGTCGGCGGGGATAAAATGATACCCAACGAAATTCAATCCCCGCGATGGTCACGGAGTTAGTCATATGGGAAATGTCGGTTTATCTTGTTTGAACCTGAGCGGGGGTCGCGTTCACGCTTCCGGTGAAGTCCGCCGCCTTCGAGATCAAGCAATGGGAATGAGGACCATCTTGTCCTGCTTCAGTGTCGTCGTCCTGCTGCAACTCGGCTTCGGAGCGATGGCGCGGGCGGCTGATTATGCCATCGGGGCCGACCTTTCGTTCCTGGCTCAAGCCGAGGCGCGGGGCACGGTGTTCCGGGATAATTGCCAAGCCAAGAACGGCCTCCAAATCTTCCACGACCATGGTTACAACTGGGTACGACTGCGGCTGTTCCACACGCCGACGCGGCTGCCCAACACTTTGGATTACACTTTGGCGACGGCCAGGCAGGCCAAGCAACTTGGTTTCAAATTCCTGTTGGATTTTCACTACTCCGATACCTGGGCTGACCCCGACAAGCAGTTTATTCCCAAAGCGTGGGAGGGCCAGTCACACACCGGGCTGGTGCAAGCCGTGTTCGAATACACGCGGGACACGATCATCGCCTTTCGCGATGCCGGCGTCATGCCCGACATGGTCCAGATCGGAAACGAGGTCATTGGCGGGATGCTTTGGCCGGACGGCAAACTTCCTGATAATTGGGACAACTTTGCGGAGTTGGTGAAGGCCGGCATCCGCGGCGTGGATGCGGGACGAGGTGACAACGCGCGGCCCTTGATCATGATCCACATCGACCGCGGTGGAGACAGGCAGGGGACCAAGTGGTTCTTCGACAAATTGAACTCGTATCAGATTCCTTTCGATGTGATCGGGCAGTCTTATTACCCATGGTGGCACGGCAGCTTGTTGGATCTTCGGGAAAACCTGATCTTCATGGCTGCAGAATACCACAAGGATATCATCGTGGTGGAAACAGCGTATTCATGGCAACCGTCCCAATACCAAGATCAAGATGCAAACGCTCCATTCCCGGAGTCTCCCGAAGGTCAGAGGGGGTTTTTGGATGAACTGAACCGCATCGTGATGAGCACTCCCGACCATCGAGGCAGGGGTGTGTTCTGGTGGGAACCAGCCGTGTCCCCTGAGCGAAATACGAGAGGGATGTTTGATCAAGATGGAAACGCCTTACCGGTGCTGACGGTGTTTGATCGATTCACGAGAGGCAAGGCCCCGCCCGCAGCGCGCCCCTGACTCTCGAACTCTGGAGGATCGTCATGCAACGCTTTCGTACCCTGCTGGCATGGGCTAGCCGGATCGCGAGCGTGGCTCGGGTAGATGGTGATGCAAATCCGCACATTAACCCATTGAGATGCGCCTTAATCGACTGACTGACTTTTAATGCGAACTACTGTCTCTTCGAGTCCGTTGGATCGAGCCGTGAGCTTGATTGTTCCCGATTGACCTTCTTTTGCACGCACAATCACGAGAGCCAAGCCGTTAAATGCATTTCGCTCCGGCGATTGGAACGACTCCATGCTCGTGGGGTCGCCATTGTCTGTGGCCACAATTTCACCGGGACCTTCGATGGAAAATTTGATGTGGTTCATCGAGCGCGGCACCAACAGCCTGCTTTTGTCCGCCACGGTCACGGTGACATACGAAAGGTCTTTGCCGTCGGCTTCAATTTTGTTTCGATCCGGTTCAAGCAACAGTTTGGCAGCCGGGCCCGTGGTTTTCATCACGTCCGTCGCCCACTTCTTGCCATTCTTGTAAGCCACAACTTTGAGTTCGCCGGGTTGATAAACCACGTTGTCCCAGCGGAGACGATATTCAAACTGGCCTTTTTTCTTGAGGCCAAGCGATCTGCCGTTCAAGAAAAGTTCCGCCGAGTCGCCAGAAGTATACACATGCACCGGCGTGACCTGTCCCACGCGCTCCGGCCAGTTCCAGTGCGGCAAAATGTGCGCCATCGGCAATTCCGGACGCCAGTGCGCCTGATAAATGTAGAAGCGGTCCTTTTTGAAGCCGCTGAGGTCGAGGATGCCGAAATAGGAACTACGCGAAGAATCGGGCGTGCCGCGACGTCCGTTGTTTGTTGGCTCGCCAAGATAATCAAAGCCGGTCCAGACGAATTCACCGCCAAGGTAAGGATATCTGTCCTGCTCGGCAAACTCCACGTCGGGCGCGTTGGCCCATGGCGGCGCGTAGAGGTCGTAGGAACTCATCTGGTGGTCGGGCATGCCGCCGCCGGACTTGTTATCGTCAAATGGAAAGAGATAGATTCCGCGCGAGCTGATGCACGAAGCGGATTCGCTGCTAAGGATGGAGACCAAGGGATTCCGCTCGTGATAAGGCGCGTAACGGAGCCGCCGCTGAGGCTCGTAATTGAAGCCAAAGACGTATTCGTCTGGGGAAAAACCGCTGAAGCCGGCCCTGTTGTTGGCTGTGACGGTCACGCGGGCTGCGTCTTCCTCGCGGACGATCTTGATCAGCTCGGCCAGAATCAGATTGCCGCGTTCCGAACCTTGTTCGCCGATTTCATTACCAACGCTATACATGAAAACGGAGGGATGGTTGCGGTCGCGACGGACTTCGGCGCGGATGTCTTGCTCGTGCCAATCAGGAAAAAGCAAGTGGTAATCCCCCGGTCTTTTCTGCGCAGCCCAGCAGTCGAAGGACTCGTCCATCACGAGCATCCCCAAGCGATCGCAAAGGTCGAGCAGTTCGGGCGCGGGCATATTGTGGCTGGTGCGGATGGCATTGCAGCCCATCTCCTTGAGGAGTTGAACCTGACGCTCAAGGGCGCGGACGTTGATCGCACTGCCGAGCGGTCCGAGGTCGGCATGATCGCAGACGCCATTGATCCGCACATGTTCGCCGTTCAGGAAAAATCCTTTATCGGCGTCGAACTTGACCGTGCGGATGCCGAAAGGTGTTTCATAACTGTCCAATAGCTTGCCGTCTTGTTCGATGGAAGTAACGACGACGTAGCGTTGCGGTTTCTCAATGCTCCAAAGCTTCGGATTTTTGATTGTGATTTGGCCATCGTTCATTTGAGATTGGCGCGCGGCAATTTTGACGCCATCGCGCGCGAGCGACGCGACGGATTTTCCTTCATCTCCTTTCGCGGTGAGTTCAAAAATTTCATTTTTCACCGTCACGGCGGAATCAGCCGCTGTTTCATTGTCAACCATGGCCTGAATGTTAACGGACGCCGCTTCCGCACTGATCGCCGGCGTGGTGACGTATGTCCCCCAATGCGCAACATGCACCGGCGAGGTTTTGACGAGCCAGACATTCCGGTAAATGCCACCGCCCGGATACCAGCGCGAGGAATTGGGGGGATTGTCCAGCCGGATTGCAAGTTGGTTTGTCTCTCCAGTCTTTATATATGGCGTCAAATCAACCCGCCATGACGAATATCCGTAAGGCCAACCGCCGACGAATTGACCGTTGAGCCACACTGTCGAATACGACATTGCTCCATCCACATCCAAAAAAATAGATTTGTGTGCATCTTCCGCCGGAATGGCCAGCTTCTTTCGATACCATCCCACTCCATAATACGGCAACCGACCGGTGTTAGCGTCGCCATTGGTCATAAACGGACCTTCAATTCCCCAATCGTGAGGCAAATTCAGTTGCCTCCATGAGCGATCGTCAAAATCCGGTTGCACATACGAAACGTCGCCGCCCAAATTTCCTTCCGGGCGCACGAACTTGCGCGACGGATCTTCTTTTATGAAATCATTTCCGGTTGGCAGCACCCATTGTTTAATCACCACGGGCGGAGTTGAGGCAACGGCATTTGTCGCGACAGCATTCGTCGCCGGACTCGCCACCTCGGGCGCGGCGCCGAATCCTCCAAATCCTCCGTGTCGCCCGCGTCCTTGCGGTCGCACATCGTAAAGCAGGCTTACGGTGTTGCTCGGAGGATCACCTTTGATGAACCGCCAGTCAGAGTTCAACGAGAGGCGCTCACGAACAGAAGTCGAGGACGGCGCTCCCATTGCCAAAGCGGTTGAAACAATAACAAAGGCGACAGCAAGAAAACATCCGCCACGCAGAAGCCGGGTTTGATATTTGCATTTGAATTGATTCATAGAGTGTCAACGATTGGCGCAGTCCGCCGGAAATTCAATAGCCAGCAGGGCACGAACCGGCCTCACTCCACGCGCGCCTACGGCGTTTCGGACTACCAATTTGATTGCAGACGATAAAACCGCTGCGGGCTCGAATCCAATGGCACCGTCGCCCAGTACACCGTGCCGGTGTTTTGGACGGCATTGGTTACGGGCGACCAGGTCACAAGTGCGCTTAGATTGGTTGTCGTCACCAGAGACAGTCCAGCTCCGCTCAGCGGCCAGCTCAGCTGCATACTCGGGCTGTTTAACTGAATATTCAGGTTGAGAGGGGCACTCAATTGTCCGTACTCGACGGCGGCGGGAAGGACATTTCCACCGGCGTCAAAGAACGATGCCGTATTGAAACCGGCTTCGTTAACACCATTGGCGCTTTGGTATTCCGTCCCCCACCAGAAGACACCGGCGCCGAACCCGCCGCTGACTCCATTCACAATCGGCGCCAACGCAACTACGTACTGGACCTGCCCGGTCACACTGGGCACAATGCCATTGATGTTCGTCGTCCAATAGGAGTTGTTCCAAGGAAACGCCGTTTCCATCACGCTTACCGGCTTGTGGTATCGGTTGGCCGCGTTGTTGAGGCAGTTGCTCAGGTTCGCCAGCGTGCCATCCCAGAACGGATAATAACTCAAGCCGATGATGTCGAACGGCACCCCTTGCGCAGTCAGGTTATCGAAGAACCACTCGGTCGTATTCCAGTTCCCGCCAGTAGAAATATGCACGATGATCTTTGGCATCGAAGTACCGGCCGAGGCGGCTTGGATTCCCTGGACCGCCGCATTCATCAACCCGGCCAGTTGCGACCAATTGTTGGAGGGGCTGCCTATCTCACCGTAGGGCCACAACATGCCGCCGGTGATCTCGTTGCCCACCTGCACATAATCGGGCATCGCGCCGGCCGCCCTGAAGGCTGCAATGCTGTTGCTGTTGTAGGTGAGCATCTGCTGCACGAGGCTCGTGTACGAAAGACTATTTGTCCAAGCCGACGGTATGGCCTGGTGAGAGGGATCCGCCCAAGTGTCGGAATAATGGAAATCCAGACAGAACTGCAACCCGGCATTCTTGACGCGCTGGGCCAGCGGGATCGTGTAGGTCAAGTTGTTGATGTAGTCGTACGGATCTGCCGCGGCTTGTCCCGCACTGCTGGTGAATAACCGCAATCGCACGCACGTCACGCCGGACTGCTGGACAATTACCATCGCATCAGTTGTTACGCCGCTTTCTTTGTAGACCTTACCCTTCGACTCGAAAAATGCGAGAAGTGACATGTCCGCCCCGGGAGTGAAATTGCTTGCACTCGAGTAACGAAGCGAAACCAGAAGCAACAAAACCGTTGTGACCAACTTTGAGGGGCTTGAGCGCATTCCCATCGTCTGTTTGAATTCCCGGGGCGGTACGACTGAAAGTAAACCACCTTTTCCCTTCAATCAAGGCTTTCGTTCTTTGATCGCCGCCAGGATGTCTGTTGTCTGTTACCCAAGCGGGAGTTTTCCGAGTGACGGGTTAGGTGGCGAAAGGAATAGCTCAGGTGCTTAATCATAGGCTACGCCTCTATCATTCGCCACCTTTGCAGATTTGCCTAGCCTAACAAATGTGTGGTTTTACCAGCCTTGGCCAATGCTCATTCCGACTTGACCGAGCGGAATTTCAAAGCCGCCTCGGTTCGCGAACGGACATGGAGCTTGTGATACACATGCCGCAGATGCCAGCGCACCGTGCCGTCCGTCACGCCCATCCGGCTGGCGATCTGCTTGTTCGGAAACCCTTCGGCCAGCAGTTCCAAAATCTCCCGTTCGCGCGGCGAAAGGTCTTCCACCTCAGCGGCGGCGGCGAGCGGTTCCTGGAAAGAAAATATGACCTTGCGTGCAATTTCGCGGGACATGGGCGCGCCGCCCTGCTTGACTTCACGGATGGCGGAGATCAATTCCTCCGGTGTGCAGCGTTTCAGTAGATAGCCGCACGCGCCCGCACGCAGCGCCTTGAAAATCCGTTCCGTGTCCTCATACACCGTCACCATGATAATCTGCGCGGACGGCAGCAACTGCTTGAGCTGCGCGCAGCACTCAATGCCCGACAGGTTCGGAAGCTGGATGTCCATCAGGACGATATCCGGCTGGTGTGTAGGAATCACCTTCAACGCCTCCTCGGCCGTGGCACAGGTGCAGACACAGCGGTTCTCAGGGTCGGTCTGGACAAATTCCGCGAGGCTTTCACGGATGGTCTTGTTGTCCTCCACGATGGCAATTTTCGTCATAAATTCAATTTGGCGGGCACACAGAAACGCAGCGTCGTGCCGCAGTCCTTTGCGCTGGTGATCTCAAACCGTCCGCCCAGCTTCTCCAGACGCGCGCGCATGTTGGCCACGCCATCCATTGCCTCGGTGCGGGTTTCCGTCGGCAGACCATGCCCGTTGTCGGTCATGGACAACCACAATTCGCCAGCCTCCAGCCAGATGCCCAGCCGCACTTCCGTCGCGCCCGAATGGCGGACGACATTGGTCAACGCTTCCTTGAAGGCGAGAAACAACTGGTGGCGATGGCGTGAATCCACCACAAAATCCGGCGGGACGGAATCGCTGTCCAGCCGCCACACAATATTCGCCAGGCCCAGAAAACGGTCGGCATACAGGCAGAAATAACTTACCAGCGACGCGAGCGAATCGTGCCGCGGATTCATCGCCCAGACAATCTCGTCCAACGCGGTCACCATCTCGCGAGACTTCCCGGCGATCTGCTCCAGATACGATTCACGTTTCTCGTCGGTGGCGGCGGGGGAACGGGCGCGCGCGCCCAACATGCTGATTTCCGTCAGGCTGGAACCAAGTTCATCGTGCAAATCCTGCGCGACCCGGGCGCGCTCCTGTTCCATCGCGCGCTGCTGTTCCACCTGCTGGCGCTTCTGGATTTGCGCCGCCAGCTCGGCGGTGCGCTGCTCGACCTTCCGGTGGAGCTGCGTGATCCAAAGCACGGTCACCGCCAGGCCGCACGCCAGCGCGCCCACGATGATGAGCAGGCGTTCCAACGTCCACCACGGCGGCCGCGCCAGCACCTGGATGTCGGCGGCGGAATTGAGCAGCAGTTCAAAGGCGGAAATATTCTGGCCCGCTGCCTTGTTGGCCCCCAGGCTCGAATACACCCCGGTCAGTTCCAGCAAACTTCCCACGGGCAGCGACCCGACGGAATCGGCTGTGCTGTTCAAGCGTGCGGCAAAAGTGCGGACACCGTTCTGGATCTCCAAAACCCATTCCGCCGACGTCTTGCGCACGCTCACGAGCACGCCCTTTACGCGCACCAGCGTCGCATCGCAACCGGCCCGGGCCACATCATCCACAGGCAGCACTTTGCCCCTCGGCAGTGGCACGTGTCCCGTCCGGCGTACCACCGCCTCGCGCAACACAGGAGCCGTGCCGCTCAATTCGGCAAAGCCCGCTACATCCACAAGATCACCCGCCTGCAAATCCGCCGGCTTTTTGGCCACGAACCGCAGGGCGCTTCGTCCGTCGCTCAAAAAACCTTCCGCGCCACGCACATGAACAATCTGGCCGGAAACTTTCACGCGCTGGAAAACACTGGCCTGCGGATCGAACAGCAGCAGTTCCGCGACGGTTTTCCCGGGAATCGCAAACAGGTCCTCCGGCGCCGGCTGGTCCACGGAAATGGTCGCGTCGTAAACCCGGATTTCGCCGACCTTCACTTCATGCGTCGCATAATCCCATTTGGCGAGCAGGCAGCCGCGCACGCGGACCAGCGCGTCCTCGTAACGTGCCAGCGATTCCGTTTCCGGCCCGGCCAAACGCAGTTCCAGACGGATCCGGCCATCCCGCGTGAGCAGCATCACGATGTTTGCGTTCACGGCGGTGATAATGCCTTGCAATTCAATATATTGGGCGTCAAGGCTGCCGTTCAGCAACTGGTCCCAGGTCGGGCGGGCCCGTTCCGGCAGGAGTCCCGCGCCCAGGCTGCGAATCTCCTGCGCTTTTACAATCGGCGCAAAAAAGCTGGGATCCGTTGTTCCGTCAATCTCCAGCATTTCCCCGATTCGAGTTGAAAACGCGCGGTTGGTCGAATGATCCTCCACGTAAATCCCGCGCGTGGCATCCTGAATCGTGAACGCCTGGTGCTCCGGCAAAACGCAGGTGACCACGCCCCGGATTTTCACCGGGTAGCCGCGCTCAGCTTCCTCGCGCTTCAGCCGGTGGACTTCCGCCGCCGTGGTCAGAACGGGCAGGGGAGGTGCATTCGTGTCACCTTTCAGAAAAACGGGGGGCGCGGCCTCGACAAATTCCAGCGTCTTGGCGCTCGAAACCAGTAAGGTGTCAGCCACCTTCTCACCATCGGCGGCGTGGGCGCCTTGGCAAACGCCCGTTGCCCGAAGACGCCGGCCCAGCAGTTGCGGCGGCGACAGCCCGGCACGATCGGCGATTTGCAAACGAATCCGGCCAGTGGCGGAGCTTACATCCAATTCCAACCCGCCGGTGGCTATTTCGGCGGCAAACGTAACCATTCCTTCGGTAGTCGCCCATCGAAGATCCTCGTCGTCAGCCAGCGTCTGGCCGAGCGCGACTGGTCGTGGCCGGGGAAACTCACCGATGCCAATGACAGCCACTCGCAGCGACGAGTTGCCGACGAACAACTGGCTGCCGTCATCCGATTTTAAGAAAAACCGGTATAGACCGGCGCGCGGCACTTCGAGTTCGCCCGTGAACTGGACGCCGATATGCTCCGCATGCGGCAGGATGCCCAAGTCAAAATTGGAAACCAGGCCGGACTTGATCGCCGCCGACCGGCTGAAATCCGGCAACACTTCGCCGGCAACGTCGTAAGCGGAGAATTCCAGTCCGTTCGTTGGGCGATTGCTTTCGCCGACGGTTTGCCGTAGGAAAAGTGCGGTGTCGGGAATTTTCTGGCGGGGCAGTCCCGGCACTTGATAAGCCAGCTCCAAACCGAATTTACCGGTGTCATTGAACCAGTCCAGCCGGAGCGGTTGCCGTCCCGCCGGCAAATAGACCGCGCCGGATTTTTCAATCATCGCGTGAAGGCCATTGTTGTCCACCAACGGGCCAACGACGCCGAGCCGGAGGCTGTTTGCCGTCAGGGCTATCGTTCCGTTGCCCTCTACGCGCACCCGCTGGCCGGCCAGCGCCGGCCGGCCTCGCAAATCCAGTTCCAGTTTTTCCGTCCCGGAAGCGTCGTGCAAGACCAGTTGGTTCGCCGCCGGATCGGCCCACCAGACATCGCCTTCAATTTGGATGGACTGGCTGGCATCCGCGGCGGAAAGCCCGGCCACCCGCAGTTGTGCGACGTTCGTCAAGGCGGGAGTCACCGATGGTTCCAATCTGCCCTCTGCCAGCGTGCCGGCGGCGAACACCAGGCAACACCCCGCACGGGCTTTGCGCGACCAGATATGAAATACGACGGGCACGGCGCAATTCTATTTTATCGGTTGAAATTTGACAGTCTCAAAATCGCGAGGGACATAGAACCATACATTTGTGGGGCTAGGCAAATCCGGTCGTTCTGGTATGAGTGTACGTACCGATAGGAAGAGCCGACTTGGCCTTGACAGGCGTAGCGGTTTACTGGTACAAGTATTTGTAGAAGCGGGATTTAGGCCTATTGCTGTAGGTCAGTTTACAGAATGCGGGAGAGGGAACAATGAAGAAACGACTTTCAGTTTTTTGTGTAGTAGTTGCAGCAGTTGTTTGCACTTTATCAGCCAATGCTCAGACGTATTATGTCGCCGGTGATTTCAACGCCTGGAGTACCACCGCCAATGTAATGACGCAGATAACCGCGGGCGTTTGGCAGGCGTCATTGACCAATCTGAGTGCTGGGCAGCACAAGTTTAAGATTATCGACGGCAACTGGTCCGACCCGGCCTACCCGACCAACGGGAACGGATATGACTCTTGGCTGTTCCCTAATTCGAACGGTAATGTTACGGTTACGTTCAATGCCAATACCGTTGCCGACGGTTGGTATGGCAAAGTTGACCGCATTGGGGTGAACGACGACCCCGCTACGTGGACCGCCGTGGGCAACTGGCAGGGTGGGAACAGTACGAATCCCGCGACGGCGATGACGTCTATTGGCGGGGGAGTGTACGAGCTTTCGACGAACTTGCCGCCGGGTGCCTACCAGTACCAGGCCGTGGTAACTGGCGCCGCCGATGGTACCAATTACTGGTGGGCAATCGGCGTGGACTACCGCTCCACTGGCGCCAGCCCACTGCTTTTCACAAACGCGACCGCAGGCCCGGTTTCTTATCACTTATATGTCAATCCTTCCGTTGGTGTCATTACTGTCAGCAACGCGGCAGCGACTTGCACTTACTCACTTAGCCCGGTGAGCGTTATGTCCCCGCCCGTTGGTGGCACCGGCAGCATAATCTTGACGACGGCTTCCGGATGCGCTTGGGCTGTGACCAGCAATGTGCCGTGGGTCGTGATTACTTCGGCAACCGGCGGCACCGGCAGCAGCACGATCAATTATTCGGTCGGAACCAACACGAGCATAAACGGCCGATCAGGCACCGTGACGATTGCCGATCAGCCATTCACCGTCGACCAATACGGCGTGCCCCTCGGAGCAGTTGGGATCGACGGCACCGCCGAGACGAACGTGTACGGGTGTGTTCCGCTGGCTGTTCAAGCCATCGGGACCAGTTCCGGCGACAGCACCATGGGTCAAGTCGATGTGGCCAATGGGAGCGAACTGGATTCGGCCTACGGCAGGATTGAGAACGGCGTCCTGTATCTTGTCCTCGGCGGGAATCTTCAAAGCGACTTTCACAAACTGGAAATCTTCTTCGACACCGGCGCCCCCGGTGAGAACACGCTCACTAATATCAATTCGAACGTTGACCCTTACAATGGCTCCAGCGCCCTTCAGATCATGGGCGCCGGTGGGGCCGGGGGAACAAATGCAACCCCGGGACTCACTTTCGATGCAGGTTTCGCGGCCAGTTACTGGATGGACGTGGGCTGCGGGGGATCACCGTGGACTGTCTACGCTAACTACGCCCAATTATACCCCGGTGGCGGCGGCTCCAACGGTTACTACCTCGGCCAGACCGTCGGCCTCACCAACGGCACGCTGTTTGCCGGCACCAACAATCCATTCGGAATCCAAGCCGCCATTAACAATATCAACGTCGGTGGTGTCGATGCAACATCCACGTGTTACGAAGATCCCTCAACCTATGGTCAAGGATCGGTCAAAACGGGTATCGAATTGGCTATCCCCCTGACAGCCCTCGGCAGCCCGACTGGGGCTGTAAAAGTTTGTGCCTTCATTAACGCTCCGAGCCATGATGACGTTTCCGATCAGGTTTTAGGCCCTATCTGGGACGGAACCGGACTCTTCTGCGGGAACGATCTGGGTGAAGCCAGTATGGTCAACTTCGCCAACGAGCCCGGGCAACACTACTTTCTCGTCGGCCCGGAGATGCGCATTACGGGCGTTGCGAAGAGTGGTGGCAACATTAACGTTACCTGGCTGACGGAAACAAATAGCAATCTCGTCTATCAACTGCAGAGAACCAGCACGCTGACGCCTGCGTCGTGGAGCAATATTGGCTCTCCGACGAACGTCACGGGCTTGGCTGTCACACAGACCGACACCAGTGCAACGACGAACTCGACCATGTTCTATCGGGTGCTTGAAAGTATCGGCGGGTGCCCTTGATCAAGTTCTGGTGGTGGTGTGCAACCCGACTGTAGCACATGCTTAGGAAGATGAACTGCAAGACAGAGGGCCGATCAACGGACAAGGCCGGCAACTCGCTTCGTGTAGCCAAACGAACAGAAGTTGGCTGCCGGGCATTTACGCTGATTGAGTTGCTGGTGGTCATCGCCATCATCGGCATTTTGGCGGCCATGCTGTTGCCGGCCCTGAACAAGGCAAGGGAAAGAGGCAGACGCGCGGTTTGCGCGAGCAATCTCCGACAGATCGCCCTTGGAATGCTCAGCTATGCGGAAGATTACGACGGCAATTTCCCTACCTGCCATGCGGCGTCAGCTGTCATTCCGCCTAGCAATTGCTCCGCCAATTGCGCGGGAATGTTCGGAAACGGAGGCGCTACACAGTTCTTTCAATTGATCATCAAGAACGGCTATGTTCCGTCCACGGCGGTGTTCGTGTGCCCGAGCGATAGGCAGTATGGTGCAAGTAACCAGCCAGTGTTTCCCGCGTTCTCGTGGGACCATCAGACTGCCGGGAGTGCCCTACCGATGAAGGGGAACAATAAGAGTTACTTCTACGTTTCGAGGCTCAACAACAAGCAAGGGTCCAAAACGTACATGCTCCTGGCCGACGACTCGCATTATATGCCGAATAGCTGCGCCGCGCCTTGCGGGCCGGACGACAAGATCACGCCGGACGTTGACGCCCTAGACAACCACGGCGCCGACGGCCGGAATGCCGCTTTCACCGACGGTCACGCGGAGTGGATCAATGGCGCGAGCGTGGACAGTTATTTCCAAGACATAGACGCCGACTACCATCCACATGACCCAAATGGCCTCGGCTACGAGACCCTCGATTAGCCCAGAAAGGTAGTTGAGAAACGTGTTTTTTAAGTCCACTTCCAGCCAGACAGAGGAGCGGACATGCTTTCCCTGTAAGCCAGTGATTTTGGGGTTGACAGGGAAACAGCAGTAGTTTTAATATGCGAGTTGTGGGATAAGGTGGAGCGAGTCTAAACCGTTAACAAGAGTGAGGGAGATATGAGTATGAGACTGAGTCAAGGGTTAGTATCTTTATCGGCGGTTGGTTTGTTATCGATCGCCGCGCTAAGCGCCGCGGCCCAGACGATGACGTACTACGGCACCGGCAACGCCATCGGCGGCGGCCCCGGTGACGGTGCGGGGATTAGTAGCGTGGTGGTCAACAACGACGCGAACAACATTACGTTCACCATCAACTCCAGCCAACCGATGGCTTCTTACATCTTTTATACGGTCGAACTGCAGATCACCGGCCACGCTGCCAACGGCTCTACCAGTCTCGTCAATCCCTGGGGCGAGAACATCGGTATTAGCTCAGGAGTCAACTCTCTGATCAATACCTATAACGGGGGTGCCAGCGCCTTGACGTATAACTCAGGCTGGACCCAGAACGACTCGGTTGGCTATGCTGCGGGCGGTGCCGGGTCGAGTTTCGCCACGATGACGTTTCCATTGAGCACCTTGGGGCTGACCCTCGGGAACAGCTTCCTTTTCGATGTAGTGTCGTCCTACGCCAGCCCCGGCGGACAATCCGCGTATGGCGCCTTGGACAGCACGGGTTATCCGGCGGAGTCGGACGGTTCTTACCAACCGTGGCTTACTTCGAACTATTATGACTCTGCGGCGGACGCCAACTCGACTTTCCCCAACACGCCTAACGGCGGCGGACAGAGCCTTTACACAGTGGTTCCCGAGCCGTGCACGTTGGTCTTGGTGGGCATGGGCGGGCTCTTGCTGGCGTGCCGCAGGTTCTTCCGTCGAGTCTAGTTAGTCGTTTAGCGATACGGGAAGGCCGTTGCATGGAGCAACGGCCTTTCTGCTACTCGGAATTGACGGAAGACAAATACGCTTCCTCGTCCAAACCCGCACAGCGGCTTGGGCTATTGGCCGCCCGCGCCGGCGACCGTTCAACCTTGACTGCCAGCCTGCGAGGCGATAGCCCTCCGGGCGCCCTCCAAGGCTGAAACACGAGAAGAACTCACAAGAGACGTAGTATCAGATGTGTGGAGGAGACCATAATGACAACCATACGACAGTCGATGTTGCTAGCTCTGCCGCTCGTAACGGCACTCATGGCCGGCACCGCGCAGGGAGCGAGCCGCTGGGACCGGGAAGGGGGCGGGCCGTTTACGCCGGTGACCCCGGAGAACCAAGCCGAATTCTACGCAAGGTCAAACCGCTGCGCGACGGTGCGTGTTGATTTGGGACGCACGCTCCGGGCAATCTCGCCGGCCTTTTTGGGAATCAACCTGAGCAGCTTCAGCGACACGACTGATGTTTGGCGGGATTATAAGATTCCGGACGCGTTGCGGTATGCCGGCGTGGGAGCGATGCGTTTCCCGGGCGGCGCGGAGACCGGCTACTATCACTGGCGATCGCCCGGGGTGAACGGTTACGAAGACATCTGGGAGCCGGAAGCCCAGCGCGGAAAGGGCGATCCGAAGTGGGGGCGATTTCAGGCGGTGCGGGTGGCCCCGGAAAAATGGGCCAGCAACACGCTGTTCATGAGCATTGATGAATACCTGGCGCAGTGTCGGTCTGAAGGCGCGGAACCGATCGTGGGCATCAACCTGTCATCCGGCGCAAAGTATGGCCGTCGGGCCGAAGGCGTTCAAGAGGCGCTGGACCTGATGCGGCATTGCCGCGACGCGGGCTACAAAGTGACCTATTGGTATCTCGACAACGAACCGTGGAACGAAGGAAACGCCAATTACACGTTCAGGGGCAACACGTATGCGGAAGAAGTTCTGGTCTACGGCCACGCCATCAAGCGGGCATTTCCGGACGCGCGGCTGATCTGCAATCCGACCCAGCAGGACGCTGGCTCGGACACCATCCGAGCATTCCTCAAGACGGCCGGAAATGTTGTGGATTATCTGGACGTGCACTGGTATTGGGACTGGGGCAAGACCTCCTTCGATCACTGGTTAGACGAGCCGCCTTCTTACGGCGAGACAATCAACCGGATCCGTAGCGTATGCCGCGAATCGGGTTATCCCGGCATCGGTTTGGTCGTGCTCGAATGGAACGTGGCTCCGAGCGACGGGAGTGTGTCGTTTTCGCCGTCACTTTTTGCCGTGATCCAAGGCAATCTTCTATTGGACTTTTTGAATAATGATGTGGAACTCACCTGCCTGTGGCCGTTGTTGTGGCGCACGTCCCAGAAGGTCTGGCCAGAGCAAGACGTTTTCCAGAGCATTGTCTCTTCGCTGCCGCCGTATGAGCGGACACTGTCGGCTGAGTTGTTCCGCATGTTCTCCGTGGTCCGGGGGCGAAACCGAGTGGCCTGCGAATCCAACGCCAGCCGCAACTTGGTCTGCGCGGCGGTGAATGATCCGACCGGCGACACCTGCACGGTTCTACTGGTCAGCCGTAGTCCGCTGCGTCGGCGCATAACATTCGATTTTGCGGCAGCGCGTTCCGGCACCGCGCGATTGGAGGCAATTCCGGTCAAGGACCACAAACTGCGGACGGAGGATGGACTGTCCGTCCGTGACGGCAAAGTGGCATGTTACGTCGAGCCTTACTCGTTCAATTCGCTGACCGTTCGTTTCGAGAAGGGGCGCGGTAAGTGACCACGGACAGGCCTTGTATTTACGGTGCCGACCTTTCGCTGCTCAGCACGATACCGGCACGCGGAGGCTTGCGCGATCGCAGCGGCTGCTCGATCGCGGATCCCGCCCGTTTTTTGAGGCAGGCCGGTTTTGAATGGGCGCGACTCCGCCTGTTTCACACACCGAGCGGTCATGGCGCCCAGTGCAACAATCTCCCCTACACTCTGGCGCTGGCGCGAACCTTGAAGCAGGCCGGTTTCAAGTTTCTGCTCGACCTGCATTACTCCGATACGTGGGCCGATCCCGGGAAGCAATACACCCCGAAAGCGTGGGCCGCGCTTGATTTCGGAGACTTGGCGGACGCCGTCCATGTGTATACGCGTGAAACCGTGAACCGCTTTGTCGCGGAATGGGCGGCACCTGAAATGGTGCAGGTCGGCAACGAAATCACTTCCGGCATGCTTTGGGAGCATGGGCGTATTACCCCGGGACACAGCACGGATACGGAGCACTGGAAACACGAGGCATTGTCCGTCGACACGGAGGCGTGGAAGCGGTTCGGCACTCTTCTGAAGGCGGGCGTCGCCGGTGTCAAGGACGCGGCCGGAACCGGCGTGCAGATCATGTTGCACTTGGACCGCGGCGGCGACATTTCCACCAACCAATGGTTTTTTGATCACGTTCTCGAGCAGGGCGTGGCGTTCGACGTCATCGGCGAGTCCTACTATCCCTTCTGGCACGGCATGCCGGACGAGCTCGCGAAGACCATGGACTATTTGGGCAACCGCTATGGCAAGAAGGTCTATCTGGCGGAAATCGCCTATCCGTACAAGCACCACCCGATGTACGAAAACGCGTTGAGCGGCGACCCGGCCGCCTGGCATCGTCTCGTGGACAAGTATCCCCTCACGCCAGAAGGGCAGCAGCGTTTCGTGGCGGATGTGCTGGCGATCGTGCGTGCATCGAAGCATGGCGGAGGCGTTTTTTACTGGGCGCCGGAGTGGATTCCCCCCCAAGACGCCGCCTACGAAGACGAACCTGATGCGCCGGCCTGCTGGGCACGCGCGTTGTTCGACGACAAAGGCCGGGCCCTGCCTGCGCTTGAGGTGTTTTCAGAATAGGAACACACAAATGGACAAGTTCATCGTAAACATTATCCACAGGCCGGAACTGATGCCGGAATACATCAACACCGATGCCCAGGCAGGCAAGGCCGATGAACTCGGCGGCCAGGAGGTGGTCGGCGAGTCACTGGACATCTTCCGCTTGCAGCAGGATATCGCGCATGCCAACGGACTCAAATGCACCATCCAGATGACCTATACCTCGCTATACAACGACGAGGCAATCAAGCTGGCGAAGGATTACCACGAAAAATATGGCGACGAGATCGGACACACCTTCCTCGGCGTCCAGTGCGACCGCTTCCGTGAGACCTACGGCTCCAAGGAATTGGCCATGTGGCTATTCCCCTGGGATCTCAAAGTGCGCCTCGTGCATGATATGTTTGAGCGCTTCAAGGAAGTCTTTGGGTTCTACCCGACGTCCACCGGTTCCTATTTCATGGATGCCGAACTGATTAACTACATCAAGGAAAAGTATCCGATGGTGAAGATCGCCGTGGCCGCCTGTTTTGAGGAAGGGCCAAAGGTTTTCCGGCACACGAACAATACTTGGTATACGTTGCTCGATGGCGGGCCATGGACGGCATGGGTGCCGTCAAAGGCGTGCTCGCACGCCATCGCGGAAAACGCGGACGACGATGCCGGCATCGTCGCGGTGCCTCACCTGTCGCGCGATCTGCTCGGCGTCATGGACA